>Ga0182749_1002416_pt1 | contig 13678 bp, 11 predicted proteins | sample eDN3rd37CKraftMG_FD_128875 | JGI IMG/M metagenome (GOLD analysis project Ga0182749, IMG submission 128875) | Enriched Miracle-Growth compost microbial communities from Emeryville, California, USA - eDNA 3rd pass 37_C Kraft MG (version 2) (version 2) ...
ACGACCTGGCCGAGCAGACGATCCACCTGGTGCTCGCCCGCACCCCGGGCGCGCCCGAGGGAACGGCCGGCATCTCCTGCTTCATCGTCCCCAAGTTCCACCTCCGCGACGACGGCTCGATCGGCGAGCGGAACGGCGTGCACTGCCTCTCGATCGAGCACAAGATGGGCATCCACGGCTCGCCGACCTGCGTCATGTCCTACGAGGACGCGACCGGCTATCTCATCGGCGAGGAGAACAAGGGGATGCGCATCATGTTCGTCATGATGAACAGTGCGCGCCTGTCGGTCGGGCTGCAGGGCCTGTCCGTCGCCGAGCGGGCGTACCAGCACTCCCTGGCCTACGCGCAGGAGCGTCGCCAGGGCAGGGCGATCGGCGAGACCGGGAAGGACTCGGCGATCATCGACTTCCCCGACGTGCGGCGGATGCTGATGACCCAGAAGGCATACATCGCGGCCCTGCGCAGGCTCTGCCTCTACAACGCGGTGCAGATCGACCGCAGCACCCATGAGCCGGACCCGGCGGTGCGGGCCAGGGCGGCCGAGGTGGTCGGGCTGCTCACCCCGATCTGCAAGGCCTTCGGCACCGACCTCGGCGTCGAGCTCAGCTCGACCGCGCTGCAGATCTTCGGCGGCATGGGCTTCATCGAGGAGACCGGGGCCGCGCAGCACTACCGCGACGTGCGGATCACCCCGATCTACGAGGGGACCAACGGCATCCAGGCCGCCGACCTGGTGGGGCGCAAGCTCCCCGTGCGCAACGGTGCCTCCTTCCTCGAGTTCATCGGCATGATGCGCGAGCTGCTGCCCGCGCTCGCCGCGGCCGGCGACGACTTCGACTCGATCCACGTCGAGCTCGGCCGTCAGCTGGACACCCTCGAGACGCTGACCGGATGGATGCTGCGCACCGGCGCCGGGGACCCGAACGCCGTGCTCGCCGGCTCGACGCCGTATCTCAGGGCCTGGGGGCTGGTGACCGGAGGCTGGCTGATGGCCACCTCGGCGCTCGCCGCCGTCGGCGATCCCGCCCAGGCCGAGCGGCAGCTGGTGCTCGCGCGCTTCTACGCCGAGCAGCTGCTGCCCCAGGCCGCCGGGCTCTCCGGCGCTGTGACCGCGGGAACGCGCGACCTGTTCGCCCTCGACGCCGCCGGTCTCGGCGGCCGTTAGCGGGCGGGTCGATGTCCGGTCCGGGGGCGCGAGCACGCGGCATCCGCTCTCTCGTTTAAGCTGGACCGATGCCTGCCCATCGATTGCTGAAGCCCCGGTCGGGGGACGCATGAGCGCGACCCTCGAGCTGTGGCAGCGCGCGGTGAGCTACGCCGCGGTCGGAGCCACCCAGGCCGACGACCTGCTGAGCTACCCGCCGGACGGCTACCGTCCTTTCAGGCAGCGCACCAGGATCGGTCACGGCGACGTCAGGTGGGAGTACGCCTGGACGTCGTTGATGTCGTGGGGCGTGCAGCGCAACAGCGGCTTCACGGTGTCGGTCACCCAGACCCCGCCCGAGGCGAAGGAGCTCGGCTACACCCCGATCGTCTTCGACGAGGACGGAGTCCCGATCGCGCCCGCAGCGGCCGAGCCGGAGCCGGAGGCGGTGTTCGGCCCCGACGGCGAGCCGTTCCTCGCGCCGGGAGACACCGCCTGGCTGGGCTTCCCCGGCCCGCTCCCGATCCGCGCGCCGATCCGCGTGGTCTACGTCATCGACGAGCCACGCCGGAAGGGCTTCGCCTACGGGACCCTTCCCGGGCACCCGGAGAGCGGCGAGGACGCCTTCATCGTCGACCAGACCGACGACGGCTCGGTCTGGCTCGAGATCCGCTCGCTGTCTCGTCCGTCGAGCTGGTTCTGGTGGATGATGTACCCGGTCCTGCGCGTCGGCCAGGTCGCGTTCACGCGGCGTTACCTCCGCTCGCTGTCGCTGCCGATCGCCGCGCGCGCGGTCGAACAGGCCGGCGACTAGCGTGTCGGGCGCCCTGCCCGTCGCCGACCCGGCGCCCGCCGACGGACTGCTCCCGGAATCGGCGGCGGTGGGCGCCGGGGCCCGCGACTTCGGCGTCTACCTGCACGTGCCGTTCTGCCGGGTGCGCTGCGGCTACTGCGATTTCAACACCTACACCGCCGATCAGCTGCGCGGCGTCTCGCGCGGCGACTACGCGGGTCAGGCGATCCGGGAGCTGGAGCTCGCCGGCAGGGTGCTCGCCGGTCTTCCCGCCCGTGAGGCGAGCACGGTCTTCTTCGGCGGCGGGACGCCCACCATGCTCCCCTCATCCGATCTCGCCGCGATGCTCGCCGCGGTCCGTGCCACCTGGGGGCTCGTGCCCGGCGCCGAGGCGACCACCGAGGCGAACCCGGACTCGGTGGACGCCAGGTACCTGGAGGAGCTCGCCGCGGCCGGCTTCACCCGGGTCTCCTTCGGCATGCAGTCGGCGGTTCCCCACGTGCTGGCGACCCTGGAGCGCACCCACGATCCGGAGCGGATCCCGCTCGTGGTGCGGTGGGCGCGCGAGGCCGGCCTCCAGGTCAGCCTCGATCTCATCTACGGAACGCCGGGCGAGTCGCTCGATGACTGGCGCGCCTCGCTCGAGCAGGCCATCGCCCAGGAGCCCGACCACCTCTCCGCCTATGCGCTGATCGTCGAGGACGGCACCAAGCTGGCCAGGCAGATCCGCCGGGGCGAGGTCGCGGAGCCCGACGACGACCTCGAGGCCGACATGTACGAGCTGGCCGACCTGATGCTCGGCGAGGCCGGATACGGCTGGTACGAGGTGAGCAACTGGAGCCGGTCGCTTTCGACGCGCTCACGTCACAACCTCGCCTACTGGACGGGTCAGGACTGGTGGGGTGTCGGCCCCGGCGCGCACAGCCACGTCGGCGGGGTGCGCTGGTGGAACGTGAAGCATCCGGCCGCCTACGCCGAGCGGATACTCGGGGGAGTGTCCCCGGCCGCCGGGCGGGAGACGCTCGACGAGGAGACGCGCCAGCTCGAGCGGGTGCTGCTCCAGGTTCGCATCGTCGACGGGATCCCGGTGGCCGAGCTCGCCGCATCCGCCTCTCGGGAGGTGGCCGCGCTGATCGCTGAGGGGCTGGTCGACGGGATGCAGGCGGTGCGCGGCAGGGTGGTGCTCACCCTGCGCGGCCGGCTGCTAGCCGACCATGTGGTCAGGCGCCTGCTGGGCTGACGAACAAGGACGAAGAAGGGCCGGGATCGCTCCCGGCCCCTCGATCCCGTGCCCCGGCCGCTACTTGATGAAGCGGAAGGAGAAGGGGTAGCGGTAGCTGCCCCCCTGCTGCACCTTGACGCCGCCGAGGATGGAGAAGACGGCGTTGACCACCCACAGCACGAACGGCAGCCAGCCGAAGAGGGTCGCCAGCGGCCAGAGGCCGGTCACGGTGAAGACCAGCCCGAGCACGCCGGCCAGGATCCAGAGGATCACCTCGCCGATGAGGAAGGTGATCTGCCAGTTCAGCGCCTCCTTGCCCTCGACGTTGGTCCTCGCGCCGCGGTCCTTGAGGACCAGCCAGATGATGAGCGACGGAAGGATGTAGAGAAGGCCGCCGAAGTGCGCGAGAGAGGCCCAGAGCTTGTCGTCGGCCTCGCTGAGCGGCGCCGACGGAGCCGGCGCGGGAGTGGAGTCGGTCATTGCTTTACCTTTCGGTGAAACGGGTCTCGTCCCGAACGCAGGAGAGTCAGGGCTTGTGCACGAGCGTCGTCCCCCGATAGGGGCGCCACGCGAGCTTGTGCATAAGGTACCGCCCTCTCCGTCCGCCGGGCAATGGAAGGAGACCCCGCATGTCGCGATACGATTGGCAGTCAGGGGATGCGAGTGCCAATGCCCATCCCGCGATCGGAAGGCGGTGACTCCATGGTTTCCGAGCGAAGCCTCGAGGTGCTGCGGGTGATCGTGCAGGACTACGTGGCCTCGCGCGAGCCGGTCGGCTCGAAATCCATAGTCGACAGGCACGCCTTCGGCGTCTCCGCGGCGACCATCCGCAACGACATGGCGCTGCTCGAGGAGGAGGAGCTGATCGCGGCCCCGCACACCTCGTCGGGCCGCATCCCCACCGACAAGGGCTACCGGGTGTTCGTCAACCAGCTCGCCGACCTGCGCCCGCTGACCGGCGCGCAGCGCACCGCCATCGAGACCTTCCTCGGGCAGTCGGCCGACCTGGACGAGGTCCTCGGCCGCACGGTTCGACTGCTCTCCCAGCTGACCCATCAGGTCGCGCTGGTGCAGTATCCGTCGCTCGAACGCAGCCGGGTGCGGCACGTCGAGGTGGTTCGGCTCGCGCCGCGCCGCATGATGACGGTGCTGATCACGGACACCGGCGGCGTCGAGCAGCGGCTGGTTGACGTCCCGGCGGAGATCGACGAGGACTTCCTCTCCCGGCTGCGCACCCGCCTCAACCTGGCCGTCGGCGGAACCGGGCTGGCCGAGGCCGCGGATCGGCTCGGCGCACTCTCCGCGCAGTTCCCGGTCGAGGAGCGGCCATCGGTGGAGGGCGTCACCGCCGCGCTGGTGGAGCAGGTGCTCGCCAACCGTCAGGAGAGGCTGGTGATGGCCGGGGCGGCCAATCTGGTGCGCACCGAGCAGGATTTCAGCGGGAGCATCTACCCTGTGCTGGAGGCGATCGAGGAGCAGGTCACCCTGCTCAGACTGTTCGCGGAGATGGAGCCGGACGAGAACGGGTTCTCGGTGAGCATCGGACGGGAGAACGCCTCCTTCGGGCTGGCGGAGACCTCGGTGCTGGCGACCGGATACACCAGCTCCGGCGGCGAGGTCTCCCGGCTCGGGGTGATCGGCCCGACCCGCATGGACTACTCGAGCAACATCGCCGCCGTGCGAGCGGTGGCACGATACCTCTCCCGGCTGCTGGGCGAGGACTGAGACGTCGCAGCCGTCGGTGGCCGAGGGGCCACGGACTCAGCGCGACACTGTGAAGGAATTGATGGCTGATCATTACGAAGTGCTCGGCGTCGATCGCAACGCGACGACCGACGAGATCAAGAAGGCATACCGCCGTCTGGCCAGGGAGCTGCATCCCGACGTGAACCCGGGGGCGGACGCCGCGGAGAGGTTCAAGTCGGTGACCCACGCCTACGACGTGCTCTCCGACCCGCAGCAGCGCCAGCAGTACGACCTGGGCGGATCGGGCTCCGGGTTCGGCGGCGGCAACTTCGGCGGCTTCGGCGACATCTTCGAGACCTTCTTCGGCGGAGGCGGCCAGCAGAGCCGGGGCCCGCGCTCCCGGCGCGAGCGGGGGCAGGACGCCCTGGTGCGCGTGGACATCGACCTCGACGAGGTGGTGTTCGGCACCACGCGCGACATCGAGGTCGACACGGCAGTGCTGTGCGAGACCTGCAACGGCGACTGCTGCGCGCCGGGCACCTCGCCGGTGACCTGCGACATCTGCCACGGCACCGGCCAGATCCAGCGCACCGTGCGGAGCCTTCTCGGCAATGTGATGACCTCGAGCCCCTGTGGGACCTGCCGCGGCTACGGGACCGTCATCCCCAACCCGTGCCCGACCTGCCAGGGCCAGGGACGGGTGCGCGCCCGCCGGACCATCCCGGTCGACATCCCGGCCGGCGTCGACACCGGCGTGCGACTGCAGCTGTCGGGACAGGGCGAGGTCGGCCAGGCCGGCGGCCCGTCCGGCGACCTCTACCTCGAGATCAAGGTGCGCCACCACGACGTCTACAGCCGCAACGGCGACGACCTGCTGGCCACTCTCGAGGTCCAGATGACCGACGCGATCCTCGGCACGACCGCCACGCTCACCGCGCTGGACGGCGAGGTCGAGGTGGAGATCCGGCCGGGCACGCAGAGCGCGGAGGTGATCACGATCAAGGATCGCGGCATCACCCACCTGCGCGGCAGCGGACGCGGGGATCTCAGGATCGGCGTGCAGGTGGCCACGCCGACCAAGCTGAGCGGCAAGGAGCAGGAGCTGCTCAAGCAGTTCGCGAGCAGCAGGAAGCCGCAGCCCCCGACGCTGACGCACTTCCAGCAGGGTCTGTTCTCCAAGCTGCGCGACCGCTTCCACATCTAGCGGGGGCCCCGTCGGCCGCGGGCCGGCGAGGCCGCCCCGTCCGACTGCCGAAGACGCCCTGCCGAAGTCGCCCGCCTGCCGCCGATGAAGGAAGGCGGCGGCGACACGCCGGCGGAAGCGGCGGCGCAACGGCGTGTCGCGCACGGATTCCTTCATCGGCGGCAGGCGGGATGTCGCGTCCTCCCGTCTCTGGGAGAGTTGAGGCATGGCGCATCGCTACCTCGACGAGAGTCTCGGCCCGGTCCCCGTCGGCGCGAGGATCGCGGTCACCGGCGCGGAGGCGCGGCACGCCGTCACGGTGAGCCGAGTCCAGGCGGGAGAGCGGATCAGCGTCGGCAACGGCGCGGGTCTCGTCGTCACCGGCTCCGTCGTCGCGGCCGAGCCTGCGCAGTTCGTGGTCGAGGTCGACGAGGTCGCCGAGGTCGCGGCACCCGCTCCCGCGGTGTGGCTGGCGCAGGCTCTCGCCAAGGGCGACCGGGACGAGCAGGCGGTGCAGCAGGCGACCGAACTGGGCGTGGACGGCGTGATCCCGTGGGCCGCGCAGCGCTCCATCGTCAGATGGGAGGGCGCGAGATCGCGCAAGGGCCACGACCGCTGGACGGCGATCGTGCGCGAGGCGAGCAAGCAGTCGTTGCGGGCGTGGCTGCCGGAGGTCGCGGAACTCGCCTCGACCGCGGTGCTCGCCGCCCTGGCCGGGGAGACGCGGATGCTGGTGCTCGACCCCGAGGCCGGGCCGGCCCTCAGCGCGGTCGAGCTCGACGACCGGGACATCGTGCTCGTGGTCGGGCCGGAGGGCGGGGTCGCGCCGGGCGAGCTCTCCCGGCTCGAGGGCGCGGGCGCGGAGCCGGTGCGCCTCGGCGAGACCGTGCTGCGCACCTCCACGGCCGGTCCCGCAGCCCTCGCCCTGATCAACGCGAAGCTCGGCCGGTGGTGACCGGGTCCGGACCGGCCACGGTTCCGGCGCTGGCGGCGCAGCCGGCATCCGCTTCTCTCGTGCGCTGTGGGAGAACGAGGAGTGCCAGGCCGGCGGCGGTGCCGGCCTCGCACCTTAAGATGGACCCATGTCTGAGCGCACGCAGAAATCGATCTTCAGCATGATCGTCGATCGCGAGATCCCGGCCGACATCGTGTTCGAGAACGATCGCATCATCGCGTTCAGCGACATCGCGCCCAAGGCGCCGGTGCACCTGCTGGTGGTGCCGAAGGCCGCGGACTACGCGAACGTCACCGAGCTCGCCGCCGCGGACCCGGCCCTGCTCGCCGAGGTCGTCGCCACCGCCCAGAGGCTCGCCGACGAGCGCACCGGCGGCCAGTACCGCCTCATCTTCAACACCGGCGAACGAGCCGGGCAGACCGTCTTCCACGTGCACGCTCACGTGCTCGGCGGCGACCTACCGGAAGGATCCATTGGCTTCGAATGACCTGAACCCCGCCGGCACCGATCGCGTGCAGATCCGCGTGGACGGTGTGGCCATGGTGCGCCTGCTCGGCCCGCAGGACCGGCTGCTGCGCACCATCGAGGCGCAGCACCCCGGGGTGAGCGTGCTCGTGCGGGGCAACGAGATCAGCCTCGACGGCCCGGCCGGCGAGGTGCACGCGGCGCAGCGGCTGGTCGAGGAGCTGATCTCGATGATCCGCAGCGACCGCGAGCTGGGGCAGAGCGAGGTCACCGAGTCCGCCCGCATCCTGCGCGACGACCCGAGATCGAGCCCGGCCGAGCTGCTCAGCCAGGCGATCCTCACCAATCGGGGCAAGAGCATCCGCCCGAAGACCATGGGGCAGAAGGAGTACGTCGAGGCCATCGACCGCAACACCATAGTCTTCGGCATCGGCCCGGCGGGAACCGGCAAGACCTATCTCGCGATGGCCAAGGCGGTGCAGGCGCTGCAGCGCAAGGAGGTCAACCGGATCATCCTCACCAGGCCGGCGGTCGAGGCGGGGGAGCGGCTGGGGTATCTCCCCGGGTCGCTGACCGAGAAGATCGACCCGTACCTGCGCCCGCTCTACGACGCGCTCAACGAGATGATGGACCCCGAGATCGTGCCCAAGCTGCTCGCGGCGGGCACCATCGAGGTCGCCCCGCTCGCCTACATGCGCGGCCGCACGCTGAACGACTCCTTCGTCGTGCTGGACGAGGCGCAGAACACCACGCCGGAGCAGATGAAGATGTTCCTCACCCGGCTCGGCTTCGGCTCGAAGATGGTGGTCACCGGCGACATCACCCAGGTGGACCTGCCGATCGGGGCCAGCGGCCTGCAGCTGGTGACGCGCGTGCTCCGCGACATCGACGAGATCCACTTCTCCCGGCTGACCAGCGACGACGTGGTCCGCCACACGCTGGTCGGACGGATCGTGGATGCCTACACCAGCTACGACGCGCAGCGCCAGGCCCAGCGCTACGAGCGCGAGCACGGGGACCCGGACGGCGCGAACCGCGCCGAGCGCCGCGGCAGGCAGCCCCAGGACCGTCAGCCGAAGAAGCGGGGGCGATGACCGTGTCGATCGAGATCAACAACGAGTCGGTGGTCCCCGTCGACGAGGCCGCCATCCAGCGGCTCTCCGGCTACGCCCTGGACTACCTGCACGTGCACCCCGACGCGGACCTCGCGATCGTTCTGGTCGATGAGGGGGCGATGGAGCAGCTGCACCTGCAGTGGATGGACGAGCCGGGGCCGACCGATGTGCTCAGCTTCCCGATGGACGAGCTGCGCCCGGGCACCGAGGAGGACCCGACCCCGGCCGGCCTGCTCGGCGACATCGTGCTGTGCCCGCAGGTCGCCATCGCCCAGGCCGAGACCGCGGGCCACGGCCCGCTCGACGAGATGCTGATGCTGACCGCTCACGGCATCCTGCACCTGCTCGGCTTCGACCACGCGGAGCCGGAGGAGGAGAAGGAGATGTTCGGCATCCAGGCCGAGATCCTCTCCGGATTCGCCGCGTCAGAGCGCTCCAAGAGATAGCACGACAGTGATCCCGATCTTCGTCACCGCCGCGGTGCTGCTGGTGGCGTTCGGCGGGCTGCTCGCCGCGGCCGACGCCGCCCTGGGCGTCCTCTCGAGGGCCGACCTGCTCGAGCTCGCCGCGCACTCGAGGGCGAGGAGGTCGCTGACCGCGATCGCGGGGGATCCCGGTGCGCACGTCAACGCCGTCAACTTCGTTCGGGTCGCCGCCGAGACCACCGCCGCCGTCCTGGTCTCGATCTGCTTCGCCTCGGTCTTCGAGCAGTGGTGGTGGGCGCTGCTCGCCTCCGCCCTGATCATGATCGTGGTCTCCTTCGTGCTGGTCGGCTCCAGCCCCCGCAGCGTCGGACGGGTGCACTCGCGCGCCATCGCCACCTTCAGCGCGCCGATGGTCCACGCCGTCCGGGTGCTCCTCGGCCCGATCGCCGCCGTCCTGGTCCGGATCGGCAACCGGGTCACGCCCGGTCGCACCGCGACCTTCTCCTCGGAGGAGCAGCTGTTGAGCATGGTCGACGAGGCCACCGCCCAGGACGTGCTGGAGGAGGACGACCGGGAGCTCATCCACTCGATCTTCGAGTTCAACGAGACCGTGGTCCGCGAGGTGATGGTGCCGAGGACCGACATGGTCACGGTGGACGCCGGGGCCAGCGCGAGCACCGCGATGGGCCTGTTCCTGACCGAGGGCTTCTCCCGCATGCCCGTCATCGGCCAGGACGTGGACGAGGTGCTCGGGGTGCTCTATCTCCGCGACGTCGCGCGACTCGGCTACGAGCAGGCGACCGGGCTGGACGGCGTCACCGCGGGCCGGCTCGCCCGGCCCGCGGTCTTCGTCCCGGAGTCGAAGAAGGCCGACGACATGCTGCGGCAGATGCAGCTGGAGTCCAATCACCTGGCGATGGTCGTCGACGAGTACGGCGGAATCGCGGGGCTGGTGACCCTCGAGGACCTGATCGAGGAGCTGGTCGGCGAGATCTCCGACGAGTACGACCGCGAGGTGGTCGAGGTCGAGAAGCTCGGACCTGGCCGGTTCAGGGTCGCGGCGAGGCTGCCGATCGACGAGCTGGGGGAGCTGTTCCACCTCGAGCTCGAGGACGACGAGGTGGACTCGGTCGGCGGACTGCTGGCCAAGGCCCTCGGCCGGCTGCCGACCACGGGGTCGAGGGCGAGCTACTCCGGCCTCATCCTCACCGCAGACCGCACCGAGGGCCGTCGCAAGCGCCTCAGCACCGTGATCGTCGAACGCGACGAATCGCTCATCGAAGCCCAGGAGGCGTTCATGACCAAGGAGGAACGCGCATGAGCGCAGGGTTCCGGGCAGGCTTCGTCTCGTTCGTGGGGCGGCCCAACGTGGGCAAGTCCACGCTCACCAACGCCCTGGTCGGCGAGAAGGTGGCGATCACCTCGTCCAAGCCGCAGACCACGCGCCGCGCCATCCGCGGCATCGCCCATCGCCCCGACGGGCAGCTGATCCTGGTCGACACCCCGGGCATGCACCGGCCGCGCACCCTGCTCGGCGAGCGGCTGAACAGCATCGTGCAGGACACCCTCGGCGACGTCGACGTCGTCGGCTTCTGCGTCCCCGCCAACGAGAAGCTCGGCCCGGGCGACCGGTACATCAACGAGCAGCTGGATGCCTTCCCACGGGCGAAGAAGGTGGCGATAGTCACCAAGATCGACGCCGCGTCCCGCCCCGAAGTGGCCGAGCGCCTGCTCGCGGTCTCCGAACTGCGCGACTGGGAGGCGATCATCCCGGTCTCGGCGGCCAGCCGCATCCAGCTGGGCACGCTGGAGAGCGAGCTGATCAAGCTGCTGCCGGTCTCCGAGCCGCTGTACCCGGCCGACGCTGTCACCGAGGAGGGGCTGGAGGCGCGGGTCTCCGAGCTGATCCGCGAGGCGGTGCTCGAGGGCGTCGAGGACGAGCTGCCGCACTCGATCGCGATCACCATCGACGACATCGTCGAGCGCGACGACAAGGACCTGGTCGAGATCTACGCCAACCTGTTCGTCGAGCGCGACAGCCAGAAGGGCATCGTGATCGGTCACAAGGGCAGCCGGCTGGTGGAGGTCGGGGCTCGCGCGCGCGCGCAGATCGAGCCACTGGTGGGCAAGCAGGTGTTCCTCTCGCTCCGGGTGAAGGTCGCGAAGGACTGGCAGCGTGACGCCAAGCAGCTGGGGCGACTCGGCTTCTAGGCGTGCCGCCTTCGTAGACTCAATCCCGTGAAGATCTCGCTCCTCGGCGGCCTCTCGGTCGAGCACGATGGGGCGCAGATCACGGTCGCCGGCGGCATGCAGCTCGCGGTGCTGTTCCGCCTCGCCGTCGACGCGGGCACCGCGGTGAGCTATCGCGCCATCGCCGAGGACGTCTGGGGGATGGACGCCCCGGAGAACGAGCGCGCGGCGCTGCAGTCCATCGTCAGTAGGCTGCGGTCCCAGCTCCCGCCCGGCGTGATCGAGTCGACGCCCGGAGGCTACCGGATCGCGATCCCCCGCGCGGACGTCGACGCCCTGCGCTTCTCCGACCTGGTCGCCGCCTCATCGATGACGGCCGATCCGCAGGAGGCGGTGCGCCTGGCCTCGGCGGCGCTCGCGCTCTGGTCGGGCGAGCCGTGGGTCCCGTCCGAGGGATTCGACTGGTTCGAGCGCGATCTCCGTCGCGACCGTGAGCTAGCGATCGAGCGGGGAGGCATGGCGGTCGGCGAGCCGGCGCGGTCGATCCCGGCTCCGCTCACCGCTCTGGTCGGGCGGGAGGACGAGCTGCGCGCCGTCTCCGAGCAGCTCGCCGGGAACCGGCTGGTGACGGTCCTCGGAACCGGCGGTGCGGGCAAGACCCGTCTGGCGCTCGAGGCGGCATCGGCGGCCAACGGCGCGATTCTCGTGGAGCTCGCATCGGTCGGTCCCGGCGAGCTCTACGGCGCGGTGCTCGCGGCGACCGGCAGGGAGCTGCGCCGCACCGAGGCGCCGCCGGTGGCGAACGCCAGGGAGCGCGTGATCGAGGCGCTCGGCGCACGGGAGGCCCTGCTGGTGCTCGACAACTGCGAGCACGTCATCGACGACGCGGCTGGACTCGCCGAGGATCTCCTCGGCGTCCTTCCCCGGCTTCGGGTGCTCGCCACGAGCCGGGAGCCGCTCGGGGTTCCGGGGGAGGCCTTCGTCGCGGTCGGGCCGCTCGCGCATCCTCCGCTCGCGGCGATCCCCGTGATGGACGGCGACGCGCTGCGCGGCTTCGACGCCGTGCAGCTGTTCTCGCAGCGGGCCCGGGCAGCCACCGGCCGCGAGCTCGGCGGAGCGGAGCTGGCGACCGCGGCGCGGATCTGCGCCAGGCTCGACGGGCTGCCGCTCGCCCTGGAGCTGGCCGCGGCCAAGCTTCGCACGATGACCGCGGAGGAGGTGCTGGCCGGCCTCGAGGACCGCTTCGGGCTCCTCACCGGCGGCTTCCGCACCGCTCTGCCGCGACATCAGACGCTCAGGGCGATGATCGACTGGAGCTGGAGTCTGCTCCGCGCCGACGAGCGCGCCGCGCTGTCCGGCATCTCGGTCTTCCCTGCCGGCGTCGCCGCGGAGGACGCTGCGGCGCTCGCCCGGGCGATGGGGCTCTCCTCCTCGACCGTGTTCGACTCGCTGGTCGACCGTTCGCTGCTCCAGCGCGGGCGCGGCAGGTTCCGGGCGCTGGAGACGATCCGGGAGTTCGGGGTCGAGCGGCTGGCCGAGAGCGGCGAGATCGTCGCGGCGCGGACGCTGCAGGCCGAGCACATGGCGGACGGCGCGGCGCGTCACGACGCGCGGCTGCGGGGTCCGGGCATCCGCGATGCGATCGCCTGGTTCGACGCGGAGGACGACAACCTCGCGGCGGCGCTGCGGTACTCGATCAGCGCGGATCTGCCGGCGCCGGCTGTCCGGATCGCGAGCGCCTGCGCGTGGTACTGGATGATCCGCGATCGGCAGGACGATGCGGGCTCGTGGTTCCGCGCCGTGGTTCCGCTCGCCGATCGGCTGGGCGACGAGGCGCGGCTGGTCCGGCTGATCGCGCCGGTCATGATCGCCTTCGACTCGGCGGAGGCCGAGGGACCTGAGGGCTTTCGCGACCAGAGCGATCGGGCATTCGCGGCGCTCGGCGAGGTGGAGCCGGGAAAGGCCGGCGATCCCGAGCTGCTGCAGGTGCTTCCGGTGCTCCTCGACTCCTTCAGCGAGGTGGGACGCCGGGACGACTGGATGCTCAGCGTGCGGCCGCCATCGGGCGAGGAGCTCGGGCTCGACCCGTGGCCGTGCGCCGTGCTGCACGCGATCCGCGCGGTGATGGCTCAGAACCGCGGGGACATCGCGCTGCTCGGCGAGGAGTCGGCGCTGGCCGTCGAGCAGTTCGCCGAGATCGGCGATCTCTGGGGCCTCTCCCTCTCCGAGCAGGTGCGCGCGGAGTGGCTGCTGCTCGACGGACGGCTGGACGAGGCATTCGAGCACACCGAGCGGTCGACCGAGAACATGCGGCAGATCACCGGCGGCGGGGACCTCGCCCAGCAGCAGGGCCTGGCCGTCGACATCCTGGTGCGACAGGGCAGGCACGACGAGGCCATGCGCCGGGCGGGGGAGCTGATCGCCGAGGCGGAGTCGAGCGGGAACGCGCGCGCGATGATCCAGTCGACGATGACCGCCGTCGCCGCCTCCATCGGATGC
>Ga0182749_1002418_pt1 | contig 13670 bp, 13 predicted proteins | sample eDN3rd37CKraftMG_FD_128875 | JGI IMG/M metagenome (GOLD analysis project Ga0182749, IMG submission 128875) | Enriched Miracle-Growth compost microbial communities from Emeryville, California, USA - eDNA 3rd pass 37_C Kraft MG (version 2) (version 2) ...
GGCGCGCACCCGGTAGCGCCGCAGCCAGCCGGTCTCGGGCAGTTCCAGCGCGCGGGCGAGGCCGCCGTCATTGGTGAGCAGGAGCAGGCCCTCGCTGGCGATGTCGAGCCGGCCGACGCTGACGAGCCGCGGCAGGCCCTTGGGCAGGGCCTCGAAGATGGTCGGCCGGCCCTCCGGATCGCGAGCCGTGGTCACGAGACCGCGCGGCTTGTGGTAGAGGAAGAGCCGCGTGCGCTCGCGCCGCGGCAGCGGCTCGCCGTCCACCGTGACGCGGTCGTCCGGGGTCACGTCGAGCGCCGGCGAGGCGATCGTCGCGCCGTTGACCGCGACGCGGCCCGCCGAGATCCAGGCCTCTGCCTCGCGCCGCGAGCACAGTCCGGCCCGCGCCATGACCTTGGCGATGCGCTCGCCGGTCTGTCGTTCGGGATCGCTCTTGCTGGCCATGGCTCCGGTCGCCGATAAGGGAGCCGGTTGATAGCAAAGTTCCGGGCGGGTCACGAGTGCCGAGGTTCATGGACGTCGCGTTGGACGAGGCCCGCGCCGCGGCGGATCGCGGCGAGGTTCCGGTCGGCTGCGTCGTCGTCGCCGGCGGGACCGTCGTGGCCCGCGCCGGCAACCGCACGCTGGCCGACCGCGACCCCACCGCCCATGCCGAGATGCTGGCGATCCGCGCCGCCGCGGCGGCGCTCGGCTCGGAGCGGCTGACGGACTGCGACCTCTACGTCACGCTGGAGCCCTGCGCCATGTGCGCGGCGGCGGCGTCCTTCGCACGCATCCGCCGGCTCTATTACGGCGCCGCCGACCCCAAGGGCGGGGCGGTGGAGAACGGCGTGCGGTTCTTCGCCTCGCCGGCCTGCCACCACCGGCCCGAGGTCTACGGCGGCATCGGCGCGGCCGGCGCCGGGGCGCTGCTGAAGGACTTCTTCGCCGCCCGGCGAAGCTAGAGCATGATCCCGAAAAGTTGCGGAGTTTTCGGACAAGATCATGCTCGAAAACAAGGAGAAAGGACGCCCGGCGATCCGATCCGAGCGAACCGGACTCTAGGCGAAGAACTCCGTCAGCGCCTTCACCGTGGCGTCGGGGTTCTCCTCCGGGATGAAATGCCCGGACTCGACGGCGAAGCCGCGCACGTCGCGCGCCCAGACGCGCCAGATGTCGAGCACCGGCAGGCGGCTCACCGCGCCGCGCGTGCCCCACAGCGCCAGCATCGGCGCGTCGATCGTTTTGCCGGCCTTGCGGTCCGCCTCGTCGAACGCGGCGTCGGTGGTGTGCCCGGCGCGGTAGTCCTCGCAGCTCGCGTGGATGCGCAGCGGGTCGGTGAACGAGGCGCGGTAGTGCGCCACGGCGCGCGCGTCGAAGGCGTCGCCGCTGCGTTTCGCCCAGGACGCGGTGAGCAGGTCGAAATACGCGTTGGCGGCCTTGCCGAGCAGCAGTTCGGGCAGCGGCTCCGGCTGCGCCAGAAAGGTCCAGTGCCAGGCGCTGAACGCGGACTGCGCGGTCATGCGCTGCCACATCTCCAGCGTCGGCACGATGTCGAGCGTGGCGAGCTTCACGAGGCGGCCGGGATGGTCGAGCGCGAGCCTATAGGCGACGCGGCCGCCGCGGTCGTGGCCGGCGAGGCGGAACGTGGCGTGGCCGAGATGGTCCATGATCTCGATCATCGCGTCGGCCATGGCGCGCTTGGTGTAGGGCGCGTGGTCCGCCTGCGCCTCCGGCACCGCCGACCAGCCGTAGCCGGGCAGGTCCGGGATCACGAGGCTGAACCGCTCGGCCAGCGCCGGCGCGACGCGGTGCCACATCACGTTGGTCTGCGGATAGCCGTGCAGCAGCAGGAGCGGCGGCCCGCTGCCGCCGGCGCGGGCGAACATGCGGCCCGCGGAGGTGTCGATCCAGTGCGCGGCGAAGCCGGGGTAGAGGTCGGCGAGGTCGGTCATGGCGTTCGATTTCGATCCGTTATTGAAGGCCGATGAGATTACATCACCCGCGCCACGCCGGAACGATGTCGGTGGCGTTGAAATCGTTGCCTTTGAATAGGAGTGGCTCGCCGCGGGTGTGGGCGAGAGCATAAGAGAAGCAGTCGGCGAGGTTGAGCCCGGCCGCGTGCCAGCCACGGCCAAAGCGCAGATACGCCTCGCGCGCGGCCAGCGTCTGCGCCGCATCGGCGGGGACGATCTCGATGGCGACTTGCGCGATGAACTCGTCCACAAGCCCGGCCGCGCGACGGTCGCGCTTCTTGCTCGCAGTGACGATGGCGCTCTCGTAGGCGGTTACGGCAGAGACCGCGAGCGCCGGCTCGGTGGCGATGATGTCGCTGAAGGGCTCGCGCTCCGGCTCACCGAACAGGATCGCGATGATGGCGGAGGTATCCAGCACCATCAGTCGAAATGGCCGGAGGCGTTGTAGTCGAGGATGTCGTCGGCGCCGCGCTTGTCCAGCGTCGGCAGCGCGTCGGCGCGAACGGCGAGCCTTGCGAGCTTTTTCTTACGTGCGGCGATCTCGCTGTCGGTCAGCGGCAAGCGTTGCAGCTTCTCCCGGACGGCGGTCTTGATCGCGCCCGTGAGGCTCTCGCCGGTGCGCTCCGCCAGCGCACGGACGAGCGCGTCAGTTTCGCGGTCCTTGACGATCACCGTCATGGATATTTCCTCGATATATAAATAATATATCCCGAATTTATCCCTTGTCCCGTTCCCTTGCAACCGCCCGGTGGCCGATGTCGCGGCGGCAGAAGCCCTCGGGCCATCTTATGGCGTCGACCGCGGCGTAGGCGCGGCGCTGCGCCTCGCCGACGCTCGCGCCCACGCCGCAGACGTCGAGGACGCGGCCGCCGGCGGCGAGGATGCGGCCGCCGTCCGCCTTCGTGCCGGCGTGGAAGATCTCGACGCCGTCGAGCGCCTGCGCCGCGTCCAGGCCCTCGATGACGCTGCCGGTCGCGTACTGGCCGGGATAGCCCTTGCTCGCCATCACCACCGTCAGCGCCGCCTGCGGCGACCAGCGCAGGTCGAATGCCTTGAGCACGCCGTCGCGCGCGGCGAGCAGGGCGGGGACGAGGTCCGACTGCAGGCGCAGCATCAGCACCTGGCACTCCGGGTCGCCGAAGCGCACGTTGTATTCGATCAGCTTCGGGCCGTGCCTCGTGATCATCAGCCCGGCGAACAGCACGCCCTTGTAGGGGTGGCCCATGGCCTTCATGGCGCGGATGGTCGGCCGCACGATCTCGTCGAGCGCGCGGGCTTCCATCTCCGGCGTCATCACCGGCGCCGGCGAGTAGGCGCCCATGCCGCCGGTGTTCGGCCCCCGGTCGCCGTCGAAGGCGCGCTTGTGGTCCTGCGCCGAGGCGAGCGGTAGCGCGGTCTCGCCGTCGCACAGCGCGAAGAAGCTCGCCTCCTCGCCCTCCAGGAACTCCTCGACCACGACCTGCGCGCCGGCGAGCCCGAGCCCGCCGCCGAACATCATGTCGACCGCAGCGAACGCCTCGTCCACGGTCTGCGCCACCACCACGCCCTTGCCGGCGGCGAGCCCGTCGGCCTTCACCACGATGGGCGCGCCGCGCGCGGCGATGTAGTCCCTGGCCGCGGGCGCGTCGTAGAAGATCGCGTAGTCCGCGGTCGGGATGCCGTTGGCTTGGCACAGGTCCTTGGCGAAGCCCTTCGAGGCTTCGAGCCGCGCCGCCGCCCTGCTCGGACCGAACGCCTTGATGCCGGCGGCCTCGAGATCGTCGACGATGCCGGCGGACAGCGGCGCCTCGGGTCCCACCACCACCAGATCGACCGCCTTCTCCCTGCAGAACGCGATCACGGCCGCGTGGTCGGCGGCGTCGAGCGCCACGTTCTGCGCCTCCTGCGCGGTGCCGGCGTTGCCCGGGGCGCAGAACAGCGTGCCGACGAGCGGGCTCGCCGCGATCTTCCAGGCCAGCGCGTGCTCGCGTCCGCCGGAACCGAGGATAAGAATGTTCATGCGCGCCCATCGTGCAGTTGACTGCAAATCTGCATAACACGCAGCCGCGCGCCATCAAACGCGAGGGGCCGCGCCCGCTGGCCTCGGCGGGGAAAGCGCGATAAACGGGGAGCCCTTCTCCTGCCGGGGATTCATCGTGACCGATCTTACGCCAAAGGCCCGGACCGGGCTGGTCCTGGCCGCCGGGTTCCTCGTCATCCTGCTCGGCGGCGGCGCGCGCTTCGCCATCGGCCTGACGCTCAAGCCGGTGGTGGACGAGTTCGGCTGGCCGCGCAGCGACATCGGGCTCGCGGTCGGGGTCTATTTCGTCGTCACCGCGGTGTGCACGTTCTGGGCCGGCAAGCTCGCCGACCGCTTCAGCCTGCGCCTGCTGCTCGGCGCCGGCCTCGCGGTGAGCGGGCTCTCCATCGGCCTGATGTCGGAGATGTCGGCGCCGTGGCATGCGCTCGTCCTCTACGGCGTGATCTTCGCCATCGGCAACGGCGCGATCTCGACCGCGCCCATCGGCGTGATGATCACCCGCGCGTTCCCCGGCCGCGCCGGGCTCGCCAACGCCGTCGCGCTGTCCGGCATCACCGTCGGCCAGCTCGTGATGATGCTGGCCCTGACCGCGGTGCTGGCCTCGGTCGGCTGGCGCTGGGTGTTCATCTGGATGGGCATCATCCATCTCGTGCTGATGGCCGTGGTGCTGCCGGCGATCCCCGGCCACCGCGAGGCCAAGGCCGACGCCGCCGAGGCGCCGCGGCCGGGACTCACGCTGCGCGAGGCCATGCGCACGCGGCAGTTCGCGTTCCTGCTCATCCTGTTCTCGGTGTGCGGGCTCGACGATTTCTTCGTCGCCACCCACGTCGTCGCCTTCGCCCAGGACCGCGGCGTCGATGCGGTGCTGGCCGGCCGGCTCCTGGCGCTGATGGGGCTCACCGGCACCATCGGCGTCATCGGCGCGGGCTGGTGGAGCGATTACGTCGGGCCGGTGTGGCCGACGGCGACCATGTTCGCGCTGCGCGCCGCCATGTTCGGGCTCATCGCCGTCAATCAGTCGCTGGCCGCGATCGCGGTGTTCGCGCTGGTGTTCGGGATGACGTTCCTGGTGACCGCGCCGCTCACCGTGTTGTTCGTGCGCGACGCCTTCGGCACGCGCCACCTCGGCGCCATCTCCGGCATCATCACCATGGTGCACCAGATCTTCGGCGCCATCGGCGCCTATGGCGGCGCCGTCGTGTTCGACAAGACCGGGCGCTACGACATCGCCTTCGTCACCGTGTTCGCGGCCTCCATCGTCGCGCTCGTCGCGACGCTGAGCCTCAGCCGCGCGCCGCGTTTCGCCGTGAGCCGCTGACGGGCCCTACCCGGCGAAATAGGCCGGATGGTCGATGTCGGCGATGAGCCCGGGCTGCTCCGGGCTCCAGCCGAGCACCGACCGGGTCCGCTCGCTCGAACTCGGAACGTCGAAGCCCGCGAACGCGGCGAACCAGCCGAAATGCTCCGCCGCGTCCTCGGGCGATTTCGAGACGACCGGAATATTCAGGCGCCGGCCGATCACCGCGGCGATGTCCCGGAACGGGATGCCCTGTTCGGCGACGGCCTGGAACGGGCCTCCGTCCGCGCGGCGCTCGATCGCGAGCCGGAACACGCGCGCCGCGTCGAGGCGGTGCACGGCGGGCCAGCGGTTCTGCCCGCCGCCGATATAGGCCGAGACGCCCTTGGCCCGCGCCAGGCGGATCAGGATCGGCACGAAGCCATGATCGCCGTGGCCGTGCACCGACGGCGGAAGCCGGACGGTCGAGGCGCGCACGCCGCGCGCCGCCAGCGCCATGGCGGTGGCTTCCGAGGCGCGCGGATAGGCGTCGGTCGTGGGATGGGGCGGATCGTCCTCGGTCGCGATGCGGCCGGGCGCGAAGCCGAGTCCCGAGGCGACCAGCAGGGGTCGGTCCGAGCCTTCGAGCGCGCCGCCGAGCGTCTCGATGGCGCGCTTGTCCTCGGCGCAATTCTCCGCGAACTTCGCGAAATCGTGGTTGAAGGCCGTGTGGATCACGGCGTCGGCCCGTGCGGCGCCGCTCCTGAGGCTGTCCGGCTCCTTGAGCGAGCCGCGATGGACCTCCGCCCCGGCGGCGGCCAGGGCCGCCGCCTTCTCCTCCGACCGGCAGAGGCCGATCACCCGATGGCCGGCGGCGATCAGATCGTTCACGACGGCCGAGCCGATCCAGCCCGTGGCGCCGGTCACAAACACCCGCATGAGCACGTCTCCGTGTTGATGGGAGACAAATCTCCGCTCGCGGTCTATCCTGGTAAAGTAGTGATATTATCATAGTAAAAAGACTAACAGGATGAGCGAGCGCGCTCCCGCCGAGAACCTGCTCGGGGCCTATCTGAAGGATCGACGCATGAAGCTCGATCCGGCCGCGTTCGGCTTTCCCGCCGGGCGCCGCCGGACGCCGGGCCTGCGCCGCGAGGAGGTCGCGCAGCGCGCCAACATCAGCCCGACCTGGTACACGTGGCTGGAGCAGGGGCGCGGCGGCGCGCCGTCGGCCGACGTGCTCGACCGGATCGCCCGCGCCCTGATGCTGACGGACGTCGAGCGCGAGCACCTGTTCCTGCTCGGCCTCGGACGCCCGCCCGAGGCGCATTACCGCAAGAACGAAGACGTCAGCCCCCGGCTGCAGCGCGTGCTCGATGCGCTGGACCCGAGCCCGGCGCTCATCCGGACCGCCACCTGGGACGTCGTCGCCTGGAACCAGGCGGCGACCGTGATGCTGACCGACTACGGGTCGCTGCCGCGGGAGCAGCGCAACCTGCTGCGCATCGTCTTCCTCAACCCGCACGCCCGCGCCATCCAGTACGACTGGGAGAGCGTGGCGCGCTTCGTGGTCGGCGCGTTCAGGGCGGATGCCGCGCGAGCGGGGGCCGCGGCGGAGGTGGAGCCGCTCGTGGACGAGCTCTGCCGGCTCAGCCCGGAGTTCAGGGCGATGTGGCGCGACAACGACGTTCGCGGCGCCCATGGCGATGGGATCAAGCACATCCGCCACCCGGTCCTCGGCCCGCTCGCGTTCGAGTATTCGGCCTTCTCGGTCGACGGCCGCACGGACCTGAGCATGGTGGTCTACAATCCGGCGACGCCGCGGGACGCCGAGCGGATCAGGTCGCTGATGGCGTGAACCGCCAGCGGGCCGGGCGCCTCACCGGTCGTGGCGCGCGGTCAGCGGCCGCTCCTCCAGCAGCAGCAGCGCCACGAAGGCGGCGGCGATGCTGCCGGCCGCGATCAGGAACACGACCTGGAAATTCGCGGCCGAGGCCGCGTGCGCGGCGTTCTTCAGCACGATGGCGCCGAACACCGCGACCAGCACCATGGCCGTGAGCGTGCGCAGGAACGTCATGGTGCCGACCGCGGTGCCGAACTGGTAGGGCGCCACGGCGTTCTGCAGGCAGACGGTGGTGAGCGGCGCCAGCGGCCCGAAGCCGATGCCGAGCACGGCGAGGATGACCTCGAAGGCGAGGGTATCGACGCGGTCGGCCCGCCACGCCAGCACCAGCACGGCGGCGATGGCGGCGGCGAGCCCGATCAGCGGCACGGTCTTGTAGCGGCGGTGACGCCCGATCAGCACGCTCGACAGGCCGGCGCTGGCGTTGAGCACCGCCATCAGCACCATCAGGCTCAGGCCCGACGACGTGGCCGACAGGCGCAGCACGTCCTGGAGGTAGACCGGCAGGAAGATGTTGAGCCCGATGACGCCGCCCCAGCCCAGCGCGTTGGCGGCGATGGAGCAGCGCGCCGCCGGGTCCTTGAGGATGGCGAGCGGGATCAGCGGCTCCGGCGCGGTCAGCAGCCGCGCCACGAACAGCCCGCCGATGACGGCGGCCGCGGCCGTGAGCGCGAGGATCGGCGTCGAGTCCCAGGCGAACTGCACCCCGCCCGAGGTCAGCGCCAGCATGAAGGCCACGGTGGCGAGCACGATCAGCACCGCGCCGACGAGGTCGAGCCGGTGCGGCCGGTCGTGCCGCGGCAGCCGCTTCATCACCGCCAGCGTGACGAAGATGCCGAACAGCTCCAGCGGCACGTTGAGCCAGAAGATCGCCGACCAGTGGAGATAGTCCGCGAGAAAGCCGCCGAGCGCGGGCCCGCAGGCCCCGGCCGTGGTGTAGGTGACGGAGAAATAGCCGTAGTAGCGGGCGCGCTCCTTGGGCGCGGCGACGTCGCCGAGCACCACCATGCCGGTCGAGGTCAGGCCGCCGCCGCCGAGCCCCTGCACGGCGCGGCCGACGATGAGCAGGGCCAGGCTTCCCGACAGCGCGCAAAGGAGCGAGCCGACCAGATGCGCGCCGAGCGCGATGGCGAGCGCGAAGCGGCGGCCGTGGATGTCGCTGACCTTGCCGTAGAGCGGCGTCGAGGCGGTCGAGGTGATCAGATAGGCCGCGATCAGCCACGGCAGGTTGTGCACGTCGCCGAACTGGCGGCCGATGGCGGGCAGGGCGCTGGCCAGGATGGTCTGGTCCATGGAGCCCATGAACACCGGCACCATCATCGACATGACGATGAGGCGCGCCTCGCGGTGCGCGAGCGGTCCCGGCTGCGCCGTCGCGTCCATGAAGCGCTACAGGCCGAGCCAGGCGCGGGCCAGGATGCCGGTCTGGATTTCGGAGGTGCCGCCGAGGATCGTGTAGGCGCGGTAGTTGAGGTAGCGCGGCGTCGTCGCCAGCATCTCCTCCTCGTCGGGCGGCAGTTGCAGCGTTTCGTAGAGCGGCCGCTCGGGGACGAAGCGCAGCGCGTCGGGGCCGAGCGCGTCGACGGCGAGCTCGCTGATGTCCTGGCGCACCTGGCTCCAGCGCAGCTTGAGGAGCGACGACACCGGGCCGGGGTTGGCGCCCGACTGCAGCGCCGAGAGCACGGAAATGTCGATCATCTCCATGGCGTCGAGGTCGGTGCCGAGCGCGGCGAGCCGGTGCGCGACGTCGGGATCGTCCGGGCAGCGCGCGCGCACCAGCTCCACGAGCTTGACGTATTGCGCGCGCACGCGGCCGGCCTGCAGCGCGCCGCCGCGCTCGAACTCCAGGAGATATTTCGCGACCTCCCAGCCCTTGTTCTCCTCGCCGACGCGGTTCGCCTTGGGCACGCGCACGTTGTCGAAGAACACCTCGTTGAACTCGTGGTCGCCGCCGTTGCCGACGATCGGCCGCACGGTGATGCCCGGCATGTCCATGTCGAACAGCAGGAAGGTGATGCCGTCCTGGCGCTTGCCCTCGGTCGAGGTGCGCACCAGGCCGAACAGGCGGTTGGACCGGTGCGCGAACGTGGTCCAGATTTTCTGCCCGGTGACGAGGTAGTCGTCGCCGTCGGAGACGGCGCGCGTTTTCAGCGAGGCGAGGTCGGAGCCCGAGCCCGGCTCGGAATAGCCTTGCGCCCAGATGTCGTCGCCGCTGACGATGCGCGGCAGATATTTCTTCTTCTGCGCCTCGGTGCCGAACTTCATGATCACCGGGCCGACCATGCGCTGGCCCGCGCCGTTGAACACCGGCGCGCCGAAGCGCGCGCACTCGCTGTCGAAGATGTAGGACTGCACCGGGGTCCAGCCGGTGCCGCCGTATTCGACCGGCCACGACGGCACCGACCAGCCCTTGGCCGCGAGCGCGCGGTGGAAGGCGAGGCCGACCTCGGGGTCGGAGGTGAAGCCGGTGGTGAGGTTTTCCGCGCGGCGGGTGTCGGGCGTCAGGTTCGCCTCCAGGAAGGCGCGCACCTCGTCGCGGAACCTGATGTCGTCGGGGGAAAGCGCGAGGTCCATGGATCACACCGCCGGTTCGAGAAGGAGGCCGTCGCCCGCGAGCTTGGGGTCGGCGATCAGCGCGCCGTAGCGGCGCAGGTGCTCGCGGGTCGAGCCATAGAGCATTTCGAAGGCCATCAGCCGCTTGGCATAGGCGCCGAGCGCCAGCTCCTCGGTGGTGCCGATGGCGCCGTGGGTCTGGATCGCGTTCTGCGCCACGAAGCGGCTGTTGCGGCCGATCTTCGCCTTGGCGCCGGAGACTGCGCGCACGCGCCGCTCCGCCGCGCCGTCGAGGCTCAGCGTGGCGAGCAGGCAGGAGGCGCGCGCCTCCTCCTCATGGACGCGCAGGTTCACGAGCCGATGCTGGATCACCTGGAACTTGGCGATGGGCTGGCCGAACTGCACCCGCGTCTTGGCGTACGCGACGGTCGCCGCGACCATGGCGGCGATGGCGCCCACCGCGTCGGCGCAGGACGCGGCGACCGCGCGGTCGAGCGCCGCCGCGATGGCGGCGTCGGCCGTCTCGTTGCCGCCGAGCAGCGCGGCGGCGGGCACAGCGACGTCGTTGAGGTCGACGTCGGCCGCGCGGCCGCCGTCCACGGTGCGATAGGGGCGCACGGTGAGGCCGGCGGCATTCCGCGGCACCACGAACACGCCGGCGCCGCCGGACGGCAGCCGCGCCGGGACGAGCAGCGTGTCCGCGGCGCCCGCGCCGACCACCGCGGCCTTGGCGCCGGCGAGCGCATAGCCGCCCGCGCGCGGCGTCGCCTTGGTGGGGGCGCGCTCGTCGTTCGCGACGGCGAGGATGCGCCGGCCCTCGGCCAGCGCCGGCAGGATGTCGGCGCGCTGCGCCTTGTCGCCGAGCGCGGCGACGAGCCCACCGCCGAGCACGACGCTCGAGAGATAGGGCTCGATCACCAGCGCCCTGCCGAAGGCCTCCATGAGGATCGCCACCTCGACCGCGCCGCCGCCGAGCCCGCCGTCGTCCTCGGCGAACGGCAGGCCGAGCCAGCCGAGGCCCGCGAACTCCGCCCACATCTCGCGGGAGAAGCCGGCCTCGCTGCCGGCGATGGCGCGGAAGGTGCGGTAGCCGTAGCGTTCGGCGAGAAAGCGTTCCGCCGTTTCACGCAGGATGGCGTGCGACGAGTCGTATTGCAGGTCCACGATTGAGGCTCGGCGATTGCGTTGGGTGTGTAGGATGGGTTGAGCGCAGCGAAACCCATCCTCGGTGTCTTGCCTACGGTGTCTTGCCTACCGCGACGGGTCTCGCTTCGCCCGACCCATCCGACGCGCGGTCCCGGAAGGCAATCTCACAGGAACCGCGTCGGCCAGTTCATGGTGCGCCACATGTGCGACGCCGGCGTGTTGTCGAAGCCGAGGCCTTCCTTCGGCTGCTTGAAGTGGCGGCCGATGATGTCCTCGAACTCCTCGAGCTCGACCACCGCGTTGGGGTCGAACGAATACACGTCGTAGACCGTGATCATGCGCGCGGTCAAGTACCACTTGTGCTGCCGCGCCCGCTTGTATTCCTCGACGATGTAGGGCTCCGGCTTGTAGTCGGGGCCGAAGAAGTCGATGTAGGCCTGCGGATAGGTGTAGCCCACCGACTCGTCGGGGAAGAACCGCAGCGCCTGGTGCATGCGCACGCCCCACGACACCTCCTCGTCCACGTAGGGCTCGATCATCTGCGCGCCCCAGTAGCCGTGGTCGCAGCGGATGAAGGATACCACGGCGATGTCGTGGAGCAGGCAGGCGAGCACGGTCTTCTCCGGCAGGCCGGCCTTGAGCGCGTGCTTGGCGCTCTGCAGGAGATGCGCGGTCGAGGCGAAGCGCAGCCGCATGAAGTCGATCAGCGTCGGCTTGTCCGGCAGCCTGGGCAGCCGCCGGTCGTGGCCCATCAGCAGGTAGTGGCCCGGATTGGCCGCCAGCGCCTTGGCGCTGTTCATGTTCTCGACCTTGCCGTCGCCCATGTTGTAGAGCACGGACTTCGCCGGGATGCTCTCGTTCAGCTCGAGCATCATCTTCTCTTCGAGTTCGTCCGCGCGCTCCGAGAGCGTCTTCGGCTGTCCCGCCTGGATGTTCATGGGTGCTCCTTGGTCTTGCGTTCCGAAAAAAGCGGGCGCGTCCCCGCTTCATTTTGGAGCGACTCTATACCGAAACGGGCCGAAAGGACCATGGTCCGCGGTCCCCCGCAGGGGTGTCATGCCGCCCGCCGCGGGCCGGCGACATTTCATGGTATTTACCGGGCCGGCCGAACCGTCTAAGGCCGCGCGGCATTGACGCTTCGGCCACAAGCCGCCTTCCAGGGACTCATGTTCACCCACCTCGTCGTCACCTACGGCCCGCTGCTCATCACGCTGATGATCGCGCTCGAGTGCCTGGCCTTCCCGTTCATCCCCGGAGAGCCGGTGCTGATCGCTGCGGCGATCTATGCCGGAACGGCGCACCACGACCTGCACATCGGCGTCGTCATCCTCGCCGGCATCGCCGGCGCCATCCTCGGCAACGTCCTCGGCTACGCCGTCGGCCGCCGGTTCGGCATCAGGCTGATGCTGCGCTACGGGCCGCGCATCGGCCTCACCGAGAGCCGGGTCAAGATCGGCCGCTACCTGTTCCTGCGCCACGGCTTCAAGGTCGTCATCATCGCGCGATTCATGACGCTGCTGCGCAGCTTCGCCGGCATCCTCGCCGGCGCCAACCAGATGCCCTGGACGCCGTTCCTGATGGCGACCGTGATCGGCGCCGTGCTGTGGAACGGGCTCTACGGGCTCGCCGCCTATTACCTCGGGCGCCAGATCCACCGGCTCGAAGGCCCGGTCGGCATCGCGATCGTGGTCGCGATCGTGGCGGCGGCGTTCTTCATCGGCCGCTCCGTGGCGCGGCGGGAGGACGAGCTGCGGGCGGAGGCGGAGCGCCTGTTCCCGGGCCCGCTGAAGGCCGGCAACGGCTGATTTCGCCAACGATTCTAATGGCTTGGGAAAAGTTAAAGGAAATGTGATTCCGGTCACAGCGGACCGGCCGGTCCGAGACTAGGTTTGTTGTCGTTTTAAAGCACCATCCCCGTTCCCCCAAGGATACGCCGCCCCTCCCCCCAGGGCGGCGTATTTCTTTGCGGCGTATTTCTTTGCGGCCTGTCGCACCTTCTGCCCGCCACAGTGAATCGGCTAATCTCGGCCGATGACCCATGCCCAGATCGTCGAGCCCCGCGCCAACGCCGTCGAGTGGTCGGTGTCGGAGCTCTCGGCCGCGCTCAAGCGCACGGTCGAGGACGAGTTCAGCTACGTGCGCGTGCGCGGCGAGGTCTCCGGCTATCGCGGCCCGCACGCCTCCGGCCACTGCTATTTCTGCCTCAAGGACGAGGCGGCGCGCATCGACGCGGTGGTGTGGAAGGGCACCTTCGCGCGCATGCGCTTCAAGCCCGAGGAGGGCATGGAGGTCGTCGCCACCGGCCGGCTGACCACCTACCCCGGACGCTCGACCTACCAGATCGTGGTCGACAGCCTGGAGCCCGCCGGCGTCGGCGCGCTGATGGCGCTGCTGGAGCAGCGCAAGCGGGCGCTCGCCGCCGAAGGACTGTTCGACGAGGCGAGGAAGCAGCTTCTGCCCTACCTGCCGGAGGTGATCGGCGTCGTCACCTCGCCGACCGGCGCGGTGATCCGCGACATCCTGCATCGCCTGGGCGACCGCTTCCCGCGCCATGTGCTGGTGTGGCCGGTGCGGGTGCAGGGCGAGGGCGCGGCCGAGGAGATCGCGGCGGCGATCCGCGGCTTCAACGCGCTGCCGGAGCAGGGCGCGGTGCGCCGGCCCGACCTGATGATTGTGGCGCGCGGCGGCGGCTCCATCGAGGACCTGTGGCCGTTCAACGAGGAGATCGTGGTGCGCGCCGCCGCCGACAGCCTGATCCCGCTCGTCTCGGCGGTCGGCCACGAGACCGACGTGACGCTGATCGACTTCGCCGCCGAC
>Ga0182749_1002420_pt1 | contig 13658 bp, 13 predicted proteins | sample eDN3rd37CKraftMG_FD_128875 | JGI IMG/M metagenome (GOLD analysis project Ga0182749, IMG submission 128875) | Enriched Miracle-Growth compost microbial communities from Emeryville, California, USA - eDNA 3rd pass 37_C Kraft MG (version 2) (version 2) ...
GCCCCCGAAGAGCGGGAAGTCGCCGCCGCCCCTCGGACCATACTTCTCGAAGAACAGCACGCGCTCGGCCTCGGCGCGGGCAAGCGCCGTCTGGAGCTCGGTCACCGAGACGGTGCCCTGCGGGACGTTCTGCAACGCGAGCTCGTCCATCGCCGTGACCGTCCCGCCGTGGCACCCGAGCGCACCCTCCTCTTAGCGGCCCATCGCCACCGTTCGTCGGGCACGTCCGCCTACTCTGTCCCCATGACCTCCGGTTCCCCGGCCACCCGCTTCGACGTCAGCCCTCGCCTACGGCTGCTCGTCGCGGTCGCGGTCGGCGTGGTCACGACCGTCGTCGTCGCCATGACCGCAGGCCTGCGGTACGCGCCGTTGAGCGGCTGGATCGCGCTCGCCGTCGTATTCGCCGGGTGGACCTGGCCCGCCGTCGGGCCGATGGACGCGGCGAGCACCCGCGCGCACGCCACCCGCGAGACGCCCGGCCGGGTGGCGACCCACGCGCTGCTGGTCGTGGTCGCGATCGCGAGCCTGGTCGGGGTGGGCGCGCTGCTGCTTCCGACCGCGGACCACAGCACCCGGGTCGCGGACGCCGTGGTCGCCTTCCTCGCAGTGGTGTCGTCCTGGTTCACGCTGCACACGCTCTACGCCCTGCGGTACGCGCGGCTGTTCTTCGGCGATGGGGCGCGGAGCATCGACTTCCACCAGGACGACCCGCCGCGGTACACGGACTTCGCCTACGTGGCGATCACCGTCGGCATGAGCTTCGCCATCTCGGACACCGACGTCAGGTCCAGCACGATCCGCCGGGCGGCGCTCGGCCACGCCCTGCTGTCGTACGTGTTCGGCTCGGTGATCCTGGCCGCGCTCGTCAACCTCGTCGCGGGGTTGTGAGCGCGTCTACGGGGGCACTCGGTGCCTCGGCGCACCGCACCGGCGGCGGCGCCCCGCAGACGGCCCGCCGATGCCGGTGTGGTGCGCCGACGTCGCGCGGAGGGTGCCTCAGGCGTTGACGAGCGAACCCAGCACCGAGGTGAAGAACCGCAGCCCGTCCGTCCCGGAGCGCGGTCCGGCCGCGCCCGCAGGCCCGAAGCCGACCTCGACGGCGTGCTCGGGGTGCGGCATCAGCCCGACCACGTTGCCCGCGGCATTCGTGATGCCGGCGATGTCGTGGCGCGAGCCGTTGGGGTTGCCGCCCGTGTAGCGGAAGACCACGCGACCCTCGCCCTCGAGCTCGTCGAGCGTGCGCTCGTCGGCGACGTACTGGCCGTCCTGGTTCTTGAGCGGCACCGTGATGACCTCGCCTGCCGCGTACTCGCGCGTCCAGGCGGTCTGGTTGTTCTCGACCGTGAGCTGCTGCTCGCGGCACACGAAGTGCAGGTGGTCGTTCTTGATCATCGAGCCGGGCAGCAGGTGCGCCTCGGTGAGGATCTGGAAGCCGTTGCAGATGCCGAGGACCGGCAGCCCGCCTTTCGCGGCGTCGACGACGGCGCCCATCGCGGGCGCGAAGCGGCTGATCGCCCCGGCACGCAGGTAGTCCCCGTAGGAGAAGCCGCCGGGGATGACGACGGCGTCCACTCCGTGCAGGTCGGCATCGGCGTGCCACAGCGCGACCGGCTCGCCGCCGGCCAGACGCACGGCCCGGGCGGCGTCGCGGTCGTCGAGGGTGCCGGGGAAGGTGATGACGCCGATGCGGGCGCCGCTCACGTCACCCATCAGGCGCCCGTCCCGGTGGTGTCCTCGGCCACGCGGACGACGTCCTCGATCACGGGGTTCGAGAGCACGGTCTCGGCGGCCTGGCGGGCGGCGGCGAGCACCTCCTCGGTCACCTCGCCCTCGAGCTCGAGCTCGAACCGCTTGCCCTGGCGCACCCCGGTGAACCCGGTGATGCCGAGGCGCGGGAGGGCGCCGTTGACGGCCTTGCCCTGGGGGTCCAGGATCTCCGGCTTCGGCATGACATCGACGACGACGCGTCCCACGAGGGCTCCTTCAAGGAATGGCAGCGGTTTCGGCTCCCATCCTACCGGTCAGAGCCGGCTGCCCGTCAGGCGCTCGTAGGCCTCGAGGTAGCGGGCGCGAGTGCGCTCGACGACGTCGACCGGGAGCGCGGGCGGCGCCTGGTCCGACGAGGCGTCCCAGCCCGAGGCCGGCGAGCGCAGCCAGTCGCGCACGTACTGCTTGTCGAAGCTGGGCTGGGCCCGGCCCGGCTGCCACTCGTCGGCGGGCCAGAACCTCGAGGAGTCGGGGGTGAGCACCTCGTCACCGAGCACAGTGGCTCCGGTGACCGGGTCGACGCCGAACTCGAGCTTGGTGTCCGCCAGGATGACGCCGCGCTCGCGGGCGATCTCCTCGGCGCGCGAGTAGACGGCGAGCGTCAGGTCACGCAGCCGGGCGGCGTCCTCGAACCCGAGCTGCCCCGCGACGACGTCGAACGACACGTTCTCGTCGTGCTCGCCGATCTCTGCCTTGGTCGCCGGCGTGAAGATCGGCTCCGGCAGACGCGAGCCGTCCACGAGCCCGTCCGGCAGCTCGACGCCGCACACCGTGCCGGCCCGTCCCTCGGCGTGCGCGGCGCGGTACTCGGCCAGACCCGAGCCGGTCAGGTACCCACGGGCGACGCACTCGACGGGGAACATCTCCAGCCGGCGGCAGATCATCGCGCGCCCCGCCACCTCGCCGGGCACCAGACCGTCCCCGGGCTCGGCCGAGACGGCGGTGCTCACCACGTGGTTGTCCACGAGGTCCGCGAGCTGCTCGAACCACCACAGGCTGAGCTGGGTGAGCACCACGCCCTTGTCGGGGATCCCCGGGGAGAGCATGTGGTCGTAGGCGCTGATCCGGTCGCTCGCCACCACCAGCACGACGTCGCCCAAGGGGTGCACGCCGCCGTACGCGGCGAGGTCCGGGGCGTAGAGGTCGCGCACCTTCCCCGAGTAGACGTGCCGCCAGCCGGACAGCACGGGCGCGGGGTCGGCGGAGGCGCCGTGAGGGGCGACGGGCGCGGTCGGTCCAGAGTCTGTGGAGGTCACTCCCCTAGTGTGAAGCATGGTGACCGTGCGGAGCACGAGGCGACGCCCGGTGGCACGGCACCCCCTGGTAGCGAGCATCGAGCGCGCCCGGTGGCCGATGGACCCGCGGAAGGACGCATGAGCAACGACCACAGGCACGACGACGACCTCGCGGACGCCCTCGACGAGGAGGCCCGCGAGCAGGAGGAGCGCCGCCGCGCCCCCGCGAGCACGGAGGACGCGGGACGCCTCGAGCGCAGCACGGGCCGCCGCTGGTGGCCGGTCTACGTGGTCGGGATGGTGCTGCTCGTGGCCGCCGTCGTCGTGGTGCTCGTGTGGCCGCGAGGCGATGTTCCGGGGACTGCGCCGGACGGCGGCCACGGGAGCGCGCAGCACGGGGACGGGACCTCGGGCGACGTCGGGAGCTCGGGCTCGTCCGACATCGACGGTGCCGATCTGCTCACCGACCCGTGGCCGTCCAAGGCCGTCGCCGCCCTGGAGCGCGACACCGGTCTGTCGAAGGCCTCGCGCCTGCTGCTGACACGCACCCAGGTCCAGGCCACCGGTCCCGCCTCTGCGAAGAGCACGGGGACGACGTCGTGGTCCGACTACGTCTACGTCGAGGACACCGCGGTCGACCTCGGCGACGCGCTCGTCGCCCCGAAGGACGACGAGCTGTTCCCGCTCGACGGGTTCGACGCGACCACGATCCCCGGGCTCGTCACGCAGGCGCTCAAGGGATCGGGCGACGCGACGAGCGTCTACGTCCTCGTGGCCCGGGACACGGTGACCGACGGGGCGCCGGTGCGGATCCAGGTCTACGTCACCTCCAAGGACACGACCCACCTGCTGACCGCCGACGCGCACGGCACCGTGCTCTCCCGCGACTGAGCAGCTGCCGCTCGCCCGCGGGGCGCTCGCCCCGGCGCGACAAGTCCTGCTCACACCTGTGCGCATCTGTGTGTTTTCGCAGGCCACAGCGCCGATAATCATATGTAGAGCGAATGGAGAATCCGCGCTACGGTGACGTTGGGAGCGATCCCGACGAGGAGGTCGGGCAACTCCCGTCGCCATGGAAAGCCTCGGTGAAGTCTGCACGCCTCAAGGACGAGGCGCTGTTCACCTGTGGTCTTCCAGGACGAGCAGGTCGCGTTCACCGACGATCGCGACCATCGACACGACCCCCCGGGTCGAACATTCACCGAGAGGAACTCCAGAATGCGCAGAAAGACCTCCGCATCGCTGCTGGCCATGACGGCCTCCGCGACCCTGGCACTGGGCCTCGGCCTCGCTGCCGGCACCGGATCGGCGACGGCCGCCGACCAGGCCTCCACCGGCCGTGCGCCGGCCACCACCTCGCCCGCCTCGACGTCGGACGACGTGCTCACCGCTCCCGACGTCGCCGAGCTCCCCAAGGAGCAGGTCAAGGCGATGAAGCGCGACCTGCACCTCAGCTCGCGCAAGCAGGTCCAGGCGCGGCTGAACCTCGACACCAAGGCGGGCAACATCGAGCGCCGGGTCGCCAAGAGCCTCGGCAAGAGCTACGCGGGCACGTGGGTGAGCCCGGACGGCGCGCAGGTCGTGGTCGGCGTGACCGACGCGCAGGCCGCCGCCAAGGTGCGCGCCGCGGGCGCCACCGCCAAGGTCGTGCGCCGGAGCCTCGACACGCTCGAGGCTGCCCACGCGCGGCTCGACGCCCAGTCGGCCAAGGCGGGCACGAAGGTCGCGGGCTGGCACGTCGACCCCGAGTCCAACAAGGTCGTCGTCACCGCGACCACCGCTGCGGCCGCGTCGCAGTTCGCCGCGGCGGCAGGTCTCGACCCCGCGATCGTGACCACCGAGATCGGCGCGCTCCCCACGCCGGTGGCCGACCTTCGCGGCGGCGACGAGTTCCGCCACATCAACTCCACCAGCGGCGGCGTCATCAGCTACACGATGTGCTCGATCGGCTTCCCGGTCACCCAGGGCGGGTTCGTCACCGCCGGGCACTGCGGCAGCGCCGGGCAGACCGTCACCGACACGAGCTTCACCGACATGGGAACGTTCCAGGCCTCGACCTTCCCCGGCAACGACTACGCCTGGGTCAAGACGAACAGCAACTGGTCACCCACCGGCCAGGTCAACAACTACAGCGGCGGCAACTGGATCCCGGTCTTCGGCTCCGACGAGGCCGCGGTCGGCGCCTCGGTGTGCCGCTCGGGGCGCACCACGCACTGGCAGTGCGGCGTGATCCTGAGCAAGAACTTCACGATCAACTACAGCAGCGGCCCGGTCTACGGCGCGGTGGACATGACCGCATGCGCCGCCGGGGGTGACTCGGGCGGCTCGGTCATCTCGGGCAACCAGGCCCAGGGAGTGATGTCGGGCATCAGCGGCAGCTGCGGCGACTCCGGGTTCCACAGCTTCTACCAGCCGGTGAACCCGATCCTCAGCCAGTACAACCTCACGCTCGCGCTGGGCACCTCGATCCAGGGCCTCAACAACAAGTGCATCGACGTGCCGAGCTCGAACTTCACCGACAGCGTCCAGCTGCAGATCTGGAACTGCAACGGCACGAACGCGCAGGCGTTCCGCTTCCAGTCGGACGGCACGATCCGGGTCGGTGGCATGTGCATGGACCTGCGTCAGTCCAACACGAGCGACGGCAACGCGGTGCAGATCTACCACTGCAACGGCACCCAGGCTCAGCAGTTCACGCTCAACAGCGCCGGCGACCTCGTCTCCGTGCTCGCCAACAAGTGCGTGGACGTGACCGACAACAACGGCAACAACGGCGCCAAGCTGCAGATCTGGACGTGCACCGGCGGCTCGAACCAGAAGTGGCACAAGCACTGATCAGCCACACACCTCGCCGGTTGAGCAGGACTCCTCTCGCCGGTTGAGCAGGACGGCTCTCCCCCTCTCACCGGTTGAGCAGGACTCCTCTCACCGGTTGAGCAGGACGGCTCTCCCCCTCTCGCCGGTTGAGCAGGGCCCCCTGGGGCCCGTGTCGAAACCCTTGGCAGCACGTGTCAGGTCTCGATACGGCCCCGGGGGGCCTACTCGACCGGCAAGACGTCGGTAGGGCCTACTCGACCGGCAAGACGTCGGTAGGGCCCTCGACCGGCAAGACGTCGGTAGGGCCTGCTCGACCGGCGAGGGGTGGCCGGGTCGGGTCTCGATACGCTCGCTGGCGCTCGCTACTCGACCGGCGGGGCCGCGGGTCCGGCCGACGCCGCGGCGGCGATGTCGCTGCGGTGGTGCGAGCCCGGCAGGTCGATCGCGGCGACGCCGGCGTACGCGCGCTCCCGGGCCGCACCGAGGTCACCGCCCCGCCCGACGACGGACAGCACCCGGCCGCCGCTGCTGACGAGCCCCCCGTCGGCGTCGAGGCTCGTCCCCGCGTGCAGCACGTGCACGCCGTCGAGGGCCTCGGCGGTCCCGATACCCGTGATCGGGTCACCCGACCGCACGTCGCCCGGGTACCCGTGAGCCGCGACGACGACGGTCACCGCCGCGTCGTCGGACCACGCGAGCGCAGGCAGGTCGGCGAGCGAACGGCCGGCGGCCGCCCGCAGCACGACCGACAGCGGCGTGGTGAGCCGCGAGAGCACCACCTGCGTCTCCGGGTCGCCGAAGCGCGCGTTGAACTCGACCACCCGGGTACCGCGGCTGGTCAGCGCGAGCCCCACGTACAGCACCCCGCTGAACGGGGTGCCCCGCCGCGCCATCTCGTCGACGGTCGGCTGCGCGATGCGCTCGACCACCTCGGCGGTGAGCCCGGCCGGGGCCCACGGCAGCGGGCTGTACGCCCCCATGCCACCGGTGTTCGGTCCGGCGTCGCCGTCGTGGGCACGCTTGAAGTCCTGGGCAGGCGCGAGCGGGACGACGCTCGCGCCGTCGCAGATGCAGAACAGGGACACCTCGGGGCCGTCGAGGTACTCCTCGACGACCACGCGGCCGCCGTCGCCGCGGGCCGCGAGCGCGGCCTCGGCGTGAGCGAGCGCCGCGTCGCGGTCCCCGGTGACGACGACGCCCTTGCCCGCCGCGAGACCGTCGTCCTTGACGACGTAGGGAGCACCGAAGGCGTCGAGCGCGGCCCCGACCTCGTCGAGGGTCGTGCACACGTGGGCGAGGGCGGTCGGCACGCCCGCCGCCGCCATGACCTCCTTGGCGAAGGCCTTCGAGCCCTCGAGCCGCGCGGCCTCCGCGGTAGGGCCGAAGACCGGGATCCCAGCCTCCGCGAGCGCGTCCGCGACCCCCGCCACCAGGGGCGCCTCGGGTCCGACGACGACGAGCTCGGCACCCAGACGGCGCGCGAGGGCGGTCACCGCCGCGCCGTCCGTGGCGACGACGTCGTGGAGCACCGCCTCCTGCGCGATGCCCGGGTTGCCAGGGGCTGCGTGCAGCTCGTGCTCGCCAGGCTCCTGGGCGAGGGCGTGGACGATGGCGTGCTCGCGCGCGCCGCTGCCGATGACGAGGATCTTCACAGCGCCCGAGTCTAGTGGAGCGTCAGGACGCGCACGGGCACACGGTAGAGGCCTCGCAGAACACCATTGGCACGCCCGCCTCCCCATGAGACACTGACCTCACAGGCGCGAGAGCGTCTGTGGCGCACACCTTCCTGCCGTCGCCCCGGCGGCTGGCGGACCTCGTCGTCGTCGACGTCGTCCCTTCGACCACGACGGCGCTCCCGACCCGACTCGCGACGCGAACCGCCCGCTGGTCCGGTCGACCGACCTGCAGCACCCGCCCTTCCCACCGCCGGTGAACGATCATCGGCGCACGACCCGAAGGATCCTTCCCATGGCACCCACCTCCATGCTGCGACGGCGCGCTGCCGTCGCAGCGGCGGCGGCGATCGCGATCGCCGTCCCGCTCGCCGCCACGAGCCCAGCCCAGGCCACGCCCGGCACCGGGCAGACGAGGACCATCACCGGCATCGTCAAGAACGCGGACGGCACTCCCGCCGTCGGCGCCAGCGTCAGCTACGACAACCGTCTCTGCGACCTCTCCGACGACATCGACGGGACCGCCGACGACTCCGGCACCGTGACGACGACGACGGCGGGAGCCTTCTCGTTCCCGGCGTACGCGACCCAGTGCTACACGGTCAGTGTCGGCGGTCCCGCGCTCTACCAGGGCCAGCTCGACCTGATGCCCGTCCTCGCGGCAGGCACGAGCGGCGCGGTGTTCACCCTCGCCACCATGATCGACCTCGACCTCACCGTCCCCGGCCTGCCCCTGGGCACGCCGGTCCAGCCCTACGTCCCGGTGAACGTCTACGGCAAGACGCGCTGGTACGCCATCGGCTCGGGCTCCACGGACGCGGCAGGCAAGGTGACCCTGAGCGTGGTCGCCGGGTACCGCTACGCGCTGCGCACCGCTCGCTCGGTCGACTACTACTCCCAGTACCTCGGCGGCGGCGTCTCGACGCCGTCCCTGAGCGGCGGAGCGGGCACGTTCGTCGCACCGTCGACGGGCACCTCCTTCGCCAGGACCCTGACCGCGAAGAAGTCCAGCCCGGTCGTCGTGAGCCTCGCGAACGTCGACGTGGGGGCGAGCGTGTCCACCATCTCGTGGGCGTCCCTGGATCTCTACGGCGCCGGCTCGGACACGACCACGAGCGCGACCTCGATCACCCTGCGCGGCCTGGTCCCCGGGCGCAACTACATCAGCCTGTCCGGCTCGCACGGTGCTGACAACGTCTTCGGCGAGAAGCACGACGTCGTGGTCAAGGACGGCACGACCACCCCGGTGACCACCAGCATCACGGCGAGCGTGGCGGGCACGGACCTGTCCTCGAGCACGAGCAGCTTCGTGGTGAGCGCGTCGGGAACCTTCCAGGTCGGCAAGAAGCTCACCGCGAGCACCACGTTCACCGGCCCTGCCGCGCCCTTCGCGGGCGCCGCAGGCACGACGATCCGCTACTTCTGGCTCAGCGGCACCTACTCCGGTTCCGGGGCCGACCTGCGCCTGGTCGGCGAGGGCACGTCGTACACCATCCCGGCGAACCAGGCCGAGGACGACCTGCTCTTCGTCTTCGCGTTCATCTCCGCGCCGGGCCAGGAGACCGGCACCGGCACGGGGATCGCCTGGGTCGCGCCGACTCTGCTGCCGCTGATCGGCTCCACGTCGACCTATCCCACCGCTACGATCGCCGTCGGCGACAGCCCCTTCCCGAGCGCCCTCCCGGCGGTCTCGGGCAAGGCCGCCGTCGGGCAGACGCTCACGGCCTCGCCCGGCGCGTGGAGCCCCCGCCCGGCCGGCTTCCGGTACCAGTGGAGCCGCTCGGGCAAGGCGATCACCGGTGCGACGGCCCGGACCTACCGGGCGACGGCGGCTGACGTCGGCAAGACGCTGAGCGTCACGGTGACCCCGGTGATGCCCGGGCACGCGGTGAGGTCGGTGACGAGCGCGCCGACCGCTGCCGTCGCGAAGGCGACCGCGAAGGTGGCGGCGAAGCTGGCCCGGAAGAAGGTCAAGCACGGCAAGAAGGCCAAGGTCACCGTCAAGGTCACCGCAGCGGGCGTCACGCCGAGCGGCAGGGTCACGGTCACCTTCGGCAAGAAGAAGGTCACCAAGGCGCTCGAGGGAGGCAAGGTCACCGTCGCCTCGCCCAAGCTCAAGAAGAGGGGCAAGGTCCGCGTCAAGGTCGCCTACCAGGGCTCCGCCACGGTGACCACGGCGACCCTCGCCGCGAAGAAGGCCAAGAAGCTCACCGTCAAGGTGCGCTGATCCACATCCCGTCGCCGGTTGAGCCTGTCGAAACCCAGACGCCCGTCACACGTCGGTTTCGACGGACGCTCGGTCCTCGCTGCTCAACCGGCGGCGGGCGCCCCGCTCTCAGTCGATGAGGTCGTGGCGCTGGATGGTCGCCTCGCGCCCGGGACCGACGCCGATCGAGGAGATCCGGGTGCCGGACATCTCCTCGAGGGCCTCGACGTAGCGCCGCGCGTTGACGGGGAGGTCCTCGAAGCGCCGCGCGCCCGAGATGTCCTCGGTCCAGCCGTCGAGCAGCTCGTAGATCGGCTTGGCGTGGTGGAAGGCCGTCTGGTCGAGCGGCATCTCGTCGTGCCGCACGCCGTCGACGTCGTAGGCGACGCACACCGGGATCTGCTCGATGCCGGTGAGCACGTCGAGCTTGGTGAGCACGAGATCGGTGAGGCCGTTGACGCGGCTCGCGTACCGGGCGATGACGGCGTCGTACCAGCCGCAGCGCCGGGCACGACCCGTGGTCACGCCGAACTCGCCGCCGGTGGTCTGCAGGAGCTCACCCCACTCGTCGAACAGCTCCGTGGGGAACGGGCCCTCGCCCACGCGCGTCGTGTACGCCTTGATGACGCCGATCACGCGGTCGATCCGGGTCGGGCCCACGCCGCTGCCCGTGCAGGCGCCGCCCGCCGTGGCCGACGACGACGTGACGAACGGGTAGGTGCCGTGGTCGACGTCGAGCATGGTCGCCTGGCCGGCCTCGAAGAGGACGGTCCTGCCGGCGTCGAGGGCCTCGTTGAGCACGAGCGAGGTGTTCGCCACCATGGGGCGCAGCCGCTCGGCGTACCCGAGCAGCTCCTCGACCGTCTCCTCGACGGTCACGGCCCGACGGTTGTAGACCTTGAGCAGCAGCTGGTTCTTCTGCTCGAGGGAGCCCTCGATCTTCTCGGCGAGGATCTTCTCGTCGAACAGGTCGTAGACGCGCAGGCCCACGCGGTTGATCTTGTCCGCGTAGGCGGGGCCGATGCCGCGGCCGGTGGTGCCGATCCGGCGCTTGCCGAGGAACCGCTCGGTGACCTTGTCGAGCGTGCGGTGGAAGGGAGCGATGACGTGCGCCGAGCCCGAGACGAGAAGCCGCGACACGTCGACTCCGCGCGCGATCAGCGCGTCGAGCTCCTGGAAGAGCACCTCGATGTCGACGACGACGCCGTTGCCGATGACCGGCGTGACGCCCGGCGAGAGGATTCCCGAGGGCAGCAGGTGCAGCGCGTACTTCTCGCCCCCGACGACGACGGTGTGACCGGCGTTGTTGCCGCCGTTGAACTTCACGACGTAGTCGACGCGCGAGCCGAGCTGATCGGTCGCCTTGCCCTTGCCTTCGTCGCCCCACTGGGCACCGAGGACCACCACGGCTGGCATGGGATTCCCACCTTCGCGCTGCCGGTCGGTTGCGGAGCCGCACGCGACCGGATCGCGCGCGTTCGGGACGCCGGGCCGGCAGCAGCGCCCGTGTCCCGGGCAAGTTTACCGGGGCGGCGGCCGCGCCCCGCTGTGCCGTGCGGCCCAGCCGTCAGCGCTGTCGCACGGCCGCGGGCGCCCGTAGGCTGGACGGGCAGCGAGAGAGCGTGACGAGCGGCCGACGACCCTCACGGCCCGGCCCTCGCACGACGCCTTCGACGGACGGAGATGACGATGAGAGCACCCCTGATCGTCGCTGCTGCTGCGGTGGCCGCGCTGCTCCTCGTCGGCACGCCCGCGACGGCGCCCACCCGGTCGGCAGGCACCGTGAGCACCGCGGTCGGGCTCGCGAGCGCCAGGGGCGCCAAGGCCGCGGCGAAGGTCCAGACGGACGTCCGCACCCCGGCCTACCCCACCGCCACCAGCACCAAGGTCGCCCTGCGGATCCCGGCCGACTACACGGTCCGGGCGCTGTCGCTCGAGAAGAGGCGCGGCCGGCTCAAGGTCGTCTACCGCTCGAAGAAGGTGTGGGTCCCGGCGAAGAAGGTGGACCGGGTCAAGCGCGCGACCCCTGTGGGCCGTCTCTCGTGGGCGGCGTCGGCGAAGAAGAACATCGCCTCGTGGTGCACCGGCGTCCCCGTCACCGCTCGCAAGAAGAGCAAGAACTACGCCTACGCCTCCTACGACGGGAAGCGCGCGACCGAACGGATCCGCTTCTCGAGGTCGACGCCGTGGGGGACCCGGCTGAACCCGAACAGCTCGCTCGCGCTGGCCATCCAGTACCACGAGTGCGGCCACATCCTGCAGTACCGGGCCTACCACTACGACTTCGACGCCCTCAACCGTGCGATGGACCAGGTCTACGGCGACAACGGCACCGAGCACATGGCGGACTGCATCGCCGACGCCCTGGGCGCGCACCGCCGCGGCACCTACGTCGAGAAGGACGGCACCCGCATGACGTACGTCGCCGGGTACGGCGGCAGCTGCTCGGCCAAGCAGCTCAAGGCGGCGAAGCGGATGATCGCGGGCAAGAAGGCCTGACGAGCACGGGGTCCGACGGCAGGGGCGCCCCGCCGGTCGTCCTCGGTCACCCGGCACGGCTCATCGCAGTGCGGCGACCTCGTCAGCGCTCGTGCCGGAGTCCACCAGGAAGGCATGGCAGCGCTGCGCCTCCTCGTCCTCGCCGATCGCCTCGGCCGCCTCCGCGAGCGCGAGCAGCGCTCGCAGGAAGCCCTGGTTCGGCTCGTGCCGGGCCGGGACGGGCCCCTGACCGCGCCACCCGGCGCGGCGCAGCGCGTCGAGCCCGCGGTGATACCCGGTGCGGGCGAAGGCGTAGGCCTCGACGTCGCTGCCGTCCAGGCCGCTGCCCAGCGCCCGTTCGGCGAGGACGGCCCAGGCGAGGCTCGAGGCGGGGACGGACCGCGCGACGGCTTCCGGCGTCGCACCGTCGAGCGCAGCGGCGCGCGCCGTCGCGTCGGGACCGTCGGCAGGCAGGTGCGTGGGAGCAGGGCCCGCCAGCACGCGCGCGCCCGGAGGTGGGGTGAGATCAGCCATGCGCCCATTGTCCCCCGCAGCCCGGCACCAGGGGGCGCAGGGGCTCGACGACACGAGACGCGCGGGCCCGACAGCGCGGGGGGCACGTGGGGTCGCTAGAGTCGAGACATGATCGAGATCGCGACGTCACCGTCGACCACGACCCTCGTCGTGGCGGGCGACCTCGACCTCGCGGAGCGCGAGCAGTTCCCCGAGATCGCGGCCCGCGTGGTGGGCCTGCGCCGCCAGCTCCTGGTCATCGACATGTGCCGGGTCAGCTTCATGGACTCCACCGGTGCCGCGTTCCTCATCTCCCTGGCGGACGCGGGCCGCAAGCGGGGCGGGGCGACCGTGCTGCGGGGCTGCCAGGACCGCCACCTCTTCGTGCTCGAGGTCTGCGGCGCGCTGGACCTGTTCCGCATCGATCGCGAGCACCGTTGCGACCTCTCCGCCCAGACGGGGACCCTCTACGTGGTTCCCGAGGGGAGCAAGGCCGAGCCCTCCGTCTGAGGTCGGCGGGCCTCGCGCTCCTCACACCGTGGGGGGCGCGCCCGTCCGCATCTTCGCCCACACGACCTTGCCGTGGCCCGCGGCCCCCGAGCGCCAGCCCCAGTCCGCGAGCCGCTCCACGATCTGCATGCCGTAGCCGCCGGTGCGGTTGGCGTGCCCCTGCGTGGCCACCGGCGGCGCAGGGTTCGCGTCCTCGACCTCGATGTGCAGCCCGCTGCCCGTGTCGAGCAGACGCAGCGTGAGGTACCCCCAGCCGTGGAGCACGGCGTTCGCCACGAGCTCGGAGACGACGAGCTCGGCGTCGGAGGCGTGCGGCATGCCCCACGCCGTGCAGGCGCTCACCACCGCCTGGCGGGCCCGGGCGATGGAGGCGGGCTCGGAGGGGAAGGTCCAGCGGCGGGTGCGCGGCGAGTCCGCCGCGGCCTTGGCGTCGTTGGCCGGATCGGGCACACGCACGAC
>Ga0182749_1002422_pt1 | contig 13656 bp, 15 predicted proteins | sample eDN3rd37CKraftMG_FD_128875 | JGI IMG/M metagenome (GOLD analysis project Ga0182749, IMG submission 128875) | Enriched Miracle-Growth compost microbial communities from Emeryville, California, USA - eDNA 3rd pass 37_C Kraft MG (version 2) (version 2) ...
CCGGCGGGCGTCCACTCCGACGACGAGGCGACCTTCCGCGAGCTCGGCGCGGTCGCGGCCGAGCACGGGCTGCGCCGCCGGACCCAGGCGAACGAGCAGGTCGACACGGCCATCGCGCTCGAGCGGTACGGCCGGCGGCCCGTCGAGCTGCTCGACGCGTGGGGCTGGCTCGCGCCCGACGTCACGCTCGCGCACCTGTGCGACGTCACGGACGAGGAGATCGCACGGCTCGCCGCCGCCGGCGTCACCGCGACGCACGCGCCGGGCTGCGACGTGCCGATGGGCTGGGGCGTCGCGCCCGTCGCGCGGATGCTCGAGGCGGGCCTGACGGTCGGGCTCGGCACGAGCGGCGGCGGCAGCAACGACGCCGGCCACCTGCTGGCCGACGCGCGGCTGGCGATGCAGGCCTCGGCGCTCGTCGGACCGCAGCTCCCGGCGCGCGCGGTCCTCGGCATGGCGACCGCAGGCTCGGCCGCCGGGCTCGGACGGCCCGAGCTCGGGACGCTCGGCGCCGGCACCGCGGGCGACCTGTGCGTCTGGGACGTCTCCGGCGTCGCGGACGCAGGCGTCGCCGACCCCGTCGCGGGGCTCCTCTGGGCGAACCCGGGACGGCGCCCGAAGCACGTCGTCGTCGGCGGCCGGGTCGTCGTGCGCGACTACGCCCTGGTCGATGTCGACGAGCGCGAGGTGGTCGCGGGGCTCCACGAGCGCCTGCGCCAGGGGGCCGCGGTCTAGCGCCGCCGCTGCACGACGAAGCCCCGGTCCGCTCGTAGCGGGCCGGGGCTTCGGAGGCTTAGGTGGTGACGCGGTGCAGGGGGGATACCGCGTCACCGGTTGCCACGATAGCCCACTCACCTGGGTACGACGAAACGCCTGGTCACGGCCGGGTTCTCCGCAACGCGGGACGCACCCCGTAGGCTCGCGAGACGTGAGCGTGCCCTCGATCGTCGTGGTGGTCCCGAGCCGCGACGACGCCGCCCTCCTGCGCCGCTGCCTCGCCGCCCTCGAGGCCGGGACGCGCCGCCCGGACCGCGTGGTCGTCGTCGACAACGACTCCGCCGACGACACCGCGGCCGTCGCCCGTGCGCACGGTGCGACCGTGGTGACGGAGCGGGTGCACGGGATCTGGCCGGCGTCGGCGGCGGGCTACGACGCGACGACCGAGGACGTCATCGCCCGCCTCGACGCGGACTCGGTCCCGGCACGCGACTGGGTCGAGCGGCTCGCTGCGCACTTCGCGGGACCGGACGCCCCGGACTTCCTCACCGGTCGCGGGCGCTTCTACGGCCCGCGGCACGTCGTGAACTGGATGGGCGACCACTGGTACCTCGGCGGCCTCTACGCGATCGTCGGGCCGTACCTGGGGCACCCGCCCCTCTTCGGCTCGTCGTTCGCGATGCGGCGCGAGGCCTGGCGGGAGGTCCGTGGGCTCGTGCACCGCGACCGGGCCGACCTCCACGACGACCTCGACCTGAGCTTCCAGGTGCGCCCCTGGATGCGCGTGGTGCACGACGACGCGTGGGTGGTCGGGGTCTCGGCGCGCCCGTTCGACTCGTGGGCGGCGCTCGGCCGCCGCCTGCGCTGGGTCGTGACGACGGTCCGCGCGTGCTGGCCGGAGTCGCGGCCGTTCCGGCACCGCGCGGAGCGCCGGGCGTGGCGCCGGCGTCACACCACGGGCGGCGCCTCGGCCGCGACCCCGTCCCCCGACGACGGCGCCTCGCGGTAGAGGCGCACCAGGTCGGCCGTGAGCGCGGCCGGGGCGGTCTCGTTGGGGCTGTGCCCCGAGCCGTAGACGCCCAGCTCGGCGCCGATGCTCGCCGCGAAGCGCGCGTGCCGTCGCACGGGCCACAGGTCGTGCCGCCCGACGGCCACGAGCTTCGGCACGGGCAGCGCCGCGACGGCGTCGCGCACGTCGGGGATCGTCATCATGAGGCCGATCGTGTCGTCCACGCTGTCGCGGCGGGTGGCGGCGAGCCGGGCGCGCACGAACGCGAGCCGGTCGGCGTCCACACGGTTGAGGTTGTTCCGGACGCCCCAGAGCATGAGCGAGGCCGCGACCCGCGGACCGAACGTGCCCGAGGCCCATCCGATCCACGAGACGCCGCGGAACCCGTTGCCGTAGCCGGGCGGGGTCGAGACGAGCGTGAGGCTGCGGACGAGCTCGGGCCGCCGGACCGCGACGAGCTGCGCCACGACGCCCGCGAACGAGTACCCGACCACGTGCGCGGGCTCCCCCGCCTCGAGGAGCGCCGTGACGTCGGCCGTGTAGAGCGGGTAGTCGTACGACCGCGACGGGCTGGCCCCGGCCGTCGCGACGCCGCGCGGCCCCGCGGACGCCGACTCGTACTGGCCGGCGAGGTCGACGGACTCGCTGTCGAAGCCGGCGTGCGCGAGCAGCGGCATGACGAGCGCGAAGTCCTCCTTGGACCCTGTGAGCCCGGGCAGCAGCACGACGCGCCCCCCGCGCGCTCCGCCGGCGCGCGCGGCCTCGGCGTCGGCGGGCAGGCTCACGGCGGCCAGCGTCCCGCTCGGGACGCGGAGGCCGTGGTAGCGCGCACCCGGGACGGGTGCCGCCCAGTCGAAGCCCGTGCGCGTGCTCACCGCTCACAACGTAGCCGACCCGAGAAGCGCCCCGCCGGTCCGACGCCGCGCGCCCGGCGGGGCCGTCACCGATCCGTGACCTGGTGCCTCTAGCATCTGTCGCGCGCACCCGGGAGGCTGGGGCGCTATGAGGCTGACGGCGACCATGTTCCAGACCCTCGACGGGGTCGTCCAGGGTCCGGGAGGACCCGACGAGGACCGCAGCGGCGGGTTCGACCGCGGGGGCTGGCTCGCCCCCTACGCCGACGAGGGCATGAACGAGGTCGTCACCGCCGTCTTCGGCCGCGCCGCCGGGTTCCTCCTGGGCCGCCGGACGTACGACATCTTCGCCGCGTACTGGCCCGGGGCCCCGCGCGAGGTCGACGGCGCCCCCGACGTCGTGGCGCAGCGCCTCGCGGACCTGCCCAAGCACGTCGTGTCGACGTCGCTGACCGACCCGGCCTGGGCGGGGACCGAGGTCGTCGGGCGCGACGGCGAGGACGTGCGGAGCGCCGTCGAGCGCCTCAAGGAGGCACCGCCGTCGTCGGTCGGGGACGAGCTCCAGGTGCACGGCAGCCCGACGCTCGTCACCTGGCTCGTCGCCCAGGGCCTGCTCGACGAGCTGCGCCTCCTGACGTTCCCCGTCGTCGTCGGGCGCGGCGAGCGACTCTTCCCGACGGGCTCCGCGAGCGCCGCGTTCACGCTCGGGGACGTGCGTCGGACCGGGTCGGGGGTCGTCGTGACGACCTACCGCCCCGCGGGCCGGCCGGTCTACCGCGCGGTCGACGACCCGCCGGCCGCGCCCTGACGGACCCGGGTTCGCTCCTGCGGGCGGAACAGGGCAGGGTGGAGGCATGCGCGTCGTCGCCCATCGAGGCAACTCCTCCGTCGCCCCGCAGAACACGCTGGCCGCGTTCGAGGCCGCGTGCCGTGTCGAGGCCGACGCCGTCGAGCTCGACGTGCGCCGCACGCGGGACGGCGCGCTGGTCGTGATCCACGACCGCGACGTGACGCTCACGACCGACGGGACGGGCCGCGTCAAGGACCTCACGCTCACGGAGCTGCGGGCCCTCGACGCGGGCACCCGGTTCTCCCCCGTGTTCGCGGGACAGCGGGTCCCGGAGCTCGCCGAGGTGCTCGACCTCGTCGCCCGGTACGCGTCCGTGGGGGTGCTCGTCGAGCTCAAGGGCCTGTGGACCGCGGACGAGGCGCGCCGCGTCACCGACACCGTCCGGGCCGCGGGCCTCGCGTCCCGCGCGACGTTCCAGAGCTTCCGACGGCGCACGGTCGGCGCCCTGCGCGACGCCGCCCCCGACCTCCCGCGCGCGCTCCTCGTGGAGCTGTGGACGCCCGACGTCGTCCGCGCGTGCCGGCACCTCGGCGTGAGCGCCTGCAACCCGTCCAAGAGGCTCCTGCGGGAGCGGCTGTCGCGGGTGCGCGAGCTGCACGACGCCGGCCTCGAGGTCTACCCGTGGACGCTCGACGACCCCGTCGCCTGGACGGCCGTTGCGGCGGCAGGCGTCGAGGGCATCATCACGAACCAGCCGGACCGGCTGCGCGGCTGGTTGGACGGCCGCGCGCTCGCCCCCGACCCCGCGACCCCGTCCTGACGGCGATACTGGGTCGATGATCTCCCGCACCCTGGCCCGTGCCCTGCGCGACGCGGGCGTCCGCTGGACGCCCCACGACGGCGACCGCTTCGCCCTCGACGCCGACGGGCTCGACGAGCAGGTCTTCACGGTCTCGGAGATGACGATCGAGGAGCACCGCTACGAGACGGGGTCGGTCCTCGGCTTCAACGGCACGACCGAGTGGGCGCTCGACTCCGTGGCGCTCGAGGACGCCCTGTGGCTCCCGGCCGAGCACCAGCTCCGCGAGCTGCTGGGCGGGACGTTCCGCTCGCTCACGCGCGCGGACGCCACCGACGCCGCCGCGCGCTGGACGGTCGACGTCACGTTCCCCGAGGGCCCGCGGAGCTTCGCGGCCGAGGACCCCGCGGACGCCTACGCCGAGGCGCTGCTCACGCTCGTGCGGGCCGCCGCGGCCTGACGCCGTCCGACGCGGGCGGCGGGCCGCCGCACCGGGTCGCCGAGCCGTCGCGTCAGGAGCTCGCCGGCGCGTAGGTCGCGAGGAACCGCTCGATGTCCCTCTCGACCGCGACGGCCTGCGCCGACCGCAGCAGCGCGGTCCCGTGCTCGGCCGAGTCGACGATCTTCAGCGTCACGTGCTCGCTCGGTGCCTTGGACGCGATGAGGCTCGCCGCGTCGGCGAAGCCCCCGCCCGCGTCGTCCTTGCCCGCCACGAGGAGGACGGGCGCGGTGACCCGCGACGGGTCGACGACGTCCCGCCCGAACACCCACGGCGACGAGAGCGAGACCACGGCCGCGGGCTTCACGTCCCGGGTGTCGTTGAGCGCGGCCTCGCCGCCCATCGACGCACCCATGAGGACGATCGTCGTCGCGCCGTGGGCCCGCAGGTAGGCCGCCGCCTCCTTGACGTCCGCCTCGTTGCTCTGCGTCCCCACGGGGAGGCCCGACCCGCCGTACCCGCCGAAGTCGAAGGCGAGGGCCGTGTAGCCGAGCTCGGCGAGCCGCTTGGCGTACGGGAGCCAGTTGCAGGAGTCGGACTCGTACTCGTGCGCGAGCACGACGCCGGTGGTGCCGCTGCCTACCACGACGCCCGCGAGGTAGTCGTCCTCGCCGAACCGCACCTGGGTCCCGCCGGCCGCGTCCGCGGGGCACGCGGCGCCGACGAGCGGGGGCGCCGAGGCGGACGGCGACGGCGCCGGCTCGACGGCGTCACCGCCGTCCGAGGAGCAGCCCGCGACGCCGGCGAGAACGGTCGCGAGGAGGAGGGCCGCGGCGGTGCGGGCCGACCCGTGGGAGCGCTTCCACGTCATAGGAAGGAGTGAAGCAGGTCACACCTGCTCTGCGAAAGGGGCCCCGCCGCGATCGTCCCGCCGACCGAGACCGGGCGACAGGGACCGGGCGCCCACGCAGCGCCCGCGCAGGCCGGGCACAGGGTCACCCCCGGCCGGTCCGCTAGCGTGTCGGGCATGACGTGGCTCGTGACCGGCGGTGCCGGCTACATCGGATCCCATGTGGTGCGCGCGTTCGTGGAGGCGGGCATCGCGCCCGTCGTCGTGGACGACCTGTCGTCAGGGCACCGCGAGTTCGTGCCCGACGGCACCGGCACCGCACCCGCCGTGCCCTTCGTCGAGGCCTCGATCCTCGACACCGACACGCTCGTCGCCACGATGCGCGACCACGACGTCACCGGCGTCGTGCACCTCGCCGGCTTCAAGTACGCCGGCGAGTCCGTCAAGCGGCCCCGGCACACCTACACCCAGAACGTGACCGGGACCGTCAGCCTGCTCGACGCCATGGCGCAGACCGGCGTGACCCAGATCGTCTTCTCGTCCTCCGCGGCCACCTACGGCACCCCGGACGTCGACCTCGTCACCGAGGCCACCGAGACCCACCCGGAGTCGCCCTACGGCGAGTCCAAGCTCATCGGCGAGTGGCTGCTCGCCGACGAGGCCCGCGCGGCCGCCGCCACCGGCGGCACGCCCTTCCGCCACACGTCGCTGCGCTACTTCAACGTCGTGGGCTCCGGCACCCCCGACCTCTACGACACCAGCCCGCACAACCTCTTCCCGCTCGTCCTCGAGGCCCTCGCCGCCGGTCGGACGCCCCGCATCAACGGCACCGACTACCCGACCCCCGACGGGACGTGCGTGCGCGACTACGTGCACGTCGCCGACCTCGCCGTCTCGCACGTGGCCGCCGCCCAGGCCCTCGAGGCCGGACGCGAGCTCCAGCCCGTCTACAACCTCGGCTCCGGCGACGGCGTGTCCGTCCGCCAGATCATGGACGCCATGGCCCGCGTCACCGGCATCGACTTCACGCCCGACGTCGCACCCCGCCGCCCGGGCGACCCCGCGCGCATCGTCGCGTCCGGCGAGGCGGCCGCGCGCGACCTCGACTGGAAGATGCGGCACACGCTGGACCAGATGGTGGGATCGGCCTGGGAGGCTCGTCAGGCCCACTCCTGACCTCTGCCCCGGGTGGGCACCCCTTTTCGCCGACGGTGACGCAGCGTTCGCCGACGGTGACGGGCTCGGGCGGGTGGGGCGGGAGGGGTGCGCGCGGTCTTCCATCCGCCTCGCTCGTTCCTCGCTCGGCTCCCGCCCACCCGACCACGACCGCGCGCACCCCTCCCGCCCCACCCTTCGCGGTGACGTCACCTCCAGAGGCGCCCGCCTGCCAAGAGTCCGCCGACGGTGACGCTGGGTTCGCCGACGGTGACGTTCCGTCCGCCCGCGGTGACGTTCCGTCCGCCGACGGTGACGCTGGGTTCGCCCGCGGTGACGTTCCGTCCGCCGACGGTGACGCTGGGTTCGCCCGCGGTGACGTTCCGTCCGCCGACGGTGACGCTGGGTTCGCCCGCGGTGACGTTCCGTTCGCCGACGGTGACGCTCCGTCGTCGGCCATGTGATCACCCACCCGGCTCGTCGCCGACCATGACGTTGCACACCATGGCGGTGCTGAACGGGTGAGCAAGCACCGGCTCGGCACGACGGCGGTCGGCGGCAACCGCATGGTCGGCGCACGCGTGCACGGAGCTACGTACCGGGCAGGGCAGCTCCGGGCCGAGCACGGGCTCCCGCACGCGGCAGGGAGCCCACAACCTGACACCCATCGACGCGGGCGATCCCGACGGCCGCGCGGGGACTTGCTCGGCACCGGACGTGACCGACGGCGACCACGGGCGCGATGTGCCGGCGAGGGACCGGTCGAGCGGGCGGGTGCGGGGAGGTGGTGAAGGGCGTCAAGGAGTGCGCACGGCCCCCCGGGCCGAAGCACGACAGTCCGAGACAGCTCGCCGCGCCCGCCCGCGAACCCGACCACGTCACCGTCGGCGAACACAGCGTCACCGCCGGCGAACGGGGCGTCACCGCCGGCGAACGGAACGTCTCCCTCGGCGAAGCGAACGTCACCGTCGGCGGCGCGGGTTCGTCCCCGCCGACCTACGCCCACCCCAGCTCATGGAGGCGGGCGTCGTCGATGCCGAAGTAGTGGGCGACCTCGTGGACGACCGTGATCACGACCTCCTCCACGACGTCCTCGCGGGTGTCGCAGATGGCGAGCGTCGGGTTGCGGTAGATCGTGATGCGGTCGGGCAGCGCGCCCGCGTCCCACCACGTGCCCCGCTCCGTCAGGGGCGTGCCCTCGTACAGCCCGAGGAGCTCGGGGTCGTCCGCGGGGGCGTCGTCCTCGACCAGCACGACGACGTTCTCGATCCGGGCGGCGAGGTCGCGCGGGATCTCGTCGAGCGCGTCCCGCACCGCGTCCTCGAACTCGGCGCGCGTCATCTCCACCACTCGCCCATCCTCCCAGCCCGCTACACTTGCCGTCGTCCCTGAGCCCCCATCGTCTAGCGGCCTAGGACCCCGCCCTTTCACGGCGGTAGCACGGGTTCGAATCCCGTTGGGGGTACGTGAGCGGCTCGTCCGCCGAGGGGCCGGGACCGGATTTCGGGATCGGCGCCTCGGTGGGATACGATCCTCTCGGTTCGCTTCACGGAGCGGATCACACCAGGCCCTGTAGCGCAGTTGGTTAGCGCGCCGCCCTGTCACGGCGGAGGTCGCGGGTTCAAGTCCCGTCAGGGTCGCTCGACAGCGACACCCGGTCACGTCGAAGGACGCGCCCGGGTGTTTCCGTCAGGGCTCTGTAGCTCAGTTGGTAGAGCGTTCGACTGAAAATCGAAAGGTCACCGGATCGACGCCGGTCGGAGCCACCTCAGAAGGACCCTCGGGAAAGCCCGGGGGTCCTTCGTCGTTCTCCGACCCGGGGCCTGCCCGCGTGGCCCGGGCCACACCGTGTCTGTCCTGCGCCCGACCTGCGCAGTCGATAGTCTCGTGATGGGCCCGCGGTGCACGTCGACGACCCCGCGGGCGAGGGAGAGGGAGGGCGCATGAGCGACTGGGACGACGGCCGACCGGCCTCCGAGCAACGACCGTCGCTCGGGCGGCTCGTCGAGAAGGCCACCGAGCAGGTCACCCGCATCGCACGCACCGAGATCGAGCTCGCCAAGGCGCAGCTCGTCGCGAAGGCCAAGAACGCCGGGATCGGCATCGCGCTCCTCGCGGTCGCCGGCGTCCTCGGCTTCTTCATCCTCGTCTACCTGGTCTTCGCCGGGTACCTCGGGCTCAGCCACGTCTTCGTGGACTGGCTCGCCGCTCTCCTCACGGCCGCCGGCCTGCTGATCATCGTCGGCGTGCTCGCGTTCGTCGGCGTCAAGGCGCTCCAGCGGGGCGTCCCCCAGACCGACGAGACCGTCGAGAGCCTCAAGCAGGACATCGCCGCGCTCAAGGGAGGTGGTGCCCGATGAGCACCAAGGAGACCCAGCTCCAGGAGGAGCTCGCCCAGGCCCGCGCCGAGCTCGCGAGCACCGTCGACGAGCTCTCGGCGCAGCTCGACCCGCGCGCTCAGGCGTCGCGGTTCGCCGCGTCGACCAAGCAGGCCGCGACCGACACGGCCGGGCTCTTCACCGGCGACGGGATGCCCCGCCAGGGAGACCGGGCGCGGAACGTCAAGGTGCTCATCGGAGTCGGTGTCGCCGTGCTGGCGCTGGGCGCACGCGCCGTCCTCCGGCGGCGCTGAGCGCCGCTCCCCTGCCGCCGGGCCGCGTCGCGCGGCCCGGGCCGTACCTGACCGCGCCGGTCGCGCCTGGGCGCGCCCTCGCGCCCGGCACCGTGGGCGCCGGGCGCCCGGCGCCCGGTCAGTCCTTCTTCGCGTCGTCGTCCGACGTCGTCGCGGCGCCCAGGAGCGCGCGCACCTCGGCCTCGGGGTACCGACGGTGGCCGCCGAGCGTCCGGATGTAGGAGAGCTTCCCCGCCTTGGCCCACCGCGTGACCGTCTTGGGGTCGACACGGAAGAGGCTCGCTACCTCGGCCGGGGTCAGGAGGACCTCGGGCTCGCCCTGCATGCCGTGTGCAGTCATGCTCCACCTCCATCGGGCGCCGTGCGGTCCGACAGGGTGCCGGACGCCCTCTGGACGACGCCACATCTCCCTTCCATGATGACAGTCCGCGCAAAGTCGACTACTCGGACGATGGGTGAAATGGCCCGACCAGGTCACGAGCGGGAAGAACGGCGCGCGTGCGTGATGTCGGACACGTCGAGCGAGGCGGACGGTGCGGACGTGCGGCTCTTCCGGGTCGAAAGCCGCATCGGGAGGGCCTGGGACGCGACCCGCCCGCGCCGCGAGTGGCTGGAACGGCCCCCGACCATGTACCGTTGTGCACTGGACAGACGAGACATCACCAGGGCCGCACGCGTCTGCGCGTTGCCTGCCCTGGCTTTCACGTTGAGGGGGTCGAGCCATATGGGACGCGGCCGTCAGAAGGCGAAGCAGACCAAGGTCGCTCGCCGGTTGAAGTACTACAGCCCCGAGACGAACTACCACGCGCTCGAACGCGAGCTGGGTGGCAGTTCTTCGCACACCGACGTCGCCACCGACTCCAGGTTCGAGTCGAACGACGACGACTTCCAGGATCGTTACAACGACTGGAACGACGAGCGCTGAACACCTCCGTCAGGTGACGCCGGCCGCCGGTCGGCGGGCGGCGTCACCTCGGAGCAGCGTCTCGTGGGCCCTCTCGTAGGCCTCAGCCCCGGTAGCTCCCGGACATCCTCACCGCGCCCGCGTGGACGCCCTTGGTCCCCGTGACCAGGTCCTCCCCCGTCGTCGCCGTCGGGTCGAGCAGGTCCACGGTGCCGAGCACCCACGCGGGCAGCCCCAGCGCCCCGCAGCGAGCCAGCGCCGCGTCGGCCCCGTCCGCGCCCACGATCGCCACCATGCCGACCCCCAGGTTGAGCGTGTTCTCGAGGTCGCGCTGCGGCACGTTGCCGAGGTCGCGGACCGTCCGGAACACCGCGGGCACCTCCCACGACGCACGGTCGACCGTCGCGACCGTCCCCTGCGGCAGGACCCGCGCCAGGTTCGCGGCGAGCCCGCCCCCGGTGACGTGGGTGAACGCGTGGACGTCCGCGGCGTCGTCGGCGGCGAGGGCGAGGCAGTCGCTCGCGTAGACGCGCGTGGGGGTGAGGAGCTCCTCGCCGAGCGTCCGGCCGAACTCGTCGACGTGGCGGTCCAGCTCCCAGCCCGCGTGCTTCACGACGGCCCGCACCAGCGAGTAGCCGTTCGAGTGCAGGCCGGACGACGCCAGGCCGATGAGCACGTCGCCGGGGCGCACCCGGTCGGGGCCGAGGAGCGCGTCCGCCTCGACGACGCCCGTCGCAGCGCCGGCGACGTCGTACTCGTCGGGGCCGAGCAGGCCGGGGTGCTCGGCCGTCTCGCCGCCCACGAGCGCCGTGCCGGCCACCTCGCACGCGGCGGCGATCCCGCGGACGACGTCCGCGATGCGCTCCGGCACGACCTTGCCGCAGGCGATGTAGTCGGTCATGAAGAGGGGCTTGGCACCCACCACGACGATGTCGTCGACGACCATGCCGACGAGGTCGAAGCCGATCGTGTCGTGCACGTCGAGGGCCTGCGCGATCGCGACCTTCGTCCCGACGCCGTCCGTCGACGTCGCCAGCAGCGGGTGGCGGTACCGCGTGAGCTCCTGGGCGTCGTAGAGCCCCGCGAAGCCGCCGACGCCCCCGAGGACCTGCGGTCCGTGCGTGCGCCGCACCGCGTCCTTCATGAGCTCGACGGCCTTGTCGCCGGCCTCCGTGTCGACGCCGGCGGCGGCGTAGGTCAGACCATCGGTCACAGGGGATCTCCAGGGGTTGCGGAAGGTCGGCTGTCGTGGCGCCGGCGTGCCGGCACGGCCGGCACGACGACGGGACGTCCCGGGGGACGTGAGAGGAACGGACCGAGGGTCACGGGTGGTCGAGCGCGGTCGAGCCACCTGCGCCCACGGACAGCGACAGGAGCCCGTCCTCGGGGGCACCGAGGGGCAGCGCGTCCTGCTCGAGCAGGTGCTTGCCGAGCTGGTCGGCCGGCGGCAGCTCGATCGGGTAGTGGCCGCTGAAGCACGCCGTGCACAGCTGCGAGGCGGGCTGCTCGGTGGCGGCGACGAGGCCCTCCATCGAGATGTAGCCCAGCGAGTCGGCGCCGAGCGACGCCGCGATCTCGTCGGCGCCGAGACCGTTCGCGATGAGCTCGGCGCGGGACGCGAAGTCGATGCCGTAGAAGCACGGCCACTTGACCGGCGGCGAGCTGATGCGCACGTGCACCTCGGCGGCGCCCGCCTCGCGGAGCATCCGGACGAGGGCGCGCTGCGTGTTGCCGCGGACGATCGAGTCGTCCACCACGACGAGACGCTTGCCTCGGATCACCTCGCGCAGCGGGTTGAGCTTGAGCCGGATGCCGAGCTGGCGGAGCGTGTCCGACGGCTGGATGAACGTGCGGCCCACGTACGCGTTCTTGGTCAGGCCCTGCCCGAACGGGATGCCCGACTCCTGCGCGTACCCGACCGCGGCCGGGGTGCCCGACTCCGGGACGGGGATCACGAGGTCCGCCTCGACCGGGTGCTCGCGCGCGAGCTCGCGGCCCATCTCGACCCGGCTCGCGTGCACCGACTTGCCGTTGATCGACGTGTCGGGGCGCGCCAGGTAGACGTACTCGAAGATGCAGCCGGCACGCTCGACCGGCGCGAACCGCGTGGAGCGCAGGCCGTCGGCGTCGATCGCGATGAGCTCGCCCGGCTCGACCTCGCGCACGAACGAGGCGCCCACGATGTCGAGGGCCGGCGTCTCCGACGCGACGACCCAGCCGCGCTCCAGGCGGCCCAGGACCAGCGGACGGACGCCCTGCGGGTCGCGCGCCGCGTACAGGGTGCGCTCGTCCATGAAGACCAGGCTGAACGCGCCGCGCAGGCGCGGGAGCACCTCGAGCGCGGTGGCCTCGAGCGTGTGGTCGGCGTCGCCCGCGAGGAGCGCGGTGACCAGCGCGGTGTCCGTGGTGTTGCCCCGTGCGAGCTCGCCGCGGCGCTGCGCGCCGTACCGCTCGGCGACGAGGTTCACGAGCTCCGCGGTGTTCGTCAGGTTGCCGTTGTGCCCCAGCGCCACCGTGCCCGACGCCGTCGGGCCCAGGGTCGGCTGGGCGTTCTCCCAGGTCACGCCGCCCGTCGTCGAGTAGCGGCAGTGCCCGACGGCGATGTGCCCGGTGAGCGCGTTGAGCGCGGTCTCGTCGAAGACCTGGGAGACCAGGCCCATGTCCTTGTAGACGAGGATCTGCTCACCGTTGCTCGTCGCGATGCCCGCGGACTCCTGGCCGCGGTGCTGCAGCGCGTAGAGCCCGAAGTAGGCGAGCTTGGCGACCTCTTCGCCGGGTGCCCAGACGCCGAAGACCCCGCAAGCATCCTGCGGGCCCTTCTCGCCTGGCATCAGATCGTGGTTGAGACGTCCATCTCCGCGGGGGGCCACGCCTCTAGTGTGACACAGCGGTTGTGGAGAACTTCGGGGCGTCCGGCGGGGCTGGGGCGGGGCGTAGGCGGGGCGGGACGGCGTGGTGTGCGCGCACACCACCCCGCCCCGCCCCTCCCGCTCGAACGCCTCTCCCCTCGTCGTCCAGGCGACCCCTCGAGCGCTACTCGTGCACTACCGGCAGGTCTTCGCGCCGTAGGCCTTCGCCGACGTGGCGTAGTGCCCGACGCCGTCCCAGTAGTAGGCGGCGATCGTCACGCTGCCCTTCGCGACGGACGACCTCCCGGTCGCGAAGACGTTCGAGACGGACGTGAACGGCGCCACGCCGCTGAACTTCGTGTCCCCGAACGCGGTCGTGAGCCGGATGTCGGTCTTGTGGTCCGCCTCCCCGTTGACCACCGAGGTGCTCAGGTAGACCTGTCCGCCCGAGCAGAACGCGACGGCCGTCGGCGCCTGGGTGACGACGTCGGGCCCGGGGCGCTTGACCGTGACCGGGACCCGCACGACGGTCCCCGACTCCTTGGCCACGAGCACGATGTCGTAGGTGCCCGGCGCCGTCTTCTGGGGCACCTTCACGGTGACCGTCGCGGCCCCCGCCGTGACGGTCGCCTTGCCGGCCGAGCCGCCCGGGTTCGCC
>Ga0182749_1002426_pt1:0-12500 | contig 13649 bp, 15 predicted proteins | sample eDN3rd37CKraftMG_FD_128875 | JGI IMG/M metagenome (GOLD analysis project Ga0182749, IMG submission 128875) | Enriched Miracle-Growth compost microbial communities from Emeryville, California, USA - eDNA 3rd pass 37_C Kraft MG (version 2) (version 2) ...
CCCAATCAATGATTGAGCAGCCGCTTCAATTCCTCGAGTTCATCCCCAAGATGCGGGTTTTTGGTGATCTCGCCCTCGATTTTGCGGATGGCGTGCAGCACCGTCGTATGATCGCGGCCACCAAAGCGCCGGCCGATTTCCGGCAGCGACCGGGCCGTCAGGTGCTTGGCGAGATACATGCCGATCTGGCGTGGCCAGACGACCGACCGATGACGCCGTTGTGACAGCAGATCACCCTTCGAGACCCCGTAATGGCGTGAGATGATCCGCAGGATGTCCTCAATCTTGATGCGCCGCGGTTCGAGATTCTGCACGAGATCGCGGATCACCGTCTCGGCGATGTCGAAGGTGATCGGCGTGCGCATGTATTGCCACGTCGCGTAGAGGCGGGTGATCGCACCTTCAAGCTCGCGACCGTTCTCGGTCAGACGCTGCGCCAGCAAATCGACGACGTCGCGCGAGAGCGTGAACGACGGATCGGCGGCACGCTTCTCGGCCAGCCGCTTCTCAAGCACCTTGAGGCGTAGCTCATGGTCGAGCGGCGTCAGCTCGGTGACGAGTCCGCGTTGCAGGCGCGACCGCATGCGTTCGTTGAGCCGCTCGATCTGGTTCGGAGCCCGCGCCGATGCAACGACGACCTGTTTACCGCCGTCGAGCAGCGCATTGATGATGTGATCGAATTCTTGCTCGGTCCGCTCGCCCTGCAGAAATTCGAGATCGTCGATGAGCAACATATGGATGTTGCGGAAGCGCTCTTTGAACGCCAGCGGGTCGGATGAGCGCAATGCCTCGACGAACTGATAACGGAAACGCTCAGCCGTGAGATACAGCACCTGCGCCGTCGGCGCCCGCCGCTTCACTTCCCACGCGATGGCCTGCAGAAGATGGCTTTTGCCAAGACCGACTGCCGAGTGGATATAAAGCGGGTTATAGCCTGGAACGTCGGCCAGCACAGTTTCGGCGACCTGTGTCGCGCCGGCATGAGCCATGCGGTTCGAGGCGCCTACGACGAAGCTGTCGAAAGTGTAGCGAGGGTCGAGCGGCGAACCTTCGAGCCCACCCGCCGACGTGCGCTGCGCGGGCGGCATCGGCGCGCGCAGCATCGAAACGCGTTGCGGATTCTCCGCCTGTGGCGCCGTCGAAGCCACAGTCTTCGCCGCGCTCAGCGCCTCGGCAGGTTTTGCCTCGGGCGGCCGCTGAATGCTTGCGCCCGGCTGCCGCCAGACGACCTCGACGCGTTCGGCCGTCGCGAACTCGACGCGCGCGCAGTGCAGCAAACGTTCGGCGTAATGCTCCTGGATCCAGTTCCGCACGAACTTGACCGGCACCGAAACCTTGACGATGCGGCCGTCGAAGCTCTCGAACTCGAGGCTCTTGAACCAGCTCGAATAGATTTCCTCACCAAGCTGCGCGCGAAGCATGGCCCGAACTTTCTGGCCGCGGCCTTCAACCGCGTCAGTCGCCGTCTCGGTAACGGCCAACCCCTGTGCGCCGCTGTTACCCTGCGCCTCTGCCGTTTTTGCTGCCTGCATCGTGATTACTCCCGCTAAATACGCGAGACGCCGGCCTGAGGCGTCCCCCCATTATTGTGCCGTATGCCCAAGACCCTCTGAGCAATGCGCCACGATCCGTGCACGTCGTCCGGGTGCTAACCTTGCACCCAGGCCAGGCGGGCGAATTTCCAGCCCGCGATCTGGCTCCTGTGGCGGTTGGCATCAATTGGCCCCTCGAAGCCTTCCGCCACACTCAGGCAACGCCGGTATCCCGCCGCGGCCATCGTTTCTGCAGCCATCCGACTGCGGCCGCCGGAGCGGCAAATGAAAAAAACCTGATCAGTCTTCCTGACACCACGAGCCTCAAGCGCCGCGCCCAGCCGATCCGGAAAGTCCGAAGCGATCCTGCTGTCGGGAAATGTCTGCCACTCCATGAGCAAGACCTCCCGACCGAGTTCGCTGAGGTCCGGGATGCCGACGAACGACCATTCGGCGCGCGTACGGACATCCACCAGAACTGCTTTCGGATCGGCTTTGAGACGCTCCCACGTTTCGAGGACGGGAACGTCCTCGACCTGGGAAGCCGCGATGTTTTCCACCAGCCCCCTCTCACGCATTACTAGAGTCGGTAAAGACCTGCTCAAGACTTCCCCGAGTATAGTTTCGGGGAAGCCTTCGCCTGCGGGCCCTATCGCAATAGAGCTCGTAGTCGATACCGAGATCTTGACCTATTTTGACGATGCACCTGAACGCTAAAGCTTACCCAAAGCTTCAGATGCGACGCTCGTCGACTTACCGCTGTGAACGATCGCGCTACCCCGCTGCCATCCACTGCCTATTAACTAGCTGGTAACCATTATTTCGACAAGCCTTTCCACAGCGCCGATCGCGCCCCGAGAGGCCCAATAAGTTATCCACAACTGCCCTGGAGAACCGAGGTAACTTCGGAGTTCTTGTGCAAAAAGACGCTGACTCATCTACGAATTTTCGCACTGCCGAAATGCTCCGCCCGCACCGCATTGCACTGTCATGACATCGTCATTTTATTCTTGAACGAGGCAGGCATCTGTGTTTCGCCGGATCGGGAAAAAGTCGCTCCCTTTCCATCTGAAGGCGCGATTTCAGCGCATTAGTGACGCTAAAAAAACAACGGGCCCCATGAGGGCCCGCTCTTTACCGTAGCGAATATGCAACAGGGAGAAAAATTGCCCTGGGCTGCGTCCGAGCACTTCAGGCCGACATGGCCTTGACACGGTGTGCCAGTCTCGAAACTTTCCGGCTGGCAGTGCGCTTGTGCATGATTCCCTTCTGGGCATTGCGCGCCAGAATGGGTTCGGCAGCCGCAAGGGCCGCCAAGGCCTTAGCCTGATCGCCGGCCTTGATCGCTTCCTCGACGGCACGGACCTCACCTTTGACGCGGGTACGGCGTGCCTTGTTGATTTCGGTACGACGGATCATTTGGCGCGTGGCTTTCTTTGCCGACGACGTATTAGCCATGAAAAGGTCCTTACTGCTTGTTCAAAAGCGCCTTCCGCCGTGAGAAGGGCGAAGCGGGGCTATAGGCTGAAGAAAAACTGCATCGGCCCGGATCGACACCCAGGCACGGTTTGCCGGGGGATATAGCGGTATGCCAATCGGCGGTCAATGAAACCCGGCGCTCGGGGGACGTATTTCTTGCGTGGGCGGCGGTTCGGCGCAGGTATAGGAGCCTCCTTCGGCTATACAAACGCCGATTGAGCAGCCAAAGACGGCTTGGAACCATAAGGTGGGGGAGTTCCTGACGATGCTGTCGCTTCTGGGATGGGTATTCGGGCTGGCTCTTTCGGTTTGTGCGACCGTATTGACCGCAGCCACCAATGATCCGCGATTGCAAATCGCCGCCTGCGCCGTGGTCGCCCTGTCGATTGTAATCGTAGCTATCTGGGACCATCAGCGGCTGATCAATACCGGAGCACCGACAAACGCCAAGGCAAGTTCGACGGCGCGCTATCTCGCCCTTGTCTGGGCCTGGGGAGCGTTTGCAATCCTCTTGATGTACGTCGTCGTTCTCGACAAGCGATGGCCGGAATGGTGGCAGTTCTTTCTCGGCTTCTCCTTTGCAGCGCTCGCCAGCATCGTCTTCGCGAACATGCTCGATCGCGACCGGGCCGCCGGACGCTCCGATCCGGCTCTGGTGAAAGCCGGCAGGCTTCTCGTCCAGGTGCAAATCGTCGGCATGGCGGTCGGCATCGCCAGCATGTTCGCCGACCATAAGTTTCCGCGCGACGTCACCCATGCCGATTGGGCCGGAAACAACGTTCTCTTTTTCGGTGCATTAGCAATCGCGGCGATCAGCCTCGACGCTTTACGATCACCCGCACACGTGTGATGCAGACTGAAACCCATTGTCTCTCGGATCCTTGCGGTATGTCTCCACGCCCTCCTCTCTCCTGGCTCATCGCAACGCTCACGATGGCTTTGTTCGCGCTCTACATGGCGGCAAGCACTTCCAGAAAATTGGAGGCCGCTATCGCTGCCGCCGTCTTCGCGATTATCTTGATCGCGGCAGCACTTCGTACGAACGCGCCGCTTTGGCGGACGACGACAAAGCCCGGCGTTACCCAGCGCGATGCGCTTTGGCAAACGACGCTATTGATCATGCTCGCCTATCTCTGGTGCGCGCTCGCCTTCTATGCCGTTTATCTCGGAACCAAGCTGCACTGGCAGCACGGCTGGGAATACGGCTCCGCGATGCTGCTTATCGCGCTCGCCCACGCATTCTATCTGTGGCGGCTTTCCAATCCGGCTGATACCGTATCGACGCCCTCTGCAATCGAGCGCGCCGTGCGCCTTGCGTCCTATCAAGGCTTTGCGATTGCATTCGGTCTCATTTGGCTGATCCAATCAGGCAAGCTGTCGTCGCTGAAAGGCGATTGGGCAGCGAACCAATTGTTTCTTGCCGGCGGCTTCGCTGTCATGTGCCTTAGCGTCATCGTCATAAAAACGAATTCGGCGCTGAGCGAACGTCCGGCGCGCTGACGACGGTTGCCGTCTCTAGCCAATATCAACGCTGGCAGCGGGAACAATAAAAGCTCGCGCGCCCTGAATGCACTGTACGTCTTATCTCTCCGCCGCATCCTGGCCGTGGGCACACCTGCCCCGTCCGGTCGTAAACCGCAAACGCATCTTGAAAGGCACCTGACGCGCCGTTGGCATCGCGGTAATCGCGCAGCGTCGACCCTCCGGCATCGATGGCGTGCAAGAGAACCTCTCGGATCGCAGGAACGAGCCGCTTCGCCTTTTCAGTCGGTGCTCCGCGTCGGTCGGCGAGCGTGTGTGCGGCGCGGTTCGGTGACAGCCGGGCGCGAAAGAGCGCTTCGGAAACGTAGATGTTTCCGAGCCCGGCAACGATCCGTTGATCCATCAAGAATGCTTTCAGATTTGCTTTCTTCCCCCGCGCCCGTGACGCCAGATACTCAGGCGTCAACTCGGGACCGAGCGGCTCGACACCGAGGCCTTGAAACAACGGGTGCGCGAACCGCTCGGCGTGCGGCATCATGACCATGAAGCCGAACCGGCGCGGGTCATTGTAGATGATGCGCGCACCGCCCGAGAGACGCAGCACGACGTGATCGTGCGTGGGATCGGGGCCGACGGAATTGGCATACTCTCCCGGTGTCTCGCGAAGGCCGCGCTGCACGATCGTGAACCGGCCCGTCATGCCGAGATGCATGACCAGATCCTCGCCGCTCGAAAGCCCCGCGATAAGGTATTTCGCACGCCGTTCGAGGCTCGCGACCCGCTGCCCGACCAGGCGCTCGGCAAAGCGCTCCGGAAATGGAAACCTGAGATCCGGCCGCCGCGTTTCCAGATCAGTGATGCGCCGTCCGACGAGCACCGGAGCAAGCCCGCGGCAGACGGTTTCGACTTCAGGAAGCTCGGGCATGAAATTCGTAAGTTGGGGTTGACCCTAAAGAGAGCTGACGATAGCGCGAGGCGACGACCACCGCTATGCTGGACGACATGATCGACAACAGTTCTGAACCAAGCACGGAAAACACCACCTCGTTCGGCTTTCGCGCCGTACCGGAAAGCGAGCGCCAAGGCCTCGTCAACGAGGTCTTCGCGTCCGTAGCCGAGCGCTATGACCTGATGAACGACTTGATGTCGGGCGGCCTGCATCGGCTATGGAAGCGCGACCTGATCACGATGCTGAACGCGCCGCGTGGTGAAAGGCCCTTCAAGCTCCTCGATGTCGCCGGCGGCACGGGCGACATCGCGATGCGCTATGCGCGCGACGGCGGCCCCGCGACAAGCGCCATCGTCTGCGACATCAGTCCCGAGATGCTGAACGTCGGCCGCCGCCGCATCGCGGACGCCGGGCTTGAGGATCGCATCACCTGTGTCGAAGGCAACGCCGAAGCTCTTCCCTTTGCAAGCGCCAGCTTCGATGCGTACACGATCGCGTTCGGCATTCGCAACGTAACCCACATCGAGCAGGCGCTCGCCGAAGCCTATCGTGTCCTGAAACCGGGCGGCCGCTGGCTTTGCCTCGAATTTTCCCAATGTCAGGTGCCGTTTCTCGACCGTCTCTACGATTTCCATTCGTTCGAGATTATTCCGCGCCTCGGCAAAATCGCGGCCGGCGGCGCCGAACCGTACCGCTATCTCGTTGAGAGCATTCGCCGCTTTCCGAACCAGGAAACCTTCGCGGAGCTCATTCGAAAGGCCGGATTCTCGCGCGTCTCCTATCGCAATCTGACCGGCGGAATTGCCGCGATCCACAGCGGCTGGAAGATCTAATCGGCCACACATTAACTGGGTTTTTTTTCGCAAAGCCCGAGTCCGATTGACCGTCGCAAGGGGGGCTCATAGCCTTCGCCAAGATGGGGAGGAGAATTGTTCTTCTATCGGAGGAGGTGGGACGTATGAGGACGAAACTATTGATTTGCGCGGCGGTCGGCGCCGTGATGTCGCTGGGAGCGGGCGCTGCCAATGCCGGTTGCGTGACGAAGGCTGCGGTGGCGACATCGACCTCCGCCGATTCGGCTCGCTGGTTCGCTCTCGAGACGATGGTTCAGCACGTGAGCTGGGGGCTGTGGCCGGGCTTCGTCGCAAATGGTGACGTTGCCGGTTATAAGGTTATAAACAAACGCTATCGCTGCCGTCCCGACGGCGGCATGGTAACGTGCCACGGCCGCGCGACCTTCTGCACGCGCTAAACCTTAAAGCCGCTCGCGATTGACGGCGCCCGCCGAATGGCCTGGGCGCCGTTTGTGTTGTAGGACACCCCTATCTGCCGCTTCGCAATGGCGCAGCGCGTCTAACGGTCTTTACCCGTCGCGGCGACTTCACTTGACCGGCGCGGGTTCAAGCGCATTGTGCACCCCTCGGCGGCTCGTCCGCGACAGTAGGACGACGACGAAATCGCGGTTATGGCCGGAGCACTTCTTAACACTTTCCGATTGGCGCGCGCCGGCTTTGTGCTGGCGCAGCATGGCGTCCGCTTCGTTCCGCGTGGCGTGCCCGTGCCCTTGCCGCTCGAGATCGCGCGCATGGCGACGGTTCCGATCCGTCTGCTGACGGCGCCGTTCCGCCGCGACGTCCCGCGCGCAACACGCGTCGCCACGGCGTTGATGGAACTTGGCCCAAGCTACGTGAAGCTCGGCCAATTTCTCGCGACCCGTGCCGACGTCATCGGGCCGGAACTATCCGCCGACCTTCGGCACCTGCAGGATAAAGCCGAACCGTTCTCGATGGACGAAGCTCGGAACGCCGTCGAACGGGCTCTCGGCGGCAAACTCGAAGATCATTTCATCGAGTTCGGTCCGCCCGTCGCGGCCGCATCGATCGCGCAGGTTCACAAGGCCTACGTGATGGACGGCGGCGTCAAGAAGCCGGTCGCCGTCAAGATCCTGCGTCCGAATATCGAAAAGCGCTTCTATCGCGATCTCGACAGCTATTATTTCGCCGCGCGCATGATCGAGCGCTTCTATCCGCCCGCACGCCGCCTGAAGCCCGTGGCCGTCGTCGATAATCTGAAGCACACGACCGATCTCGAAATGGATTTGCGGCTCGAAGCCGCCGCCATTTCCGAGATGGCGGGCAATATCACGAACGACGAAGGCTTCCGCGTACCGGACGTTGATTGGCGGCGCACTGCGAAGCGCGTGCTGACCGTCGAGTGGATTGACGGCACCCCGATCTCCCATCGCGACGCGTTGCAAGCCAAAGGCTTCGACACCGGTGCTCTCGGCGCGACGGCGCTGCGGACCTTCTTGCGCCACGCCATGCGCGACGGCTTCTTTCACGCCGACATGCACCAGGGAAACCTGTTCGTCGATGACGGCGGCAAGATCGTCGCCGTTGATTTCGGCATCATGGGGCGGCTGGGCCTTGCCGAACGCCGCTTCCTTGCTGAAATCCTCCACGGGCTCATCACCCGCGATTACCACCGCGCCGCCGCCGTACATTTCGAAGCCGGTTACGTGCCGCCACATCATACGGTCGAGGAATTCGCTCAAGCGATGCGTGCCATCGGCGAGCCCATCCACGGCCGCACCGCCGAAGAAATTTCGATGGCCGATCTTCTGGGCCAGCTATTCGCCTACACCGAAGTCTTCGACATGCAGACGCGGCCGGAGCTGATCCTGCTGCAAAAGAGCATGGTCATCGTCGAAGGCGTCGCGCGCGATCTCGATCCGCACCTCAATGTTTGGGACGCCGCCGAACCTGTCGCGAAGGAATGGGTGGAGTCCAACCTTTCGCTGCTCGGACGCTTCAAGGGCGTTGGCCGCGGCGCCGAAACGATCGGCGATGTGCTGCTGCGGACGCCAGGCCTTCTGCAAAAGGCGGAACAGACGCTCGTCGGCTTTTCGGAAATGGCCAAATCGGGATTGAAACTCGACGACGCGACTTTGGAAAACCTCGCGGCACGATCACGCCGCAGCCGAGCAGCCGACGTCGCCCTTTGGATCGCAGCCCTCGGCATCGCCGCAATTGCGCTGATGCTCTACCGCGCGCTTTGATTGACTGTCATCCCAGCCGAAGCGCTCACACTAGTCATCCCGCGCGAGCCATCTTGCGATACCGGAACACCGGCTCTCCGCTACCTTCGACCAGGATGAACGGCAGAGCGCCTGCACCACGATCAACGTGTCGCTTTACGCGGGCCGACAAGATGGGTCCCGTGTGCGATCGCGGCCGTCGCCCGCATCGTCGCCGCAAGGAATACGACTTCGGCTATCTCAGCTTCCGTGACGCCGGCGTTTTCCGCATTCGTACGGTGCACCTCGAGACTGTAAGGGCATTGCGTTGCGATCGCGACGCCAAGAGCGATCAGCTCCTTGTAACGTCGCGGGATCGCGCCGGACGCCATCGCGGCACGATCGAAATTTTCGAACGCGGCCATCGTCGCGGGCGACAAGCTGCGCAACTGCGGCAAATTAGAAAGATTGGCAATATCATACATGGCGGAAAATCCCCTGAAGCGCGACAGTGACTGACGGCGATTTGATTTGAACCGTCGTGGCGTTCGCGCAAGTGGTCAAGCGCCCGATTTCGAATACGTGCACAAGAGGAGATGATTGATGTCCGATAGGCCCCCGCTGCCACCATTCACACGCGAGACGGCGATTCAGAAAGTCCGCGGCGCCGAGGACGGCTGGAATTCACGCGACCCGCAAAAGGTAGCACTCGCCTATACCGTCGACAGCGTTTGGCGTAACCGCGCCGAGTTTCCGGTTGGCCGCGAGCAGATCATCGAGTTTCTGACCCGAAAGTGGAATCGCGAACTCGATTACCGGCTGATCAAGGAGCTATGGGCATTCGACAACGACCGCATCGCCGTACGTTATGCCTACGAATTCCACGACGACAGCGGCCAGTGGTATCGCGCTTACGGCAATGAGAACTGGGAATTCGACGCGCACGGCCTGATGCACCATCGCTATGCCAGCATCAACGACATGCGAATTGCGGAAAGCGAGCGCAAATTCCATTGGCCGCTTGGCCCACGCCCGAAGGATCACCCGGGACTTTCAGAACTGGGACTTTGATTGGGGCAGGTTATTTGCTCCCGCCATGAACGCGCGCGTCTTATTTCAGGCGCGCGCCGAACTTCGGCTCTGGCCCGATACAGCAGGCGCTCTCCGCGAATATGCCAACCCGAAAATCGTCAGGGCGGTGACGACATACGCGATCAGCTGCATTCCCGTCGGACGATCCACATACCCAATGAGAACGTGCAGCACGCGGCCGGACCAGCTGTCCTGCGACAAAAGCCAGGACGTATCCCAAAGCCTTGTATCCAGGACATTCAGCAGTCCAGCGTTCGACAACTGCTGAACGGCAGATGCGGCCAAGCCGGCGGCAAGCAGCGTCACCAGCGCGCCCGTCACGGAAAACATCCGCTTCAGCGGAATGGCAGCCAAACCGAGATAAAGAGCCAGCGACACGCCAGCGCCGAGCAACAGTCCGAGCGCCGAACCGGCAAGAAGCTCTGCGCCCGTATCCTTACCCTGCATAACGATACCGGCCATGAACAGGACGACTTCGCTGCCCTCCCTCATCACGGCAATCGCAACCGCGGCTCCCAGGGCAAAAAGCGATTGCGTACCCGCCGCCACGTCACTGCCAAGCTTACGCAGCTGCATCGTCATTTCGCGCGCGTGCTCGGCCATCCAGACCACGTGCCACGCCAACATGACGACGGCGAAAAGCAAGATCCCCGCAACGAACAGTTCTTGGCCGCGCCCATCGAAAGCATCGGAGATGCGCGTGGCGAAAATCGCGACGATCGCAGCACCGAGAATGCCAGCCAAGACGCCGAGCGCAACAGCGCCGTTACGCCCGTGAACCCCGCGTGAGGCAGCCAGAACGACGCCGACGATCAGGCCCGCTTCAAGGACCTCACGAAAAACGATGACGAGCGCAGCAAGCATTCAACTGTCATTCCACGACAATGTGACCAAGGGCGGTGTCCATGTGGAACTCGCCGAAGTAAATGTACGTGCCCGGCTGCAGCGGTTTGACCCGAATCGTCGCCTCGCTGTTGCCGGCGATGACTTTTTCAAATCCGATATCGCTGCTCTCGAATTCTTCAGGAGTTGGATCGAGATTTTTCACCGAGATCTTCACCCGCTTGCCAGTCGGAAGCTTGATCGCTGCCGGCTCGAACTTGTGGTCCTTGATCGAAATCTCAATTTCCATTTCGTCCGATGCGCTCGCCGTCGCGACGACGTGCGGCGCGAACAGAAAGCCGAACGCAGCCGCGCCAGCGAAAACCAAGGATTTGCGGGAAAAGGCGAACGAGCGCCCAGGCGAGCGGAAAACCATATCGACTCCTAATAGGTCAGGATTCAAGGTCCCGAGATCAGGTCGTCATCAGGTAGAGCCAACGGCACAAAAATAGTCAAGAATATTTCCGCCGTTTGGAATCTTTCAAAAATGGATTCAGTGATCGTGCGGAAGGAGCGACAATTTGGCGGGCGCAATTACTTCTTACAAACAGCGACCGAAAACAGACGGCGTCCAGAGGACGCGTCGGCCGGGGACGTCGCCCGCGCGAAGTGCAAATATCTTTATCGAACACGCTTACGAGGAGCTACGCGTGGCAATGTGCCCATGCGGAACATCTCGCATCAGCTGCTGGAAGTCGCCGCCGTTCAGATGCACGAGCGTGCGATGATCCCCGCCTTCGAAGTAGACGTCTCGCGGAGCTTGGAGGCTATCGTCGATCACCGCCATGAGATCATACGCGCCGGCCAAAGGTGGAACGCTGCCCAGCTCGCAATCTCCAAAAATGGTAGAAGCCTCGGCTTCGCTCGCCAGCACGATCGGTTCGTCGAGCCAATTCGAGAGCGCTTCCAACTCGACGCGATAGGAAGCCGGGACGACGGCAAGAAGATAGCCGTCCTCGCGCCGCAAAAGAACGCCCTTGGCAAGATTGTCTTCTGAGATCGAGCTGACGCGCGCCGTCTCGGAAGAACAATGCGTAAGCTCGTGGACCATGACGTCGAACGGGACTCTATGGCCGTCGAGATATTGCTGAAGTGATATCGCGATACCCATGACACACCTCCTTGCGACACCTACATCAGCAAAACGCCGATCGTGCCGCGACGTTCCGGCACGCCCATCGCAAGCCGGTTCGATCCTGAAGTTTGTTCTGACGATTAACCAGGCCCACGCCTGGCGGAGTACGCTGCGAACGGCGATCCCCGTCATGGTCCTTGCAGGCCGAATGCGACGCGAAACTTTTTTTGCAACTGCGAGTCCCTCGATTTATCGCCGGCCTTGCCGCGCTTCGGACCGTCATAGGTCGCATAAACAAAGTCGCGAATGCTTGGATTGCGATCGTACTGGTGGATCGCCGCTGGAAAGCCGCCGTTGGCGGTCACAAGCTTCCCGTCCTTGATCGAAAGAAAATTCGCGTTGTGTCCCGACAGCGTCGCGACCGCGCCGTCATAAGGGACGACGATCGACGTCGGCGCCAAGCCCAGCCGAGCAACCACGTTCGTCGTTGCCTGATCGACCCCGGGACGCATGTGATGGCGCCGTCCGACCATCTGTCCAAGCAGCAGTTTTTCCCAACAATACATGATGATTTCGCTGTGCCGGCCGAGGACCGTTCCGCTGCAAATCACCCCGTGGTCTTTGATCTGTCGAAATAGCGGATCACCGAACGTCCTGCGGATGGCGTTGCCGTTCCATCCGGAAAATTCGAGCGCGAAATCCTCCGCTTCCTCGAAGAGAATGAGCGGCTCATCGGGCAAAGCTTGAAAAACGTCGCCCTGGAAAACGACGTCACGAGTGTCTGCCAGAAAGACGCGGTCGATTTGCCCAGAAAGCCCCTGCAGCACGGAGACATAGTCGGCAATGCGCGCGAAATTCATGTGCGGCCGGCCGAGTCCCGACAAGCCTTTGTCCAGGTAGTAATCGACGCCTTCGGCCTCCAGAGCCTTTCCGAGCTCCGCCTCATCGTTGACGACCATGAGAATTCGGCAGTCGTGGAATTTACGGGCCGAG
>Ga0182749_1002428_pt1 | contig 13639 bp, 13 predicted proteins | sample eDN3rd37CKraftMG_FD_128875 | JGI IMG/M metagenome (GOLD analysis project Ga0182749, IMG submission 128875) | Enriched Miracle-Growth compost microbial communities from Emeryville, California, USA - eDNA 3rd pass 37_C Kraft MG (version 2) (version 2) ...
CGAGACGCTGGCCAAAGGCTTCGTCGCGCAGACGCGGCAGACGCTCAAGAACATCCTCGCCATTCTCAAGGAAGGCGGCGCCGGCCCCGAGCACCTGGTGCGGATGACCTGGTATGTCTGCGATATCGAGGAATATCTGGCGGCGCGGCGCGAGATCGGCCCGGTCTATCTGGAAACGATCGGCAATCATTTCCCGGCGATGGCGCTGGTCGCGGTGACGCGCCTCGTCGAACCGGGCGCGCGGCTCGAAATCGAAGCGACTGCCGTGGTGCCGTAGCGCGTCGCTACGCTCATCCTTCGAGGCGGACCTTGGGCGCACTTCAGGATGAGGTTCTTCGTTCCGCGTCATTCTGAGGTGCGAGCGTCATGCCCGGACTTGATCCGGGCATCCATCTTCTTCGAAAACGATGGATTGCCGGGTCAAGCCCGGCAATGACACCTCTAGCGGGTCATAAAGCGTTCCAACGCCATCTTCGACGGCTATGTCCGGCAATGACGCTTGCCCATCACCCCAATACGTGCGGCAGCCAGGTGGCGATTTCCGGCACCACGAGGATCAGCGCCAGCAGGATCAGGCTCATGATCACATAGGGCGTCACGCCGTAATAGATATGCGCCCAGGTGACCTGCGGCGGCGCCACGCCTTTCATCGTCATCAGCAGCAATCCGTGCGGCGGCAGCAGCAGGCCGAGCTGCATGCAGATGAGATAGAGGATGCCGAACCAGATCAGGTCGATCTGTAGCCGGTCGACGATCGGCATGAACACCGGCAGCGTGATCAGCATCATCGACACCTGATCGACGAAGACGCCGAGGAAGATCAAGAGCAGCAGCATGCCGACGAGAATGGCGAACGGCGACAGGCCGTGGCTGAAGATCGAGGAGACGATGCCCTCCGTCGCGCCGGAAAAGGAGAGGATCTGCGAGAACGTCGTCGCGCCGACGATGATGAACAGGATCATCGCCGAGATCATCACCGTGCCGCGCAGCGACTTGAACAGCGCCTCGAAGCTGAGCGCGCGATAGACGAGCGCCAGCCCCATCGTCGCCAGCGCACCGAGCGCCGCCGATTCGGTCGGCGTCGCGAAGCCGCCGGACATCGCCCCGACGACGACGATGAAGATCGACACCAGCGGCAGCACATAGAGGATCAGCAGCCGGTATTTGCGCCAGCCGGTCTCCTCCTCGATCGGCGTCGGCGGCGCCAGCGACGGGTTGAGCCTGGTGCGCAGCACGATATAGGCGACGAACGCCGCGCTGAGGATCAGGCCCGGCACGACGCCGCCGATCAACAGCTTGGAAATCGAGATGCCGGAGAGGCTGCCGAGCAGCACGGTCAGCGCCGAGGGCGGGATCAGCATGTCGACGGCGCCGATCGCCATGATCGGCCCCGCCGCCATCGCCGGATGATAACCGCGCGTCAGCATCACCGGCACCATCAGCGAGCCGAGCATCGCCGTCGTCGCGATGGTCGAACCGGAGATCGCCGAGAACACCGTGCCGGCGACGACCGCGACGACCGCGAGGCGGCCGGGCACCTGGCGCACCAGCCGCTCGATGCCGTCGATGACCTTGATGGCCAGCCCGGTGTGGAACAGCACTTCGCCCATCAGCACGAACAGCGGGATCGGCGTCAGCGAGAAATTAAGGACCGCGGCGGCGCTGTTGCGCAGCATCTGGTCGAGCCCGGCGTCCCCGCCGAGGAAGAAGATCGCGCCGATGATGTTGATGGCGACGAAGGAGAACGCCACCGGCAGACCGATGAACAGCAGCACGGTCGACCCGCCGAGCAGCAACAGCGACGCCATCTGCCATGTTATCTGCCAGGTCATCTCGTGCGCCTCACTCCGTCATGACGCCGAGACCGCGTCGTCGCGGATCTTGTGATCCGACAGCGCCAGCCGATACATCCGGAACAGGAATTCGATACTCAGCAGCACGAAGGTGATGGGCATCGGCGCCAGGATCCACCATTCCGGCAGCACCAGCGTCTTGATCGACAGCGCGCCGCTCATGAAACTGGCGGCGACCATGCGGGTGCCGTACCAGACGAAGAACAGGCAACAGATAAGCCCGATGACGTCGCTGATCCATTCCAGCACCCAGCCGACTTTCGCCGGCAGGGCCCGCAGGATGATGTCGACGCGGATATGCTGGCCGCGGCGCAGCAGGCCCGGCGCCGCCAATAGCGTCATCAGATAGATGATGTCTTCCGACAGTTCGTTGCTGGGCGGGATGCCGCCGGCGCCGAGATTGCGCAGCACGACGTCGCCGCCGATCAGCAGGGTCATGATCAACAGCAGCAGGCAGGCGAGCGCCAGCATCGCCTCGAGCAGCATGCCGTATCCGTGCGACAACCGCGCGATCGACAGCCGCACCTTGGATGACCGCATCATGGACGGCCGCAACTTGAACGGCCGTAATCTGGCGCGACGACGCCCGCCACGATGCCCGGCCTCGCTGCCGATCGCGCCGCAGACACCGCGGCGCGCTCCATCCGATCGTCGGCCATCGGCTTCACACGGTCCATGAACGCGCTAGCGGGGCTTGGAGAAGAACTCCCGAAGCTTCGGTCCGTGGACCGGGCTCTGCCGGATGATGCCGGCCCAGCCCGCCTCGTAAGCTTTGTTGACGAAGGTCTTGGCCGTGTCGCCCTCGAAGCGGATGGTCTGGATGCCTGCTTCCGCCTGGCGCTTGGTGTCCTTGGCGTCTTCCTCGGCGAAGATCTTGGCGGCTTCATCTTCGGCCTGCGCGCCGGCCTTGAGCAGGATCTGACGTTGCGCGTCGGAGAGCTTGTCCCAGGTGGTCTTGTTGACGAGGATCGAGACCTCCGCCGAATAGAAGCCGGGATCGACGCGGTACTTGGTCTTCTCGTGCCAGCCGAGATCGAAGATGCCGGTGATCGGCCAGCCGTAGCCATCGACCACGCCGCGTTCGAGCGCCGTGTAGACTTCGCCCGGCGCGGTCTGCACCACGGTGGCGCCCTGCGCCTGGAAGAAGTCGCGATAGACCGGCGTGATGCGCAGCTTCAGCCCGGTGAGGTCGGGGCTGGTGATCGGCTTGTTGAGATAGAGATGGAACGGATTGTCGTCGACATGGCGGGCGAGGAAAATCGCGTTCATCTTCTCGGCGTAGAGCTTGGCCATATAGTCGTAGCCGCCGTTCTTGCGCAGCTCCGACATCGGCTTCTCGGTGAGCTTCCAGGCGTCCGCCTCCGGCATGACGTTGGTGTAGAACGCGCCGGTGTTGTTGGCGATATCGACGACGCCGCTCTTGAGCGCATTGCCGACCTCGAACGGCGGCATCGCCTTCGGTCCGCCGATATAGTTGATCTTCAGGACGCCCTTGCCCTGCTGGTTGACCCGCTCGATGAAGTGCTCGAAGCCGCGCGAATAAGTGGTCTTCTCCGCGAAGGCCGACACCGCCTTCAGCGTGACCTCCTGGGCCGGCACGCTTTGCGGCAGCATGGCGGCGAACGCCGCGAGCACGATCCAACGCTTCATCTCTCCATCCTCCCCGGATGACGCCGATGCGGCATCGTTTTATCGAAATATTTTAATCTTAAAGCTTTTGATTTCGCAAGAGGTTCTCGGCAAGAGGTTCTCGGCAAGAGGCTCTAGGCAAGAGGTTCGAGGCAAGAGGTAATACGCAGCGCCCCGGCCGGGCGCTTCCCACCTTTGACGTCGGCGGCGGCCGGCGATACGAAAAAGACGGCATGAGGAATGATGGGCGATCGACGGCAGACGACCGACAACAGGCGATCGCGCATGACACCTGTCGCGAGCCACGGCTTTCTCCGGCCGGATTTTTCTGCCAGCCTGCTTCGGTGATCGTCCCACCGAGGATCGATACTTCCAAAGGATAGAATGGTCCGTTCGCTGACGCTGCTCATCCTTTCGTCGCTGCTGGCGGTGGCCGGCAGCGCAACCGCCGCCGACGCGCCGCGCGGCGCCGCCTCCTGTTCCGGCTGCCACGCCGTGAAAGCCGGCATCGACACGCCGCTGAAATCGCTCAAGGGCCGCAAGGCGGCCGAGATCGTCGAGGCGATGGCGGCCTTCAAGTCCGACCGGCAGCGGGCGACGGTGATGAACCGGATCGCCAAGGGCTTCTCCGATTCGGAGATCGCCGCAATCGCCGAATGGTGGTCGGAGCAGCAGCCATGAGCGCTGGGACCATGAGTGCCAGGACCATGAGTGCTAGGACCATGAGCGCTGGAACCAAGAGTACCGGAACCGTGCGCAGCGGCACGATGACGCGCCGGCGTTTCCTCGCCGCTGCGGCCTCGGCCGCCGCCTCGACGACCTTGTCCGCGCCGGCGATCGCCGAAGGCGGCGCCAACATCGTGGTGATCGGCGGCGGCTTCGCCGGCGCCACCTGCGCACGAATGCTCAAGCAGAGCGCCACGCATCTGTCGGTCACGCTGGTCGAGGCGAACCGCACCTATACCGCTTGCCCGCTGAGCAACGGCGTCATCGCCGGCCTGCACGATCTCAGCGAGCAGCAGTTCACCTACGAGAAGATCGCCGCCGACGGCGTCACCATGGCTTTCGATACCGCCGCCGCGATCGATGCCGGCTCGCGCACCGTCGTGCTCAAGAGCGGCACCAGCCTGTTCTACGACCGGCTGGTGATCGCGCCGGGCATCGGCTTCGACTGGAACGCGCTGCCCGGATACAACGAGGCGGCCAGCCGGATCATCCCGCATGCCTGGAAAGCCGGCGAGCAGACCACGCTGCTGCGCCGCCAGCTCGAAGCGATGGAAGACGGCGGCACGGTGCTGCTGTCGATCCCGGAAAATCCGATGCGCTGCCCGCCCGGCGCCTACGAGCGCGCAAGCCTGATCGCGTATTATCTCAAGACGCGCAAACCGCGCTCGAAGATCATCGTCCTCGACGCCAAGGACGAGTTCTCGATGAAGTCTTTGTTTCAGAACGCCTGGCGCACGCTCTACCCCGACCATCTCGAATGGATCGGACTGTCGAGCGGCGGCAAGGTGATCTCCGTCGATGCCGGCACCCGCACGCTGACCTGCGACTTCGAGAGCCACAAGGGCAGCGTCGTCAACGTCATTCCCCGTCAGCAGGCCGGCGAGATCGCGCAGCTCGCCGGCGTCACCGACCGCACCAACTGGTGCCCGGTCGATCCGATCACCTTCGAATCGAAGATCGCGCCGAACATCCACGTCATCGGCGACGCGACGCTGGTCGGCACCATGCCGAAGTCGGCCTTCGGCGCCGACGCACAGGCGAAAATCTGCGCCGCGGCGATCCTCAAGCTGCTCGCCAATGCGACGCCGATCCGGCCGAAGCTGATCAACACCTGCTACAGCCTGGTGGCGCCCGACTACGGCCTGTCGGTCGCCGGCGTCTACCAGCCGGTCGGCCACGACTATCTGGAGGTCGAGGGCGCCGGCGGCAACAGCCCGCTCGAGGCGCCGCAGGCAACGCGGGCGCTCGAAGCCAGCTATGCGCACGGCGTGTTCAGGACGCTGACCGGCGAGGTGTTCGGTTAAAAACCCCGCGCGACCTACACCGCGGACTTGAAGCGCGCGATGCAGGTTTCGATCACCTCGTCCATCGGCAGCGACCACCAGCGGTTCGACAGCAGTTCGACCTCGACATAGCCGTCGAAACCCTGCGCCTCGACCGCGGCGCGGATATGCGGGATGTCGGCGACGCCGTCGCCCATCATGCCACGATCGAGCAACAGGTCGGTGGTCGGCACCAGCCAGTCGCAGACATGGAAGGCGAGCAGCCGCTCGCGTCCGGCGCGCGCGATCTGCGCATCAAGCTCGAAATCCCAGTAGACGTGATAGACGTCGACCGCGAGCCCGAGCGCGCCGCTTGCCGCCGGATCGAGCCGGTCGCAGATATCGAGCGCCTGGCGCATCGTGTTCACGCAGGCGCGGTCGGCGGCATACATCGGATGCAGCGGTTCGAGCGCCAGCGGCATGCCCGCCTGTTTCGCATGATCGAGGAGATGGGCGATCTCCTCCTCGACCATCTTGTGAGCATCGGCGAGGTTCTTCGAGGCGGCGCTGCCCGGCCGCGAGAACTGCGGCAGGCCGCCGACGACCAGCACCAGGCACGGCGCGCCGAGCGCCGCCGCCTCATCGACGGCGCGGCGGTTGTCGTCGCGCGCCGCCTGCCGATGCGCGGCGTCGGCAACGAACATGCCGCCGCGGCAATAGCCGGACAGATCAAGCCCCGCGTCACGCACCGCCTTGACCGCGCGATCGAGGCCGACATCGGCGACCTGATCGCGCCACGGCGACACGGCGCGCACGCCGTGCCGGACGCAAGCATCGACGATCTCGACGAAACTGCCCTGCTTGCGCACCGTCGCCGTGTTAAGCGACAGCAGGCGGTGATCGGACGAGAGGTCGCGCATCAGGCTTCGATCCCGCGCGCCGCGAGCACGCTGCGCATGCGCGCCACGGCGAGCGCCGGATCGCCGAGCAGCCCGGCCGCGTCGGCGAGCCGGAAGATTTCGGTGAGATGCAGCGTCGAGCGCGCGCTCTCCTGCCCGCCGACCATGGTGAAGTGGTCCTGATGGCCGTTGAGATAGGCCATGAACACCACGCCGGTCTTGTAGAACCGCGTCGGCGCCCGGAAGATCTGCCGCGACAGCGGTACCGTCGGCGCGAGAATCTCGTCGAAACGCTTGCGGTCGCCGGCGGCAAGATCGATGAGCGCCGCCGAGGCCGCCGGCGCGATGACGTCGAAAATACCAAGCAGCGCGTGCGAATGCCCTTCCTCGTCGCCGGCGATCAGCTCGGCGTAGTTGAAGTCGTCGCCGGTATACATGCGCACGCCCTTGGCGAGCCGCCGGCGCATGGCGATTTCCTTGTCCTTGTCGAGCAGCGAGATCTTCACGCCATCGACCTTGGCGGCATTGTCGTTGATGATGGCAACCGCCGTGTCCATGGCCTTGCCGAGATCGGCGGCGCCCCAATAGCCGGCGAGCGCCGGATCGAACATATCGCCGAGCCAATGAATGATCGTCGGCTCGCGCAACTGCTTCAGGATGCGGCCATAGACCTTGACGTAATCGTCCGGTCCGCGCGCCACCTTCGCCAGCGCCCGCGACGCCATCAGGATGATGCGGCCGCCGGCGGCCTCGATCGCCTCGATCTGTTCTTCATAAGCGCGGATCACGTCGTCGATCGACTTCGCATCCTCCGGCGCCAGATGATCGGTGCCGGCGCCCGAGGCGACGACGCCGCCGCGCGCCTTGCCGGCGGCGACCGAGCGCTTGATCAATTCCAGCGAGGTCGGCCAGTCGACGCCCATGCCGCGCTGCGCGGTGTCCATCGCCTCGGCGACCGCGAGCCCGAGATCCCACAGATGCTCGCGGAACGCCATCGTGCGCTCCCAGTCGACGGCGATGCCGAGCCACGGATCGATATCGGCGAGCGGATCGGCGACCACATGCGCCGCCGCATAGGCGATGCGGTTGAGCGCACCGGACGCCTTCTTCGGAAAGCCGCGCGGCTGCGACAGCGTAAAGGTTTCGAGCGTGCGGTCGGCGCGCGGCAGGCGCAGCGACAGCGCCTGCGCCGGACTGACGTGACGGTTCATAGCCAACCTCCGTTAGATCACACCTTGAGGGCGGGAACGTCGATCCAGCGCCGCTCCTTCCAGCTTTGCAGCGCGCATTCGACGAGCTGCACGCCCTTGGCGCCTTCGAGCAGCGTGTATCGGTAGGGCGCGTTCTCCGCGATATGGCGGATGAACATCTCCCATTGAACCTTGAAGCCGTTGTCGGCCGGCTGGTTGTCCGGCACCGGCTGCCAGTCGGCATAGAAGTCGTCGGTGCGCTTCTCGTCCGGGTTCCACACCGGGCGCGGCGTCGCCTGGCGCGGCTGGATCACGCAATCGGTCAGCGTCGCCACCGCCGAGCCATGCGTGCCGTCGACCTGGAAGGTGACGAGATCGTCGCGATAGACGCGCGTGCACCACGACGAATTGATGTTGGCGATGACGCCGCCGGCAAGCTGGAAGGTCGCATAGGCGGCGTCGTCGGCGGTGCCCTTGTACTTCTTGCCGTTCTCGTCCCAGCGCTCCGGGATATGCGTGGCGCCGAGGCAACTCACGCTCTCGACCTCGCCGAACAGATTGTCGAGCACATAACGCCAGTGGCAGACCATATCGAGGATGATGCCGCCGCCGTCCTCCTCGCGATAATTCCACGACGGGCGCTGCGCCTCCTGCCAGTCGCCCTCGAACACCCAATAGCCGAACTCGCCGCGCACCGACAGCATGCGGCCGAAGAAGCCGGAATCGCGCAGCATCTTCAGCTTCAACAGGCCGGGCAGGAACAGCTTGTCCTGCACGACACCGTTCTTGACGCCCTTCTCCTGCGCCAGCTTCACCACCTTCATCGCCTCGTCGAGGCCGGTGGCGATCGGTTTCTCGCAATAGACGTGCTTGCCCTTGGCAATCGCCTTTTGCAGCAGCGTCGGGCGCATCTGCGTCGTCGCCGCGTCGAAGAATACTTCGTCGTTCTTGTCGTCGAGCGCCTTGTCGAGGTCGGTCGACCAGCGGGCGATGTTGTAGGTCTTGGCCAGCTTCTCGGTCTTTTCGGCGTTGCGGCCGATCAGGATCGGATCGGGCATCACCCGCGAGCCGTCCGACAGAACGGTGCCGCCGGCGTCGCGGATGGCGACGATCGACCGGATGAGATGCTGGTTCATGCCCATGCGTCCGGTGACGCCGTTCATGATGATGCCGAGGCGGCGGGTGCTCACGTCGCAAACTCCTTGGTTCGTAACTCGGTCGTGGATAGCGAAGCGATCGCTTCCGGCGCGACGCCGGAGGCAAAACCGGGGACGGCAAGCGAGCCGAGCGACAGCCGACCGTCGTCGATGGCAAGCCGGATCGCGCCGTCGCGCTCGCGGTAGAGATCGGGATGCGCGGCCAGAAACGCCTGCGCCTCGGCCGGCGGCGTCTGCGCGAAGCCGTCGACATAATGATGGCCGTTGCGCTCGATATGGGTGCAGCCGATGAAAGCGGCGAGCGCGGTGTCCTGCTGCACGGCAAGACCGGCCTGGCAGGTCAGATCTTCAGCCGAGACGAACAGCCCCTGCCCGCGCGCGGCCCGCGCGCCGTTGAGCAGCGACTTGTAGAAGCCCTTGCACGATTTCGACGAGATGCCGCGATAGCCGAGCGCCAGCGCCCGCGGGAATGCGTCGTAGCCGTCGTCGGCCTCGTCGACGATGAAGGCAAAGCGCCGGGCCGCCTCGCCGAGCGGCGTCGTGAAGGTCAATTCGCGCGGCAGCGGCTGCTCGATATAAAGAAGCCGCGCGCGCAACCGCGCCAGCGCCGCCGACGCATCGAGCCGGTCGATGAGCGTCATCAGCTTGTCCGGCTCGGCATATTGCTCGTTGGCGTCGAGCGTCGCGCGGTAATCGATGGCGAGCGCGTCGAGCACGGCGGCAAGCTCGCCGAGCCGGACGATATCGCGGTCGGGATCGCCGCACAGTTTGATCTTGAAATAACGGCAGCCGTCCGCCTCGGCGACCGCGCGCAGCGTGTCCGGCTCGTCCATCATGCCGACGGTGTGGCGCACGTCGATCGTCTCCGGCCGCTGTCCGCCGGAGAGGAACCGGCTCACCGCCGCCGCGTCGAGGTCCGGCGTCAGCCGCGCGTCGAGCCCCATGACGTTACGGGCAAGGCCGCTGAACACATGCAGATCGAGGAGCCGCAGCAGCGCGTCGAGGATCGCCTTGTCGATCTCGGCCGGCCCGTAGAGCGCGGCAAGCTGCGGCAGGCCGGCCGCCGCGCAAGCCTTGAGCTGGCGCGGATAGACGAGCGCGTGCAGCGCGAAGGCCGACAGCGGCTTGCGCGGTTCGAGATAAAGCTGCCGCGCCAGCGTCAGCGAGCGGCGCAATTCCTCGATCGTGTCGTCGACGGAGCGCGCCGGGTTCTTGTCGAACCATTTCGGCACCATCAGTTCGGCGCTGGCGCCGAGCGAGCGCTCGCCGTCCACCTCGATCTCGACGTGGACGAAAGCCTGCGGCGCCGCCGTCACCGTGACGTCGCCAAAGCGGAACGGGTGACGGAACGTCACCTTGCGTTCCGCCAGGCGGATGTCCCTGACCGTCAGCGTCGGCGTCATGATGCCGCATCTTCCCTAGTCGATATGCGCGTCGGAAAAATGCTTGCGAACCTTCTGCGTCATCTCGACGAATACCGGGTCCGCCATCACGTCGAGCGTGCGCGGGCGCGGCAGCGGCACGTCGTAGACCGCCGCGATATTGCCGGGCCGCGCGCTCATCACCATGACGCGGTCGGCGAGGAACACCGCCTCCGGGATCGAATGCGTGATCAGCAGCACGGTCTTGCCGGTCTCGCGCTGGATGCGCTGCAACTCGACGTTCATTCTTTCGCGGGTCATCGCGTCGAGCGCGCCGAACGGCTCGTCCATCAGCACGATCTTCGGATCGTGAACCAGCGCGCGGCAGATCGACACGCGCTGCTGCATGCCGCCGGACAACTGCCAGGGCAGTTTCCGCTCGAAACCGTGCAGGCCCGTCATCTTCAACAGATCGAGCGCCCGCTGCTCGTATTTGCCGCGCGGCAGGCCCTTAACCTCGACCGGCATCATCACGTTGCTGAGCACGTTCCGCCACGGCAGCAGCAGCGCCGTCTGGAAGACGACGCCGACGCCGCCGTGCGGCTTGGTGATGCTCTTGCCCTCGACCAGCACCTCGCCGCTCGTCGGCTGCAACAGGCCGGCCAGCATCTTCAGAAGCGTGGTCTTGCCGCAGCCGGAAGGGCCGACAACGACAACGAACTCACCCTCGCCGACGGTGAAGTCGATCGGCCGCAGCGACGGCACGTCGCCGTCGGCCGTGCGGTAGGTCTTCGAGACGCCCCGCATCTCGATCACGGGACGCCTCGCATCGATAGCTGAGGAGACCACCTTCAAGCTCGGTGCAGCCATCACGCGGTCCTAACTGCCGCTGCCCGGCAGGTACTGATTGGTGTAGTAATTCTTGAACTCGTTCTTCGCCTTGGCATCGAGACCGCCGTATTCGACCATGACGTCGACGGTGTCCTTCATATTGGCGTCGGAGACGTTGAGCGGGCGGTTCTTGCCGCCGGCCGGGTCCTTGTAGAGCGGGATCGTCAGCTCGAAGCCCTGGGTCAGCGTGTCGATCTTGCCGCCCTTCGGGTTGGCGTTGAGGATCGCCTGCGCCGCCTCGCGCGGATGCTTGGAAGCCTCCTCCAGCGACTTGGTGGCGGCCGCCAGGAAGCGCTTCACCAGATCGGGGTTCTCCTTGACGAGATCCTTGTGCGCGATGATCCCGGAGGACACCAGGTTGACGCCGTAATCGGAGAACTTGATCGGATAGACGTCCTTGCCGGTCGCATCCTTGATCTTCATGCTCTGGTCCATGACGTAGCCGAGCAGCAGGTCGGCCTGACCGTTGATGACCGCGTTGAGCTTGGTCACCGCGTCGCCCGACACGGTCTTGAAATCCGATTCCTTGAGGCCGGTCTTTTTCAGGAACAGCGGCCAGATCTGCGACATCGAATCGCCCGGCGTCGTCGCCACGGTCTTGCCCTTGATGTCGTCCGGCTTGCGGATGTTCTTGTCGGCAAAGCCCATCGCCGACATCGGGTTGGTCTGCAACGCGACGCCCACCGCCATCACCGGCGCGCCCTTGACCGCGGCGCGCATCATGGTCGGCACGTCGACATAGCCGAATTGCAGGGTCTTGGCGGCGACCACCTGCGTCACCGTCGCCGAGCCGCGGCCTTCCTGGATATCGAGATCGATGCCGGCGTCCTTGAAGTAGCCCTTTTCCTTGCCGTAGTAGAACGGCGCGTGCTCGCCATAGACGTACCAGTTGAGCATCAGCGACACCTTGTCGGCCGCAAATGCCGGACCCGCAAACAGCACCGCCAACAGCGCCGTCAGAACAGTTTTCATCATTGCATCCTCCCGTTAGTTCTCAGCAGAAACTTGCGACGAAACGTCAGGCCGCGATCACCATGTTCTGGCGCTGGCTGGCGTGCCAGGGAATCATCCATCGCTCGACGACGTCGAGGATCCAGAACAGCACCACGCCGATCAGCGACAGAACGACGAGCGCCGCGAACATGGTCGGCAGCTCGAAATTGCCGATCGAGCGTTGCAGCACGAAACCGAGCCCGTTGTTGGAGCCGACGAACTCGCCGACCACGGCGCCGACCACGGCCAGCGTGATCGACACTTTCAGCCCGGCGAAGATCGCCGGCATCGCATGCGGGAACGCCACCATGCGGAAGATCTGCAACCGCCGCGCCTCCATCGCCCGCGCCAGGTCGAGCATGTCCGGCTCCACCGACTTGAAGCCCTGCACCGCCGACACGACGACCGGGAAGAAGCCGAGCAGGAACGCGCACAGCACTTTCGGCATCATGCCGAAGCCGAACCAGACGACGAGCAGCGGCGCGATGGCGATCTTCGGGATCGACTGCGAGAACACCAGCAGCGGATAGACGTAGCTCTCGACGGTGCGCGAACCGGCGATCAGCACCGCCGCGACGACGCCGAACACCGCCGACAGCAGGAAGCCCTCGATGGTCGCCACCGTCGTCGGAATCGATTGCTGCAATAGCTGCTGCCAGTCGGTCCACAGCGTGTGCAGCACGTCTTCGGGCTTGGGGATCTGGTAGGGCGGGATGTTGAACACCCGGATCACCACGTCCCACAGCACGATCATCGCGATCAGGAACAGGAACGGCCGCAGCCAGGCGGCGTTGAGGATTGCCGCGATACGATTACCGGCGCCAGGCGACGCCGATCGCTGTGCGGTGGATTGCTGTGCGACGGACGGCTCAGCCACGGACGACACCTCCCGCGCCGGCGGATATCTCACGTCGGCTTTTAACTCATCGGTTAAATTCTAGATGCCTTTTCGTTGTCGCGTCAAGTTGGCCTGATGGCGCATCCGCGGGCGCCCGCAGCGCCGCCGTCAGCATGTCGATCATATGCGCCAGACGAACGTTTTTTGCTTTAGTATCAAGAAGATCGCGCTCGAAAATGGTGCTCAGCGTGCGATTGTTCGACAGATAGAACCAGCACAGGCTGGCGATCGAAATATAGAGCTGCACCGGATCGATGCCCTCGCGCAGCGAACCGTCGGCGACGCCGCGGCGCAAGATATCGTCGATGAGCTGCACGAACGGCGAGTGCAGCAGCTTCACCTTGCGCGATTTCTTGAGGAACTTGGCGCGGTGCATGTTCTCGATGCTGAGCAGCGAGAGAAACTCCGGGTGTTCCAGATAATAGTGCCAGGTGAACTCCAACAGCCGGGCGAGCGCGTCGATGGGCGCGAGCGTCTCCAGATTGAGGTGCTTCTCGGCGGCGCGAATGGCGACATAGGTCCCCTCCAGCACCTCCAGATAGAGCTTTTCCTTGTTGCCGACGTGATAGTACAGCATCCGCTTGTTGGCGCCGGCGATCTTGGCGATACGGTCGATCCGCGCGCCGCCGAAGCCATGATTGGCGAATTCGGCCGTCGCCGCCTCCAGGATGCGCTTGCGCATGCCTTCCGGATCGCGTTGCCAGCTTGTCTTGCGCGCGGTTTTCAAGATTCACCTCATGTCCACGCATCGCGTTTTGCGGCAGCTTAGCGCAAGTCCGC
>Ga0182749_1002430_pt1 | contig 13623 bp, 10 predicted proteins | sample eDN3rd37CKraftMG_FD_128875 | JGI IMG/M metagenome (GOLD analysis project Ga0182749, IMG submission 128875) | Enriched Miracle-Growth compost microbial communities from Emeryville, California, USA - eDNA 3rd pass 37_C Kraft MG (version 2) (version 2) ...
CCCAGGACGGCACCAGCAGCATCACCGAGAAGGTCATGCCGAGCGACTGCACCCACTGCGGCAGCGCGGTGTAGTGCAGGTGATGCGAACCGGCCCACATGTAGAAGAAGGTGATGCCCCAGAAGCTGATGATCGACATCCGGTAGGAGTAGATCGGGCGGCCGGCGCGCTTGGGCATGTAGTAATACAGCATGCCGAGAAAGCCGGAGGTGAGGAAGAACGCCACCGCGTTGTGGCCGTACCACCACTGGGTCATCGCGTCCTGCACGCCGGAGAACAGCGAATAGCTCTTGGCGCTGCCGAACGAGATCGGTACCGCGAGGTTATTGACGATGTGCAGCATCGCCACCACCAGGATGAACGCGAGATAGTACCAGTTGGCGACGTAGATGTGCGGTTCCTTGCGCCGCGCCAGCGTACGCATGTAGAGCACGAAATAGGCCACCCACACGATCACCAGCCAGATGTCGGCATACCATTCCGGCTCGGCATATTCGCGCGACTGCGTCACGCCCATCAGGTAGCCGGTGGCGGCGATGATGCAGAACAGGTTGTAGCCGAGCAGCACGAACCACGGGCTGAGCTGATCCGGCAGCCGTGCCCGCGTGGTCCGCTGCATCACGTAGAAGGAGGTGGCGATCAGCGCGTTGCCGCCGAAGCCGAAGATCACGCCGGAGGTGTGCACCGGGCGCAGCCGGCCGAAGCTGGCCCAGGCCGCATCGAAGGTCAGGTCCGGAAAAGCGAGCAGCCAGGCGACCCAGTCGCCGACTCCCATGCCGATCACGGCCCAAACCATCGCGGCGATGATGCCGAACTTGGTCGGCGTGTCGTAATAGCTGTTGAGCCGTTCTTCCGGTGGCTCCGGCGCGTAGTAGCCGGAGATAACCGCGAAGATGCCGGCAATCGCCGCGATCATCACCATCGCGCCGTGAATCCCGAACGGGTCGCTGCGGCCGGCGGCGGCCATGGCGAGGCCGACGATGGCCAGCACCAGCAGAATGACCAGTGCGCTCTGGCGCTCGTTTTTTGTGAGTTCGGCGATCATCGAAAACACACCCCTTGTTTCATCGCGCGGAATGCTTGACGCAGCCGCCGCGGCGATCTGCCTTGGCAATGCCTCAGTGGCATGAGCCCGGGGGAAGCCCCGAGGCTCAGCAGCCGGATAGATTTCCAGCTATATCGTGTCCGGGGATTGCATCTTTGTGCAAACGCAAATTGACGCTGCAGCGCGGCGGCGGCCGCGATGCCGTCAATGCGATTCAAGAGCCGCCGATGTCAGTTGAAGATGTGCCGGCCGCGGTCGTTGCAGCCGTGCCGGTTGGTCCATCCACTGCTGCTCGAGCGAATGCCGCGGCCGCGCGAGGCGCCCGCTTGATGCTGATGCCGATGGCGTCCGGGACGCGCGGCGCAGGGCTAGCGCGCAGCAGGCCCGCTTCCCGCCTCCGCGGTGTTCTTCGTCGTCGCCTGATCCAGCAGCGCGGTCATGCGCTTGGTGGCGAGCGGCGGCAGCTTGGCCTGTTTGACCGCCTCGAGATTGGCGGTGTCGCCGCCGACTTCGATCAGCCCCACCATGCCCATGCCGAAGTGCGGCACGCAGCGGTAGCCGTAGAGGCCCGGCTTCTCGAAGGTGACGCTGATCTCCTGCGACAGCTTGCCTTTGAACGGCGTTGCACCCCCCGGCAGCAGGCCCGGAATGGTTTCGGCGTCGTGGCCCTTGTCGGTCGGGACGAATTTGACGGTGTCGCCCGGCTGCACTTTCAGGAACGGCGGATCGAAGACCATCGCCTGATTGTCAGGCCCCTTGTTCAGCATCTTGACTTCGTACTCTGCCGCATGGGCGGGAAGGGTCAGCAACAGCGCACCGGCGCAAAGCATCAGCGTGGTCAAGCGTGGCATGGGGCAACTCCGTCTCGCGACTGCCGTCAAAGGGCAGTCCCTTCATCTTGCAGGCGCACCTTACGCCGCGTCGCAACCGGCTCGTTGCGCTGGCGCAAGTTGAAGCAAAGAGTTTTCCTGGCACGTATTTCTCAGGTGTCATGGCCGGGCTTGTCCCGGCCATCCACGTCTTGCTTTCTGACTCTTCGTAAGGACGTGGATGCCCGGCACAAGGCCGGGCATGACGATGGATAGGATGTTCGTGAAACGAAAACCTACAGCAGCGGACTCGGTCGTTCCGGCAGCACCTGACCTTGCGCCAGGGCATCAGCGAAGGCGTGATGGATGTCGCGATGGATCGCCTCGTCCTCGCGCATGGCGATGATCATGTCGCTGAGCAGCGCGCCGGGCGCGAGATTCCAGTAGGCCACTGCGGTGTCCGGCGCCGGGCCGTTGGGGATCGCGCCGGATTCCAGCGATGCGAGATAATCCGAATAGCCCTTCACCGAACGCTCGGCGAGATAGCCGGCGAGGCGATGGGCGCAGCGGCCCGAAATCAGCGAGAGCAGGAAATAGGCATTATAGAAGGTGCCCTGACCGATCGCGATCAGCCAGCGCTCGCCCCAGCTCGGCCGCCTGATGGCGACGAAGGCCATCAGGTGCGCGCGCTGGTTTTCCGCCTCGTCCATGAAGGCGCGGACCCAGCCGCGATCGTCGATCAACTGCCGCAGGCATTGTAAATGGAGCAGGCTCGCCGCCACCATCGCCGGCACCGCCGCGATGGTCTCCAGCACCACGACGCGCCCGCCGTAACGGCGGCTGAAGCCGCCGGCCATCGCCGTCAACAGCCGTTCCGCCCACGCGGCAAAACGATCCGACAATGTTTCCGGAACGTGATGGCGCAGAAGATCGGTCTTGTTGACGTTCAGCATCGCAGCTCCCTGAAAACGCGGCGCCAGTCTGGCAGTGGCGCAGGCCGGCGTCACGGTCTTTGCGCCAACGCAAATAACCAGCAATATGCCGCCCGGCAGGCCCGCGATTCGATGCCCGCACTATGCGGCGAAGTTGCGGGCGCGGCTAGTGTGGTGTTGGTTCTGACATTCGTCACCGGCGTGCCGCGGCAGGCTGCGGAGGTCGGGCAGATTCGCGGTTTGGCCGGCGATAGCAGGGGATGGCGCGAAAGCAGCGGTATGGTCGAATCTCCCGATATCGACATCCTGGCCCGCAGTGAACTGTTTCGTGGCGTGCCGGCCGACGTGCTGCGCCAACTGCAGGCGACGTCATTCCGCCGCAAATTTGCGGCGGGCGAGACCGTATTCCAGCAGGAAGACACCGTCACGACCTGCTATGTCGTCGCCGTCGGGCGGCTGCGCGTCACCCAGTCCACGTTGGACGGCCAGCAGATCATCATTCGCTATCTCGGGCCCGGCGACGTGGTCGGCTATGCGGCGCTGACCGGCGGCGAGGTGCATCCCGGCGCGGTGACGGCGGTGGACGACAGCCATCTCATCGGGATGCCGGCCGCGGTGCTGCGCGAGGCCATGACGCGGCATGCGGCGATCGCGATCAATGCCGCGGCGCTGCTGGGCCAGCGCTATCGCGACCTGCAATTGCGGCTGCGCGAACTCGCGACCGAGAAGGTCGAGCGGCGCATCGCCCACACCTTGCTGCGGCTGGCGCAGCAGGCGGGTCGGCGCACCGCGCGCGGCGTCGAGATCGCGTTTCCGCTGTCGCGGCAGGATCTGGCGGAGATGACCGGCACCACGCTGCACACCGTCAGCCGCACCTTGAGCGGATGGGAGGGGCGCGGCATCATCGACAGCGGCCGCCGCCGCGTGGTGATCGCCAAGCCCGGCGCGCTGACCGAGGTGGCGGAGGAGGGCTAGGTTTCCGCGCGTTTTGTCCGGCGCGCCGTGCACAGGATCGGGCCGTAGCTTGCGACGAACAGCAGGAATGCCAGCGTCCAGGCCGCGCCGGACAGGTTGAGCGCCGCATGCTGCCAGTCGACGGCGAATGGCGCGACGACGCGCAGCAGCGCGGCGGTGAGGATCGCGAGATAGATCGACGTCGTCGCCGGGCCCGCGGTGAGCGCGTGGCCGGTATGGCCGAGGCTCGCGCGCGTCATCACCGCCAGCGTCATCACCCCGACCGCGCCGGCGGTCCAGGCGTGAATCACGGCGGCGGCGGGAATCGCGTCCGGCCACAGCGCATGGCCGGCGGCGAGCGCGAAGCCGAGCGGGACAAAGGCATAGCCGAGATGCAGGATCGCCAGCAGCGGTTCGGCAAATGTGAGGGTGCCGCGCCAGCGCGCCAGCCGCGCGATCAGAAGCAATGCCGCCAGCGCCGCCAGCGCGGCGGTGGTTTGCCCATCCGGTGCAATCACCCACGCCAGCAGCGCGACCACGCCGGTGCCGATGGCGACGGCGTCGAGCGCGTCGAACTGCGCGGGCAGGCGCGCGGGATCGCGTTTCACCAGCCAGTTGCGGGTGAAACTCGGCGTCAGCCGCCCGCCGATCAAGGTGATCAGCGCCACCAGCGCCCCGACCGCGCCGCGCAGGCTGACGTCGAGCATCGCGCCGCCGAGCACGGCGGCATGGAATGCGGCGTTGGCGGCGAACAGCCAGGCCACCATCACCAGCACCCGCAGATTGCGCCAGTTCTTGCCGGCGACGATCTCGCGCCCGGCCACCGCCAGCACCGCGCCGAGAAACGTCAGGTCGACCAGCGCGGCGACGGCGGGACCGATTCCGGCCGCGCACAGCATCGCGATGCGTCCCAGCACCCAGATCAGGACCAGCGACAGCAGCGGAAATCCCGCCACCGGCAGCCGTCCGGTCCAGTTCGGGATCGCAGTGAACAGGAAGCCGCAGATCACCAGCGCGGCATAGCCGAAGATCAGCTCATGCGCATGCCAGGCGACGCCGCCGTAAACCTCGGCGATGGTCAGCATGCCGGCATAGGCCATCAGCCACAGCGGCACCGCCAGCGCCGCCCAGATTGCGGCGAGCAGAAAACAGATGCGAAAGGCATGGCTGAGGACAGGCGGCGTGGACATCGAACTTGTGCTTCAAACAGCTTGGAATGCCGCCACCATAGCGCGCGCTGCCGCGTCCCCTTTGCGCGAGCGCAAAGTCCAAGTGATCTTGTCTTATTTGATCGTCCCGCGCGCCGCCTTCAGCGCCGCGTCGATGCCGTCCCAGGCCGGCTTGTCGGGCGCGAAGCGGGTGCGCAGGTAGCGGATCAGTTCGATGAGCTGCTGGTCGTTGAGGCTGTGCGAAAAGCCCGGCATCGCGCCGAGCTCGCCGTTCACCGGCTGGGTGATGCCCTCGAGAATGACGCGCGCGAGATTGTCGGGCGAGGGGCCGTGCAGGTTGCTGTTGAGCGCCAGCGAGGGCCGGCTGCCGAACCATTGCGGGCCGCCGGGCTCGTGGCACACCGCGCAGGCGCCGTCATAGATGCGCGCGCCCTGCTGCGACGCGTTGAGCGGCTTCGCGCTGGTGACGGCCTCAAGCCGCGCCGCCATCGCCTGCTGCGCCTCGTGGGTCGGGGCATCGGGATTGAACGAGGCGAGATAGGTCGCCATGGCGCGGATGTCGCTGTCCGGCAGGAGCCTAAGTTCCTTCACCACCGGCGCCATCGGCCCCGCCGCGACGCCGTGAAACTGCGAGATGCCGCTACGCAGATACGTGAACAACTCCTGCTCGCTCCACGGGATCGGCGCGTGCGACAGCGACGTCAAGGGCGGCGCGGTCCAGCCTTCGGCTGCGCCGCCGGCGAGTTTCAGCGACGCCTTCTCCGCGCCGAGCGCGTTGCGCGGCGTGTGGCAGGCGCCGCAATGGCCGAGCCCTTCCACCAGATAGGCGCCGCGATTCCAGACGTCCGATTGGGTCGGATCGGCCGCGAAGGCCGCCGTCGAATGAAACAAGAGATTCCATCCCGCCAATAGCGGCCGCAGGTTCAGCGGGAAGGCGAGCCTGGTTTCCGGATTGGTCTGCCGCACCGGCGGCTGCGCCATCAGATAGGCGTAGAGCGCCTGCAAGTCGGCTTCGCTGGTTTTCGCGAAGTGATTATAGGGAAACGCCGGATAGAGATGCCGGCCGTCGCGATGGATGCCCTCGCGCATGGCGCGCGCGAAGGCGGGATATGACCACGCGCCGATGCCGGTCTCGACATCCGGCGTGATGTTGGTGGCATAGACGAGGCCGAACGGCGTCTCCAGCGGCCGGCCGCCGGCATTGACGATGCCGCCGTCCTGGGTGTGGCACACCGCGCAATCGCCGAGCGCCGCCAGCTGCGCGCCGCGCGCGATGGTCGCGGCCGAGTATGTGGAGGCATCCGGCGGCGCGATCGGCGCGATCGCGGGCCGCCATGGCGAGGCGGCGACGATCAGTCCAACCACCGCCGTACACAGCGCGGCGAGCCCGGCCCACAGCCCGCGCTTCTTCAAAGGTGAAGGCGGCCTTGTCTTTTCTTCGGCCGCCAGCAGTCCCGCGCGAATCCGGTCCGGCGTGAACGGCAACTCGCGAAAACGCACGCCGGTCGCGTCGAAAATGGCGTTGGCGATGGCGGCGGCGCTCGGCACCGAGGCGGATTCGCCTACCCCAAGCGGCGGCTGGTCCGGCCGCTCGACGATCACCACGTCGATTGTCGGCACGTCGGGGAAGGTGATGATCGGATAGCCGCCCCATTCGCGGCTCGCCACGGCGGAAGGCTCGAACGTCACTTCCTCCATCAGCGCGCGGCTGGTGGACTGGATGACGTTGCCGTGGATCTGATGCCGTACGCCGTCGGGATTGATGACGAGGCCGGAGTCCTGCCCCACGGTCACATGCGTCACCGCGACGTCGCCGGTCGCCTTGTTGACCGCGACATCGGCGACCCACGCCGACCACGCCGCCGCGGTGCCGGGAAACGGGCCGTGCACATAGACCGCGTAAGCGAAGCCGCGGCCGCGCACCACGTCGCCGTCGGCCTCCTTCGGCGTCCATGTCGGGCGCGGCTCCCATTTGGCGCGCTCGGCGACCTCGCGCACCAGTTTGGCCGCGCGCTCGTCCTTCAGATAGCGCAGCCGGTATTCGATCGGATCGACGCCGGCTTCGGTGGCGAGTTCGTCGATGTAGGATTCGTGCGCGAAGGTGTTGGGCAGCGCCGAGACGCCGCGAAACCATGAGGCGCGCACGATCGGCGCCATGTCGTGGGCGATCACGCGCATCGCAGGATAATCGTAGGGCGGGATCGCGGTGCGGTCGCCCATCTGCAAGGTCGCGGCGACCGGCGGCACCGCGCCGGTGAGCAGCAGCGCCAGTGTCGGCGCGGCATTGGAGGGATAGCGCGTGGCGAAATCGTAAGCGGCGGGCGCGCCGCTCGCATCGAGCCCGCCGTTGACTTCCATCAACTGCCCAGTGCCCTTCGGGTCCCACGCATGTTCCTGCTCGCGGGTAAGCTGCACCCGCACCGGACGGCCGACCGCGCGCGAGAGCAGCGCCGCGTCGGCGCTGACATCGTCGGCGCCGTTGCGGCCGTAGCAGCCGGCGGCCTCCAGCCGGATCACGTCGATGCGGGCTTCCGGCAGCGCCAGCAGTTTCGCGAGATCGGCGCGCAGGTTGTGCGGGTTCTGCGATCCGGTCCACACCCGTAAGCCGCCGTCGCTGTAATCCGCGACCGAACACGACGGCCCGATCGAGCCGTGAATATGATACGGCCACACATAGGTGCGTTGCATCGGCGTGGCGGCGCTGGCCAATGCTGCGTCGACATCCCCGGTGTCGCGCAGCACGCGCGGCGTGCTCGGATTGGCGCGCAGCGCGGTGGCGATGTCTTTCAGGTCCGGCAAGGTCGGCGTCGGCTTCCATGTCAGTTTCAACTGACTGGCGGCGCGGATCGCATTTTCCTCGCGATCGGCGACCACGCCGACGAAATCGCCGATCCGCACCACGGCGACGAGGCCGGGAATATCCGCGACCGAGCTTTCGTCCACCGCGATCAGGCTGGTGCCGACGAAATCGCCGGCATCGACGCCGGCATAAGGCGGGCGCACCACGCGGCCGTGCAGCATGCCGGGCACGCGCACGTCGTGCACATAGATCATCTCGCCGGTGGTCATCGCCGGAATTTCGAGGCGCGGCACCGCGCGGCCGACCAGCTTGTAGGAGTTGACGTCCTTCAAGGTCACATCGTCGCGCAGTTCAAGGCGCACCGTGTGGCCTGCCACCAGTTCGGCGTAGCTGACGCTGTGATTGTTCTGCGCGCGGATCAACCCGTCCTCGATCGAGAGTGAATCGATGGGCTGATTGAGCTGTTCGGCGGCGCGCGCCAGCAAGTAATGTCGCGCCTGCGCGGCCGCGTTGCGCAACGGCACCGCGGTGATCTGAATGGTTTCGCTGGCGATGGTCGGGCCCTGATTGGGCGTCTTCGTGGTGTCGCCCAGCACCATGGTGACGCGATCCAGCGCCACGTCGAGTTCTTCCGCCACGATCTGCGTCAGCGCGGTGCGGATGCCGGTGCCGAGATCGACATGGCCGTTATAGGCGAACACCTGTCCGCTGGCGTCGATGGTGATGTAAATCTCGAAGCTGCTGCCGGCGGGATCGTCCGGCGTGCTGCGCACGACCGACAGCGATTCGGCGCCAGAGGTCATGTCGGGATCGGCGCCGTCAGTGCGTCGCATCGGCCGCGCCTCCCGCCGCGTGATCGCGCGCGACATGATGGCCGGCGGCCGTCATCACCGCGGCGAGAATTTCCACATGCGTGCCGCAGCGGCACAGGTTGTAGCGCAGCGCCTGCTTGATCTCCTGCTCGGACGGATGCGGATTGCGCAGCAGCAGCGCCTTCGCCGTCATGATCATGCCGTTGAGGCAATAGCCGCACTGCGCCGCCTGATGCGTCACGAATGCCGCCTGCAGCGGGTCCGGCCGCTCGCGCGAGCCGAGCCCTTCCAGCGTGGTGATGCTGCGCCCGGCGCAGGCTGCGAGCGGCAGCACGCAGGATCGCGCGGCCATGCCGTCGACGAGCACCGTGCACGCGCCGCATTCGCCGAGCCCGCAGCCAAACTTCGGCCCGTTGAGTTCGAGATCGTTGCGCAGGATGTAGAGCAGCGGCGTATCCGCCGCCGCCGCGATGCTGTGGCTCGTGCCATTGACGGTCAGGCGGATCGGGTCTGAAGTCATGCGCTCAGCGTTTGTCATGCTCTCAGCGTCATCCCCGCGCAGGCGGGGACCCACAACCCCTTGCCTGAATTATTGTAGCGTGACTTCGCCATGAGTGATTGAACCGAACCGCCGCGGCGTATGGGTCCCCGCCGGAGCCTGTCATCGGGCGGCGCTTCGCGCCGACCCGTTGGCAGGGACGACGATTCTCGTGTGGCAAATTTGCGCATAACGCGAACTTCCAAAACTGGGACGTCGAGAATACCGTTTGTGTACAAACGTGCAAGGACGCGCCGATGCTGCACTGCCCATTGCCCGGCGCGGGTCGGCATTGCAGCGCAAAGGATCGGCAGGGTGCGAAGAAATTGCGCATCGGACCGCTTGACAGTTTTCGCGCCCCCGCCCAAAATCGTTCGTATACGAATGATGTGCCGGGCGGGCCCGGACAGGATGAGCAGGGACGGAAATGCTGGAGATGTCGCGGCTGTGATGACCGCGCCCGAAACCTTCCTTGACTCATTTGTTCTTGCTCGCGGATTGTGCCGATGATGAATGAAGGATCGCCGATAGCAGCGGGCGCCACCGACGGCGACAAGATCCGCTGCGATGCCTGCCCGGTGATGTGCTACATCAAGCCCGGCAATACCGGCGCGTGCGACCGCTATGCCAACGAGAACGGCACCTTGGTGCGCGTCGATCCGCATGTCGTGCTTCAGCGCACGGTGTCGCAGGGCGGCGCGGTGGTGCCGTTCCAGAAATCCGGCGAGTGGGACGGCAAGCTGGTCTCCGGCCGCGACGTGATGGTCACCGCCATCGGCGCCGGTACCACCTATCCCGATTACAAGCCCGCGCCGTTCATCGTCTCGTCGGAGATCGATGGCGTCGATATGGTCACCGTGGTGACCGAAGGCATCTTCAGTTACTGCGGCGTCAAGGTGAAGATCGATACCGATCGCTTCCTTGGCCCGGAAACCGCGACGGTGCGCGCGGAAGGCGAGGCCATCGGCCACGTCACCACCGGCGAATACGGCTCGCAGATGCTCTCGCTCGGCGGTGTGCATCATTTGACCGGCGGCTCGAAGAAAGAGGGCCGCGTCACCTGCGACGCGTTGATGGACCTGTGCAACGGCAAGGCCGTCGAGCTCACCATCGACGGCGGCGCGACGGTGGTGGTGCAGGCGGGGCAGCCGCCGATCGTCAACGGCGTGCCGGAAGTGCGGATGCGCGTCGGCTGCGGCTCCGCCACCATCGGCATGTTCGCCAAGCAGTGGCAGGGCAAGGTCGATGAGGTCGTCGTGGTCGACGATCACATCACCGGCGTCTTGTCGGAACATCAGGCCGGCAAGCTGCTCGATATTCCCGAGACCGGCATCAAGATGAAAGGCCGGCGTTCGACGCCGGGCCGTTACTTCCAGGTCGCCGAGCCCGGCACCGGCTGGGGCGGCACGCAGATTTCCGATCCGCTCACCGTGCTCGGCCCGTTCAATCCCAAGGTGGCGAAGCCTGGGCTGCGGATGCTGATGGTATCGACCACCGGCGAACACTACGCTTATTTTGAACTCGACGAGCGTTTGCAGCCGGTGGAGAAGCCGCTGCCGGAGAATCTTCAGCAATCGGTCGAGCGGATTCAGGAGAATTGCGAACCGGCGCTGTGCACCGTGCTGTTCATGGGCGGCGCCGGCGGATCGCTGCGCGCCGGCGTCACCGACAATCCGGTGCGGCTGACGCGCTCGGTGAAGGAGGCGCTCACCTCGGTGACCAGCGGCGGCGCGCCGGTTTATGTCTGGCCGGGCGGCGGCATCACCTTCATGGTCGACGTGACGCAGATGCCCGCCGGCGCGTTCGGCTATGTGCCGACGCCGGCACTGGTCGCGCCGATCGAATTCACCATGCGGCTCGATGATTACGCCGCGCTCGGCGGCCACATGGATTATGTGCGCCCGCTGTCGTCGCTCACGCGCGACACCGAGGTGCGCAACGCACCCGCGCCGCCGAAAAAGGACAGGCCGCAATGATGCGCCGCCCGCAAATCGCGTTGTTGCCGGACGGCCGCCGTCTGCACCTGCAGGACGGCCCCATCGATCTGGTGATCGAGGCATGCGGCGACCGCGCCGCGATCGAGATCGCCTACGCGGCGGCGGCGGAATCCTTCACCGGATTGCTGGATAAGCTTTGTGGCGAGCTGCCCGAATTGCGCCGCCGTGCTGCCGCAAGATTCCCGAGCCTGAAAGGCGTGGTCGCGCGGCGCATGCATGGCGCCGTCGCGCCGTTCGCGGAGACCCATTTCATTACGCCGATGGCGGCGGTGGCCGGCGCGGTCGCCGAAGAGATTCTTGGCGCAATGATCAGGGCCGCAACGCTCGATCGCGCCTATGTCAATAACGGCGGCGACATCGCATTGCATCTTGCACCTGGCCAACAGTTCACGATCGGATTGGTCGCGCATATCGATCCGCCGACGCTTGCGGGCAAGACGGTGATCGATGCCGATAGCGCGGTGCGCGGCGTCGCCACCAGCGGCCGCCATGGCCGCAGCTTTTCGCTCGGCATCGCCGATGCCGTCACCGTTCTCGCGCGCAGCGCGTCGCAAGCCGATGCCGCTGCGACGATGATCGCCAATGCCGTCGATCTGCCGGATCATCCCGGAATCCTGCGCGTGCCGGCATGCGAGATTCAGCCTGACAGCGATCTCGGCGAGCGTCTCGTCACCCGCGATGTCGCGCCGCTGACACATGACGAAGTCACGATGGCGCTGGATGCGGGGGCGGCTTTCGCGCGCGAACTGCTGTCGCGCGGCCTCGTCGAAGGCGCTGCGCTCTGTCTGCAAGGCGAAATGCAGATCGTCGCGCCATCTCATTCGCGCGCATTCGACCTGTCGCATTCACGCGCGGTTATCGCGCCAACCGGAAATCTGATCGATGCCTGAAGTCGTCCTTCGCAAGCGTGTCATCATCATCGAGGAAATTCTGCACGAAGGCGGCCCGCCGCCGGCGCAGCCGTTATTTCGTGGCGCGGCGCTCGCGGTGATCCGCAATCCGTTCGCCGGCCGTTATGTCGAGGACATCGCCGGATTCATGGATGATCTGAATCCGCTCGGCGTCGAGATGGCGCGCAGCCTGCTGAAAGCACTCGGCAACGATGCTTCGCGCATTCAAGGCTATGGCAAGGGTGCCATCATCGGCTCGGCCGGCGAGCTTGAACACGGCGCGCTGTGGCACGTGCCGGGCGGTTACGCGATGCGCGAGATTCTCGGCGAAGCGAAAGCCATCGTGCCGTCGGCGAAGAAAGTCGGCGGACCGGGGACGCGGCTCGACGTGCCGGTGACGCACATCAATGCATCGTATGTGCGCTCGCACTTCGATGCGATGGAGGTCGGGATTGTCGACGCGCCGCGTGCCGACGAGTTGCTGCTGGCGCTGGTGATGACCACCGGCTCGCGGATTCACGCGCGCGTCGGCGGATTGAAGGCCAGCGAGATCAAGGGACAGGATGGACTGCGATGAGCGCTCGAATTCGCAAGATCATGACCGTGGTCGAGGAAACCTTGCAGGAAGGCGGTCATGCGGTGAACCCGCCGACGCGTCGCGCGGCCGCCGTGGCCGTGATCGAAAATCCGTTCGCGGGACAGTATATCGATGATCTGTCGCCGCTGATGGATATCGGCGAAGAGCTCGGCGATCTGCTGGCCAAGCGCGCCGTCGCGGCGCTCGGCATCGATGGCGCCCATGTGCAGAGCTATGGCAAGGCCGCCGCGGTCGGCGAGAATGGCGAACTCGAACATGCCGCCGCGATCCTGCATCCGAAACTCGGCGCACCGTTTCGCAAGGTGCTGACCAAAGGCGCTGCACTGATTCCGTCATCGAAGAAGCGCGGCGGTCTCGGCACCGTGCTCGATATTCCGCTGGGGCATAAGGACGCAGCTTTCGTGCGCAGCCACTTCGATGGCATGGAAGTGCAGATCAACGATGCTCCGCGCGCGGGCGAGATCATGGTCGCCGTCGCCGTCACCGACAGCGGCCGCCCGCTGCCGCGCGTCGGCGGCCTCAAGCATTCGGAGATCAAGGGCGAAGACGGCTTGCGTTAATCAAGATCGCTCTGCCTGAAATTTAGGACTGCTTCGAACCATCCCATCGGCTACAAGTGGATGGACGGAGATGCACCGTAGGGACGACTGTCCCTTCCAACAGTGGAGGATGGAATGCGACGACAGAGTGGGATTCTCGGCATCGTGCTGGCCGGGCTGGCAACGGCCGCGATGACGACTGGTGTCATGACCACGGGCGCGCTGGCGCAGGACGAAATCAAGATCGGCGAGATCAACAGCTATTCCGCCTTGCCGTCCTTCACTGAACCGTATCGCAAGGGCTGGCAGCTTGCGCTCGAGGAGGTCAACGCCGCCGGCGGCATCAACGGCAAGAAGCTCGTCGTTATCTCCAAGGACGACAACGGCAAGCCTGCGGATGCGGTGACCGCTGCGAATGAACTGGTCTCGAGCGAGAAGGTGGTGATGCTGACTGGCACCTTCTTCTCGCATATCGGCCTCGCGGTCAGCGACTTCGCCAAGCAGAAGAAAGTCTTCTTCCTGGCCGCCGAGCCGCTGACC
>Ga0182749_1002431_pt1 | contig 13622 bp, 15 predicted proteins | sample eDN3rd37CKraftMG_FD_128875 | JGI IMG/M metagenome (GOLD analysis project Ga0182749, IMG submission 128875) | Enriched Miracle-Growth compost microbial communities from Emeryville, California, USA - eDNA 3rd pass 37_C Kraft MG (version 2) (version 2) ...
GGCGGCGTGCGGGTGGTCGGTCCGGGTGGTCGTCTCCGTGCTCATCGTGTCTCCATCCGTGGGGCGCGGGCGCGCGCTCGAGGCGTCGTCGGCGTCGCCTCGAGCGGCTCCCTCACCGTACCGTCCGTGCCGGGCGCGACCGAGCCCGACCACCGCGGTCAGCGGTCAGCGCACCTCGTTGATGCGGACCAGGTTGCCGGCAGGGTCGCGCAGGGCGCAGTCGCGCACGCCGTACGGCTGCTCCACGGGCTCCTGGACCACCTCGGCGCCGGCGGCCTGCACCTGCGCGAAGGTCGCGTCCAGGTCGCGCGTCGCCAGGACGATCACCGCGTAGGTGCCCTTCGCCATCATCTCGACGATGGTCTTGCGCTCCTCGTCCGTGGCGCCCGGGCTGGCGTACGGCGGCGTCAGGACGATCGAGGTGCCGGGCTGGTCCGGCGGGCCGACCGTGATCCAGCGCATCGCGCCGGACCCGACGTCGCCGCGGACCTCGAAGCCGAGCACGTCGCGGTAGAAGGCGACGGAGGCGTCCGGGTCGGTGTGAGGCAGGAACGTGGAGTGAATGGTGAGGTCCATGGGTCTCACGCTAGCCCGCGGGCGACGGCGGGACTTCTCGATTCCTGACCGGTCGTGTGACCTGCTTCGCCACGCAGGCGGGCAGCCCGCGCGCAGACTCCGCAGCCTCCCGCCGGTAGCGCCCGGGCGACATGCCGACCAGCTCGGTGAAACGCGTCGAGAACGTGCCGAGCGACGAGGATCCGACGGCCCAGCAGACCTCGGTGACGCTGAGGTCCCCGCGGCGCAAGAGCGCCATCGCCCGCTCCACGCGGCGCGTCATCAGGTACGAGTACGGCGACTCGCCGAAGGCGGCACGGAACCGCCGCGAGAGGTGCCCCGCGGACATGTGCGCGTCGCGCGCGAGCTGCTCGACGTCGAGGGGCTGCGCGTATTCGCGGTCGAGGCGGTCCTTGACCCGTCGCAGCGTCACCAGCTCGCGCAGCCGGGCGGTCGAGGCGGGGGCGGTCGTCACGTGACCGATCGTGCCATCCCTCGGGGCCGCCCGCCAGCACCGCCCTCGGGCTGACGGGCGCGCGTCGGCGGGCGGGTGCCGTGACGCCTCAGCGGCGCCGGTTCTCGAGGAGCACGGCGAGCCGGGCGCGGTACTCGCTCTCGTCGATCTCGCCGCTCGCGAAGCGCTCCTCGAGCACCGAGATCCCGGAGCGGTGGTGCCAGTCACCGCGCCGTCAGGCACAACGCCGCAGCACGACGAGCAGGACGACGATCACGGCGACCCAGAAGACCGGCACGATCGGCCAGAAGAAGAACCCGGGGCCGTGCCAGCGGTCGTGGTCCGCGAGGACCTGGCCAGCGGCGGACACCTGGGACAGGGTAGGCGGCCTGAGCGCGTAAGGCCTTGAGGACTAGTTGCCAGTCGTGGTACGAGTAGCAGCGCAACTGTGTTTCAAGGATGATTCACAGACCAAGGGGGCACGCATGCGCTAGCGCCTGCTTGTATGTCTTTCGATTCTTTCTCTTTTCCTGACGGGGCTCGCCCCCACGGCGGCATCAGCCCTCTCGGCTCCTTCGCCTGCCTGACCAGGTCGAAGCTGCGGCTGACGCGGCATTCGCTGCCACCAACTGCACGATGATCTCGGTGCTCGAGCTGACGATCGACGGTCAGCCCGGGATCTACTCGCTCGACGATGACGGCTCGCTCGTCCAGGGCGCAGATATTCAGGCTTCCGATTGCAAGGAGCCCGTCGAGGCCGCAGCCGCCAAGGGCACTGAGGCGACTGCCGCGGTTGCGCCGACGCCCCTGGGTACGAAGATCTTCACTGTTCAGAGCCCGACCTACAGCAAGTCGGACACCCAGGGGTCCTTCACCGGACAGTTCACGCCCGGCCAGGCACACAAGGTCGCGTTCAGCTACCGGATCTCCGCGGCGCTGCAGGCCATCATCTCGGGCAGCGTCTACGAGTCGGTGACGCGTACTCCGGGAAAGGGATCGTGCTACGACATCCACGGACCAGTAGCGAAAAACTACCTTTTCCACTGGAGTTGCGGGAACAAGCTCGACAAGAAGTACGTCCTGGACGGCTCCTTGTCCTTCCCCGTCAACGTCGGCGGGAATCCTGGTACCGGACAGATCCTGTGGCGGTTCAACTATGAGGTTGCCGGTGGCGGTAGCCACGGATAGGCCTAGCGGACGATCGGGGTCTACTTCCTGCCCTTCTTGAACCCCATTGCTGGGGACAACCCGCCGCGCCCCTTACCGACAGGTCGGCTAGGTGGTCTCCACGCTAGCACTCGCGAGGGACATTCGGAACATAGTCTTGACCACGACCGAATGGGTGCCTCGTCTGACCAGGCGAGAAGGGGTGCCCGGCCATCGGGCCGGCGCGGCGGGCCTGGCGGAAGGCCGCTAGACGCTCCAGCCGGGGCGGACCAGGCCGGACTCGTGGGCGAGGACCACGAGCTGCGCGCGGTCGCGCGCGCCGAGCTTTCATCGCGCGGCTCACGCGCGTCTTCGCGGTCGCCGGCTGAGGAACAGCCGTCGGGCGATCTCGTCGTTGGTCAGGGCCGCCCCGGTGAGCGCGACGACCTCGGGCTCGTGTGCGGCGACGACCGCCGCCGTCGCGACCCGTGCCGCGACGCGGTGCCCGCGCCCGAGCGCGAGGCGCACCGCGACGACCATGCTGGCGAGCACCGGGCCGTAGGGGTAGTCCCGGAGCAGGTAGAGCGAGGTGAGGGCGGCGACCCAGGCCAGCACGGGGACCGGGTGCCTGCGCACCAGCGTCAGGGCGGCGGGTCCGGCGACGGCGACGAGGACCGCGAGGAGGTCGGGCGCGCGGCGGTCGGGCTGGGCGCGCGCCGTGCCGAAGGTGCCCACCGTCTGGACGATCGCGAGGACGAGCGGGCCGAGGACCGTCGCTCGACGGCGTCGCGCGGCACGGCGGTCGGGGTCCACACCGTCACCCTAGGCGAGCGCCGCGCCCTCGACGTCGTCCCGGGGGAGCATCCGCGACTGCGACCGTGGGAGCAGTGCCGGACCGGCGGGAGCGTGCCGGCGAGGGGCGCCCGGCTATGCTCGCGGGATGGAGGACGAGCCCGAGGACCGGCGGAGCGACGCCCGGGGACGAGCGCCCGGAACCGGTCCCGAGGACGCGGCGGGAACGCCGTCCCTCCAGGTCGCCCTCGTGACGACGGCAGCTCCGGAGCGGGTCTACGAGATCGCCGCCGACCCCTCCCTGCTCCCCCGCTGGGCTCACGGGCTGGCCGAGGCCGAGCCGCGGGTCCGCGCCGACGGCGTCGTCGAGGTCGACTCGCCCTACGGCGTGGTCACCGTGGCCTTCGTCCCCCGCAACGATCTCGGCGTCCTCGACCACATCGTCACGCTGCCCGACGGGACGAGCGTGCTCAACCCGCTGCGCGTCGTCGCGCACCCAGGGGGATCCGAGATCGTCTTCACCGTGCGTCGCACCCCGGGCACCTCCGCGCAGGAGCACGAGGCGGACGCTGCAGCGGTGCTGCGGGACCTCGAGACGCTCGCGGGGCTCGCACAGCGGGTAAAATAGCGGGCGGCCCGGAACACATCGGGCCGGTGCGGTGTTCTAGGGACCGTACGACGTGGACCGGCGAGACCGCCGGGGCCACCTGCGCCGCCTCAGGAGCGGACGCGTCGAACCACTGGGAGGACAACATGGCAGACCGCTCGCTGCGCGGGATGAGCATCGGCTCGAAGAGCATGGAGTCCGACGAGGGCGTGGACTTCGCCCCGCGGTTCCAGGCGCACTACGACTGCCCCAACGGGCACACGATCATCCTCCCGTTCTCGACCGAGGCCGAGGTGCCCGCCGTCTGGGAGTGCCGTTGCGGGGCCGAGGCCGCGCTGCGCGACGCGGACGGCACCGAGACGGTGGAGAAGCCGGGCAAGCCTGTGCGCACGCACTGGGACATGCTGCTCGAGCGCCGCTCCGAGGCCGAGCTCCAGGAGCTTCTCGACGAGCGCCTCGGGCTGCTCCGCGCCGGCAAGCTGCGCCGCGGCCACTGATCCCCGGGGCCGGCCCGCCGGCCCCTGCCCCCTGCTCGTCCCTCCCGGCCCGTGCCGCTCAGCGGCGCGGGCCGCGTGCTTCCCGCAGCGCGACCCGGGTGGCCCGCCAGCCCTTGCCCACCAGGTCGCGCGCCTGCTGGGCGCGGTGCTTGGCGCCCCACATGCTCACCGAGACGAAGGCCTCGCGCACGATGCCCTTCGTCATCTTCGACTCCCCCGCCTCGCGCTCGACGAAGGTGATGGGCACCTCGATGACCTTCGCGCCGGTCTGGTAGACGCGCCAGGCCATGTCGACCTGGAAGCAGTAGCCCTGCGAGGCGATCGAGCCGAGGTCGAGGGCGCGCAGCGCCGTCGAGCGGTAGGCGCGGAAGCCCCCGGTCGCATCCCCGAGGGGGAGCCCGAGCGCCGTGTGGACGAAGGAGTTCCCGGCGCGCGAGAGCAGCTTGCGGGAGGTCGCCCAGTTCTCCACGCGACCCCCGGCGATCCAGCGGGAGCCGAGCACGAGGGCGGCGTCCGGGTAGGCGTCCAGCATGGTGAGGATCTTGGGCAGGTCCATGGCCCGGTGCGAGCCGTCGGCGTCCATCTCGACCACGATCTCGTAGTCACGCTCGAGCGCCCAGGTGAAGCCGGCGACGTAGGCCGGGCCGAGCCCCTCCTTGCCGGCACGGTGCAGCACGTGGACGTGCGCGTCGTCCCGTGCCAGCGTGTCCGCGAGGTCGCCGGTGCCGTCCGGGCTCGCGTCGTCGACCACGAGCACGTCCGACCAGGGGACGTGCTCCCGCAGCCGCTCGAGGGTGGTGGGGAGCGTGGCCGACTCGTTGTACGTCGGCATCACCACGAGGGTACGGCTGTCCTGCGGGCTCATCTCACCATCCTCGTGATGCGGGTGCGTCGTCGTCGCTGCGGTCCCGTCGGGCCCCTGCGGACCCGAACTGCGATCCTATCCCCGCACGCCGTGCCCTGGTGGCGGGCGCTTCGAGCGCGCCGCGCCTCCTCGCGGGGAGCAGCACGGAGAGCATGGCGCCGAGCGCGAGCAGCACGGCCGCCGCGGAGAGGGCCCAGGCCACCCACGCCCCCCAGCGGACAGCGGGCGTCAGGCTGGTGCGCAGCGGCACGGTGGCCTCGAGCTGGGCGGGTACGAAGAGCCCCGACCTGTCCAGCACCGCGCCGTCGGGCGCGACGATGGCGCTCACCCCCACGGTGGAGACCTGCACGGTCGACCGGCCGGTCTCGATGGCGCGCAGCCGGGTCATCGCGAGCTGCTGGGTCGACTCCGCCGTCGGGCCGAAGGAGGCGTTGTTCGTCTGCACCACGAGCAGCTCCGCTCCCCCGGCGACGGTGGCACGCACGAGCGGGTCGATGGCGACCTCGAAGCAGATGACGTCCCCCACCCGCACGGTGCGCCCCAGGCGTGACGAGGGCAGGGCGAGGACACCGACCCGCGACCCGGCGCGCATGTCCTGCCGCACGAGGTCGACGGCGGAGGAGAACACGCGGGCGAGGGGCCGCAGCGGGATGTACTCGGCGAAGGGCACCGGGTGGACCTTGGTGTACGAGTCGATCGGGCCGACACCGGGCTGCCACAGCAGGCCGACGTTGTAGCGACCCCCCGCACCGTCTGCCTGGACCGTGCCCACCAGGAGCGGGGCGTCCACGAGCTGCGCGACGTCGTCGATCTCGGTCCAGGTCCTGGCGTCGGCGGACGGGTCGATGTCCGTGCCGTTCTCCGGCCACAGCACGAGATCGAGCGGCTGGTCACGGGTGCGGGCGGCCAGCGCCCGGGTGCCGGCGAGATGGTTGTCGAGCACCTCACGGGCCTGGGCGTAGGCGTGCACACCCGGGTGGGCGACGTTGCCCTGCACGGCACCGACCCGCAGCTCGCCGCTCTGCGCCGTCGCGTCGAGCGGGACGAGCAGACCCGCGAGCGTCAGGGCGACGACGACGAGCAGCGAGACCCCGGCACCCACGACGGCGGACGGAGCGGGGCGCAGGCGCAGCCCTCGCGGTCCGCCCGCCGGGCGCAGCATCGTGGTGGCACCGAGGAAGAGCACGCCGCCCGCGGCGCACGTCACCCACGAGACGAGCGGCTCCCCGCCGAGCCAGGCGAGGTGGCCGATCGGCGAGGTGGCCTGGGAGAAGGCCAGCCTCCCCCACGGGAAGCCCCCGAAGGGCCAGAGAGCGCGCAGCTCCTCGGTCCCCGTCCACAGCGTCGCGACGACCGGCACCAGCACCCACGGCCGCCTGGACACCGGTCCCAGCCGCCGCAGCCAGGTCCACACCACGCTCACCAGCCCCACGGCGAGCGCCTCGGCCGCCGACAGGAGCAGCCACGGCACGGGGCCGACGGCGAACTGCGCGAACTCGAGGTGGATCAGGAAGAAGACGAACGAGAACACCCAGCCCACGAGCAGGTTCCAGCCGGCGTGGTCGCGCCGCAGGGCGACCAGCAGCAGCGCCACGGCCACCGGGGCGGCCGGCCACCACCCGATGTCGGGGAAGGCCAGGCTGAGCACCCCGCCGCCCACGACGGCGAGCACGAGCGTCGCGAGGCGCGGGACGGGTCGGCGGTCGGGAGGCACGGGCCGAAGACTATGCCATCGTGCTGACGAGACCCGCGCCGGCGATGTCGAGCTCGTGCACGGGCAGCGGCCCGGAGGCTCCGAGGAACGGCAGCAGGGGCGTGCCCGAGCGCGCGTCGGTGCTCCAGGTGGCGACACCGTCCGCGGCGTCCTCGACGCCCACCGCCTCGGCCCGCCACACCGAGAGCTCGGCCCGCTGCCCCACCCGGATCTCCCCGACCAGGTCGTCCCCCGCGAGCCGCCAGGCGGCCCGGGTCTGTGCCCGGAACGCGGCGCGGGCGGAGACGCCCTGCCCGCGGTCCAGCCCGTGCACCGCGCGCCGCGTCGTCTCCCAGGGGCTCGTGCCCACGGTGGGCAGCAGCACGTAGGCGACCCCGGCGCGCGCGAGCGAGGCGAGCGGCACCTGGGCACCGGTCTCCCCCGAGAGGTCCACCAGCAGCGTGACGCCCCACCGCACGAGCCGGTCGAGCGCGTCGTCGGGCACGTCGCCGTCGATGACGACGGAGAGCCGACGACGTCGCAGCGTGCGGTCCCAGGACGCGGCGCCGCTGGGCGCACCCGGCGCGGCGACGGCCGGGTCGTCGCCGCCGTCGGTCCCGGGCTCGTGACGGCGCCCCAGGGCGGCGAGCGCCGCGCCCAGCGCGGCGGCACCACCACGGGCGTCGATCGCCTCGGAGACCGGCATGTCGACGAAGCGTGGGGCGACGAGCGCGCCGTCCAGGTCGACGACCCGGTCCGCGCGGGCACCGACCGAACCGGCGGTGTCGTCGTCCCCGACCCACGAGATGACGGCGTCCTCGACGAGCAGCGAGGTGGCGAACGGGTGGGAGGAGCAGTGCAGCACACCGTGGCGCAGCAGCAGGGAGGTCACGGGCCCCACCCTACGTCGCCGCGCGGTGCGCGCCGCCGGTCCCGTCCCGGGGCCGGCCGGCTCAGACGCTCGAGTAGGCGACGACGCCCCGCCGCAGCCTCGTCATCGCGTTCGTGGCGGTCTCGCGCAGGCGCACGGTGGGGGCGACCTGGCTCAGCTGGTCGAGCACGTCGAGCAGCTGCTTGCACCAGCGCACGAAGTCCCCGGCCGCGAGGTCGGAGTCGCGCAGCACCGCGTCGAGGCTGCGCCCGGACGCCCAGGCGTGCACGGGGCGCAGGATCCCGGTCTCCAGCGTGCCGACGGTCGGCACGTGGTGCGACTGCTCGAGGTCGTCGAGCTCGGACCAGACGCGCACCGTCGCCTCGAGAGCACGTCCCAGTCGGCCGCCGGGGCCGCCGGGCACGTGCGCCTCCCCGCTGCCCTCGCGCTTGGCCTCGAACACGACGGTGCTCACCGCGGCGGCGAGCTCTGCCGGGTCCAGCTCGTCCCACGCGCCGCGGCGCAGGCACTCGGCGAGCAGCAGGTCCTTCTCCGCATAGATCCGGCGCAGCCAGCGCCCGTCCTCGGTGACCGCCATCGACGCTCCCCGACCGCTCAGGTAGCCCAGGGACAGCAGCACCTCGCACACCCGGTCGAAGGTCGTCGCGATGGTCCCGGTACGGCCCTCGATGCGTCGCACGAGCGCGCGGTTCTCGGCGGCGAGCCGCGACCACCGCTCGGCCCAGCGGGCGTGGTCCTCGCGCTCGGGGCACGCGTGGCACGGATGGTCGCGCAGCCGGCGGCGCAGGGCGAGCAGCGGGGCGTCGTCGGCCGCGGAGGACCGTCGGGACACTCGCTCGCCGTGCCCCTCACCCGGCTCGGGCGCGTGCGTCCCCCGGGCGAGCGCGGCGCGCATCGAGGCGGCGAGGTCGTGGCGCTCGCGGGGCTTGCGGGGGTTGAAGCCGCGGGGCACCCGCACCCGCCCCCGCACCCGCAGGCCCTGGGGCACGTCGGCCGCCGTCAGCCGCTTGACCTGGCGGTCCGCGGTCAGCACGAGGGGCCGCGGCCCCTCGAACGTCATCTCCCCCACCTCCAGGACGACGGCGTCGCCTGCCCGCCGCCCGGAGGGGATCTCCACGATGTCGCCGCGCCGCAGCTGCTCGAGCTGCTGGGCGACCTCGGTCCGGTCGGCGGCGCGCTGTCGCTGCGAGAGCTTCTTCTCGCGCTCCTTGATCTGGCGGCGCAGGTCCATGTACTCGCCGAAGTCGCCGCGGTCGCACGACATCGCCTCGGCATAGCCCTCGAGCGCCTCCGACTGGGCGGCCGCCTGCCGGGCCAGGCCGACCACGCCGCGGTCCGCCTGGAACTGGGCGAAGGACATCTCGAGGATGTCGCGGGCTCGGTCCCGCCCGACGCTCTCGACGAGGTTGACGGCCATGTTGTAGGTCGGGGCGAAGCGGGAGTCGAGCGGGTAGAGGCGCTTCGACGCGAGCCCGGCGAGCGAGACCGGGTCGAGGCCGGGGTGGTCCACGACGACGGCGTGCCCCTCGACGTCGATGCCGCGGCGCCCGGCGCGCCCGGTGAGCTGGGTGTACTCCCCCGGCGTGATGTCGACGTGCGAGGTGCCGTCCCACTTGACGAGCTTCTCCAGGACGACGGAGCGGGCGGGCATGTTGATGCCGAGGGCGAGCGTCTCGGTGGCGAAGACGACCTTCACCAGCCCGAGGCTGAAGAGCTCCTCCACCGTCTCCTTGAACAGCGGCAGCAGCCCGGCGTGGTGCGACGCGATCCCTCGTGCGAGCGCCTCGACCCAACCGGTGTAGCCGAGCACCTCGAGGTCCTGCGCCGGCAGCGAGGCGCAGCGGTACTCGACGATGTCACGGATCTCGCGCTCCTCCGCCGGGCTCGTGAGCCGGAGCCCCGCGCTGACGCACTGCCGGACGGCGTCGTCGCACCCTGCCCGGGAGAAGACGAACGCGATAGCCGGGAGCAGGCCGTCGGCATCGAGGGCGTCGATCACCGCGAAGCGCGGCACGCCGCGCCCTCCCCGGCCCCCGGCCTCGTGCGGACCGCCGGGACGCCCGCGGGGGCCGCCGCGGGCGCCGGGCCCCCGTCGGCCACCCGGCGCGCCGGCTCCTCTGCGGCCGAGGAGTGCGACGAGCTCGGGGTTGAGCGGAGGATGGTCCCCGGAGGCGTGGGGCTCCGCCTCCGGGGCGTAGAGGTCGAGCAGCCTCGGCCGGGAGCGCACGCCGGGCTCGGATCCCTTCCCGACGATCACGTGCTGCCACAGCGGCACGGGCCGGTGCTCGGAGACGATGACGGCCATGTCTCCCCGCACGGTCTCGAGCCAGGCGCCGAACTCCTCGGCGTTGGACACCGTGGCGGACAGCGAGACGAGCTGGACGTCCGGGGCGAGATGGAGGATGACCTCCTCCCAGACCGGCCCCCGGAAACGATCGGCTAGGTAGTGCACCTCGTCCATCACCACATAGCCGAGGTTCTCCAGCGCTGTCGACCCGGCGTAGAGCATGTTGCGGAGCACCTCGGTCGTCATGACGACGACGGGCGCGTGGGAGTTGATGGAGGTGTCGCCGGTGAGCAGCCCGACCCGTTCGGGACCGTGCCGGCGTACCAGGTCGTTGTACTTCTGGTTGGAGAGCGCCTTGATGGGGGTCGTGTAGAACGCCTTGCGGCCCTGGTGCAGCGCGAGATGGACCGCGAACTCCCCCACGATGGTCTTGCCCGCGCCCGTGGGTGCCGCGACGAGGACACCACGACCGTCCTCCACCGCCCGGCACGCCTCGACCTGGAACGTGTCGAGCTGGAAGTCGAGGCCGGTGCGGAAGCGGGTGAGCTCGCTGCGCTCGTCGGCCGCCCGACGGCGCGCCGCGGCGTAGCGCTCGGCCGGGCCCGGCCCGCTGCCGCCGTGCTCGTGCCCGGGCTGCGGGGTCTGCGTGCTTCGAGCCCCTGGTCGTCGGTTCCTGCGCGCGGGCATGCGTCCAGCCTAGAGGGTCCTCATGCCGGCAGGCGCAGCACGCCGGGCGCCGCCCTCGCGTGCAGCGGCAGCCGGCCCAGCCGGGGCAGCAGGTTCCGGGCGAGGCGGCCGCAGGCTCATGTGGACGCGGCGACGAAGGCGGCGTGCGCCTTGTCGGCGCGTCGGTCGTGCAGCAGGCAGACGCCCAGCGCGACGACGTACAGCACGCAGATGGGCAGTGCGACGAGGATCATCGTCCAGGCGTCGGGGGTCGGTGTCATCACCGCGGCGAAGACGAAGGCGACGACGATCGCCCAGCGCCACCCCTTCGCCCAGGTGGCGGCGCGCACCAGCCCCATGAAGTTGACCGCGACCATCGCCACCGGCAGGACCATCGCGAGGCCGAAGGCGAGCATGAGCTGCATGACGAAGCTCAGGTACAGCTGCGCGTCGGTGAGGTTGGAGGAGCCGTCGGGCACGAAGTCGGTGAGGATCTCCACGGCGTGCGGCAGCAGGAACCAGGCGGCGGCCGCCCCGCCGAGGAACAGCGGCACCGCCGCCCCGAGGAAGCCGAAGGTGTAGCGCTTCTCGCGTTTGGTCAGGCCGGGGGTGATGAAGGCCCAGACCTGGTACAGCCACCACGGCGAGGTGAGCAGGACCCCGAGGAACAGAGCGACCTTGAGGTGCACGTCGATCGCCGAGGTCATGCCGGCGAAGTTGATCGTGATCGCCTTGTCCTGCCGGGCCGCGGCGTCGAGCAGCGGCTGCTGCAGGCGTTGGAAGACGCGGTCGAACAGCACCCACCCGGCGACAGCGCCCACGAGGATGCCGAGGACCGCCAGGAAGAGGCGTCGGCGAAGCTCTCGGAGATGGGCCCCGAGGCGCATGCGGCGCTCAGGGTTGCGCTGTCGTGCCACCGGCCGTGCTGCCGGTCAGCCCTGGGAGGAGCCGGTGCCCTGCTGGCCCGCGCTCCCGACCTGCTCTCCCGGGGCGTCCTGCGGCTGCTCCGCGGCCGGAGCGGCGGGGGCGACCGGTGAGGCGCTCGGCGCCGGGGACCCCGCCGAGGTGGGCTGCTGCACGACGGTGGGTGCGGCCTGGTCGTCGTCCTTGAGCTCCTTGACCTCGCGCTTGAACACCTTCATGGACTCGCCGAGGTTCTTGGCGATGGAGGGCAGGCGCGCAGCACCGAAGACGAGGACGAGCACGACCACGAGAAGCAGGAGGTGCGAGGGTTCTTTGAGGAAGGCAAACATCAGGGGTTCCCTGTCGTCGACGGCGGTCCTCTCAGTGTAGGCGCTGCCGCAGCAGGTCTGCGGTCACCGGGCCCGGGCGGGCCCACCGCGCCCACCGCTCGCGCTGGCGTGCACGGCGCGCGGCCCGCCGCCCCGCGCGGACCTCGGCGCGCTCGACCACGTGGAGCCGCGCCTCCGCCGGGTCGGCGAAGACGGTGACGGGCTGCGGCATGCGTCCGCGCCACTGCTGCTCGGCCACCTGCAGGCGCTCGTCGAAGCGGTCCGCCAGCGTGCCCGCCTCGCCGAGGGTGGCGCCCACGCGGCGCACCTTGCGCCACAGGTGCCGCAGCACGAGCACCGCGGCGGCGAGAGCGCCGAGCACGAGGGCGCACCAGATCCAGAACCACATGTGCTCCACCCTAGAGGGCCCCTAGATTGAGGGCATGCACCCGATGTCCGCGCCCGGTCCCGCGTCCCGCCTCGTGCTCGTCGCGACACTCCTTGCGACGCTGGTCGGGCCGCTCGTCGGTCCCGCGCTCACGGGCGCCGTGCCGACGGCGAACGCAGCGCCGGCCGGCGTGACGACGGCCGCGACGGCGCGCGGGCACCGTCCCTTCCCCGCCACCGGCGGTCTCGACTACCAGCTCGGCGGCGCGTACGCGCCTGCGGCCGGCGTGGCGGTGGTCGTCCGCGACGTCACCTCCCGACCGGCGCACGGCCTGTTCTCCGTCTGCTACCTCAACGGCTTCCAGACCCAGCCCGGCACGCTGCACCGCACCTGGTCGGGCACGCGGGCGTCGCTGCTGCTGCGCACGGCCTCCGGCGCGCTCGCCCGGGACCCGGGCTGGCCCAACGAGGTGCTCCTGGACACCTCGACGGCACGCAAGCGCACCCGGATCGCGCGCGTCTTGGCGAAGCAGGTGGGGCGCTGCGCCCGCAAGGGCTTCGACGCGGTCGAGCTCGACAACCTCGACTCCTGGCAGCGCTCGGGCGGGCGGCTCCATGCGCGGGACAACCTGCGCCTGGCGCGCTCGCTGATCCGCACGGCCCACCGTCGCGGGCTGCTCGTCGCCCAGAAGAATGCCGCGGAGATCACCGGGCGGGCCCGGCGCGCCGGCTTCGACCTCGCTGTCACCGAGGACTGCCGCCGCTGGCGCGAGTGCAAGGTCTACCGGCGCAGCTACGGGGCGCGCGTGCTGATGGTCGAGTACGGGCGCTCGGCGTTCCGGCGGTCGTGCGCGGTGCACGACCCCGGTTTCGTGGTTTATCGGGACCACGACCTCGTGCGACGGGGGAAGCCGGGCTATCGCTTCGGGACCTGCGACGCGGGTTGACCGAGCACAGGTGGCGGAGCGGCGGGCGGGGGCCGTCGCGCGTCGCGCGCGTCAGGCCAGACCGAGCCGCTCGTAGGCGGCGAGCGCCGCAGAGGCGCGGCCGGCGGCAGCCTGGGCGACCTCCCCTGGCTCGACGGCCACCACGTCCTGCGCGTTCGAGAGGATCAGGTGCTCGAGCCAGCGCTCGTTGCGCACGCGGAGCGCGAGGGTGAAGCTGCCGTCGTCGTGCTCGATCACCGACTCGCTCGGCACCGACTCGGCGACGGTCCGGGCCGGTGACCGCAGCGTGAGCCGGACCAGCTCGGTCGCGGTGGCGAAGGCGCGGGGATCGGCGATCCCCGGTCCGCGTTCCGTGGCGCCATCCGTGCCGCGCGGTGCGGGGTGCGTCGCGGGCTCGTCGAGCACCTGGGCCCGGACGACGCGGTCGACGCGGTACGTCCGCACCGCGTCGGCGTCGAGCGTCCAGGCCTGCACGTAGGTGCGCCCGTCGCCCACATCCACGCTCCAGGGCTCCACGACCCGCTCACGGGTCACGTCGTTGACGTCCGTGTACTCGATGAGCAGCCGCCGCCCGGCGGAGCGCGCCTCGTCCACGGTCGCGA
>Ga0182749_1002432_pt1 | contig 13619 bp, 10 predicted proteins | sample eDN3rd37CKraftMG_FD_128875 | JGI IMG/M metagenome (GOLD analysis project Ga0182749, IMG submission 128875) | Enriched Miracle-Growth compost microbial communities from Emeryville, California, USA - eDNA 3rd pass 37_C Kraft MG (version 2) (version 2) ...
ATGTTCCTCCGGCTGGTCAGAGCCTGTAAAGGGCGTCGATCTCGAGATCCTTGGCGGCCACGCAAAAGCGTTCAAGCGTCGCCATGGTATCTTCCCCGGGATTGATGTTCGCTTGCCAGGCCACCAGCCCCAGATGATCCAGCGACGATATTCCCCCCCAAGCCTCGGCAAAGCCGATCTCCACGCCATGGACGGCAAGATGGGCGAGATAGTGGCGGAGCAGGTTGCGCTCGCTCCGCCGCCGCTCCACGAAGGGGATCGAACCCGCGACGAAATAGCTATAATCGCGCCATGGCCGTCCCTTCCGGACGATCTGCCAATCGAGGAACAGCCGCATCCCATCAGGCAAAGCTGCGCCGGAAACTCCTCCGTCCCTTGCCCGACAAGGAGACAGCGACCCCGAGCTTGCCGGTATGCCCCTGGATGAACTCAAATACCTTCAGCCGATCGACCCTGATGCCCGGATAGCGGTTGCGAAGCATGCGCGTGAGCCAGGCCGCATCGACCGCGTTCACGCTGTCGGGCAGCCGTTCCTCTCGTCCGGCATAGCCGCGTGGCGTTGTTCGACCGTGACTCAGGCTCCCATCTGGCGCCGCAGCGCATCGACATGGTCCTGCATGTCCATGACATGCGGGTGGTGCGCGGACATGCCGCCGTCGATCGCGATGATCTGCCCATTGATGTAACGGGATTCATCGGCGGCCAGGAAAGCGACGAGCGCGGCGATGTCGTTCGGCTCGCCCAATTCGCCCATCGGCATGTGGCGCGCGATGATGTCGAATTCCCTGCCCGCCTCCTTGCGCGAATGCGGCGTCACGATCGGCCCCGGCGCGATGCCATTGCAGCGGATCCTCTGGCGGCCTTGCTGGGTGGCGATATATTTGGTCATGGCGATCACCGCCGCCTTGGACGTGCCATAGGCGATACGCGCCTGATCCCCCAGCATGCCCGACCCCGACGCCATGTTAATGATCGTGCCGCCGCCGGCCGCCGCAATATGCGGGATGGCGTGGCGGCAGCCATAAAGATAGCCCGTCACGTTGACGTGCATCGTGCGTTCCCACGTCTCGTTGGAGATATCGGCCGCATCGGTATCACTGGCGAGCGACGCGACGTCCGTGAGCGCCGCATTGTTGAAGAGTATGTCGAGCCGTCCGAAGCGAGCCACGGTGGCGTCGACACCCGCCTTGACCGCGTTTTCGTCGGCCACGTCGACCGTGATCGCCATCGACGCCGATCCGATCTCCTCGGCCAGCTTGCGAGCCGCATCACCATTGAGATCCGCGATGCCGACCCTGGCGCCTTCCGAGACGAAGCGGCGCACCGTCGCCGCGCCGATACCGCCAGCAGCGCCCGTGATCAGCGCGACCTTTCCTTCCAGTCTCCGCACCGAGCCCTCGCCTCTTCTATTTCAGCCTGGCCCCGAGAGTAATGTCGGTCCGGCATGATGAGCCTTCCCGAAGACGGAAAAAAAATCGCCGGCGGAGCCCCCGGTCTCCCCGCACCCACTCCATAGTCGCGGAAACGAGGGGTTCCACGGGGCTGGAATTCGTGGCGCCGCGGCGTCCGAGAATTGCGCATCCTCGTCCGCGCCGCCCTGCTTTTCTTCTTCCGGCAGACGCTCTCAGATCTTCGGCATAATCTCCTCAGCTACCCAGCGCAGGCGGTCCGCATATTCGGAAAAGCCGGAGATGGCGGGCGGCAGCGGCACGATCGATTCGGTCACGCCAAGCTGCTTGAGCCAACCGATCTGATCGATGATCTTTTGCGCGTCGCGCGTGCCGGGCGCGCGCGGATCGTCGAGAATCTCATGATGCGCGCCAACATTCAGCATCTCGAGCGCGAAGAAGATTTCCAGCGGCCGCCCATCATAGCTCGGTTGCGACTTGATCAGGTCGATGCACTGCGGGAATTTTTCCGGCGAGGTGCGGAACGGCGACCAGCCGTCCGCAAAGCGCGCGACGCGCTTCAGCACCGCCTCGGCATCGCCGCCAAGCCAGATGGGGAGCCGTTTTTGCACCGGCTTGGGCGCGAAACCGACATCCTTGAAACTGACGAACTCGCCCTCGAAAACGGGATCGTCCGAAGTCCACAGTTCCCGGATCGCGGCCAGATATTCGTCCGCCATGCGGCCGCGCGCGTTGAATGGCACGCCCAGCATGTCGAACTCCTCCTTCAGCCAGCCCACGCCGAACAGCGCCTCGGCGCGGCCCTCCGTAAGGAAATCGAGCGTCGACCAGGCCTTGGCCTGCACGATCGGATTCTGAAGCGGCAGGATCGATACTGACGAGGAAAGGCGCAAGTTCTGCGTCCGTCCACCGAAATAGCCGAGCGCCACGACCACATGGAAATAATGATCGCCCGAGAGCGCGATATGCTCTTTCGGGATGATGAAATGCTCGCCGAGCATGCACTTATTGTAGCCAAGCTCGTCCGCCAGCTGCATGGCACGGCCGATATCGCCGCCCGTGAGATCATGCTCCCACGGCTGCGTCATTGCCACCACCCGCATGCTGTTGGGCACACCCACGTTCAGTTTCATCGATATCCTCCCTCACTGTGCCGCATCCGGCGCTGGATCGCCCGGAGAGGGACACCCTTTCGCTGCACCGCCACCTTCCCGAGGGAAGGGAGGAGCGGTATATTTCATCGTCGTGGAATTACGCCTGCGGCGGGACCAGTTGACCAGTGATGGATATGCCGGCGCCGTCGACCTTGTAGGTCTTGTTCAGGAAGATCAAGATCGAGGTCATCGCCTCGGCCGCCGCGGAATTCACGAGCGCACCGCCATGCAGTCCGCGCAGCCCCATGGCGTCCGCCAACGCTACAACCTGCCCGCGCGCCGCCTTGTCGTCGCCGAAGACGAGAACATCGCAGCCTACGTCGATATCCTGCGCCAGCTTGTGCGCGGCGACATTATGGAAGGCCGAAACAACCGTCGGACCCGCGCCCAGCAGCCTCTCGGCACGTGCGGCCGCGCTGCCCTCCGCGGGAAGCTGGACGCGCATCACCTTCGGCGGAACCAGCGGCACCGTCGTATCGACCACGATCTTGCCCGCGACATGCGGCTTGATGTCGGCCAGCGTCGTTTCCTGCGCCGCGAAGGGCACGGTAACGATGATCAGCTCGGCGGCCGCCGCAGCCTCGGCATTCGCCATGCCGCGCAACCCGTGGCCCAACTCCGCCGCCTTTTCCTCCGCCGCCTCGGCCTTGCGCGAGCCGATGATAACGCTCCGTCCGGCCCGCGCCAGCCGCCACGCGATCGCCGCACCCAGATGCCCCGTCCCGCCGACGACAGCGATCGTCGCTGTGCTCATTGCTGCCCCTCTCCCTGCATGGCCATGAAACGCCGCATATCAGCATAAACAGCCGAATGCGCCGTAAAGCCGCCGTCCGCAACGATCGATGCGCCCGTGACATAGCGGGATTGATCGGAAGCGAGGAACGCCGCCACCTCGGCGATATCGTCGGGCGTACCGAGATCGGGGACGAGATTATGCTCGCGCATCAGCGCCTGCGCCTCCGCCGGCATATTCTCGTCGAGGGCCTCGGTCATGACCAGGCCGACGACAATCACGTTCGCGCGGATCCCCTGCTTGCCATATTGAGTGGCGACATAGCGCGAGAGGCCCAACAGGCCTGCCTTGGTCGTCCCATAGGCCGGATAGTCGAGATCGCCCCCCAATCCCTTGCCCGAGCCGGTGAAGATGATCGATCCGCCGCCCGCCTTCAGCAGATGGGGAATGGCGTGCTTGGCGCAAAGCATCGAGCCGGTGAGATTGGTTGCGAAGGTGCGGTTCCAGAAAGCGAGATCCATGTCGGCAATCGCCGCGTCCTCATGCATAAGTCCGGTTTGCGCGGCATTGCTGTGAACGATGTCCAGCCGGCCGAAATGCTCCGCGGTCCGGGCTATGCCGGCCGCGATCGAATCCTCACTGGTGACGTCCATCGCCACCGCGAGCGCCTCTCCGCCTACTGCCGCGATCTCCTCGACAACGCCCGCGAGGCGCGCCTCGGTGCGCCCCGTGATCGCCACCCTGGCGCCGCGCTTTGCGAACAGCTTCGCGGTGGCCCGGCCGATGCCGCTGCCGCCGCCGGTGATGATTGCGACCTTGCCGTCGAGGGGGCGTTGATCCGTCAATTTCCTTACTCCATCATCGCCGGCGCAGCGTCCGGCACCAGTTCATAAAGCGTGCTGCGCTGGCGGGCGGGCCTGCCCACCGAAGCGGCAAGCGCCAGCATCTCCGCCGGACCAAAGGCCTGCCCGTTAACGCCGCCGGCGGCCCGCGTGATGGATTCGTCCATCAGCACGCCGCCCAGATCATTGGCGCCGGCGCCAAGGATGGCAGCCGCCCCCTCGGCCCCCATCTTCACCCAGCTTACCTGGATGTTCGGTATCGCGGGCCCCAGAACGATCCGCGCGATCGCGTGCATCAGCACGGCTTCGCGATAGCTGGGGCCGGAGCGCGCCCGCCCCTTGCGCCAGATCGGGGCTTCCATATGGACGAAGGGAAGCGGCACGAATTCGGTGAATCCCCCCGTCTCCTCCTGAAGCGCGCGGATGGCTGCGAGATGAGCCGCCCAGTGATGATAGCCGTCGACATGGCCGAACATGATCGTGGCCGTGCTGCGCAGGCCGACGCGATGGGCCGTCCGCATCACGCCCAGCCATTCCTCCCCGCTCACCTTGTCCGGGCAGATGACGGCGCGCACTTCCGGATGCAGTATTTCAGCGGCGGTGCCGGGCAACGTCGCCAATCCCGCCGCCTTCAGCCGAGCGAGGAAATCTTCGAGCGGCAGACCGAGGGTCCGTGCGCCGTGCGTCACCTCCAGCGGCGAAAATGCGTGGATGTGGATATCCGGCGCCGCCGCGCGGACCGCCGCCAGCACGTCGAGATATGTGTTGCCGTCATAGTCCGGGTGGATACCGCCCTGTAAGCAGACCTCGGTGGCGCCCCGTTCCGCCGCCTCCGCCGCGCGCCGGCCGATTTCTTCCATGTCGAGCCGGTAGGCAGGTCCCCGCAGCGCCCGCGTGCTGCCCTTGGAAAAGGCGCAGAAGCCGCATTTGTAGAGGCAGATATTGGTATAGTTGATGTTGCGATTGACGACGTAGGTGACGATCTCACCGGCCGTCTTCCGGCGCAGATCGTCGGCGAGAGCCGCCAGCGCGTTGAAATCCTCGCCCTCGGCCTGAAACAGGGCGGCGATTTCCGCTTCCTCCAGCCGCCCGCCCGCCTGCGCGCGCGCGATGACATGACCGAGCAGCGGTGAGCCGGGTCCGGCGCGCAGTTCCGGCACGGGATCGCCATGACCGGCGGACCAGGCCTCGTCCTTCGGCAGCCCCCGCGCATCGACCGCGCGCAGCACGAGCGGTGTGATCGCTGGATCGGTCCACCTGACTGCCTCTCGCGCATAAGCCGGGCCGATGGCGAGGCGCTGCATCAGCATCCTCCCGGCGGCCGCGGTTGCATCTTCCAATATCTCGATATGCGGCCAGGGCGCCTCCGGGTTCACATGATCCGGTGTGACCGGCGAGACGCCGCCCCAGTCGTTGACGCCAGCCCGGATCAACGCGCCCAGTTCATCGCGGCGATGCAGATTGGGCGGCGCCTGAATCACCATCTCCGCGCCCAGCACCAGGCGGGCGGCGGCAATCGTCCAGAGGTGCTCGTCCAGCGAGGGTTCCGGCTGGCTCGCCATGCGCGTTCCGGGCTTGGCACGGAAGTTCTGGATAATGACTTCCTGAATATGCCCATGGCGCCGGTGCAGGTCGCGGATCGCCAGTAGCGCCTCGATCCGCTCCGCGCGGGTTTCGCCAATGCCGATCAGCAGCCCGGTGGTGAAGGGCACGCCCGCTCGTCCCGCCTGCTCGATCGACCGCAATCGCGCCGCCGGCTCCTTGTCGGGCGAGCCATGATGCGGGCCGCCTTTATCGCAGAGCCGCTTCGACGCGCTTTCGAGCATGATCCCCATCGACGCCGAATGAGGACGAAGCATCTGATAATCGGCCGCATCCATCAGGCCCGGGTTGAGATGCGGCAACAGACCGGTTTCGTCGAGCACCAGCTGCGCCATCTCCGCGAGATAGGATAGCGTCGTTGCATGACCGAGCGCCGTCAACGCCTCCCGCGCGGCGGCATAGCGGGCTTCCGGGCGGTCGCCGAGGGTGAACAGGGCTTCGCGGCACCCCATCGCCGCCCCCGCTCGCGCGATGGCGAGCACTTCGTCACGGTCCAGATACGCCGTCCCGGCGCGCGCCGGGGTCGTCGCGAAGGTGCAATAGTGGCACACATCCCTGCACAGCTTGGTCAGCGGAATGAACACCTTGCGCGAATAGGTGACGCGCGCGCCATGGCCCTCCAGCGTCAAGGCCTCCGCGTCGGCCATCAGCACAGCCAGCGGCGTGCGCTCCAACACGTCGAGAATCGGGCCCGCGTGGTCGATCCCGGATAGCCTCACATGGCGCTCCGCGCGCCAGCCAGACCACGGATCGTCTCCAACGGGGCGGCATGGCCCGGCAACGCCGCGATGAAGGTGGACACGCCCATTCCTTCCAACGCCCGCATCATCGCCGTCGCATTCTCGACGGGGCCGGCCAGCGTATCGAACCCGGAGAGATATTCGTCCAACCCCAGTTCCTTCATCAGCGCCACATTCTTGCCCCCTACCACGACATGCTCGGTGGGGTCATAGCGCTTTTGCAGTTCCAGTATCTTGCCCTTGAACTGGGTCGGCACCTGCGCCAGCGCCTCAGGCGTGCGAAAGACCATGCCGTTGACGGCGAGGAAGGCGCCGAGATCCTCGATCGCCTCGTTCCGGGTCGGACGGACGGAGGCATAGGATACCACCCAGATGTCGATCGCATCCGCCTCGCGGCCGGCTCTTGTGGCCGCGTCCCGGACGCTGGCGATGCGCCGGGCGAGTTCATCCAGATGCCGCTCGCCGGCGAACAGGATCACGCCGTCCGCCTGCTCGCCAGCCAGCGCGAGCGCCTTGGGACCGAAGGCGGAATAATAAATCGGAATCGGCCTGGGAAAGCGCAGCGGCTTCACGGGCGTGCCGTCCCATTCGATCCCCTCCCCCGCGAACAACGATTTCAGGGCACCCATCTCGGCACGGATCTCGACCTGCGTCGCAGGCGGGCGGCCGATCGCCAGCACGGTGCTGCCCCCGGTCGCGAGGCCTAGCGCCATGCGACCGCCCGAAAGGTCATCGATCGAACAAAGCGCGTTCGCCGTCACAAGCGGGTGGCGCATGAAGGGCGACGTCACCAGCGGAGCGAGCCGGGCCTGAGGAGCATCCAGCGCGGCGAGCGTCAGGGAGACATAGAGTTCGTGCCAACCGGCCGGCGAGTCCCCGACGGTTATCAGCTCATAGCCGAGCTGCGATGCGAGCTGGACCTCCTCACGAAACTTGCCCAGATCCGGGCCCCACAGGCTGCAAATGCCCAGCTTCATCCGACCCCCTCGCTCGCGCATCCGGTTGTTCGCGCGAGTCTATGGGCGAGCGGGAGAGATCCATCACCGGCCCGAAGATAGGTCCTGCCTCGTGTCGGCGGGGCCGGGCGGGCCCGGAACCGCCAGCGCGATCACCTTTCTGCCCGCCCTTGATCCGCGCGCGCTCTGGCGTCGCCTCGTCTCCGCCATGCCCGGCTCGACGTGCTTCCGGGCACCCGCCACGGACTTGGATTTTCGTACGTGAAGACATGAATATTGCTATAAAGAACCACCAATTATCGTCCGATATGTGCGGAAAATCGCATATTTCTCGTCGCCGCAATCTTGACCTTAATCAAATTAGCGTACAGCTTTATTGAAAGACGATCTGACTGGCGCGCATTGGCGGCGGCGATGTCAAGCGATAACCAAACGGGAGAACGGATGTGCCGATCACGGATTATCAACCGACGGACAGCTTTTTCGGAAAGCCCTATCTCGATGCGGACGAGCGGCGGGACCTGCCGCAACCGCACCGCTATGTTCATGGCGGCTTCGAAGGGACGGACACGCGTTTTGCGATCTATCTGCCGGACGCCGAAGCATATCAGGGCCGGTTCTTTCAGCCGCTCGGCGGCGGGTTGGGCGGCGACGAATTCGCATTTGGCGGCAGACTGGGTGATGTTCTGGGCGGCATCGGCATGGGCATGCGTCTCGGCGGATATGTCGTCGAGTCCAACCAGGGCCATATCGGCAGCGACCTCGATCCGAAAGCGGGCGAGGACCCTTCGATCTACGGTTATCGGGCGAGCGCGGAGACGGCCCGTTTCGCAAAGCACCTCGCGGCGCGACATTACGGCGCGGCACCACATCATGGCTATGTCTATGGCGGCAGCGGCGGCGCGCGGCGTTCGCCGCTATGCCTGGAGAATGCCCCCGACATTTATGACGGCGCGCTTCCCTTCATGGGCGGGGGCCCCATCGCCCCGGGCCACGCCGACAAGCCTATCGACAGCGTCCAGCCAACGGGCTTCGGAGCGATGTTCAACGTCAAGCGGCTGCTTCGCGAGAAGCTCGCGGATGTCATCGACGCGGTCGAGCCGGGCGGCAGCGGCGATCCCTTCGAAGGGCTGGACACCGGCCAGCGCGAGGCATTGGCGGCGCTGTATCGCCTCGGTTTTCCTCGCGGCGCCGAATTCATGATCGAGCAGCCGATGGGCCAGGCCGCGATGTGGACATGGAACGCAGACGTCTTCGCCCGCCAGGACCCGGATTACACCAGCGATTTCTGGACCAAGCCTGGCTATGCCGGCTTCGATACGCCCGACCTGTTCAAAGGGGATCGCATCATCCGGCAGAAAGTGTCGGTCAAGGAAGCCCGCACCGCGGGCTCCATTCGCGATGAGGTGATGGCGGGCGGACCCGCCGCGCGCGAGGCAAGCGCGTTCATGGCCGTGGTATCGCCCCCTGGCCACCCGATCGGCCTCAGGCTCCAGCCTCTGCCCGACGGTTATCTGCCCGGCGCCTCGATCCGTATCCTCAGCGGAAAGGCGGCCGGCCGGCAACTTTATGTCACCGGAGTGGCAGGCGACACGATGATCGTCGACGGGTTCGGTGCCGATGGCAATGCCAAGCTGATCGATGTGGTCGAGGGAGACCAGGTAGAGGTCGATAACGACGCCTATCTCGCTTATTGCTATTGGTATCGCCATCACATCATTCCGAATGAGAAAGGCTTCGATCAGGTCCTTGTCGACGGGGCGCCGATGTTTCCACAACGGCCGCGCATCACCCTGCCGACACCGTTTGGCGGCTCCTATTCCGCCCGTTTCGAAGGCAAGCTCATCTGGATGCAACACACGCATGACACGTCGCTATGGCCGGATCAGGCCATTCTCTACGCGGAAGGCGTCACCAAATACGGCACGCCGGATAATTTCCGCCTGCAATGGGTGGAAAATGCAGAGCATATTCCGCCTTCCTTCCTGCCCGCCAGCATCGTTCCGGCTCCATCTTCACGGCTTATCGATTATACCGGGATCATAGAGCAGGGACTTGCCGACCTCGTAGCCTGGGTCGAGAAAGACGTGCCGCCCCCGGCAAGTCGCCATGACTATGTCGGCGGCAGGCTTATCCTCCCTGAAGAGGCCGACGAGCGTGGCGGCATCCAGCCGGTGGTGAAGGCGACGGCCAACGGCGGCGTGCGCGCCGAGGTCAAACGAGGCGAGGAAGTGCAACTGGCCTTCGTCGCCGCGATGCCGGAAGCTCTCGGTACGATCGTCAAGGCGGAGTGGGATTTCGACGGCACCGCCAGCTTTCCGGTTTCGCACGACGATATCGACGGCCAGGAGAGGATAGTCGCGCGGCAGGTCACCCATATATATGACAAGCCCGGAACCTATTTCGCCACGGCACGGATCGCTGGCCACCGCGACGGCACGGTGGGCGCGACGACCCGGCTGCTGTATAATCTCGACCGGGTACGAATCGTCGTAAGCTGATTGCGGGGAGTAGAGCCCGGGACACGTCCCGGGCTCCACCGGCTTCCTATGGGAGGCCGCCCGCGCGGAGATAGGCAATGATATCCGCGCGTGCCTGCCCATCCGCCACGGGCGCCGCCGCCATGATCGTACCCGGAACCTTGGCCTGGGGCGCGGAAAGGAAAAGATTCAGACTGGCTTCGTTCCAGACGATCCCCGAATGACGCATCGCTTCGGAAACATTGCCGCCACCCTCGCCAGCCTTGCGCCCGAACAGTCCAGCGAGATTCGGGCCGATGGTGCCTGCCGCACCCCGATCGACGGCATGGCAACTTCCGCAGCGTTGGGCGAAGAGCGCCTCGCCATGCGTCGCGTCACCCGGACGGGTCGCCGGCGGGGAGGCCATCGCCATGAAGATTGAACGCGCCGTATCCTCGTTGAGAGGCTTTGCCACCCGGGCAAGCGCGGCTCCGGCCGGCTGTCCCCATCGCAATCTCAGAAGCCTGCCATAGGGATTATCGGTAAGCAGATAGAGATATCCGTCCGGCCCCATCCTCACGTCGCGAATACGCTCATTGAGATCGGCAAGCAGCACTTCCTGCTCCACCACCTTGCCATCATGCACACGAATGCGCCGAAGCTGGCGGCCGGAAAGTGCCCCGGAGAAAAAATCCCCTTTCCACAACGGATAACGGTCACCCAGATTCAGGGTGAGCCCGGACGGGGAGATTGACGGCACCCAATAGGCAATCGGGGATTCGATGCCGGGCGCCTCGCGCTTGTCGGTAATCGGCTGCCCGGAATATTCCGTGCCATAAGTGGTGATCGGCCACCCGTAATTGGCCCCCGGCTTGATCAGGTTGAGTTCATCTCCGCCGCGGGGGCCGTTCTCCGTCTCCCAGATGCTGCCGTCGCGCGGGTCGCGCATCAAACCAAGCGGCCCGCGTACGCCGAGCGCGAATATTTCGGGCCGCGCATCGGGCTGGCCCTGGAACGGGTTGTCCGCCGGAGGCACACCGTTGCGATCCAGGCGCAGGATCTTGCCGATGTCATTGTCGAGCTTCTGGACCAGGGGCCGGCGATATTCATCGTCGGAAGAGGTGAACAGCAGCGTCTTGTCCGGCAGGAAAAGCAGTCGTCCCGCAATCGGAAACGGAAATTGTGTCGCGTCCGGCGTGGTGCGAAAGATGGTCACACCCTCGACGAATCCATTGTCGGTGAGACGCCCCCGCCAGATGGCGCCGCGATTCGCCTTCACGGTGCCCTCGGTATAGGAAATGAAAACCCGGCGATTTTTCTTGAAATCCGGGTCCAGGGCGATGTCCAGCAATCCGCTCTGCCCCGCCTGATAGGCATGAGGCGTGCCAGGCAACGGCTCGGGTTCAAGCTTGCCGCCACGGAACAGGCGAACACCGCCGAACTTTTCCGTGATCAACAGATCCCCGTTGGGCAGCCAGGCCATGGACCATGGCTGGTTAAGTCCCCCGGCCAGTTGCTCGACCCAGAAGCGATGCTCCTTCGGGGAAGGTTGAGACGTGGAATCCGCTCGCACCTCCCGAAGCGGAAGCCCGGCGAGGGACGCCACGGCGAGCAGGGACGATGCTACGGATAATCGCGCGATACGGCACAGAAGTTTCATGTCGATTTCCCTTTTTATGTACCGACGACGCTGGAAACAAATCCACGTCCGCCGCGCTAAAAGCCCGAGCAACATGTCATCAACCACAGGCTCAAACTATCGCGATCTCGATAGTATTTGTCGTTTGCACAAAACCGCCCTCATCCCCGGATACGCGATTTCCAGGCCGTTTTGATGACTACACCCAAACGCGAAAGCGCTCGAGAGAAGAAACACCTTCGAAAACACCGCCCGCCGGCATCCCTTCCGCCTATTTGTGAGGATACATCGCGACCGCGAGCCCCATGATCTCCTCTTCGTCTTCGGGAAGTATGAAGCCCTTCCCGATGGCGGAGTGCAATGCCGCTGCGAACTTCGCGCGATATTCCTTCACGCCGCCGGGATAGAGTCCGGCCAGGGTTGGCTGGTCGAAAGGCCGTGTCGATCCGAACAATCGCGTCAGGCCCGGGCCATCCTGCCCCAGCCCGGAGAGCACCGCCGTGGGCACATCGACCCATGGCGATCGAATACCACCCGCCGCATTGCCATTCGCGTCGAGCACGAGCGCCGGCGCAACCGAGGAATCGACGTGAAGGCGCGGGCCTGCCGGAGGCGCCTTCCCCGTTCGCACCCAGGTTTCGAGCGCGTCGAGCGCCGCTTGCATTACATAATGATGCTGCGGAGCCGAATTCATCGGCTGGCTGAGCTTCATGCCCAGAATAGCGTCGACCGGGGCATAGGCTTGTGCCAGCCTCTCGACCGGGGCGTTGCCGGTATCGACGGTGCCCGCGGCCAGCGTGTAGCTGTCGGCATGCGCGGTTCCCGCGACCTCCCACGTCCTGATATGCGCGCTATCCGGCTGGCGGGCGGCCAGATAACCGTAGCCGGGCATCATCAGATCCGTCTCGGTGATGAACATAAGCACCGGCGCGCGTACATCCTTACGTATTGGAACGGCAGTCAGCCGGGCGTCCGTGCGTGTCGCCATGCTCGACAGGAAGTCGCCGTCGAGCGGAGCCGCGCCGCCGAAGCGGGAATGAATCAGATAGCCGTCGAATATAGCGCTGACCGGATCGATCATATTGACATAAGTAGTCAGGAAGGCGGCAGACTGGGATTCCCCGGTTGCGAGCATGCGCGCCGGCACCAGCGGCCCCAGCACTTTTCCGCCGCGAATAGTCTGACCGACCTGGCTGAAGATGTCATAGGCGTAAGCATCACCCGGATGATTGAGCGCGTCGTAGCGGGCCGGATCGGCCTTTTTTAGAGGTGGCAGCCCCGGTATGCTTATCGAACCGCCGTCGATGCCTATCTTCTGCGCGGACACCGCCACATAGGCGTAGCCCTTCCGCACCAGCTCGCGGTGAAGATAGGTCCAATCCGGCGCGCCGTCGGTCCCGGCGCTGACGTTCAGCCATTCGACGACTACCGCACCGTTGAACTTCGCCGTGGAATCCGGACGGACGACCACGATGCGCGTCACGTACGGCGCCGAGCCTGCCGTCCCGGCAAGTCCGTCGGACCCGCCGGTCCATTTATACGCCCTTGCGGACCCGGAAACGAAAAACTCCTGCACGATATAACCGGCGGGAACGATATCGAACGTCCTTTGACCCAGCGTCGGCCGACCCGCCAGTGGTCCCATGACTGATTGAGCGGCAGCGTTTCCAGCCATCAGCGCCAGCCCCAATAAGACGATCCGAAAAGCCGAATGGCCGTGACGCGAACCTGTTCCAACGGGCATCCCCCTCCCCTTCGAGTTCCGCAAGCCTATTCAGGGCGACATTAAGTCAGATTTGACGATTCAAGTCACAGTTATAGCATATATTTGCGACCGCATAGCGGTACAGTTTCTCCCGGATTTCCGGCACGGAAAAAGCACGCGCTCCCTTACTGATCAAAGATAGCGCCCGGAGCGCAGCGGATAATCCGCCGCGGCCAGGGAGCCCGCGAAGTGGCGATTCGAATTGCCCGTATTCCCTGCCTTACCTTCGAAAAGTCGCTCCCTGCCCGATTTCATCGCCACTTTCTTTCGATAGGTGCGGCCCAGCCTCTTCCCGACAATCTTTAATTTCGGGGATTTCC
>Ga0182749_1002434_pt1 | contig 13612 bp, 24 predicted proteins | sample eDN3rd37CKraftMG_FD_128875 | JGI IMG/M metagenome (GOLD analysis project Ga0182749, IMG submission 128875) | Enriched Miracle-Growth compost microbial communities from Emeryville, California, USA - eDNA 3rd pass 37_C Kraft MG (version 2) (version 2) ...
ATGAGGGCGGCGGCCATGTTCGAGAACATCGCCTGACGGTGGCCAACATGACGGCCGAAACGGCGGCCGAGTTTCTTGTGTCGCATCTAAGTGTTCCTTTGTTGTGAGATTGTTTTTGGGAGGTTCTACGGCCTCGCCTTTTTTTGGGGTTTTAGGTTCTAGGGATTGGATTCTGATCCCACCCCTAAAACCTAGCCCCTAATCAGTATTGGTCTTCGAAGCGCTTCGCCAGCTCATCGATGTTGTCCGGCGGCCAGTTCGGCACTTCCATGCCAAGATGGAGACCCATCGTAGCGAGCACTTCCTTGATCTCGTTGAGCGACTTGCGGCCGAAGTTCGGCGTGCGGAGCATCTCGGCTTCCGTCTTCTGGATGAGGTCGCCGATGTAGACGATGTTGTCGTTCTTCAGGCAGTTCGCGGAACGGACCGAAAGCTCGAGTTCGTCGACCTTCTTCAGAAGCGCGGCGTTGAATGCCAGCTCCGGATGACGCTGCTCTTCCTGCGCCTTCTTCGGCTCTTCGAAGTTGATGAAGACTGCGAGCTGATCCTGCAGGATGCGCGCGGCGAGAGCGACCGCATCCTCGGGGCGGATCGAACCGTCCGTCTCGACGACCATCGTCAGCTTGTCATAGTCAAGGATCTGGCCCTCGCGGGTGTTCTCGACTTTGTAGGAAACCTTCTTCACCGGCGAGTAGAGGCTATCGACCGGGATTAGACCGATCGGCGCGTCTTCGGGACGGTTGCGGTCAGAGGCGACGTAGCCCTTGCCCATATCGGCGGTGAACTCCATGCGGATCGCGGCACCCTGGTCGAGGTGGCAGATCACATGCTCGGGGTTCAAAACTTCGACTTCGGAAGACGCTTCGATGTCGCCAGCGGTGACGGGGCCGGCGCCTTCCTTCTTCAGGACCATGCGCTTAACGCCTTCCGAGTGGATGCGCAGCGCGATTTCCTTAATGTTCAGGATGATGTTCGTCACGTCCTCACGGACGCCCGGAACGGACGAGAACTCATGCAGCACGCCATCGATTTGCACGGTCTTGATGGCGGCGCCTTGCAGCGACGACAGCAAAACGCGGCGCAACGCGTTGCCGAGGGTCATGCCAAAGCCACGCTCAAGCGGCTCGGCGACGACGGTCGCGATGCGCGAGCGATCGCGTCCGGTCTGGATTTCAAGCTTCGAGGGCTTGATCAGGTCTTGCCAGTTCTTCTGCAGAACGTTCACGAGGTACCTCGTTTGTCTTGGCGCGGGAGGGGAGCGGCGGCCCGCGCAACGTCAGGGGACTTAATATATCTACGCCGTCGGCGCCGGACGTTTCCGCCACGGCGCGCAATATCTTTTAAACGCGGCGACGCTTACGCGGCCGGCAACCGTTGTGCGGGATCGGCGTCACGTCACGGATCGAGGTGATCTGGAAGCCGACTGCCTGCAGCGCGCGAAGCGCCGACTCGCGACCCGAACCTGGGCCGCAGACTTCAACTTCGAGCACTTTCATGCCGTGCTCCTGGGCCTTCTTGCCCGCATCTTCGGCCGCGATCTGAGCGGCGTAAGGCGTCGACTTGCGCGAACCCTTGAAGCCCTTCGTACCCGACGACGACCAGGCGATCGTGTTGCCCTGGGCGTCCGTGATGGTGATCATCGTATTGTTGAACGATGCGTTCACGTGGGCGACGCCCGACGTGATGTTCTTCTTCTCGCGCTTCTTGACTTTGCCGCGCGCGGCGCTTGCTTCTTTGGCCATTGCGATCGTTACTCCTAGCCTCTCGATGCCGAGGCAAAAATTCAGTTGGTGCGCCTCGACGAGGTGCGAATACGATGAGGGGCGACTACTTCGTCGCCTTCTTCTTACCGGCGATCGGAACGGCCTTGCCCTTACGGGTGCGGGCGTTTGTGTGCGTGCGCTGACCGCGAACCGGAAGACCCTTGCGGTGACGCAGGCCGCGGTAGCAGCCGAGGTCCATCAGGCGCTTGATGTTCGTCTGCACCTCGCGACGAAGATCGCCTTCGACCGTGTAGTCGCGGTCAATGGTTTCGCGGATCTGCAGAACCTCCGCGTCGGTCAGCTGATTGACGCGACGCTCTGCCGGGATGCTGCACTTCTCGCAAATCTCTTTCGAGAATTTGGGACCAATGCCGTGAATGTAACGGAGTGCGATCTCGACGCGCTTACCCGTTGGAATGTTGACGCCTGCGATGCGGGCCACTTCTGTCTCCTGCCTTTATCTCGTCGTGCCGTTTGTCTAAGTCGAACTTGCTCTGTCGAATTCCGATTTCCGAGGTGTCTGGGCGCCCCCAGAGCCGCCCTGCCGATCCTCAAAAGCCAATAGGCGCAACGATCGCGACACCGGAGCGTAAACCCAGGTTCGGATCAAGTTGAGCCCTAAAAGAAAAGTGGGCTGTTTTAGCTCGGTCGCTCCCTTCCGTCAATGCGCGCTTTTTACCTTAATCTCACTGAAATTCGCTCAGAATTTCATCGATTTGGCGGCTGACCTCCTCGATCGAGGCCATGCCGTCGACCGGCCTCAGCAATCCGTGGGCGAAATAGTAACCGATGATGGGCGCCGTTTCGCGATAGTAGGCGATTAGCCGCGTTTTCAAGGCGTCGGCGTTGTCGTCGGCGCGGACGGTACCGCCAGCGGCCTTGGTCTCGCGGGCGCGACATTCGATCCGGTCGACCAGCTTGGTATCATCCACCTTGAGTTCGATGACGCAGTCGATTTTGCTGCCCCTCGACTTCAAAAGTGCATCGAGGGCATCCGCCTGCGCCAAAGTGCGCGGGAAGCCATCGAGGATGAAGCCTTTGGCACAGTCCGGTTCGGCGATGCGGTCAGCGATGATCCCGATGACGATCTCGTCGTGGACCAGGCCGCCCTCGGCCATGATCTTCTTGGCCTTCATTCCGATGGGTGTTCCCGCCTTGACGGCGGCGCGGAGCATATCCCCGGTCGATAGTTGCGGAATACCGAGCTTGTCTGAAATCAGTTGAGACTGCGTTCCCTTCCCCGCACCGGGCGGGCCGAGCAGCATCAGGATCATCGGCGCGTCCCGCGAAGCTTGGCCTTCTTGATCAGCCCTTCGTACTGCTGGGCGATGAGATGGCTCTGAATCTGGGCGACCGTGTCCATCGTGACGCTGACTGCGATCAGCAGCGAGGTGCCACCGAAGTAGAGCGGAATGCCGGCGTAGGACGTCAGGATCTCGGGCAAGACGCAGACCGCGGCCAGATAAATAGCGCCGACGACCGTAATGCGCGTCAAGACGTAGTCGATGTATTCGGCCGTCTTGTCACCAGGGCGGATGCCAGGGAGAAAGCCGCCGTACTTGCGCAGGTTGTCGGCGGTCTCTTTCGGATTGATGACGACGGCGGTGTAGAAGAACGTGAAGAAGATGATCAGGGACGCGTAGACAGCCAAATGCAGCGGCTGTCCGCTGCCGAGCATCGCGACGGCTGTGTTGAGCCATTCTGGCCCCTGGCCCGCCGTGAACTGCGCGACCGTAATCGGCAGGAGCAAAAGCGACGAGGCGAAAATCGGTGGAATGACGCCAGATGAGTTGAGCTTCAGCGGCAGATGCGACGCCTCGCCCTGGAACATCTTGTTGCCGACTTGCCGCTTCGGATACTGGACAAGCAGACGTCTCTGGGCGCGCTCGAAGAAGACGATCGCACCGACGACGACCAACGCCAACGCCAGGAAGAAGACGAGGATGCCGGCCGAGATCGAACCCGTGCGCGACAGTTCGAAGAGTTGTACCATCGCCCCCGGCAAGCCCGCGACGATACCGGCAAAAATGATCAGCGACGTACCGTTGCCGACGCCACGCTGCGTCACCTGCTCGCCGAGCCACATCAGAAACACCGTGCCACCGACCAGCGTGATGACAGTCGTGGCGCGGAAAAACATGCCTGGATCCATGACGACGGCGCCAGCCGTGTTATGCGATCCTTCGAGGCCTACAGCGATGCCGTAGCCTTGCAGCGCTGCCAGAATGACCGTCAGGTAGCGCGTATATTGATTGATCTGCTTCCGGCCCGCCTCGCCTTCTTTCTTCAGCGCTTCGAGCTTCGGCGAAATCGACGTCATCAACTGCATGATGATCGACGCCGAAATGTAGGGCATGATGTTCAAGGCGAAGATGGCGAGACGTTCGAGCGCGCCACCCGAGAACATGTTGAACATGCCGAGAATGCCGCCGGCCTGAGACTTGAACGTCTCGGCGAAAGCGGCGGGATTGATTCCCGGCATCGGAATGAACGTGCCGAGACGATAAACAATGAGAGCGCCGAGGGTAAACCACAGGCGCCGCTTCAGATCTTCCGCTTTCGCGAAGGCAGAAAAATTCAGGTTCGAAGCAAGCTGTTCGGCAGCGGAAACCATCAGTGTCTTCTCCTAACCGCCGCCGCGCCTCTCAAGAGCAACGCAACGGCCTCGTCCGGTACGCGCATCCGAGAAGCGCTCCCGGGGTGCGAAACACGCGAGGATGGAAAGCCCTCCCCGCGTGACCGCCTTTATTCTTCCGACTTCGCAGCCGCCGGCTTCTTGCCAGAAGCCGCTTTCTTGGCTGCGGACTTCTTGCGCTTCTCCTCGTCGGCCGCGAGCACCTTGCGTTCGATCACGCTGATGCTCCCGCCAGCCTTTTCGACAGCCGCTTTTGCTTTGGCCGTCGCATGATTGACGGTGATCGCGATCTTCGCCTTGATCTCGCCGTCGCCGAGCAAGCGCACACCATCCCTGGCGCGGCGGACGATGCCGGCCTCGACGAGCGTCGCAACGTCGATCGGCTTCGAGCCGTCGAGGCGCTTATCGTCTATCGCCTGCTGCAAAGCACCGACGTTGATCTCGTTGAAGTCCTGCGGGCGCCACTTGTTGAAGCCGCGCTTCGGCAGACGCCGATGCAACGGCATCTGGCCGCCTTCGAAGCCGCCGATCGCGACGCCCGAACGTGCCGTCTGGCCCTTGCCGCCGCGGCCGCCCATCTTGCCCAAGCCGGAGCCGATGCCGCGGCCGATACGGACGCGCGTCTTCTTGGCGCCGGGGTTATCTTTAATGCCGTTGAGCCGCATAGTTTCTTACTTTCCTTCTACGACCTGCACGAGGTGCTGAACCTTTTTCAGCATGCCGCGCACGGCCGGCGTATCTTCGAGCGTCGACGTGCGGCCAAGCTTGTTGAGGCCGAGCCCGATCAAAGTCTCGGTCTGCCGCTCTGGGCGACGGTTCGCGCTGCGAACCTGCTCCAACGTGATCGTTTTCTTAGCCGCCATATCGTTACCTCAAGTCCGTTTGTGAAGCGGCACGTCGGCCACTCCGCTATTCCTGATTAGGCCTCGGCGCTTGCGTCGGCCGCAGCCGAGCCGTCACGCCGACGCGACACGATGTCGGAAACCTTCTTGTTACGGCGAGCCGCAACGGCGCGCGGGTTCTCCTGCGCCTTCAAGGCGTCGAAGGTGGCGCGAACGACGTTGTAGGGGTTCGTCGAACCCATCGACTTGGCGACGACGTCATGCACGCCGACCATCTCGAAGACGGCGCGCATGGCGCCGCCGGCGATGATGCCCGTACCGGCAGGCGCCGCCCGAAGAACGACCTTGCCCGATCCATGCCGGCCGACGCTATCGTGATGCAGCGTGCGTGCATCGCGCAACGGCACGCGGAGCAGGTTGCGCTTGGCACCTTCGGTCGCCTTGCGGATGGCTTCCGGCACTTCGCGCGCCTTGCCATGACCGTAGCCGACGCGGCCCTTCAGATCGCCGACGACGACGAGCGCGGCAAAGCCGAACCGCTTGCCGCCCTTGACGACCTTGGCGACGCGATTGATGTGCACCAGCTTATCGGTGAACTCGCTATCGCGTTCTTCGCGGTCTCTGCCACGGTCTCTCTGGGGTCCACGTGCCACGATCTCGTTCCTCTCGGGTCTCTTAGAACTTCAATCCGCCTTCGCGGGCGGCATCGGCGAGCGCCTTGACGCGCCCATGAAAGAGAAAGCCGCCGCGGTCGAATACGACCTCGCTGACGCCGGCCTTGATGGCGCGTTCCGCAACCAGCTTGCCGACCGCTGCAGCCGCAGCCTTGTCGGCGCCGGTCTTGATGGCGCCCTTGATATCCTTCTCAAGGGTCGATGCCGCAGCAAGCGTCACGCCCTTGGTATCGTCGATCACCTGCGCGTAAATGTTCGCCGATGAACGATGCACGGAAAGCCGGGGACGGCCATTCGCGCTCTTCTTCAAAGAACGGCGAACGCGCGCCTGGCGGTTCTTGGTCTTCTCGTTGGTCTTGGCCATCGCTGCCGTTCCTACTTCTTCTTGCCTTCCTTGCGGAAGATATATTCGCCTTTGTAGCGGACGCCCTTGCCCTGATAGGGCTCGGGCTTCCGGGATGCACGGATCACGGATGCGATCTGTCCAACCGCCTGCTTGTCGATACCTGACACCGACACGAGTTCCTGCTTGGCGCCGCCGACCTTGACGTCGACCCCTGCCGGAATCTTGAGCACGACGTCGTGGCTGTAGCCAACCGACAACGTCAGCGTGTCCTTGCCCTTCATCGACGCCTTGAAACCGACGCCGTGGATTTCGAGATCCTGATGATAGCCGTCGGTTACGCCCTTGATGAGGTTCGCAACCTGCGTCCGCGACATGCCCCACTTTGATCGTGCGAGCTTGTTGTCCTCGATCAGAGAGATGTCGATACCCTCGTCGGTGCGCTGCACCTTCAAGGCGTCAGGGACCGTGAAAGCGAGCTCGCCCTTCGGACCTTTCATCTTAACGGTCTGACCGGTGATCGTCGCCGTCACGTTCGACGGGACGGGGACGGGTTTTTTACCGATGCGCGACATGACTTCTCAAAACCTTGTTTTCGTTTGGCCGGCGAACCAGCCAGAGCCTTAGAAGATGCTGCAGATCACTTCGCCGCCAACGTTGGCTTCGCGCGCCTTCGCATCCGACATGACGCCCTTCGGCGTCGACAGGATCGCCACGCCGAGGCCGTTAAAGACCGTCGGAATATCCTTGACCGGCGAATAGACGCGACGGCCGGGCTTGGAAATGCGCTCGATCTCACGGATCGCGGGCTGACCATTGTAATATTTCAGCTCGATTTCGAACTGGGGCATCTCACCCTTGAGTTCGACGCGGCTGTAACCACGGATGTAGCCTTCTTCAGCGAGCACGTCGAGGACGCGGGCGCGAAGGCTCGAAGCAGGTGTAGCGACCTTCGGCCGGCGGCGCATCTGCGCGTTCCGGATGCGGGTCAGCATATCGCCCAACGGATCATTCACGGACATCGTGCGTTCCTTTTACCAGCTCGACTTGACCATGCCCGGGATACGCCCCTGGCTCGCCAGCTCGCGGAGCTGGTTGCGGCACATCTTGAGCTTGCGGTAGTTGCCGCGCGGGCGGCCGGTGATTTCACAGCGATTGCGGACGCGAACCTTCGAGCCGTTGCGCGGCATCTCGGCGAGCTTCAGCCGAGCCGTGAAGCGCTCTTCCGGCGTCTTGGTCTTGTCCTTGGCAAGCTCCTTCAAGCGCTTGCGCTTCGGAGCCTGCGCCAACGCCATTCTGCGCCGGCGGTTATTCTTTTCGATCGAACTGGTCTTTGCCATTTCATCTCCTCCAAAGGCCTTTCGGCTTTGTGCCGAGGTCCTCTAGCTACGGAACGGGAAGTTGAAGCCCTTGAGCAATTCGCGGGCTTCGTCATCGGTTTGAGCCGACGTGCAAACGATCACGTCGAGACCTAGGACGTTGTCGACCTTGTCATAATCGATCTCGGGGAACACCAGGTGCTCCTTGAGGCCGGTCGCGTAATTGCCGCGGCCGTCGAAGCTCTTCGGGTTCAAGCCCCGGAAGTCCTTCACGCGCGGCAGCGCAATGGTGACGAAACGGTCGAGGAATTCGTACATCCGGTCGCCGCGCAACGTCACCTTGGCGCCGATCGCCATGCCTTCGCGAAGCTTGTAGGTCGCGATAGCCTTACGGGCGCGCGTGACGACAGGCTTCTGGCCGGCAATCCGTGCGAGATCGTTCGCAGCGGTGTCAACCTTCTTGCGGTCGTTGACGGCTTCGCCAACGCCCATGTTGATCACGATCTTCTCGATCCTCGGGATCTGCATTACGTTCTTGTAGCCGAACTTCTCCTTGAGAGCGTCGCGGACAACCTTCTCGTAATGCGCCTTCAGACGCGGCTTGTAATCCTTCGGGCGCGGGCTTGCAGCCGCACGCGGCTCGGACGAAGCTGCCGCCTTCGCGGGCTTTGCAGCCTTGGCCTTCTTGTCGCCGCCTTGCGGAGCGCCACCCTGCGGCTTCGCCGCTTTTGCCGGTTTGTCTTTCTCAGCCATGGCCTAGTTCTTCTCCGGGATCTGCTCACCCGAGCGCTTAGCGATGCGGATCTTCTTGCCGTCGTTCAGGATCTTGAAGCCGACGCGGGTCGGCTTGCCGTCCTTGGGATCCTCGACGGCGATGTTGGAGATCGCAATCGGACCTTCCTTCGAAATGATGCCGCCTTCCTGGCTCGCCGACTGGCGCTGATGACGACGCACCATGTTGACGCCACGTACGAGCGCGCGCTGCTCTTTCGGACGCACCTCGATGACTTCGCCGCTCTTACCCTTGTCACGGCCGGCGAGGACGACGACCTTGTCGCCCTTTTTGATTTTAGCAGCCGACATCAGAGGACCTCCGGAGCGAGCGATACGATCTTCATGTGGTTCTTGGCGCGAAGCTCACGCGTCACGGGTCCGAAGATGCGGGTGCCGACCGGCTCGCCGTTGGCATTGATCAGCACGGCGGCGTTACGGTCGAAGCGGATCAGCGAACCGTCGGCGCGGCGGATGCCCTTGGCGACGCGCACGATGACGGCCTTCATCACCTGGCCCTTCTTGACACGACCCTTGGGGATCGCCTCCTTTACGGAGACCACGATGGTATCGCCGACCGTTGCATACTTGCGTTTCGAGCCGCCCAGCACCTTGATGCACTGGACACGGCGCGCGCCCGAGTTGTCGGCGACGTCGAGATTGCTCTCCATCTGGATCATCGCGTCGTTCCTTCTCTCTCGGCTTCGTCAGAAGCCTCATACTTGTTTGCCTTTGGGCTCGCGGGGTCTTGGGAAGTTTCCCAACGCTCCGACGGCTTCAAAAGCGGCTCTCGTATCAGATCGCGTGAGAGCGAGGCTTGCGCCTCACTGGGTTACAGCGATCCAACGTTTGTTCTTGGAGATCGGCCGGGTCTCTTGAATCGAAACCTGGTCGCCAACCTTGAACGAATTCTGCTCGTCATGCGCGTGATACTTCTTCGTACGACGCACCGTCTTCTTCAGCAGGGGATGCGTATAACGGCGCTCGACCTGAACGACGATCGTCTTGTCGTTCTTGTCGGAGACCACGACACCCTGCAATACGCGCTTCGGCATAGTCTATCTCTCCCTCACGCGCCTTTTCTGACGCTGCCAGCGCGCTTGGCGCTCGCCTCGGTTTTGATCCGCGCGATATCGCGGCGGATAAGCCGGATGCGCGCCGTATTCTCAAGCTGACCGGACGCCCGCTGGAAGCGCAGGTTGAACTGCTCCTTCTTGAGCTTCGCCAGCTGGTCGTCGAGCTGATCGAGCGACATGTGTTTGAAGTCGTCGCTAGCCATGACTGTTTCTCAACTCCTATTCGAGACGCGTCACGACGCGCGTTTTAATCGGAAGCTTAGCGGCGCCAAGGATCAGAGCTTCCTTGGCCACCTGAGCATTCAAGCCACCGAGTTCAAAGATGATGCGGCCTGGCTTGACGCGCGCCACCCAAAGCTCGGGCGAGCCCTTGCCGGAGCCCATGCGAACTTCGGCGGGCTTCTTCGATACCGGCACGTCCGGAAAGATGCGGAGCCACATGCGGCCGGCGCGTTTGGTATGACGCGCGATGGCACGGCGGGCGGCTTCGATCTGGCGCGCGGTCAAGCGCTCCGGCTCCATCGCCTTCAGCCCGACTTCGCCATAAGCGAGCGTCGTGCCGCTTTTGGCGGCGCCGTGAATGCGACCCTTGAACTGTTTGCGGAACTTCGTCCGTTTCGGTTGCAGCATAATTCAGTGCCTTTCGGGTCCTTACGCTTCCGGAGTCGATGGTTCGGCTTCCGACGCTGCCGGAGCAGCACCGCCGCCAGCAGCCGGACCACGTCCGCCGCCACCGCCACGTCCACCGCGTCCAGGACGGCGATCGCGACGGTCGCCGCGGTCATCGTCACGACGCGGGCGCGGCGCGCCGCTCTCTTGCATTTCCGTCAGCTTCTTGTCGGAGGCCATCGGATCGTGCTCGATGATCTCGCCCTTGAAGACCCAAACCTTGATGCCGATGATGCCGTACGCGGTGCGCGCGACGCCGTAGCCGAAGTCGATATCGGCGCGCAGCGTATGTAGCGGCACGCGGCCTTCGCGGTACCATTCGGTACGTGCAATTTCAGCGCCGCCCAGACGGCCGGCGACGTTGATACGAATGCCGACTGCGCCGAGACGCAGCGCCGACTGAACGGCCCGCTTCATCGCCCGGCGGAACGCCACCCGGCGCTCGAGCTGCTGAGCGATGCCTTCGGCGATCAACGTCGCGTCGATTTCGGGCTTGCGGATCTCGAGGATGTTCAGATGAACTTCCGAGCTCGTCAGCTTGGCGAGATCAGCGCGCAGGCGCTCGATCTTGTCACCCTTCTTGCCGATCAGAATGCCGGGACGCGCCGTCATCACCGTGACGCGGCACTTCTTGTGCGGGCGCTCGATGACGACCTTGGAAATACCGGCCTCGCGCTGCTCCTTCATGATGTGCGCGCGGATGGCGCGGTCTTCATGCAGCAGCTTGCCGTATTCCCCGCGCGCCGCGAACCAGCGGCTATCCCACGTGCGGTTGATGCCAACGCGAAGGCCGACGGGATTGACTTTTTGACCCATATTACTTGGCCTCCTTGGACTTCGCCTTAGCCTTGGCCGGCGCTGCCTTGCCGCCATCCGACTTGGCGGACGACTTCTTTGCAGCTTTCTTCTCGACTTTTTCCTGCTCGACCTGACGGACGACGACGGTCAACTGCGAGAACGGCTTCATGACCGGGGCGCCGCGACCACGACCGCGCGCATGGAAGCGCTTCATGATCAGATTCTTGCCGACATAAGCTTCGGCAACGACCAGATCGTTGACGTCGAGCGAGTGGTTGTTCTCGGCGTTGGCGACGGCGCTCATCACACACTTCCGGACATCGCCAGCGATGCGCTTCTCGCTGAATTCGAGTTCGGCCAGCGCCGTCTCGACCTTCTTGCCGCGAATGAGACCGGCGACGAGGTTGAGTTTCTGCGGCGAGATGCGCAGCGATTTCGCGACCGCTTGGGCCTCGGTATCGGCGAGGCGCCTCTGATGGCTAGGCTTGCCCATTATCTCTTCACCGCTTTCTTATCGCCACCGTGTCCGTGGAAAATACGGGTCGGTGCGAATTCCCCGAACTTGTGGCCGATCATGTCTTCCGTCACCGAGACTGGAATATGCTTCTGGCCGTTGTGCACGCCGAAGGTCAGGCCAACGAACTGAGGCAAAATCGTCGAGCGGCGGCTCCAGATCTTGATGACCTCGTTCCGTCCCGACGCGCGCGACTTGTCCGCCTTCTTCAGGATGTAGCCGTCGACAAACGGGCCTTTCCAAACTGAACGTGTCAAAGTGCGTCTCCTTCAGTTCGCCGCTACTTCTTCGCCTTTTGGCGCGAGCGTACGATGTATTTCGTGGTCGTCTTGTTCTTGCGCGTCTTGAAGCCCTTCGTGGGCTTGCCCCAAGGCGTCGCCCAGTGCTTACCGCCCTTGGTACGGCCACCGTTCGGGTGATCGACCGGGTTCATGGCAATGGAGCGAACCGTCGGACGACGGCCCAGCCAACGCGTGCGGCCGGCTTTGCCGACGACGGTATTCATATGATCGGGGTTCGAAACGGCACCGACGGTTGCCATGCAATCGGCGCTAACCTTGCGCGTCTCGCCCGAGTTGAGGCGCAGCACCGCTGCTCCCGCGTCGCGGCCGACGAGCTGCACGAACGAACCCGCCGAACGTGCGATCTGACCGCCCTTGCCCGGCTTCATCTCGACGTTGTGGACGATCGTCCCGATCGGCATTGACGACAGCGGCATCGCATTGCCGGGCTTTACGTCGACCTTGGAGCCGGACACGACCGTGTCACCGACGCCAAGACGCTGCGGCGCCAGAATGTAGGCCTGCGTGCCGTCCTGATACTTGATGAGCGCGATGAATGCAGTCCGGTTGGGATCGTACTCCAGGCGCTCGACGTTCGCCGGCGCGTCGAACTTGCGACGGCGGAAGTCGACCCGGCGATAGGCGCGCTTCGCGCCGCCGCCGATGTGGCGCGACGTGATGCGGCCATCGCTGTTGCGGCCGCCCGTCTTCGCCTTGCCCTCGACGAGCATCTTGACGGGCTTGCCCTTCCACAGCGTCGACTTATCGACCTGGATCAGGTGGCGGCGTCCGGGCGATGTCGGGTTGTATGTCTTAAGCGCCATGATACTTTTCCCTTAGAGCCCTGTCGTCACGTCGATCGAATGCCCGTTCTCGAGCGTCACGATGGCCCTCTTCGTATCGCTCAACACGGCTTTGATACCGCGGAACGTCCTCTGCTTGCCCTTGCGGACAATCGTGTTGACGGCCTTCACCTTAACCTTGAACAAGGCTTCAATCGCCGACTTGATCTCGGTCTTCGTCGCGTCGTTTCTGACCTTGAAGATCACCTGGTTGGCTTCGGACGCGAGGGTCGCTTTCTCCGTGATCACGGGGGCGACGATGACGTCATAGGCGGAACGTTTCGTCATTTGAACCGCGCCTCCAGCGCTTCGATCGCGGCCCGGGTCAGCACCAACTTCTTACGACGCAGAATGTCGTAGACGTTGATGCCCTGAACCGGGAGCACGTCGATATTCGGAATGTTACGGGCCGCGCGTGCGAACGTCGGCTCGAGTTCGGCTCCATCGATGATCAGAGCGTTGTCGAGGGAAAGCTTCGCGAACTGAGCCTTCAGAGCACCCGTCTTGCCTTCCGACGTCGCCTTGTCGATGACGACAATCTCGCCGGCCTTGGCCTTGGAAGAGAGCGCGTGGCGAAGAGCCAGGGCGCGCACCTTCTTCGGCAGGTCGATGGCGTGGGAGCGCGGCTTCGGGCCGAACGCCTTGCCACCACCGCGGAACTGCGGCGCCGACTTGTTGCCGTGACGGGCGCCACCGGTGCCCTTCTGCTTCGTCATCTTCTTGCCCGTAACCGCGACTTCCGAGCGATCCTGGGCGTGGTGCGTGCCTGCCATCCGCTTCAGCGTCTGATAACGCACCATGCGGTGGATGAGATCGTTGCGAACTTCGAGACCGAAAATAGCGTCCGCGAGTTCGATATCGCCAGCCTTACCGGCATCAAGGCTCGTGACTTCCGCTTTCATCACGCACCTTCCTTCTTCGCTTCGCCGCGAGCCGTGAATGCACCCGGCTTCGGCAAGTCGGCGGGAGCCGCCTTCTTCACCGCGTCACGAACGACGACCCAACCGCCCTTCGAACCCGGAACTGCACCGCGCACCATCACCAGACCGCGAGCTTTGTCGATTTTCGCAACGACGAGATTTTGC
>Ga0182749_1002438_pt1 | contig 13603 bp, 14 predicted proteins | sample eDN3rd37CKraftMG_FD_128875 | JGI IMG/M metagenome (GOLD analysis project Ga0182749, IMG submission 128875) | Enriched Miracle-Growth compost microbial communities from Emeryville, California, USA - eDNA 3rd pass 37_C Kraft MG (version 2) (version 2) ...
CGCCACGCTCGTCGTCAACAAGCTGCGCGGCGGCCTCAAGGTCGCGGCGGTGAAGGCTCCGGGCTTCGGCGACCGCCGCAAGGCCATGCTGCAGGACATCGCGATCCTGACCGGCGGCCAGGCGATCTCGGAAGACCTGGGCATCAAGCTGGAGAACGTGACGCTCGCCATGCTCGGCCGCGCCAAGAAGGTGTCGATCGAGAAGGAGAACACCACGATCGTCAACGGCGCCGGCAAGAAGGCCGACATCGACGCCCGCGTCTCCCAGATCAAGCAGCAGATCGAGGAGACCACCTCGGACTACGACCGCGAGAAGCTGCAGGAGCGGCTCGCCAAGCTCGCGGGCGGCGTCGCGGTGATCCGCGTCGGCGGCGCGACCGAAGTCGAGGTGAAGGAGCGCAAGGACCGCGTGGATGACGCCATGCACGCGACCCGCGCAGCCGTCGAGGAAGGCATCCTGCCGGGCGGCGGCGTCGCGCTGCTGCGCGCCACCGAGGCCCTGAAGAAGGTCCGCACGCAGAACGACGACCAGAAGACCGGCGTCGAGATCGTGCGCAAGGCGCTCTCCGCTCCGGCCCGTCAGATCGCAGCCAACGCTGGCGAGGACGGCTCGGTGATCGTCGGCAAGATCCTGGAGAAGGATCAGTACACCTTCGGCTTCGACGCCCAGACCGGCGAGTACGCCGACCTGGTGAAGAAGGGCATCATCGACCCGACCAAGGTGGTGCGCGCCGCGATCCAGAACGCCGCGTCGGTCGCCGGCCTGCTCATCACCACCGAAGCGATGGTGGCCGAGCTGCCGAAGAAGAACACCCCGGCTCCGGCCATGCCGCCGGGCGGCGGGATGGACTTCTAAGTCCCGCGACGAAGGACAGTACGAAGGCCCGGGAGCGATCCCGGGCCTTTTTGTTTATGGGACGGCGGCGGCGAGGTGTCGCCCGCTACCGCTCCGGCGATTATGGAATGGGCTATCCCGGAAATGCTAACGACCACGAACAGGAAGGCGCGCGTACATCCGGCGTCGCCTGCTTGCCGTGGCCGTTTCAATAACGGGGCCTTCCGGCCGCACCGTTATCGTTCGCAACAATGTAGGAACCGCTGTATGGTCCCGCAAGATGACTAAGACCACAGCATTGCGACGTTTTCATGTCGGCATCGGCGGCTGGACCTTCGAGCCGTGGCGCGGCGTGTTCTATCCCAAGGGCCTTCCGCATGCGAAAGAGCTCGCGTATGCGGCCGAACGTCTGTCGTCCATCGAGATCAACGGCACCTACTACGGCTCGCAGAAGCCGGAGAGCTTCCGCAAATGGGCGGCCGAGACGCCGGACACGGGCTTCGTGTTCTCAGTGAAAGGGCCGCGCTTCGCCACCAATCGCCGCATGCTCAGCGAGGCCGGCGACTCCATCAAGCGGTTCTACGATTCCGGCGTCCTCGAATTGGGCAATCGCCTGGGGCCCGTGCTGTGGCAGTTCGCGCCGACCAAGCCGTTCGACGAGAAGGATTTCGGCGGCTTCCTTGAGCTGCTGCCCAAGGAGATAGACGGCCGCGTGCTGCGCCACGTGGTCGAGGTGCGCCACGACAGCTTCAAGGTGCCGGCTTTTCCGGCGCTGCTGCGCCGGTTCTCCATCCCCGTGGTCTATGCGGACCACGCCACCTATCCGGCCATCGCCGACGTCACCGGGGACTTCGTCTATGCGCGGCTGCAGACCGGGCGCGACGACGAGCCGACGTGCTATCCGCCCAAGGCGCTCGATGCCTGGGCCAAGCGGGTGAAGCTGTGGGCCGAGGGCGGGATGCCGGACGACCTGCCGCGCGTCGATCCCGCGCACAAGGCGCCGAAGAAGGCGCGCGAGGTGTTCGTCTATTTCATCACCTCGGGCAAGGTGCGCGCGCCGGCGGGCGCCATGGCTCTGACGGAACGGCTTTCCAAGTGACCCGCAAGCAGCAGCCCCTGTTCACCATCGGTTACGAGCAGGCGACGGTCGGCGCCGTGATCGACGAACTGAAGGACGCGGCGGTCGATGTCGTCGTCGACACCCGCGCCGTCGCCGCCTCCCGCAAGCCTGGCTTCTCCAAGCGGCAGCTTGCCGCCGGCCTCGACGAACGCGGCATCGGCTACATCCACCTCCAGGGGCTCGGCACCCCCAAGGAGGGCCGGGAGGCCGCGCGCAAGGGCCGGATCGACCGGCTGTTCGACATCTACAGCAAGCACCTGGAGACCGAACGCGCGCAGGAGCAACTCGACGAGCTCACGGCTCTCGCCCGCAGCGGCCGGCGGCTGTGCCTGCTCTGCTACGAGCGCGACCCGAAGCAGTGCCATCGCCAATGGATCGCGGATATCATCGAGGAGCGCACCGGCGCGCCGGTGACCCACCTCGCGGCCAAACTGCACGCATGATCCCGCTGACCGGGAAGATGCCATCCGCCGAAAGGCTACTTTCGCGCGCGGCGGGATGCCGCCTAAGCTGGCGACAGGGGATGCGACGATTGTAAGCCGTCGCGTGAGGCTGGGGAGCCTCCATGCGGTGCGTGGCGTGGGTGGGCGGGTTGTTGCTCGCCGTGGGGTCTGTGGCGTTGGACGGCGATAGCGCTTGGTCGCAGGATGTCGCACCGGCCAACACCGTCATGGCCGTCGGTGGCGCCGACGGCTGGCGTGACGGCGGTTTCGGCTACGGGGGCATTCTATGGTCGCCGGACGGGCTCGATCGTCCCGGCTTTGTCGCCAAGGTGCTCGCCGGCGCGGGGACCTACCGCTATCTCAACGGCACTGTGGATACGCTCGGGCAGGTGACGCTGCTGGACGCCATGCCGGGCTGGCGCTTCAAGACAGGCACGCTCGAAGTCACGGTGTTCGCCGGAGCGGAGCTTCAGAACCACCGGCTGACCCCCGACGACACCGCCAACAAAGCGCGTGGCCTTCACGGCGGCGGCCGGTTCGCCGTCGAAAGCTGGTATGAGCCGACGGCAGGCACGATGACGAGCATTGCGGGCTCGTTCGCCAGCGTCGGCCACAGCTACTGGTCGCGCGCGGCGCTCGGCTGGCGCGCGCTCGATCTCGCCTACGTGGGGCCCGAGGTGCTGGCGCTCGGCGACGACACTTATCAGCAATGGCGCTTCGGCCTGCACGCCACGGCCCTGCATCTCGGCGCCTTCGAATGGTCGTTCGGCGCCGGCTACGTAGAGGACAACGACGGCCGCGGCGGGCTTTATCTTTCGCTCGGCGTGCTGACGCGGCGTTAGAGTATGATCCCGAAAGGTAGCAGACTTTCGGACAAGATCATGCTGCAAAACAAAAAAGAGCCTCAAGCAATCCAATCAGATCGAATTTCCCTAGTCGAGCGTCCTGCGGAACCGCGTTACCGCGATGCCCATGGCGAGCAGCATCAACCCGGCGAGCGCCACGGCGTCGTAGCGCAGGTCCGACAACCCCGCGCCCTTGAGCATGATCGAGCGGACAATGCGCAGATAATGGGTCAGCGGCAGCATCTCGCCGACCGCCTGCGCCCATTTCGGCATGCCGGCGAACGGGAACATGAAACCGGACAGCAGGATGTTCGGCAGGAAGAACATGATCGACATCTGCATCGCCTGAAGCTGATTCTGCGCGACGGTCGAGAACGTGTAGCCGATCGACAGGTTGGTAGTGATGAACAGCGTGGAGAGCGCCGCGAGCAGCGCGAGGCTGCCGAACACCGGAACGCCGAACAGCAGGATGCCGATGCCGACGATCAGCGCCGCCTGCACGAAGCCGACGAACACATAGGGGATGATCTTGCCGAGCATGATCTCAACCGGCGTGATCGGCATGGCGAGCAGGCTCTCCATGGTGCCGCGCTCGATCTCGCGGGTCACCGACAACGCGGTGAAGATCAGCATGGTCATGGTGAGGATGGTGCCGATCAGCCCCGGCACGATGTTGAGCGCGGTCGCCGCCGCCGGGTTGTAGCGGGCATGGGCGCGGAACTCGAACAGCGGCCCGCCGGTGTCGGGCAGACCGCGCTCGTAGCGCAGCGCCGTCTGCGCCACCTGGCCGAGCGAGGCGAGCGCCGAGCCCGCGGCAACCGGATCGGTGGCGTCGGCCGCGACCAGCAGCGCCGGCACGTCGCCGCGCCGCAGCGAGCGCTCGAAATTCACAGGGATTTCGACGCCGAACAGCACGGCGCCCGATTTCAGCAACTGGTCGAACTCCGCCTCGGTATGGACGATGCGGGTCACCGTGAAATAGGTGGTGTTCTCGAGCGCTTTGAGAATCGTACGGTCGAGGTCCGACTCTTCCTGCACCATAACCGCCATGGGCATGTGGCGCGGCGTGGTGTTGATGGCGTAGCCGAACAGCAGGAGCTGGACCAGCGGAACCATTACGATCATGCCGAACGAGATGCGGTCGCGGCGGAGCTGGATGAACTCCTTGATAAGAATCGCCTTGGTGCGGCCCCAGAAGCCGCGAAACCGGAATCGGCTCGGCCCGCTCACGGCCCGACCTCCCGGCCGAAATTGTCGCGGGCGCGACCCATCAGCTCGATGAACACGTCCTCCAGCGACGGCTCGGATTTTCGGACCGTGAGCGCGGCGTTGTCGCGATAGGGCGCGAGGGTGCGCTCGAGCGCCGCGTGATCACGCCCGGACACGTGCAGACTGGTGCCGAACGGCGCCACCATGTCGACGCCGGGCTTGCCGGTCAGCTCTTGCGCCACGTCGTTGAGCTTGTCGCCGGCAATGGTGTAGGTCTCAAGCTGAGAATTGCGGATTACCTCCTCCACGGTGCCGCGCGCCAGCAATTCGCCATAGGCGATGTAGGCGATCTCGTGGCAGCGCTCCGCCTCGTCCATGTAGTGGGTGGAGACGAGCACGGTGAGCCCTTCCGCAGCCAGCGCGTGAATCTCGTTCCAGAAGTCGCGCCGCGCCTTGGGATCGACGCCGGCGGTGGGCTCGTCGAGCAGGAGGAGCTTGGGATTGGGCAGCGTGCAGGCTCCGAGCGCGAGCCGCTGCTTCCAGCCGCCGGAAAGCTCGCCGGCAAGCTGCTCCTCGCGGCCGGCGAGACCGATGCGCCGGATCATGTCGCGCACGGCGGCGCGCGGATCCTGCATGCCGTAGATGCGCGCGACGAGCTCCAGGTTCTCGCGCACCGAGAGATCCTGGTAGAGGCTGAACCGCTGGGTCATGTAGCCGACGTTGCGCTTGATCTCGTCGGCTTGCGTCAGGATGTCGTAGCCGAGCGTGGTGCCGCTGCCGGAATCCGGCGTCAGCAGGCCGCATAGCATGCGGATTGTGGTGGTCTTGCCGGACCCGTTCGGGCCGAGGAAGCCGTAGATGGTGCCGCGCTTCACCTGCATGGAGAGGTCGTGCACCACGACATGGCCGTCAAAGGACTTGGTGAGCCCCTCGACCGAAATCGCGATGTCGCTCTCGCCATTCACTTCCTGGCTTCCGTCAGGTCGAGACGCACATCGACCGGCTGGCCGACGCGGAATTTCTCAGGATGTTCCGGCAAGGCTTCGATCAGGAACACCAGCTTGGCGCGCTCCTCCAGGCTGTAGATCACCGGCGGCGTGTATTCGGCGGTGCGCGCGATGAACGAGACCTTGGCGGTCAGACCCGCCTCGCAGCCATCGCAGCTGACGCCGACGGTCTGGTCGTAGGAGATCGTCGGCAGGACCGCCTGCGGCACGAAGAAGCGGATCTTGAGATTGCCCGGCGGCAGGATGGCGACGATGGGCCGGCCCGCCGGGACCATTTCGCCGGGCCGGAAATAGACCTGCTCGACGGTGCCGGTGACTGGGCTGTCGAGCTTGCGACGGTCGAGCCGGGTCTGCGAGGAATTGAGCCGGGCCTGTGCGGCGCGGAGGTCGGCCGCGGCGTTGTCGAGATCGCGCTGGGTGCCGGAGCCGGTCTTGGCGAGCTGCTGGGCGCGGTCGAACGCCTGTCTGGCGTTGACGAGAGCCGCCGTGTTGAGGTTGACGTCCGCGCGCTGCAGCTCGGAATCGACCGAGAACAGCGGAGCGCCGGCGTCGATATGGTCGCCTTCGCGCACCGCCAGCGTCTCGACCCGGCCCGCCTCGTCGGGCGCGACGAAGATCAGGTTCGCCTCCACCCAGCCCTGGTAGGCCGGGGGCTTGTCGTCGCAGCCGGCAAGGATCAGCGCCGACAGCAGCAGTGTCAGGCCGCGCAAGCTCATGGTTGAGTCTCCTTGCCGAAGACGAGATCGAGCTGCGCCTTGATCAACGCGGCGGGATCGAGCGGCGCAAAACGCTCGAACAGGCTGTTCCAGACCACGGAGAAGATGAGCGGCGTGACCATGAGCTGCGGCAGGCGCGCCAGCGTGTCGTCCCTGAGCTCGCCGCGCGCGACGGCGCGGGCGACGAGCGCGCGCAGGCCGGCGAGCACCCGCTCGATCACCTCGCGGTAGTAGAACTCCGCCAGCGCCGGGAAGCGCGGGCCTTCGGTCAGCATCAGGCGGACGATGGCGCGGCGTCGGGTGCCGAACACTTCCGAGACGAACAAACGCGCGAGATGGTCGAACACCTGCCGCGTCGGCATGTCGCCGGGCGGCGGCGCCTCGATGTTCATCACGATCGGCACGACCATGGCGCGCACGATCTCCTGGAACAGCGTCTCCTTGTCCGCGAAGTGAAGATAAATGGTGCCCTTGGCGACGCCGGCGCGCTTGGCCACGTCGTCGAGCCGGGTCGCCGCGTAGCCGCGCGAGGCGAATTCGTCGAGCGCGGCGGCCATGATCGCCTCGCGCCGCGCGGCGGCCTTCTCCGCACGGCGCTGCGATGGGCGGGAGGATGGCGCAGACGCGGGCTTCGAGGGCCGCGAGGCCGGAATCGGCCGGCGACCGGCAGGCTTGCTTGCTCCCGCGGAGCCCTCGCCTCGAGAACGGGGGCTCCGAGCCATGGGCGAACTTCCTTTATTATGACTGACTAGTCAGTCATAATTAGATTATCCGCGCTTCTCTTGCAAGAGATGCTTTGGCGCGCCGAGGATGGTTTGGCCCTACCATGAAGGGGGTAGTTGGCGCTGTCGGCCTCAATGAGGTCGCAGGCTGTAGGGACGTAGGATGGTTGAGCGCAGCCAACCCGTCGCCGAAGTTCGTGTGTCATAGCGCAGTCGCACCTACCTGACGCTCACGCTGCGGCGCCGGCCGCTTCAATCAAGCCGCAGCGGTCGAGCTGCGAATGGCCCACTTCCCGGTTGGCCACCTCGATCGGCGCAACTCAACTATCCCCGCCCGTCGCAGGCCCAGGCGCGGATCACGCAGTCCTTGCCGCCGTACCTGTAGCAGTACTGCAACGCCGTGTTCTCGGCGCGGCCGAGCCGCGGCGCGACCGCATAGCCGTGCGGACCGCAAGCGTTGCGCCCGTCGATGGCGAAGGCGACGCAGCTCCGCTGCACGGTCGCCACGACGGCGCAACCGCTGTCGGTGCATTTCGCGAGCGCAGCCGAGCGTGCGTCGTCGGCATGGTCGTAATCGTAGGCAAAGCCGTAAGCCGCGCAGCGGCCGATCGCCATCGCGCCCGCCGCATGCGCCTTCTCGGACGCCGCGGCGAACGCAGCCATCATTGCCACGAGCGCGCCGAAGCACGCCGTGCGCCATATTACGCAAGCCATGGAGCCCTCCCCCCGGAGACGAGCGGGCATGGTAGAGCGGTATTTATTTCCAGACGGTGAAAATGCTCACCTCGCCAGCGCGGCCTGCGCCGTCCTGAGCGCTTCCGGCGTATCGACGTCGATCAGCGCCGCATCGCCCGCGACCGGCACCTCGACCACCGCCTCGGGATAGGCGCCGATGAGATGGCGCGCGCCCACATCGCCGTCGAGCGAGGCCAACTCGCCGAAGAAGCGCCGCGACCACAGCACCGGGTTGCCGCGCCGGCCGCCGATGGTCGGCATCACAATGAGCGCGCCCTTTTCGGGATCGAACGCGCCGATCAGCCGGTTGATCAGAGCCGCATCGACGTGCGGCATGTCCCCGAGACAGACGACGACGCCATCGGCCTCCTTCGGCGCGGCGGCGACGCCCGCCTTCACCGAGGTCGAAAGCCCCTCCGCGAAATCCGGGTTGTGGACGAACGACACCGGCAGGCCGCAAAGCGCGTCGCGCACGCGCTCCTGCTGATGGCCGGTCACCACGATCACGGGATCGGCCTTGGATGCCAGCGCCTGCTCGACGGCGATGCGCACCATGGGCTTCCCGCCCACCTCGGCGAGCAGCTTGTTCGGACCACCCATGCGGGTCGAGCGCCCGGCGGCGAGCACCACGGCCGCGATCCTGCGGCCGGCGGAGGCGACATCGGCGCGCGGCTGCGGCCGGGTCACGATCTCCATGAGCAGGCCGCCCACGCCCATGCCGGTGATGTCGCGCGCGGTCACCGGCAGGCCGCAGAGGAGCCGCACCAGCACCCAATCGAAGCCGTTCTCCTTGGGCGAGCGCGCGCAGCCCGGCGCGCCGAGCACGGACGTGCCATGGGCCGAGGCGACCAGCATCAGGTTGCCCGGATCGACCGGCATGCCGAAATGCTCCACCCGGCCGCCGACCGCCTCCACCGCGGCGGGGATCACGTCGCGGCGGTCGGCGATGGCGGAAGCGCCGAAGATGACGACCAGCTCGGCGCCGGCCTTCAGCACCTCGTCGAGCGCCCTGGTCAGCGCCGCAGTTTCATGCGGCACGCGCTTCTCGGCAACGATGGCCGCGCCCGCGGGCGCGAGACGGTCGGCGGTGACGCGCAGCGTCTTTTCGATCACCTTGTCCGCAAGGCCGGGCAGCAGCGTCGAGATGACGCCGACCTTCTTCACCGTGTAGGGAGCGACGCGCACCAGTGGCCTCGCCTGCCGCGCCACCGCGAGCGCGGCCTCGCTCGCCGCCTTGCCGATGGCGAAGGGAATGATCTTGACGGTCGCGACCATCTTGCCGGGCACCACCGGCGCAAAGGCGCCGAGGGTCGCAAGCGTGATGTCGGGATCGACGGCATTGAGTCGGTCGATGGCCTCGCGATCGACCACCAGAACGCCGGCCTGCTCGGCGAACAGGTTGGCGCGGCCGGTGAAGGCGTCGTCGATGCGCACGCCCTCGCCTGCCACCGCCGCGGCGATGCTGGCTGCCGCCTCGTCCTCGGAGATGTCGCCGGGCTCGAGCCGCGCCACGGTGATGGCGGGGATGCCGGCGGCCTCCAGCGCCGCGATCTCGCTGGCGCCGACCAGCGTGCCTTTCTTGAGCACGAGCGGGCCCTTGCGGATCGAGTGAACGATGACCCCGCCCACGGCCTCGCGCGGCGCTACGGGCCCGAATTTCACGGCTTGCTCTCCGGCGGCAGGCGCAGCCGGGCGGTGATCTCGCCGATGATCGACACCGCGATCTCCGGCGGAGACACCGCGCCGATGCGCAGTCCGATGGGCGCGTGAATGCGCGCAAGCAGGTTATCGCCGACGCCTTGCGCCTTCAGCCGCTCGACGCGGCGGCCGTGCGTCTTCCGCGAGCCAAGCGCGCCGATGTAGAAGCACTCGCGGTCGAGCGCATGGATGAGCGCCGGGTCATCGATCTTGGGATCGTGCGTGAGCGCGACGAACGCCGTGTAGCGATCGACGCCGAGCGGCGGCAGGGCGACGTCGGGCCATTCGGCGATCAGCTTCACGTCGGGAAACCGCTCGGGCGAAGCGAATGCGGTGCGCGGATCGACGATGGTCACGTCATAGTCGAGCAGCTTCGCCATCGGCGCCAAGGCCTGGCTGATGTGGACCGCGCCGATGACGATCAGCTTGGGCGGCGGCACGTAAACCGTGAGGAACACCTTGCCCTGCGGCGTCTCCTCGACGCTGCTCTTGCCCATGCGCAGCGCCTTTTCCAGGGTCTCGCGCAAAGGATCGCCAGCGACATCGGCCGCCTTGACGAGACGCTGATCGCCGCTCGCGAGGTCAGTGACGACCACCGCCGCACGGCGCGCCGCGCGTTCCTCGTTGAGAGCCTTGAGGATCGAGAGTTTCATCGGCCACGAAGCCCCGGAACGACAGCCTAATCCACCTTCTCCACATAGACCCGGATGGTGCCGCCGCAGGACAGGCCGACTTTCCAGGCGGTCTCGTCGGCGACGCCGAATTCCAGCGTCCTCGGCTTGCCGCTGTCGATCACGTCCATGGCCTCGGTCACCACCGCGCCCTCGACGCAGCCGCCGGACACCGAGCCCAGGAAATTGCCCTGGTCGTCGATGACGAGATTCGAGCCCACCGGCCGGGGCGCCGAGCCCCAGGTCTCGATCACGGTCGCAATGGCGACGCCGCGCCCGTCCTTGCGCCAGTCTTCGGCCGCTTTGAGGATGTCGTCGTTGCTTGCGAGCATGAGAAGCCTCCGTCGCTTGTTGCGAGCAATATGGTATGCCGCCGGGCCTTCGGCAACGCGATTTCCGCCCGCCGGCTATGCCGCCCGCCCGAACCTCTCGCCGCCCGCCGACAGCGACCGGCACAGCGCCTCCAGCGAGTCGAGGTTATGGATCGGCCGGAACTCGTCCACGTGCGGCAGGATCGCCTGGATGCCCTTGGCCTTGGCCTCGAAACCCTCGTAGCGCAGCAGCGGATTGAGCCAGATCAGCCGCCGGCACGAGCGGTGCAGCCGGTCGATCTCGAAGGCGAGCTTGTCGTCCGGGTCGCGTTCCAGTCCATCGGTGATCAGCAGAACGATGGCGCCCTGGGTGAGCACGCGCCGCGCCCAGCGCTTGTTGAACTCGGCGAGCGATGTCGCGATCCGCGTGCCGCCGGACCAGTCGAGCACGCTCGCCGTGCAGGCCGCCAGCGCCTCGTCGGGGTCCTTCTGCGTCAGAGCGCGGGTGACGTTGGTGAGTCGCGTGCCGAACAGGAACGAGTGCACGCGCTTGCGCGCATCGGTGACGGCGTGGAGAAAATGGAGAAACAGCCGCGTGTAGTCGGCCATCGAGCCGGAAATGTCGAGCAGCGCGACGATCGGCGGCATGCGCGATTTCGGGCCAAGATACTTGAGGTCGATGAAAGCGCCGCCGCCCTTCATGCTGGCGCGCAGCGTGCGGCGCATATCGACGATGCGGCCGCGACGGTTCGGCGCGAGGCGGCGCGTCTTCACCTCGTCGAGCGGCAGCACGAGGCGCTGGATCGCGGCCTTGGCCGCGGCGACCTCGGCGGCGGACATCTGCGCGAAGTCTTTCTTCTGCAGCACCTCCTGGTCCGAGACCGTCTCGCGCATGTCGATTTCGACCTGCTCGATTTCGCGCTGCAGCTTCTCATTCATGCCGGCGAACAGCGCATCCTGCACGCGCTGCGACGCGGGCTTGGCTGCGTTGTCCTGCCGCGGCGTTTCGATCTGCGGCATCGTCAGGCTCATGAGCTGCTCGAGGTAGCCGCGGCGGCGGAAGAAGATGCGGAACGCCTGGTCGAACAGGATGGACTGCTCGTGGCGCTTCACGAACACCGCGTGCAGCGTCCAGTAGAAATCATCCTTGGTGCCGATGCCGGCCGCCAGCACCGCGGCGATGGCGTCCAGCACCGAGCCGGGGCCCAAAGGGATGCCGGCCGCGCGCAGAGCGCGGGCGAAATAGATGATGTTCTCCGCGAGACGGCCGGTTCTCTCGTCGAGGGGTGCGGCCACAGGCTCGGCCATCGGGTTACTCCGCGGCGCGAAGCTCGGCGCGCACCTGGTTGATGAGCTCGGAGGCCTTCGAGCCTTCGATGCGCGCGATGTCGTCCTGGTACTTGAGCAGCGCGCCGAGCGTGTCCGACACCGTGGCGGGATCGAGCGCGACCACGTCGAGCTCGCTCAGCGCCGTCGCCCAATCGAGCGTCTCGGCGACGCCGGGCGACTTGAACAGGTCCTCCTTGCGCAGCGCCTGCACGAACTGCACGATCTCGCGCGAGAGCCGCTCGTTGATGCCGGGCACCTTCTGGCGCACGATCTTCAGCTCGCGCTCGGCATTGGGGTAGCCGACCCAATGGTAGAGGCAGCGGCGCTTGAGCGCGTCGTGGATCTCGCGGGTGCGGTTCGAGGTGATGATGACGATGGGGGGGCGGGCGGCCTTCACCGTGCCCATCTCGGGAATCGTGACTTGGAAATCGGCGAGCACTTCGAGCAGGAACGCTTCGAAGGCCTCGTCCGTGCGATCGAGCTCGTCGATCAGCAGGACCGGAGGGCCCGCCGGGTCCGGCTCCAGCGCCTGCAGGAGCGGCCGCTTGATGAGAAATTGTTCGGAGAACACGTCGTGCTCGACGCGGTCGCGGTCGACGTTCCCCTCGGCCTCGGCGAGGCGGATGGCGATCATCTGCGCCGCGTAGTTCCACTCATAAACCGCGGCGGCGACGTCCAGGCCCTCGTAGCATTGCAGGCGGATGAGCCGTCGGCCGAGCGTCTGTGACAGCACCTTGGCGATCTCGGTCTTGCCGACGCCGGCCTCGCCTTCGAGGAACAAGGGCCGCCCCATCTTCAGGGCGAGGAACAGCACGGTCGCCAGCGCGCGGTCGCCGACGTAATCGCCCCTGCTCAGGAGGTCGAGCGTGGCATCGATAGAAGCGGGAACAGTTTGGGTCACGGGCGGAACACTCCAGTCCCGCCCGATATAATCCTTTCCCGCGCTGCATTCAAAGGACGCGAACGCGGAGCAGCGGGTCGCTTCCCGCCTGCCCCGCCAGTTGCGCCCTACATCTGGGGCTCGGCCTTGCCGTCGGCGATGGCCACGGCCCGGCGGGCACAGACGCCCACCAGATGGGCACGATATTCGGCGCTGCCGTGAATGTCGCTCGCCATCCCGTCGGCCGGGACGGTGAGCCCCTCCAGCGACTTGGGCGAGAACCGCTTCTTCAGCGCCTCCTCGAACGCGGTCACGCGGAATACGCCGTTGGAGCCGGCGCCGGTGACCGCGACGCGGACCTCCGAGGACCGCTTGGCGACGAATACGCCGCACAGGGCGAAACGCGACGCCTGGTTGCGGAACTTGTAGTAGGCCGCCTTCTTCGGGACCGGGAAGCTGAACCGGGTGATGATCTCGTCCGGCTCCAGCGCGGTCTCGAACAGCCCCTTGAAGAACTCGTCGGCCGGAATCCGGCGCTTCGAGGTGATGACCGTGGCGGCGAGCGCCAGCACGGCGGCGGGGTAGTCCGCGTTCGGGTCGTTGTTGGCGACCGAGCCGCCGATGGTGCCGCGATGGCGCACCGCCGGGTCGCCGATCATGCTGGCGAGGTTGGCGAGCGCCGGGATCGCCTCCTTGACCACCGGCGAGTTGGCGACCTCGGCATGGCGCGTCATGGCGCCGATCACCAGCGAGCGACCGTTGAGCTCGATCCCCGTCAGGCCCTCGACCTGGTTGAGGTCGATGATGTTGGCGGGCGAGGCGAGCCGCTGCTTCATGGTCGGCAGCAGGGTCTGGCCGCCGGCGAGCAGCTTCGGATCGTCGAGCTTGCCGAGCATGTTGAGCGCCTGGCGCAGGCCGCTCGCGCGGTGATAGTTGAATGCGTACATCGGGAACCTCCTGAAGTCTGGTCAAGCCGCCTGGCGCGGCGCCTGGATCGTCTGCAAAGCCTTCCAAACCGCTTGCGGGGTCGCGGGCATGTCGATCTTCTCGGTGCCCAGCGCGTTGGTGATGGCGTTCATCAC
>Ga0182749_1002442_pt1 | contig 13590 bp, 14 predicted proteins | sample eDN3rd37CKraftMG_FD_128875 | JGI IMG/M metagenome (GOLD analysis project Ga0182749, IMG submission 128875) | Enriched Miracle-Growth compost microbial communities from Emeryville, California, USA - eDNA 3rd pass 37_C Kraft MG (version 2) (version 2) ...
AACGGTGAAACTTGCCTTGCTCGGCGCCCTTCCTCGCCCCCACGAAGTGGGGGAGAGGTGGCTCGGGCGAAGCCCGAGACGGTGAGAGGGTAATGCGCCCACGCTTCCACCGTCATCCCGGCCGACCGCAGGGAGAGCCGGGACCTATTGAGCGGCGCGGCCGCTCTCCGCAGGGGGACGGGACGGTATTGAGGCATCCTTTCATGGAGAGCAATCGAATGATAAGCCGCCGCCCCTCCGCACCCCCTCTGTCCTGCCGGACATCTCCCCCTCAAGGGGGGAGATCGGCTGTCACCAGCGCCTTCGCCAACCACCAGCGTTGCAGAAAGAGCGGCGGGGAAAACGGCCGGCTGATCTCCCCCCTTGAGGGGGAGATGGGCGGCAGCCCAGAGGGGGGGTGTGAAGGGGCGCGGATATGAAGGTGAAGCCCGCTTCGTTCCCACAAGAAGGAACGTAGGCTCCCTCTACCCACCCGGAGCCCTATTCCGCCGCGTCGCGCCGTGCCGCCTCCGAAGCGATGTAGCGGCGGATCCGCATCGCCGCTTCGCGCAGCACCGGCTCCTCCTGGCACATGGAGATGCGGATATGGCCTTCCGCGGCGGCGCCGAAGCTCGGCCCCGGCATGACCGCCACCTTTTCCGCCTCCAGCAGCCCCCAGGCGAAGGCTTCCGCGTTCGGGTTCACGTGCGAGATGTCGAGCATGACATACATGCCGCCTTCGGAACCCCGCACGGCCACGTCGTTGGCGCCCCGGAGCGCATCCAGGAAGGCCGCACGGCGCGCGCCGTAGCGTTCTGCGATTTCCCGCACGCCATAGCCGTTTTCAACCGCCGCGGTCGCCGCGCGCGAGACGAAGTCGACCATGCCGTAGCTCGAGACGATGTTGAGGCTGGTCAAGAGCTTCACCACATGGGCGGGTGCGGTCAGCCAGCCGAGGCGCCAGCCCGTCATGCCGTGGCTCTTCGACAGGGAATTGACGACCAGCGTGCGCTCCTTCATGCCCGGCAGGGCGCGAGGGGAGACGTGCTCGCGGTCGCCGCGCAGCGTCCAGTAGACCTCGTCGGAGACGAGCCAGAGGTCGTGCCGGCGGCAGATGTCCGCGATCGCCTCCATGGTCCCGCGCGAATAGACGGCGCCCGTCGGGTTGTTGGGCGAGTTGATGAGGATCATCCGCGTTTCCGGCCGGATCGCGGCGGCGATCGCATCGGCCGAAGGCTCGAACCCATCCTCGGAACGCGTCTCGATCTCGGTGAAGCTCGCGCCCGCCGCCCGCACCGTGCCGGGATAGGTGGCGTAATAGGGCGACATGATCACCGCATGGCTGCCGGGGTCGAGCACCGCCTGGCAGGAGGCGAAGAGCGCGCCCTGGCCGCCCTGCGTTACGATCACCTCTTCCGGCACCGTATCGACGCCGGTGCACTCGCTGGAAAGACGCGCCAGCGCCTGGCGCAGCCGCGGCAGGCCGGGAAGCTGGATGTAGTGATGGTGGCCGCTTCGCACGGCCTCGACGCAGGCCTCGATCGTTCCCGCCGGCGTATCGAAATCATGGTCGCCGACCGAGAGCATCAGGATTTCTTCTCCCGCAAGCTTGCGGGTCATGGCGGCGAAATGGACTTCCCAGCCATCCTTGCCGGAGGGCATGATGCCGGTAATGCGCTTTGAAGTATGGGGCATGGATCTACTCTTGATTTCCTGGCGTCGGCCAATGCCAACGGCGAAGGCGTCGTCTCCGCGGCGGCAATTGTCAACCCCTGCGTGCGGCGTTCCGGACGGAAGATGTCAGTAGACCGGCGGCGAGACGACCCAGATCACGACGGCGGGTTCCTCATGCGCATTGCGCCAGCGCAATGCCTCGCCGCGCAGGCGGAAGCTGTCGCCCGCCGAAAGCTCGTACCACTTCCCGGCGACCTCGATGTCCAGCGTGCCGGAGACCACATAGCCCGCCTCTTCGGCCGCGCGCTTGCGCGGCTGGGGCAGGGAGGTGTTGGCCGCAAACTCGCTGCGGACGATCTCGAAGCGGCCGCCAAGATCCGGCGAAAGCAGCTCTTCCAATACACCTGGCTGGTTGGAGACGAGCTTGCGGCGCTTGTCCGAGCGCACCACCACCTGCTGCTCCTTCTCGTCCGGCGCGGCAGGCGTCAGGAAGAAGCTCACGGGAACCTTGAAGTGGTTGGCGAGCGCGCGCAGATCGGCAAGGCTCGGCAGCGAGATGCCCCGCTCCACCTGGCTGAGCCAGCCGACCGAACGGCCAAGTTGCGAAGCAAGGCCGGCAAGAGTGAGCCCGCGCGCCTTGCGCAGCCGGCGGATATCGCTCGCCAGGAGCCGCAGCGCTTTCGTCTTCAGATCCGTTTCCGCGCTTTCGAAAGACGTGGACATCGTGAAATTTTCCTCTGGAAATTCATGAAACCAGCCTGTATGAAAAAATCAAGGGGATTTTCACTACACCGCGCCGCAAACGTTCGCCTCAGGCGGCGGTTATCCCAGCCTCCGAGGGAAGGCCGATGTTGGCACCGGACCAGAGAACAGCGGACGCGGAGGCAGTCGCCGCCGTCGATCACGCCATCACGTCGCGCCGTTCCGTGCGGGCCTTTCTGCCCGATCCGGTGGACGAGGAAACCGTCCGCGAGATCCTTCGCGTGGCATCCCACGCGCCTTCGGGCACGAACATGCAGCCCTGGAAGGTCTATGTGACCACGGGAAAGACGAAGCGCAGCTTGTCCGAGGCGATCCTGTCCTCAGGCATCCGCGCCGAGAAGGCGGATTGGGACGAGTATAAATACTATCCCGACAGCTTCTTCGAGCCCTATCTGACCCGCCGCCGGGGGGTGGGTTATGCGCTTTACGGCCTTCTGGGCATCGGCCGGCGCGAGGTGGACCGGATGCGTGCGCAGCACGACCGTAACTTCGTCTTCTTTGACGCCCCGGTCGGCATGATCTTCACCATCGACCGCAGGCTTAACAAGGGCTCCTGGATCGATCACGGCATGTTCCTGCAGTCGATCATGATCGCGGCGCGGGCGAGGGGGCTCCACACCTGCCCGCAGGCGGCGTTTGCCCCCTATCACCGGTTCATCCGGCCCGTCCTCGGCATTCCCGACGAGGAGGTCGTCGTGTGCGGCATGGCGCTCGGCTACGAGGATACGTCGAAGCCGGAGAACCGGCTCAGGACCGAGCGCGCATCGGTCGAGGAGTGGTCGACTTTTCTGCGCTAGCGCTTTCGCAGCCGCTGAAACAAGCAGATAAGGCGTATTGCATTCCGAGGCCGGGACGGCCTTACAAAAATGTAACCCCGCCGAAAGCACGCCGTAATGTTGGCCGTGGCAAAAAGAATCCGTCCCCAGCGCCGCTCCCAGGCGCACAACACGAGGAGTGAACGGATGCTTCGCAAGGTTCTTGTTTCCGCGGTCGCCCTTTCGGTTGCCGCCGGCGCCGTGGGTTTTGCCCAGGCCCAGCAGGCCGGCAACAACGACGCGCCCGCCGCTGCCCAGCAGCAGAACGAGCGCAGGCCCAGCGGGTTCTTCAGCCGCCTGGACGCCAACAATGACGGCTCGATCGCAAAGGACGAGTTCGGCGGCAACCGGCTGGACCAGCTGCAGGCTGCCGACGAGAACACGGATGGCACGCTCTCCCAGGAAGAGCTTGCCAGCTATCTGATGAAGCGTGAGTTCGAGCGCGGCGCCGCCCGCATGGCCAACCGGCTCGACATAAACGGGGACGGCAACGTCACGATCGCCGAGCTCGAGAGCCAGCAGGCCAAGCGCTTCGCGCTCCTCGACCGCAACGACGACGGCCAGCTCAGCCAGGACGAGCTGCGCCGCGGCGCCCTCGGCAAGCGCGCGATGAACATGCGCGACGGGGAAGGGCGGCGTTTCGCGATGCGCGACGGTGACCGCCACCATCCGCGCTTCATGCATCGCATGGACCGCGATCGCCGGTCGGGCAATGAGCAGCCGGCGCAGGAGTAAACCCGACTTACATCGATGATCACAGTCGGCCCGGCCTCGCGCCGGGCCTTCTTTTCAGGTGGCGCCGCTCTTTCAGCCTGAGCTGCCGGTCAGATCACCGTGAATGTGGGTAAAGGCGGGAGCAGCGGCCGCGCCTCAAAGGAGGAGGCTGCTTGAAGGCAGTGTCATCGTAACCGCCAAGCCTTCCTGTCGCCAATCGTATTTCAACGTGCCGCCGAACTGGCGCGTGACGGTTGCGCTGATCAGGCGACTGCCATAGCCGGTGACCTTCGGCGCTTTTTCGACGGGCGGGCCACCGCGCTCGACCCAGGTGACGACAAGCCGGTCGTCCGGCCGCTGCCAGCGAATCTCGACGCGCCCTTCGTCGGTGGAGAGCGCACCGTATTTTGACGCGTTGGTCGCGAGTTCATGGATAGCAAGGGCGATACCGTCCACCGCCTTGTCCCCGCAGGAGACGGGCGGCCCCTCGATGTGGAGGCGTCGCGAAGGATCGAGAGCGTGCGGGAGCAGGATCGTTTCGATCACCTCGCCGAGATCCGTGGTGCGCAGGCCTTCCTTGCCGCTGCGCACCTTGCGGCGGACAAGCGAATGGGCGCTTGCCAGCGCGTGCAGCCGCCCTGAAAGGGCCACGGCCATTTCCTCCTTGGTGGAGGTGCTGCGCGCCGTGGTGCGGATCATGCTCTCCGCGATGGCAAAGAGGTTCTTGATCCTGTGATCCATCTCGGCGGCGAGCCGTTCCTGCTCCTCGAGCGCACGGCTGAGCCGCCTCTGGCTCTCGTTCAAGCTCAGCGCGGCGCCGACGAATGTGGCGAGCTCGGTCATCGCACGGGCATGTCCGGCATCGAAATGACCTTCCTTCTCGGAGACGATCCAGAGGGTCCCGAGAGGCTCCTTGCTGCCGATATAGAGGGGGAGCAGCAGGACTTCCGGCGCGACGATGCCTGCCTCGGCGATCCAGCCATAGGCGCGTTCGGGATGGAGCGAGAGGACCGGACGGTTCTCCCCCAGGGTCACTCCGCAAGGGCTGAAATCGCGCGGAGTGGCCTTGCCCTCGAATGAGGAAAGCCCGCCGCGCAGATAACGCCAGCGCAGATAACGTCTATCGTCCCCTTCATAGAGGCTCAGGCCCGCGGAGACCCCGCCGGTGATCTCCATGGCAAAATCGACAAAACGCGGAAGAACCTCCTCAGGCGCATCGAACATGCGCGCTGCCAACTCCTGCAAGGCAAGCTTTTCCTGCAGGTAATCCGGCTTCTTCGGCGCGCGACGTGCAAGTTCATCAGTGATGAACACGTCGGCGAAGGAGGGCATCAGGGGCTGCAGCAATTCGAAAGCCTCTAAAACTTTACTCTACGTCACTTTTCCTAGGCAGACGAGTAGAGTTTTTGTGATTTTATTCCAAATTTGCAGCGGGATTTAGAAGCCCGCCCGGCATTGAAGCTCGGGCGGGCTGGCGCGATCAATGGGAGGACCGGCGCCGTTGGTGGCTCTCGTCCTTCGCCTGGATCGTCCCGCGGGACGAGAAACAGAATTGCTTGATCCAGCCGTGAGTGGCTCCCGTTCACGCGGCGCGGCGCTCGTGCCGGCCTTCGCGGATTTCTTCCGTGAGCTTGTCGCAGAATGCATCGAGGTCGCCCGGATTCCGGCTGGTGACAAGTCCCTGATCGGCCACGACCTGCTCGTCCTCCCAGCGGCCACCGGCATTGATCACATCCGTTTTGATGGAGTGGTAGGATGTAACCCGGCGGCCTTTGACGATCCCGGTCTCGGCGAGCAGCCATGGCGCATGGCAGATGGCGCCGATCACTTTTTCGTCGTTCCAGAAGCTCTTGATGAAATCGAGCGCTTTCTTCTCCACACGCAGGAGGTCGGGATTGATCTGGCCGCCCGGCAGGACCAGCGCGTCGTAATCTTCCGGCCGTGCCTCGTCCAAAGTCCTGTCGACTTTGACCGGGTGACCCCAGTCCTTCATCTCCCATCCCTTTATCTCGCCGGGTTCAAGTGAGATTACCTGGACCTCCGCGCCTGCCTCGCGCAATTTGCTGAGAGGGACCTCGAGCTCCGACTGCTCAAAGCCATGGGTCGCGAGAATTGCCACGCGTTTTCCGGAGATATCCTGCATCACGCTCTCCATTCTTTGGTAGGGCCCGCTTGCCGAACGGAGCAAACCGGCAGGTGTTCCGCAATTCTCCGGGCGGCCGGGACGGATCTGCTTCCGCGGGACCAAAAAAGCTGCGTTCAGCGGGATCGATACGGCCTCCTGGCGCGTTCCATCCCGTCATGAACCGGCATTTTGCCGACCAAGCTTCGATGTGAATAAGGGTGATAGAGCAACCGCTTCTGAAACAGCTGTCCCTCCGAGGCTCGGTCTCCCGCGAAGAGAGGGAATTTTTGGCGTCCGCATTTTCGGGCACCCGGGAGATCCCACATGACCGCGAATTCATTCGGGAAGGCGACCTTCCGCAGGCGAGCACGCTGCTCTTGAGCGGGTTTGCCGCGCGATCCAAAGAACTTTCAAATGGAAAGCGGCAATTCCTCACAATCCACGTCAAGGGCGATTTCGTCGACCTCCACAGCTTCCTCCTCAAGAAGATGGACCACGGCGTTGTCGCGCTGACCCGGTGCAGGATCGCGTGGGTTCCGCATGAGAAGTTGAAGGAGATCACGGAACGTTTTCCGAACCTCACCCGGCAGCTTTGGCTGAGCACCTTGATCGATGCGGCAATCCATCGCGAATGGCTGGTCAGCTTCGGCCGCAGGTCGTCACTCGCGAATGTAGGCCACCTTTTGTGCGAGCTTTACATCCGCCTTTCGGTGGTCGGGGAGACGGATGGTTTCCAGTTCCGGCTGCCCATCACGCAAGGAGAATTGGCCGATGCCAGGGGCATGTCCGTCGTTCACCTGAACCGGGCCATCAAGGGGTTGAGGGAACTGGGACTGATCAGTTGGCTGGGCGAAAAGGTCGAGATCAAGGATTGGCAGGGCCTCGTCGAACTGGCGGATTTCGACGCCAGCTATCTCAGGCTGGAGCGGGTGAATGAGGATCTGGCCGAGCAGATGAAGCCGAGTTCGATCTGAGGGACTCAGCGCTCCACCAAAGCTCTGGTCTTTTCGCGCCGGCCGGCACTGCGCATCCTGTTCACGATGGATGCGAGATCGGTTTCCTCGCGGTTCGCCATGGCGCCTTCATCCCAATGAATGTCCTCTTTGGACCCGGGCAGAAGGTTTTCCTGTAGCTGCTCGAACTTCATGCGCATGGTCGCGGCCACGCCGTCGCCGAAGGCGATGGCCTCGCGCTGACCCATCGCCGACAGGAAGTTGAGAATGGATGCGGAGGAATCGGGGATCGCTGAGCGGATGATCGCCTGGTCCTGCTCATTGGCGAGGCGCATCGTGAAAATAGTCGAGCATTGCGACAGCACGGTAGGGTCCAGCTCGCCCGGGCGCTGGGTGACCACGCCCAGATAGCAGCCATATTTTCGGCCCTCCTTTGCGATCCGGGAGAGGGCGTGCCGCGTGGGCGCGAAGCCGAGCCGGGGATCGGCGGGCATATAGCGATGTGCTTCCTCGCAGAGGAGGAGCAGCTTGAGCTTGCCTTCGCTCCAGAGCGCAAGGTCAAAGGCAAGGCGCGCCAGCACGGAGCAGACGGAGTTGACCACCTCGGAAGGCAGGCCCGCCATTTCGAAGCAGGTGACCGGCCGCCCTTCGCTCGGGACGCGGAAAATCCGTCCGATCGCCTCGTGAATCGAATCCTCGATCAGCCGCGAAGCGAACATGAAGCGATAGCGCGGGTCGTTGATGGCGGCTTCGATGCGCGCGCGGAGCTGCCGGTAGTGCGGCCGCTCGTTCTTGGTTTCAAGCTGGCCCATGCGGTCGTCGATATCACGGATCACGTCCGCCATGCGGTAGGGCACCGGCGTATCGGCGGTGACGGAGCTGGCCTCGGCGGGACGACGCAACAACCCGCTGTGCGGCGTCCTGTACAAATGCTTGGCGGAAGTGACGAGATCCCTGAGCAGCTCCACCTCTTCCGCTACCGGCTCGCGCCCGCGATAAAGCACCTCCACCAGCTCTTCCAGGCGAAACAGCCAGAAGGGCAGATCAAGCGAGGACGTATCGATGCGCACGCTGTATTCCGGCAGGGAGGGGGCGAACTCGTTGTGCGGATCGAGGATGAGGATGCGCAGATCCGGGCGGACGCCGATCATCTTCCGCAACAGGAGGGTGACGGCCGTGGATTTCCCCACGCCCGTCGTTCCGACAACGGCAAAGTGGCGGGTGAGCGTTTCGTCCACCGCCAGGGAAGCTTCGATGGAATTGTCCTGCGACAGGCGCCCGATCGCGATGGAGCGCCGGCCCCCGAGATCGTAGATGGCGCGGAGGTCAGAGTTGCGGATGCGATGAGCAATGGCGCCGACATAAGGATAATCGGTGATCCCGCGATCGAAGATCTGGCCGCCCTCCACGTCCCGCACCTCGCCGATGAGCTCGACGAAGATCTCAAGCGGATTGGTGCCGTCCTCCTTCCATACGCGCTCGGGCCTCTCGATCGCGTAGACGAGGCCCACGGTTCGCGTCGATCCCAAATTGATCGAGATCAGCTTGCCGACGGTCCAGGTCGCCGCCAACGCGACTTCTTCCTTGCTGATATTGGCCGCAATGACGGCTTTCGCGCCATCGCACTGGACGACATGCCCGAGCGCGCGCGAGCGCGGCTGAGCGTCCGACCGCCTCTCCTGATGTGCGCCGACTTCCGGAACGCTGCCGGTCTGATGCATTGCAAAAGCCCCCTCTGGCCGAGGGAGAAGCTACGCGCAGGGGGTTAAGGGCGGATGAGAGCGGATGGTTGAAAAGGCGTTAAATTGCCGGTTTGACGCTTTCATGCTGGGGATTGCGGGCCCGGTAGAGCACATGCGGGCGCAGAGGATGGCCCTCCGGGATTTTCGGATGAAAATAATCGTCCGCGGGATCATAGACCATGCCGATTTTCTGCATGACGCGTTGACTGGGGAGGTTGAGGCGCGCGGTGAAGGCCACCACTTCCGGCAGGCCGAGGGACCAGGCATGGGCAAGCCATGCGCGCGCCGCTTCCGGGGCGAGGCCCTTGCCCCAGAACTTGCTGCCGATGACCCAGCCGATCTCGACGTTGGGGTGGCTCGGAATAGCCTCCTTCGTCGCATCCGGTACGAAGCCGAGGCCGATCAGCCCGATCAGCTCACCGGTTTCCTTCAATTCGGCTGCCTGGAAATGAAAGCCATTGGTGCGGGCGCGCTCGATCGCCAGATCGATGTCGGCAGTGGTCTCCTCCGGCGTCAGCACCTTGGGAAAGAAGCGCCGTACATGCGGATCGCCGTGGATTCCTGCCATCGGCGCACGGTCGCGCTCTTCCCATGGACGCAGGATCAGGCGTTCGGTTTCGAGTTTCATGGCCGTTCATACCGCGTTAGGCTGGGTGTTCTAGACAGATTTGCGGAGCATGACCAGCCGCGACGAGAATGCCGTTGACAGCGAACGCGCTTCGCCCTTATTGTCCGCGCCCATGATTACGAAAATCATTCTCGTAGTAGGACGGCACATGGGCAAGGCGGCGTAGCCGCCGGGCGACAGCCACTCATGTGCGAAAGACAGGCTCCTCCGGGGGCCTTTTTTATTGGCCGAAAGACGACTTATCAGCAAGGAAAAGAGCGATGGAACAGCGGGCGCCGGAGCCGAGGGCATATGAAACGGGCAGGCATGAGATGACGGGCGCGGAGATGGTGGTGCAGGCGCTGAGGGACAACGGCGTCGAACACATCTTCGGCTACCCGGGCGGCGCGGTGCTTCCGATCTATGACGAGCTTTTCCAGCAGGAGGACATCCAGCACATCCTCGTGCGCCACGAGCAGGGCGCGGGGCATGCGGCGGAAGGCTATGCGCGCTCCACCGGCAAGGCCGGCGTGATGCTGGTGACCTCGGGCCCCGGCGCGACCAACGCCGTCACGCCGCTGCAGGACGCATTGATGGATTCGATCCCGCTCGTCTGCATCACCGGCCAGGTGCCCACGACGCTGATCGGCTCCGATGCCTTCCAGGAATGCGATACGGTGGGGATCACGCGTCCATGCACCAAGCACAATTGGCTGGTGCGGGACGTGAACGAGCTCGCGGCTGTCCTGCACGAGGCGTTCCATGTCGCCACCACGGGGCGCCCCGGACCGGTCGTGGTCGACATCCCGAAGGACGTGCAGTTTGCCAAGGGCATCTACACGCCGCCGCAGACGGCTCCGCGCACGAGCTATCACCCGACGCTCGACGGCAACCAGGACATGATCCGCGCCGCCGTTTCGCTGATGGCCTCGGCCCGCCGGCCCATCATCTATAGCGGCGGCGGCGTCATCAATGCCGGACCGGAGGCGAGCCATCTCCTGCGGGAGCTGGTGGAGCTGACGGGCTTTCCCATCACCTCGACCTTGATGGGCCTCGGCGCCTATCCGGCCTCGGGCGAGAACTGGCTGGGCATGCTCGGCATGCACGGGACCTACGAGGCCAACATGGCCATGCATGACTGCGACGTTATGCTGTGCATCGGCGCGCGGTTCGACGACCGGATCACCGGCCGGCTCGACGCCTTCTCGCCGAATTCGCGGAAGATCCATGTCGACGTCGATCCGTCCTCGATCAACAAGAATGTGCGGGTCGATATTCCCATCATCGGCGATGCGGGCCGCGTGCTCGAGGACATGGTGCGGCTCTGGCGGGCGAGTGCCAAGACCGACAAGGCCGCGCTCAAGCCCTGGTGGGAGCAGATCGGCAGATGGCGCGCGCGCCAGTCGCTGGCCTACAAGCCCAACAACGAAATCATCATGCCGCAATACGCGATCGAGCGGCTGTATGAACTGACGAAGGAGCGCGACGTCTACATCACCACCGAGGTAGGCCAGCACCAGATGTGGGCCGCCCAGCATTTCAGCTTCGATCAGCCCAATCGCTGGATGACGTCCGGCGGCCTCGGGACGATGGGTTACGGCCTGCCGGCCGCCCTCGGCGTGCAGATCGCCCATCCGGACGCGCTGGTCATCGACATCGCCGGCGATGCTTCCGTGCTGATGACCATGCAGGAGATGAGCTCGGCGGTGCAGCACGAGGCGCCGATCAAGATCTTCATCCTCAACAACCAGTACATGGGGATGGTGCGGCAGTGGCAGCAGCTTCTGCATGGCAACCGCCTGTCTCATTCCTATACCGAGGCGCTGCCGGACTTCGTCAAGCTGGCCGAAGCCTATGGCTGCCACGGCATCCGCTGCGAGAAGCCGGGCGATCTGGATGGCGCGATCCAGGAGATGATCGAGGTGAAGAAGCCGGTGATCTTCGATTGCCGCGTCGCGAACCTTGCTAATTGCTTCCCGATGATCCCCTCCGGCAAGGCGCATAACGAGATGCTGCTGCCGGACGAGGCGACCGACGAGGCGGTGGCGAACGCGATCGACGCCGAGGGCAGGGCGCTGGTGTAGGTGCGAAAACCTCGCACTTATACCGGCTTAAGCAGAAAACTTTGCAAAGAGATCCATCATGAACGCCCAGCTTCAACCGACCGGTTCGGCCTACTTCATCACCAAGGAAACGCAGAAGGCGGAAACCCGCACGCTTGCGGTGCTCGTGGACAACGAGCCCGGCGTGCTCGCCCGCGTCATCGGCCTCTTCTCCGGCCGCGGCTACAACATCGACAGCCTAACGGTCTCCGAGACCGAGCATGAGCGGCATCTTTCCCGCATCACCATCGTCACGCGCGGCACGCCGCATGTGCTGGAGCAGATCAAGCACCAGCTCGAGCGCATCGTGCCCGTGCATCGGGTGGTGGACCTTACCATGTCCGCGCAGGATCGCGGGCAGGAGCGCCCGCTCGAGCGGGAACTTGCCATGGTGAAGGTCCGTGGCACCGGCAACAACCGCGTCGAAGCGCTGCGGTTGGCGGACGCTTTCCGGGCGCAGGTGATCGACGCCAACACGGAGCATTTCATCTTCGAGATCACCGGCCGGGTGTCGAAGGTCGAGCAGTTCATCGCCATCATGAAGCCGCTGGGCCTCGTGGAAGTGTGCCGCACCGGCGTGGTCGCGATGAACCGCGGCGCTGAGGGGATGTAGAGCCCTGGTTGAAAAGAGGCGTGCGACGTCGTATATACATCGGATATACGCCCGAGGGATAAGCCATGACGGAACTTCGCATCGCCAAATGGGGCAACAGCGCAGCCCTTCGGCTGCCCAAGGCGGCTCTCGATGAACTCGGCTTGAAGCCCGGCCAGGCGGTCGAGTTCAGAATCGAGGACGGCAAGGGTGTCATCGAGCCGGTTCGGCCGAAGAAGGTCACGCTGGAGTGGATTGTCTCGGAGATGAAGCGATTGGGTCCGGAAAACGAGCCCGAGACGGTCGAGTGGGGGCCGGATCGAGGCTCGGAGCGCTTCTACGACCATGACTGAAGAAGCGCGCCTGCTTCAGGCGGGCGACATTGTATGGGTGGATTTTGACCCGGTGCGCGGAACTGAGCAAAATGGCATGCGGCCAGCGCTGGTCCTGTCCTCCGAAATGTTCCATAGGGAGTCGGTGCGCGCGATCGTATGCCCGATAACGCGAAACATGACGCCATGGCCGACGAAGGTATTCTTACCTGAGGGAATGGAAACTCACGGCTGCGTGTTGACTGATCAGATCCGAGCACTTCACCGCGCTCATCGCGGATTCCGCTTCATCGAACGTGCACCGGAAGCGGTGCTGCAGGAGGTCCGGGCCATTCTCGCCGCGCTTCTGCAGATCGCCTGAACCATTCACAGCCACGCGCTGGCTCTTGGACGGGCCAATTGGCTCAACATTTTTACCCTAAACCGTCCCGATTGGAGCGGAGCCATGTCGCTCGACATTTTTATGGCGCTTCTGGTCTTTTCCTTCGTCACCTCGGTCACGCCGGGGCCGAACAACTTCATGCTCCTCGCTTCGGGCGTGAACTTCGGCTTCGTGCGCACGATTCCGCACATGCTGGGCATCGGCGTCGGCTTCGTCTCCCTGCTTCTGGGCGTGGGGTTCGGCCTTGGCGCTCTGCTAACGGCCTTTCCACAGATCGGTTTCGCCCTGAAGATCGTTGGCGGGGCGTATCTGCTTTATCTGGCCTGGAAAATAGCGATGTCGCGGGCGCTTGCGAGCGATGGCGAGAGCGGCGGAACGCCGATGACCTTCATTCAGGCGGCGCTCTTCCAATGGGTGAACGCAAAGGGCTGGGTGATGGCGGTAACGGCCATGGCGGTCTACACCAACCCCGAATATCCCTTCGCCTCGGTGCTGCTCGTGGCCTTCGCCTTCGGCCTGGTCAATCTTCCCTGTGTCTCCGTCTGGGCGGGTTTCGGCGTGGCGCTGCGCGGGTTCCTGGCGGATCCCCTGCGCCTCAAATGGTTCAACATCGTGATGGGCCTGGCGCTGGCGGCCACGCTCTGGCCCATGCTTCGCTAAGATTCGACAGGGCCTGTTCAGAGGCGCCAGAATCTGGTTTCTGGGCCCATGCAGTTTTCACCCCAACAGGATGAGGCCTTGAAGGCCGTCTCGCGATGGCTGAAGAGCGGCAGCTCGCAGCTCTTCCGCCTTTTCGGCTATGCCGGCACGG
>Ga0182749_1002444_pt1 | contig 13586 bp, 13 predicted proteins | sample eDN3rd37CKraftMG_FD_128875 | JGI IMG/M metagenome (GOLD analysis project Ga0182749, IMG submission 128875) | Enriched Miracle-Growth compost microbial communities from Emeryville, California, USA - eDNA 3rd pass 37_C Kraft MG (version 2) (version 2) ...
GATGAGCTGGCGCTGGCCGCGGCCGACCGGGATCATGGCGTCGATGGCCTTGATGCCGGTCTGCATCGGCTCATGAACCGACTTGCGCTGCATCACGCCGGGGGCCTGGAGCTCGAGGGCGCGGCGGGTCTCGGCCTTGATCTCGCCCAGCCCGTCGATCGGGTTGCCGAGCGGGTCGACGACGCGGCCGAGGAAGGCGTCGCCCACCGGAACCGAGAGCACCTCGCCGGTGCGAGTGACCTCGAGGCCCTCGACGATGCCGTCGAACTCGCCGAGGATGATCACGCCGATCTCGTCCTCGTCGAGGTTCTGGGCGAGGCCGAGAACGCCGTTGGCGAAGCGGATGAGCTCATTGGCCATGACCCCGGGCAGGCCCTGCACATGGGCGATGCCGTCAGCCGCGTCGATGACGTAGCCGACCTCGGTCTTGGAGGCCTTGGCCGGGTCGTAGGAGGAGACGAAGTCTTTGAGCGCGCTGCGGATGTCGTCCGGGCTGATCGTGGTGTCTGCCATTGGGTGTCCTTGTCTTGTGGGACCGAAGGGTCCCGGGGCTTGAGTTGGGCTGTCAGCCAGCCAGTTGGAGTCGGAGGTCGGCGAGCTTGCGGGCGACGGTCCCGTCGATGACGTCGTCGGCCACCCTGACGCGCAGGCCGCCGATGATGCTCGGATCGACGACGAGGTTGATCCTGATCTCACGGCCGTAGCTGGAGGCCAGGCCCTTCTTCAGGCGCTCCAGCTGGGCGTCGGCGAGCGGCGCCGCACTGGTCACCGTTGCGAGGACCAGGCCGGCCTCGTCGGCGACGATCGACGCCGCAGTGGAGAGCAGCTCCCCGATGCGCCGGCCGCGGGGCTGGAGCACCAGCTGATGCACGATCGCCAGGGTCTGCGGGGACGCCTTCGCGGCGAGCAGCGCATCGACGAGCGCCACCTTCGCGTCGTCGTCGCCCCGCTTGCTGCCGACCGCGAGCTCGAGCTCGGGGTCGGAGGAGACCGCGTTCCCGAACTCGAACAGCTCGGTCTCGATCGAGGCTCCGGCCGGGGCCGAGGCCGCGGCGGCCCGCAGGCCGAGCTCTTCGATGCCCGCCAGAAGGTCGTCATGGCTCGACCACCGCTGGGTGACCGCGACATCGAGGATCTTCTTCGCCTTGGCACCGAGGGCCTTGCCGAAGATCGAGCCGATCAGCCCCTGCTTGTCGGCCGCCGGCGTCGACGGATCGGCGAGGATCGCCTCGAGCTGCGCGGAGCTGCCGATGATCCGCCCGGCCGAGAAGAGCTCCTCGGCGACGGCCAGAGTGACGCCGCTGGTCGCCGAGAGCGCCGCCCCCGACACCGCGATGGCTTCCCTGGTCGCTGATCCCATTACTTGCTCTTCTCCGCCTTGCCGGACTCCGAGGCCTCGAGATCGGCGAGGAACTGGTCCACCAGGCTCGCCGCCCTCGCGTCGTCGCTCAGGCTCTGCCCGATGACGCCCGAGGCGAGGTCGATCGCCAGCGATCCGACCTCGGCGCGCAGCGAGACCAGCGCGGCCTGACGCTCGGCCTCGATCGCCGCCGACGCGTTGGCGGTGATGCGGGCGGCCTCGGCCGAGGCCTGCTCCTTGAGCTCGTTGAGGATCTTGGTGCCGTCCTGGCGAGCCTGCTCGCGGATCCGGCCGGCCTCGGCACGGGCCTCGGCGAGCTGGTCGTTGTACTGCTCCAGCGCGGCTGCGGCCTCGGCCTGGGCGATCTCCGCCTTCTTGATGCCGCCCTCGATGAGCTCGGCGCGGTCGTCGAGCATCTTCTTGACGGAGGGAAGGATCTTCCACCAGAAGAACACCAGGAGGATGACGAAGACGATCGCCCCCCACACGAGATCCGGTGTGGCGGGAAGCAGCGGGTTGAGGGTCTCGTGACCCTCCTCCGCCGCGACGAGGATTGCCGGGGCCATTACTGGAAGATGAAGTAGGTGGCGATGCCGATGAAGGCGAGCGCCTCGGTGAAGGCGATGCCGATGTACATGAGGACCGTGAGTCGGCCCTGCAGCTCCGGCTGGCGAGCCACCGACTCGATGGTCTTGCCGACGACGATGCCCACGCCGATGGCCGGGCCGATCGCGGCGAGACCGTACCCGACGGTCGCGATGTTTCCGCTCAGGGCGGCGAGGGTGGTGGTGTCCACGTGAGTGATTCCTTCCGTGATGGAGAGCCCGGCGGTTGCCTGGCTCGATTAGTGCTCGTCAGCCAGCGCGAGCTGGATGTAGACAGCGGTGAGGAGTGTGAAGACGTAGGCCTGCAGCACCGCGACCAGGATCTCGAACAGGGTGAAGACGATCCCGAAGGCGAAGGTGCCGACGCCGAACAGCTTGAACAGGCCGTCCGCCTGGAAGAAGAAGAAGGAGGTGGCGAGGAAGAACAGCACCAGCAGCAGGTGACCGACGATCATGTTCATCAGCAGTCGCAGGGTGAGCGTGATCGGCCGGAGCACGAAGGTCGAGACCAGCTCGATCGGGGTGACGATGATGTAGAGCGGCCACGGGACGCCGGGCGGGAGCAGCGCGTTCTTGAAGAAGGTGGCCGGATGCTTCCTGACGCCGGCGTAGATGAAAGCGACGTACGCGACGATGGCGAGGATCAGCGGGATGCCGATCACCGAGGTCCCCGCGATGTTCATGGCCGGCACGATGCCGGTGATGTTCATCACCAGGACCATGAAGAAGATGGTGGTCAGCAGCGGCAGGAAGCGCTTGCCGTCCTTCTTGCCGAGCAGGTCCTCCGCCACGTTGACCCGAACCAGGTCGAGCCCCATCTCGGCGAGGCTCTGCGCCCGGCGGGGAACCATCCGCCGCTTGCGCAGGGCCAGCGAGAAGAACAGGATGATGGCCACCATCACGACGAGCCTGATGATCATGATGCGGTTCAGCTCGAACGGAGTCCCGATGAACAGCACCGGCTCAGGGAAGAACTCGGCGATGGAAGGCCCGACGAACGTCGCATCTCCCGAATCGCCTTCAGTGGCGGCGGGGACGAGCAGAGCGAGAGCGTTAAGTAACAGCGCTGTCTCCAGAATCGGGGCGTGTCTCCACGCGGCGATGGATTATGGGGGGCTTTCGTTTCCACTGTATCAACGAATGTTCCGCCCGACGAATCCTGCGGTTAATTGATCTGATCCGGTGCAGTCCCTGCATTTTTCTGGCCGTTTCCGCCCGGTTCGCGGGCGCCGGGATCGCTCACATACGGCAGCCGGGAGCGCGCGATGACCACGACATCCACGACTAGCGTCCCGACGACGGCGACGATCACGCTGAGGAAGAGCACCGTGCTGTTCAGCCACTGCTGGTCCTTCAGGATCAGCAGCAGCACGAAGAACACCACGAACTTGACCAGCCAGGAGCCCATCACGATCCCGAAGAAGGCGATCGAGAGGAGCTGGCCCTTCGCCACCCTCGTGGCGATGACGACGCTCAGCGCCGTGATGCCGAGGAAGACCACGGCCATGGCCGTGCCGATCAGCGCGCTGACGATGCCGACCCCGCCGACGGCCAGGAAGCCGACGACCGAGCCGACGACGGCGATGGCCAGCGCCAGGATGCCCCCGTAGCGGAGGATGCGTTTCATGACCGGGATCACGCTCACGGCGTCTCCCCCTTCTGATCGGATGATGGCTGCTGGGACGCGGCCCGCTCGGGCGCCGCCTGCTCCGGGACCTCCCCGGTGGCGGCGATCAGAGCCTCGACCGCCCTCTGCTCCGACGGTCCGAGCCGCTCGTCGCCGGGTTCGGTGGAGTTCGCCGCCTCGTCGAGCGGGTCCAGATGCGCGGCATCCGCCAGCTCGGCGGTGCCGACCTCGGCGGACTGCACCGCGGCCTCGACGGTCTTGCGGCGCGAGAGCGGGGCGAGCGTGTACACCGTGCACGCCACCAGGCCGACGACCACGAAGAGAAGAGCCCAGACCGTCGGGACGAAGAGGAACAGCAGGCAGCCGACGGCGACGACGACGGTCCACGAGTAGAAGATCAGCACGGCGTGGACGTCGGAGTGGCCCATGTCGAGCAGGCGGTGGTGCAGGTGCTTGCGATCGGCCGAGAACGGGGACTTCCCCGCCCGCAGCCGGCGGAAGACGGCGAGCGCGAAGTCGAGCAGCGGCACGATGAAGATCACGAAGGGGAGGATGATCGGGATGAACGCCGGGAACAGCTGGCGGGAGCCGGTCAGCGACGTCGCGTCGAGCTGGCCGGTGACCGAGATGGCGGAGGTCGCCATCAGCAGGCCGACCAGCATCGATCCGGAGTCGCCCATGAACAGCCTCGCCGGATGCCAGTTCAGCGGGAGGAAGCCGACGCAGGCCCCGATCAGCACCGCGGTGATGAAGGAGGCCAGGTTGAAGTACTCGGTCTGCGCGATGTTGGTCGACAGCAGATAGCTGTAGATGAAGAAGACGCCGTTCGCGATGATCGTGACCCCGGCAACGAGGCCGTCCAGGCCGTCGATGAAGTTCGTCGCGTTCATCACCAGCACGATCGCCAGCACGGTGATGACGAGGCCGGCGTACGGCGAGAGGATCAGGATGCCGCCGACCATGGGCAGGCTGGTCAGCTGCACCCCCTGCCAGGCCAGCAGCCCGGCCGCGAGGAGCTGCCCGGCGAGCTTGGTGATCCAGTCCAGGTCCCAGATGTCGTCGGCCACGCCGATCAGCACGATGAACAGCGCGGAGCCGAGGATCGCCAGCACCGGTCCGGGGTCGGCGAAGATGAGATGGAACTGCGGCACCTGGGAGGCGATGCCGAAGACCGCGACGATGCCGATGAACATCGCGATGCCGCCGAGCCGCGGGGTCGGCCGCTTGTGCACGTCCCGCTCGCGGATCTTCGGATAGAGCCTGAACCTCATCCCGACCCTGGCGATGACCACCGACAGGACGAAGGTGATCACCGCCGCCGCGGCGCCCGCCGCGAGGTAGTAGACGATCCTCACGAGGCGCCCTGCTCGGGCGCGCCCCGCTCGGGCGCGGTCGTGCCGAGCACGGAGTGGACAGCCTCGTCGGAGACCACGCCGTGCCGCACGATGGTCAGCTCGCCGCCCGCGACGAGGCCGGTGGCGTCGACGATGGTGGATCCGATCCCCTCGCCTGCCGCGCCGTATCCGGCGCCCGCCACGCCGCCGTCGAGGTAGACGGAGACCGAGTCGCCGAGCATCCGCCTCGCCTCCTGGGCCGAGCCGGCCGCGGTCTGACCGGTGAGGTTGGCCGACGAGACCGCGAGCGGTCCGGTCTCCGAGAGCAGCTCGAGGGCTATCGGGTTGTCGGGCATGCGCAGGGCGACGGTTCCCCTGGTGTCGCCGAGATCCCAGCGCAGCGACTCGCGCGCCGGGAGGATGACGGTGAGCCCGCCGGGCCAGAAGGCCGAGACCAGGGCGCGCACCTCATCCGGTACCTCCTCGGCGAGGGCGTCGAGGGCGGGCAGGCCGGGGATCAGCACCGGCGGGGGCGACTGCCTGCCCCTGCCCTTGGCGTCGAGCAGCCGCTGCACCGCCTGGGGGCTGAAGGCGTCGGCCGCGACCCCGTACACCGTGTCGGTCGGGATCACGACGAGCTCGCCGCGACCGATGGCGGCCCGCGCGAGCCGCATGCCGCTGAGGAGCTCCGCGGGGTCGGAGCAGTCGTAGATCGTCGCCATGTCGTGTGTCATCCTACCGACGCGGTTCTGGGCGATACTGGGGCGACGACGGGAGCCCGGTGGACCTCTACCTCTTCGATTTCGACAAGACGCTGTACGCCTTCGACTTCCGGCGGCGCCTTCCCGCTCTCGCCGACATGACCGGGGCGAGCCAGTACCGCCTCGCCAGCAGGTGGTGGGCCGGCGGCTACGAGCGGAGGGCGGAGGCCGGGGAATGGCCGACCTCGGCCGAGTACCTCTCCGAGTTCGAGCGGGTGACCGGGGCGGCGCTCAGCCTCGACCAGTGGCGCGCGGCGCGCGCGCTGGCCAGCACCCGGATCCCGGGGAGCATGGCCGCGCTGGCCAGGGCGGCGACGCTCGGGACCGCCGCCGTGTTCTCCAACAACCCGTCCCCCTTCGCGGAGTCCCTGGCCGTGCTCGCGCCCGACGTGGTGGAGATCGTCGGGCCGAGGGCGATGGTCAGCTGCCAGATCGGGCTGAGGAAGCCCGATCCCGCGGCCTTCGCCGCCGTCCTGGATCGGCTGGGCGCGACGCCGGAGAACACCTTCTTCGCCGACGACTCCCCCTCGAACGTCGCCGGGGCGGCGGGGCTCGGGATCACCGCCCACCTGCTCGCCTATGTCGACGGCGTGCCGCAGACCGGGGCGCTCGACGCCGCGATCACCGCCTTCGCCGAGCGCTGACCCCCGTCGTTGTCGCCGTTCCGGCTCATCGTGCCCGTTCCAGCGGGCACATCGAGCCGGAACGGCGACAACCGCCGGTGGCGCGGGTCAGCGCAGGGCGGTGGTGGCGCGGTCGCGGCCGAGCAGGTCCTGGTGGGTGGAGACGGCGCGCCAGCCGTCGGCGGCCAGGAGCGCGGCGATCTGCGCACCCTGCAGCTCCCCGTGCTCGATCACCAGCGCCCCGCCCGGATGCAGCAGCCGCCATCCGGCGGAGGAGACCGCGCGAACCAGGTCGAGGCCGTCGGGCCCGCCGTACAGCGCGACCTCGGGGTCGAACAGCCGCACCTCCGGGTCGCGCGGGATCGCGTCCTGCGGGATGTACGGAGGGTTGGAGGCGACCACCGAGACCGTGCCGTCGAGCTCGGGCAGCGCGTCCCTCAGGTCGATGAACACCGGGACCGCGTTCTCCGGCGCGATCTCGCGGAAGTTCTGCTTGGTCCACACGTAGGCCAGCGGCGAGTTCTCCACCCCGTAGACCCTGGAGTGCGGCACCTCGGTCGCCATGGCCAGGGCGATCGCGCCGCTGCCGGTGCCGAGGTCGACGGCGATCGGCTGGGCGGACGCCGTGGACCGCAGCGCGTCGACGGCCAGCTGAGCCACGCCCTCGGTCTCCGGCCTCGGCACGAACACCCCCGGACCGACCGCGAGCTCGAGCGCGCGGAACGGCGCTCTGCCGGTGATGTGCTGAAGCGGCTCCCTGGCTGCCCGCCGCTCGACCAGGCCGAGGATCTCGACGGTGTCCTCGGCCGACAGCGCGGTTCCGGTGAGCGCCCTGGCCTGCACCTGCCCCCTGCCGATGCCGAGCACGTGGCCGACCAGCAGCTCGGCGTCGGCCTCGGGGCTCGGCACGCGGGCCAGGCTCAGGACGTCGACGGCGCGCTCCAGCACCGACGCGATGGTTGACACCTTATTCAGCGGCTCCCAGCGCGGACAGGCGCTCTTCCTCGTCCGCCTCGATGCAGCTCTGGATGACCGGCTCCAGCGCCCCGTTCATCACGGCGTCGAGGTTGTACGCCTTGTACCCGGTGCGATGATCGGCGATCCGGTTCTCCGGGAAGTTGTAGGTCCTGATCCGCTCCGAGCGGTCCATGGTGCGGATCTGGCCCTTGCGGAACTGGGCGGCCTCGGCATCCGCCTCCTCCTGCTGCCTGGCCAGGATGCGGGCGCGCAGCACGCGCATCCCCGCCTCCCGGTTCTGCAGCTGGCTCTTCTCGTTCTGCATCGACACGACGATGCCGGTCGGCAGGTGCGTGATCCGCACCGCGGAGTCCGTGGTGTTGACCGACTGCCCGCCAGGACCGCTGGAGCGATAGACGTCGATCTTGAGGTCGTTGGGGCTGATCTCGACCTCCTCCGGCTCGTCCACCTCGGGGAAGACGAGCACGCCGGCGGCCGAGGTGTGGATGCGGCCCTGCGACTCGGTGGCCGGCACCCGCTGCACCCGGTGCACGCCGCCCTCGTACTTGAGGTGCGCCCAGACCCCGTCCGCGGGGTCGGTCGAGCTGCCCTTGATGGCGACCTGGACGTCCTTGTAGCCGCCCAGGTCGCTCTGGGTCTGCTCGAGGATCTCGGTCTTCCACTTCTTGGACTCGGCGTAGTGGAGGTACATCCGCAGCAGGTCCGCCGCGAACAGCGCCGACTCCGCCCCGCCCTCGCCCGACTTGATCTCCATGATCACGTCGCGCCCGTCGTTCTCGTCGCGCGGGATCAGCAGCCGGCGCAGGCGCTCCTCGATCACCGCGAGGTCGGCCTCGATCTTCGGCACCTCCTCGGCGAATGAGGCGTCCTCGGACGCCATCTCCCTGGCCGCGGCCAGGTCGTCGGTGAGCGCGGCCCAGCGGTTGTACGCGTCCACGATCCGGCTGAGCTCGGCGTAGCGTCGGTTGACCTTCTTCGACCGGGCCGGGTTGGAGTGCAACTCAGGGTCAGCGAGCTGCTCCTGGAGTTCCTCGTGTTCGGCCAGCAAGGACTTCACTGACTCGAACACCAGCTAGTCCTCTTTCGACCCGGAGACGGCGGGGAGCGACTTCTGGATCTTCATCAGGAACTCGACGTTGCTCGAGGAGTCCTTGAGCTGGCTGAGCACGAGCTCCAGCGCCTGCTGGGTCTCGAGGCCGGCCAGCGCCCGGCGCAGCCGCCAGGTGACCTTGACCTCTTCGGCGCCCATCAGCATCTCCTCGCGGCGGGTGCCCGAGGCGTTCACGTCGACGGCGGGGAAGATGCGCTTGTCGGCCAGGTGGCGCGAGAGGCGCAGCTCCATGTTGCCGGTGCCCTTGAACTCCTCGAAGATGACCTCGTCCATCTTGGACCCGGTCTCCACCAGCGCCGTGGCGAGGATGGTCAGCGAGCCGCCGTCCTCGATGTTGCGCGCGGCGCCGAAGAAGCGCTTCGGCGGGTACAGGGCCGAGGAGTCGACCCCGCCGGAGAGGATGCGCCCGCTGGCCGGGGCGGCGAGGTTGTATGCGCGGCCCAGCCGGGTGATCGAGTCGAGCAGCACGACGACGTCGTGGCCGAGCTCCACCAGGCGCTTCGCGCGCTCGATGGCGAGCTCGGCGACGGTGGTGTGGTCCTCTGCCGGGCGGTCGAAGGTGGAGGCGATGACCTCGCCCTTCACCGTGCGCTGCATGTCGGTGACCTCTTCCGGCCGCTCGTCGACGAGCACGACCATGAGGTGGACCTCGGGGTTGTTCTTGGCTATCGCGTTGGCGATGGCCTGCAGCACCAGCGTCTTGCCCGCCTTGGGCGGCGAGACGATGAGACCCCGCTGGCCCTTGCCGATCGGCGAGACCAGGTCGATGATGCGGGTGGTCAGCTTGCCGGGCTCGGTCTCGAGGCGCAGGCGCTCCGAGGGGTAGAGCGGGGTGAGCTTGCCGAACTCGACCCGGTCGCCGGCCTGCTCGACCGGCAGTCCGTTGATCGAGTCGATCTTGACTATCGCGTTGTACTTCTGGCGACCGTTGTTCTCGCCCTCACGGGGCTGGCGGATGGCGCCGACCACGGCGTCGCCCTTGCGGAGGCTGTACTTCTTGACCTGGCCGAGCGAGACGTAGACGTCGTTGTTGCCCGGGAGGTAGCCGCTGGTGCGCACGAAGGCGTAGTTGTCGAGCACGTCGAGGATGCCGGCGACCGGGATCAGGATGTCGTCCTCGGTGATCTCCGGCTCGATCTCGTCGTTCGACGGCCCGCGGCGCTTGCGGTCGCGGTACCTGCTGTTGCGGCCGCCGCGCTCCTCGTCGTCCTGGCGCTGGTTGCCCCGCTCGGACTGGTTGCCGTTCCGGTTCCCGTTGTTCTGCTGGTTCTGGTTCTGGTTGCGCTGGCCCTGCTCGCCGTCGTCCTTCTGCGCTCCGCCCCGGTTGCGGTTGCGGTTGCGGCTCCGGGTCGGCTGGGCCTCCTCGCCCTCCGATCCGGCGTCGGCCTGGGCCTCGCGCTCGGCCTCCTGGCCGGGGATGCGGTCGATTCCCGCGGGCAGCGCTCCGCCGTCGGCCAGCGCCTCGCGCTCCGCCTCCTGACCCGGGATGCGGTCGAGACCGCTCTCCCCGGCGTTCACGTGGGCTGCGGCGGACCGGGGCGCGGCCTCCTCGGCGGGCTGGGCCGACGCCTGCTGCTCGGACGCGGGCTGGGCCGACTCCTGCTGGGCGTTCTCCTGCCGAGCGGGCTGCTCGGCCTTCTTCCTCCTGGCCGGGGCCTTGGCGGTGGTCGCGGCCTCGGTGGCCTCGATCACCGGCGCGCCGTCGACGACCGTCGCGGCGGTCGCCCTGCGCGGAGCACGCTTCTTCGCCGGGGCCTTCTCGGCCGCCGGTGCGGCCTCGGCCGCGGTGCTGTCGACCGGATTGGCGGTCAGGGTGTCGTTGTCGGATGTTTCATCCACGAGCGGGTGGGTTCCTTTCCCCTGGCAGGCACCGCCGAAACGTGGCGGAAGAGACCTGCGGGCGCATGCATCCTCGTTCGAGCCGGAGACGGGTTCACCGCGAAACGGACAACGAGACGGGGGATGCGATTGCTGATGAGTGGGACTGCCCGGGCTCTCGGCTAAGCCGAACGTTCTACCGGGTGCAGTGTCACTGTAGCACCTTTGAAGTCGACGGCCAGCAGGAGCGACTGCCACGGCTCGCCGTCTCGGGCCGCGACCAGTTCGGCCGCGCGGAGCCGCTGGGCCGGGTCGCTGCAGAGCACGAGGATGGACGGGCCGGCGCCGGAGATGACGGCGGGCAGCCCGTGCTCCCTGAGCTCGCGGATCAGGGACTCGGTCTGCGGCATGGCGCTGGCCCGATAGCTCTGGTGCAGCCGGTCCTCGGTCGCCGCGAGCAGCAGCTCCGGGCTCTGCACCAGGGCGGCGATCAGCAGGGCCGAGCGCGAGACGTTGAAGATCGCGTCCTCGTGCGGCACCGAGGCCGGGCGCAGCCCCCGCGCCACCTCGGTGGACATGGTGCTCTGCGGCACGGCGATCAGCGGCGACACCCCGCGGTGCACGATCAGCTTCTTGTGCTGGGGGCCGGCGTCGGTGGTCCAGGCGATGGTCAGGCCGCCGAACAGCGCGGGCGCGACGTTGTCGGGATGCCCCTCCAGCTCGGTGGCGAGGGAGAGCAGGGCGTTCGAGTCGATCTCGACCACGCCGTCCAGCAGGCCCTTCGCCGCCATGATGCCGGAGACTATCGCCGCGCCGGACGAGCCCAGTCCCCTGCCGTGCGGGATGGAGTTGACGGCGACGAGGTCGAGGCCCGGCAACGGCTGGGAGTACGCGGCGAAGGCGTGCGCGATCGAGCGGACCACGAGGTTGCTCTCGTCGGTCGGGACCTCCCCCGCTCCGACCCCGCGCACCTCGACGGTGACGCCCGGCGCCTCGCGCACCGTCACCGTGAGCTCGTCGTACAGCGAGAGGGCGAGGCCGAGGGTGTCGAAGCCGGGACCGAGGTTGGCCGTCGTGGCCGGGACCCTGACCGTGACGGACAGCCCGGCCGACAGCGCGGCGGTCATGCCGAGACTTTGGACAGGCCGAGCACGCCGGCCACCTCTGCGGTGTCGTTGGGGACCACTGTCGGGGCGACGTCGGAGCCGTCGGCATTGCGCAGCGCCCACTGCGGATCCTTGAGCCCGTGGCCGGTGACCGTGAGCACGACCGTCGCCCCCTTCGGGATCCGGCCGGCCTCCGCCCGCTCGAGCAATCCGGCGACGCTGATCGCCGATGCCGGCTCGACGAAGACTCCGACCTCGGCGGAGAGGATGTGGTGGGCCTCGAGGATCTTCTCGTCGCTGATCGCGCCGAAGTAGCCGTCGGTCGCCTCGCGCGCGGCGAGCGCGAGCTGCCACGATGCCGGGTTGCCGATGCGGATCGCGCTGGCTATCGTGTCCGGGTTCTTCACCACCGCGCCGGTGACGATCGGGGCGCTGCCCGCCGCCTGGAACCCGAACATCCGGGGCAGCTTCGTGCTCTCCCCCCGCTCGAGCTCCTCGGTGTAGCCGCGCGAGTACGCCGTGTAGTTCCCGGCGTTGCCGACCGGGACGATGTGGATGTCCGGGGCGTCCCCGAGCACCTCGACCACCTCGAAGGCCGCGGTCTTCTGCCCCTCGATCCGGTCGTTGTTCACCGAGTTGACGAGGTGGACCGGGTAGTTCGCCGCCAGGTCCCGCGCGATGTCGAGGCAGTCGTCGAAGTTGCCCTCAACCTGCAGCAGCTGGGCGTTGTGGGCTATCGCCTGGGCGAGCTTGCCCATCGCGATCTTGCCCTCCGGCACCAGCACCGCCGCGGTGATCCCGGCGTGGGTGGCGTAGGCGGCGGCCGAGGCAGAGGTGTTGCCGGTCGAGGCGCAGATCACGGCCTTCGCCCCCTGCTCGACGGCCTTGGACACGGCCATGGTCATCCCCCGGTCCTTGAACGAGCCGGTCGGGTTCATGCCCTCGAACTTGACCCACACCTTCGCCCCGGTCCGCGCCGAGAGCGCCGGCGCCGGGATGAGCGGGGTGCCCCCCTCGCCGAGCGTGATGATCGGGGTCGCGTCCGACACGTCGAGGCGGTCTGCGTATTCGCGGAGCACGCCGCGCCACTGCTGGGCCATCAGGAACCTTCTACTCTCAAAACGGACTGGACACTGCCGACCACGTCGCTCGTGCCGAGCGAGACGACGGTGGCGGCCAGGGCGGCCTCGGAGGCCCGATGCGTGCCGATCACCAGGGTAGCGGTGGGAGAAGCGGCGCCGTCTGCGACCTGGGTCGACTGGGCGACGGTCTCGACCGAGACCCCGTGCTCGCTGAACAGGGTCGCGATCGCGGCGAGCACCCCCGGCTGGTCCGCCACGCTGAGGGTGATCTGGTAGCGGGTGGTGACGCTCGAGATCGGCAGGATGGGCAGGTTGGCATGGGTCGACTCGGCGACCCCCGGCCCGCCGATGACGTGACGGCGGGCCGCCGAGACCAGGTCGCCGAGCACGGCCGACGCCGTCTCCAGCCCGCCGGCGCCCGCACCGTAGAACATGAGGTCGCCCGCGGCCTCGGCCTCGATGAAGACGGCGTTCTTCGCGCCGCGGACCGCGGCGAGCGGATGGCTGCGCGGCACGAGCGCCGGATAGACGCGGGCCGAGACCCCTTCCACCCCGTCCGCGTCGGTGAGGCGCTCGCAGATGGCGAGGAGCTTGACCACGTAGCCGGCCTTCTTCGCGGCATCCACCTGGTCCAGGCTCACCCCGGTGATGCCCTCCCGGTGCACCGACTCGAGCGGCACCGTGGTGTGGAAGGCGAGGCTGGCCAGGATCGCGGTCTTCTGCGCGGCGTCGTATCCCTCGATGTCCGCCGTCGGGTCCGCCTCGGCGAAGCCGAGCTCGGTCGCCGTGGCCAGCGCGGTCTCGAGGCTCTCCCCCTCCGAGTCCATCCGGTCGAGGATGAAGTTGGTCGTGCCGTTGACGATGCCGAGGATGCGCTCGATCCGGTCGCCGGCCAGGCTGTCCCGCAGCGGCCTGATGATCGGGATCGCCCCGGCGACCGCGGCCTCGTAGTACAGCTGGGCGCCCACCTGCTCCGCCGCCTCGAACAGCTCGGGGCCGTGGGTGGCCAGCAGCGCCTTGTTGCCGGTGATCACATCCGCGCCGGAGTTCAGCGCCTGGAGGATGAGGGTGCGGGCCGGCTCGAGGCCGCCCATCAGCTCGATCACGATGTCCGCGCCGAGGATCAGCCCCTCGGCGTCGGTGGTGAACAGCTCCCGCGGGATCTCGGCGGTGCGAGGAGC
>Ga0182749_1002445_pt1 | contig 13579 bp, 2 predicted proteins | sample eDN3rd37CKraftMG_FD_128875 | JGI IMG/M metagenome (GOLD analysis project Ga0182749, IMG submission 128875) | Enriched Miracle-Growth compost microbial communities from Emeryville, California, USA - eDNA 3rd pass 37_C Kraft MG (version 2) (version 2) ...
GCACAAGATCTACTACAAGTACGACGGCGGGGTGCCGGACTCCCTCCTCCATGAGCTCACCGCCGCGGCGAGCACGGCCGCCTCGCTCGACACCCAGATGAACGACCTGCACCAGCAGATCAAGGCCATCGCCGGCGCCGAGCCCCCCTCGACCACGGGGCTGGACCTGCTGCGCGACCTGCCGGTGCCCCCGGAGATCATCGCCGCCGTCGTCCAGGCCGCCGCGCCACCGCGCCCGACCGACTGACGCGCGCAGGCCCCCTCCACCGCGGTGGAGGGGGCCCGCGCCCCAGGAAGCGTCGGCGTGGCCCTGGCGGACCCCTGCGCTACTTCTTCTTGGCCTTGAGGACCACCTTCTTCGACGTCTTCGACGCGACATGAGCGGCGTCCTGCGGCTGGAACACGGCCTTGACCTTGATCTTCTTCGCCTTCGTGAACCGCTTGGCGATCTTGACCTTCACCTTGCCCTTCTTGGCCGCCGTCAGCGACACTGTCCTGGCCTTCTTCTTGCCGACGCGCACGACGACCTTCCCGGTCGCGACCTGCCCGTTCGACAGGGCCGCCACCTTCACCGTCACCGTGGCCTTCTTGCCCTTCTTGTACTTCTTGCCCTTCACCTTCACCTTCGCCGTGGTCGCCTTCACGACCGTCAGCGTCTGCGCCGAGGCCGGGGAGGCGACCGTCGTGGTGCCGGAGACGAGCGTGGCGATCACGGACCGGTAGCTGCCGAGCGCCAGGTCTGCCGGCAGGGTCAGCGTCGCCGCGTACGTGCTGCCCGCCTTCACGACGGGAGCCGTGCCGAGCACGAGCGCCCCGCTGCGGAACGTCACGGTGCCCGACGTCGCCCCGGCGACCGTCACCGCGACCTTGGCCCGCTTCGCGGCGACAGCCCCGTAGACCTGCGTGGTCGACGAGAAGCGCGGCGCCGCGACGACCACCTGCGTGGTCGTGCCCTTCGGGGCGACGTCCACGGTCACCGGGGCGGAGGTCGATCCCGCGTAGTACGAGTCACCCGAGTACACGGCCGTGAAGGTGTGCACGCCTGCCGCCAGGTTCTCCGCGGTGAAGGTGGCCGCGCCGCCGACCAGACCGACCGTGCCCAGCGAGGCCCCGGAGTCGAGGATCGTCGCCGTCCCGGTCGCGTCGGAGGGCGCGCGCACCGAGAGGGTCACCGAGCCGCCGGCGGCCACCGAGGTGCGGTCCGCGGTGAGCGTGGTGGTCGACGCGACGGGCTCGGGTGCGACCGCCGCCCCGCCGTCGTACAGCTCGATCTCGGCGACCGTGGGCGCCCCGCCCGTGCTCGTCGCGGTGATCGCGAGCTTGTAGGAGCTGTACTCGCCCGGCTTCTGGATCTCGAAGGGGCGCGTCTGCGAGCGCCAGGCGAAGGTCTCGTCGCTGCGCGAGTCGATCGCCTGCCACCGCGTGCCGTCGTTCGAGCCGTAGAGCGTCCACGACGCCGGGTCGGCGGAGCCGGCGGCCGCGGAGGTGAGGGTGTACCGGCTCGCGGACTGCGCACCGCCGCTCAGGGCGATCGTCACGCTCGGCGTGGTGCTCGAGAACGTGGCGCTCGTCGCCGAGGTGTTGTCGACGAGGTTGGCGGTCGTGGTGCCGTCCGAGGCCGCCACCGTCGCCGTGCCCGCGGTCGTCAGGTCGGTGGCCGCGGTGGGAGACGTGGCGGCGAGCGTCGTCTCGCCCCACGTGGACGCGGTCGAGCCCATCGTGAAGGAGAGCGTGTGGTCACCGCCCGTGATCGCCGAGACCGGCAGGTCGACCGAGCTCCACGCCTCGCCGTCGAGCGACGCGGACTGGATGTAGGCGTCGTCGTGACCGTTGTTCGCGGCATTGATCGTCAAGGTGCCCGAACCGTCGAGCGGGGTGACCTTGACCGAGCTGTACAGCGGCGAGCCGATCGTGTAGCTCCCGGAGCCGATGGCCAGCGGGTAGAAGCCGAGCGCGCCGTAGACGTACGCGGCGGCCATCGAGCCGTTGTCCTCGTCACCCGGGTAGCCCTGGCCGATCTCCGTGCCCACGTACAGCCGCTCGACCGCCTCGCGGACGATCGCCTGCGTCTTGCTCGGCTTGCCGGCGGCCGCGTAGATGTACGGGATGTGGAACGAGACCTGGTTGCTCGCGCCCCACTGGCCCATCCGCACGCCACGCGCCTCGTACATCTCGTGGATCGCGCCGCCGTAGGTGCCCGGCCTGTCAGCCTTCTCGGGCGTGGCGAAGAACGTGTCGAGCTTGTCGAGCAGGCCCTGCTGGCCGCCGTAGAGCGAGGCGAGGCCGTCGACGTCGTACGGCACGTGGAAGGCGAAGTTCCAGCCGTCGGTCTCCGTGAACGCCCCGCCCCAGGAGAGGGGATCGAAGCTGCTCGCGGACTTGTCGAAGGTGCCGTCCGCGTTGCGCCCCTGGAAGAAGTCGACCGAGGGGTCGAACATGTTCACGTAGTCCTGCGCGCGGGCGTCGAGGTAGTCGGCCTCCTCCGCGTACCGCTCGCGGGCCGCGTCCGAGGACACGTCCGGGTCCGTGGAGAGCTTGCGGGCCATCTGGGCGATCGCGTAGTCGTTGATGAACCCCTCCAGGCCCCACGAGACCGACTCCCCCTGCGTGACCGGGGTGTAGCCGAGGAAGATCGAGGTCGTCAGGGACTTGCGCCCGACCTTGGAGTCGGTCGAGGCGACCGTCGCGTTCTTCAGCGCGGCCGCGTAGGCCTCCTCGGCCAGGTCGGTCGGCATGTCACCGCTGATGTACGCCTCGGCGAAGGCCGCGTCCGAGCTCGTGCCGGTCATCGAGTCCGAGTACCCCGGCGAGGACCACCGCGCGACCCAGCCTCCGGCCCGGTACTGCTCGAGGAAGCCGTCGATCAGCTGGTTCGCGAGCTTCGGGTAGAGCAGCTCGTACAGCGGCCACGCCGTGCGGTAGGTGTCCCAGAAGCCGTTGTTGACGTAGATCTTGCCGTCGTTGATCTGAGCGTTCGTCGTCGTGGCCGTCGCGCTGCCCGAGGTGGAGTTCACCGGGCTCGCGTACTGGTAGCCGTCGGCGCTGCCCTTGCCGGTGTGCTCGAACTGCGAGTTGGGGTAGAGGTTCAGCCGGTACAGGCCCGAGTACAGCGAGACAAGCTGCGTCTGCGTGGCACCCGCGACGTCGTGGACCACCGAGAGGCGCTCGTTCCACAGCTCCTGCGCGGCGCTGCGAACCTGGTCGAAGGTCTTGCCCGTGACCTCCTGGTCCATGTTCGAGGTGGCCTGCTCGACCGAGATGAACGACGTGGCGATACGCATCTCGACCGTCTTGTCGCTGCTCGTGTCGAACTTCATCGCGAGCGCCGTGGTGCGCCCGGAGGCGGTCACGCCGCTGGTCGCCGCCCGGTCGAAGGCGACCGAGAAGTACATGCGGGTCGCGCCGTTGTTCGTGTTGTCGACGTACCCGGTCACGGTGTCCTTGTTCACGGTGTCGTAGATGAAGCTCGAGGAGCCGGAGACCTGGTCGAGCAGCACGGTGCCGGTGCTCGCGCTCTCGGGGAAGGTGAAGCGGTAGACGCCCGCGTGGTCCGAGGGGGTGACCTCGGCCTTGATCCCGTCGTCGAAGGCCACCGAGTAGTAGTCCGGCTGCGCCACCTCGTCGTCGTGGCTGAAGGACAGCGCGCGCCCGGACAGCGAGGCGTCCGGGGCCGTGTCCGTCGAGAGCGACGGCATGACCGACATGGAGTCGCGGTCCGACATCCACCGGCTCGGCTCGTGCGAGATGCCGATGCCCTGCAGCGTCGGACGGTTCACCGAGTTGTTGGACTGCTGGTACTTGTACAGGTCGGTGGTGCTGCCCGCGTCGGTCTGCGGGACGAAGAAGTTGAAGCCGTTCGGCACCGCGGTGGCCGGGATGTTGTTGCCACGCGAATAGCTCGACGACGAGTTGGTGCCGGCACGGGTGTCGACGTAGTTCGTCAGGCTCGAGGAGTCGATCGTCGTCGCGTCCTTGATCGCGATGTCGTCGAGCCAGCCCTGGAAGGCCGTCGTCGCCGTGCCGTCCGGGTTGGAGTAGGTGAGCAGGATCTTGGTGATCGTCTTGCCCGCGAGCGAGCTGAGGTCGATGCGAACCTTGTTCCACTGGTCGGTGAAGAGCGTCTTGGCCCGGCCCTGGTCGGCCGCGGTGATGCCGTAGCCGTACTGGTCGGTCAGGTCAGGGTCGCTCGAGAGCAGCGCCGGGTTGGACCCGTCGGCGTCGGTGTACTCGACGTCGACCGCCACGTAGGTGGCCGGGTAGGTGAGGTCGGCCTCGTCCAGCACGGGGAAGACGACGTACGACAGCTCCGACTGCGACCCGATGGGCACGTCGAGGCCGCTGTAGAGCACGTTCGTGGTTGACGCGTCGCCGGCCGCCATGTGGCTGCCGATGTAGCGCAGCGAGGCGGTCCCCGTGAAGCCCACCCCGATCTTCGCGGTGCTCGAGGTGACCGGGCCGGTGCTCTCCAGCGCCCGCATCGGGGTGGCCGACGCCGGGTTGGACGTCCCGTCGAGCAGCTCCCAGTCGGCGAGCTGGAGGAGCGAGTCACCGTTGTTCGCCGTGATGTTCAGCCGGTAGTAGGAGTACGCGCCGGGCGTGGCGACCGTGTACGAGTAGGTGGTCTGGCGGGTGGCGCCCGAGAGCTGGTCGGTCTGGGTGTCGAGAGTGGACCACGTGGAGCCGTCGTTCGAGCCCTGGACCGTCCAGCTCTTCGGGTCGCGACCGGAGCTGTCGTTGGCCGTCGTGAGCGTGTACTTGGTCGCGGTCTTCGCGCTCGAGAGCTGGAACTGCAGCCAGCCGGTCGTGGAGCGTGCGAGCCACTTGGTGCTGCTCGCGCCGTCGGCGGCGTACTCGGCGAGCTCGCTCGGCGGGTTCTCGGCAGAGGCGGTGACGGCGGAGAGGTCGCCCAGCAGGCTGCCCGGGGCGTACTTGATGCCGGTGACGTTAGAGGACGGCGTGTAGCCGGTGACGCCGGTGCCCACGTAGGTGGTGTCCTCGGTGACAGCGGGGTCGGTCGTCTCGAAGGACGAGCTCCAGGTCCCTCCCGCGACCGCGGTCGGGACGGTCGCGGCGGAGGCCCCGGGCGCGACGGCGACGGCGCTCGCGGAGGCGAGCATCGCGGCGGTGGCCGCGGCCGCGACGAGGCGGCGCCGCACGAGGCGACGCCGCGAGGGTTCGGTGGACGGACGGGTGAGGCGCATCGATGCTCCCAGGACAGAGGTCGGTCATGCCGGTCGGAGCGGCGGCGCCCCGACCGAGGACGACGTCGTCACAGCGGTGCTGACAACGTTGTCCGATGGCCTCAAAGTATGAGGCGGGTGAACCACTGTCAACGTTGGAAACACGATGCACAGCATGTGCTCAGCCGGGGGCGGGCGGACGCGTCGACCCGGCGCTCTCGACCCGGCTCGGCCGGGCCTGCTCGCTACCTCTTCCTGACCTTCTTGGCCTTGACCTTCTTGGCCTTGAGCGTCACCTTCGCGGAGGCCGAGGCGACGTTCGCCGGGTCGCCGGCCACGAAGGTGGCCTTGACCTTGAGCTTCTTCGCCCTCGTGTACTTCTTGGCGAGCTTGACCTTGAGCTTCTTCGCCCTCGTCACCCTCACGGTCTTGGCCTTCTTCTTGCCGACGCGCACGGTGACCGTGCCCACGGGGGCCTGCCCGTTGGTGAGGGCGCCGACCTTGACCTTCACGGTCGCCTTCTTGCCCCGGCGGTACTTCCCCCCGGAGACCGAGATCTTCGACGGCTTCGCCTTGACCACGGTGAACACCTGCGTGGACGCGGGCGAGACGACCGTGGTCACCCCGCTGACGAGCGTCGCCGTCACCGAGAGGTAGATGCCGCTGCGCAGGCTCGCGGGCAGCACGAGCCGGGCCACCGAGGTCCCGCCGACGCGGGTCACCGGGACCGTGCCGAGCGGGCCGGCGTCGGACCGGAAGGTGACGCTGCCCGTCGTCGTGCCCGTGACCGTGACCGCGACCGAGGCGCGGCGCGCGGGCGCGGCGCCGTAGACCTGGCTCAGCGCCGAGAACCGCGGGGCGGAGACGCGCAGCGCGGACGCCTTCGGTGTCACCACGACGGTGACGGGAGCCGAGGTGGCCGCCGCGTAGACGCCGTCGCCCGGGTAGACGGCCGTGAGGGTGTGCACGCCGGCCGTCAGCCCTGTGACGGCGCGGACCGCGGTGCCGCCCGAGACCCAGGCGGTGCCGACGGTGACGCCCGAGTCACGCAGCTCGACGCGGCCGCTCGCGTCCTGCGGGAGCGTCGCCGTCAGCGTCACCGAAGCGCCCTCGACCACGGAGGTCCGGTCCGCCGCGAGCGTGAGGCCTGGTGCCGTCGGCTCTGCCGACGGACCGCCGGTGAGCAGCTCGATCTCGGCGACGGCGGGTGAGCTCCCCGTGCTCGTCCCGGTCACGGAGAGCCGGTAGGAGGAGTACGTGCCGGGGTGGGCGATGCGGAAGGGCCGTGTCTGGGAGCGCCAGCGGAAGCTCTCGCCGCTCCGCTCGTCCACGATCGTCCAGCCGGTGCCGTCGTTCGAGCCGTACAGCGTCCACTCCGACAGGTCCGGGGCCGACCCGGACGAGCTGGTGATCGTGTACGCCGTGGCCTCGCGCGCACCGCCGGAGAGCGCCACCGTCACGCTCGGCTGGGAGCTGGAGAAGGTCGTCGCGGTCCCCGACGTGTTGTCGACGAGCGCGGCGGAGGAGCTGCCGTCGCTGGTCGAGACGGTGGCGGAGCCCGGGGTGGTCAGGTCGGTGGCCGGTTCCGGCGCCGCTGCCGCGAGGCTGCGCTCGCCCCAGGTCGAGGGCGAGGAGCCCATCGTGAACGACAGGGTGTGGTCGCCGTCGAGCGCGGCCGCCGGGATGGTGGCCGAGCGCCAGGCGTCCCCGTCGAGCCGCGCGGACTGGACGTAGACGTCGTCGTGACCGTTGTTCGCCGCCTGGATCGTGAGCGTGCCGGAGCCGTCGAGCGGCGTGACCTTGACGCTGTCGTACAGGGGCGAGCCGATCGTGTACCGACCGGAGCCCACGGCGAGCGGGTAGATGCCGAGAGCGCCGAACACGTAGGCGGCGGCCATCGACCCGTTGTCCTCGTCGCCCGGGTAGCCCTGCCCGATCTCGGTCCCGACGTAGAGGCGCTGGAGCGCCTCGCGCACGAGCGCCTGCGTCTGGCTCGGCCGGCCCGCGGCGGCGTACAGGTACGGGATGTGGAACGAGACCTGGTTGCTCGCGCCCCACTGTCCCATGCGCACGCCTCGGGCCTCGAGCATCTCGTGGATCCGCCCCCCGTAGCTGCCCGGGTAGTCCGCCTTCTCAGGGGTCGAGAAGAACGCGTCAAGCTTGTCGATCAGGCCCTGCTGGCCGCCGTACAGGGAGGCCAGCCCGTCGACGTCGTACGGTGCATGGAAGGCGAAGTTCCAGCCGTCGGTCTCGGTGAAGGCGCCGCCCCACTCGAGGGGGTTGAAGGCACTGGGCGACTTCGCGAAGCTGCCGTCCGCGTTGCGGCCCTGGAAGAAGCCGATCGAGGGGTCGAACATGTTCACGTAGTCCTGCGCACGGCCTGCGAAGTAGGAGGCCTCCTCCGCGTAGCGCCGGCGCTTCGCGTCCGAGGACACGTCCGGGTCCGTGGACAGCTTGCGAGCCATCTGGGCGATCGCGTAGTCGTTGATCATGCCCTCGAGGCCCCACGAGACGGACTCGCCCTGCGTGACCGGGGTGTAGCCGAGGAAGATCGAGGTGCTCAGCGCCTTGCGCCCCGTCTTCGAGTCCGGCGAGGCGACCGTCGCGTTCTTGAGCGCCGCCTCGTAGGTCTCCTCAGCAAGGGCCGTCGGCATGGCGCCGCTGACGTACGCGCCCGCGAAGGCTGCGTCCGAGCTGGTGCCCGTCATGGAGTCGGAGTAGCCCGGGGAGGACCAGCGGGCGACCCAGCCGCCGGCCCGGTACTGCTCGACGAACCCGTCGATCAGCTCGTTCGCGAGGTCGGGGTAGAGCAGCTCGTACAACGGCCACGCGGTCCGGTAGGTGTCCCAGAAGCCGTTGTTGACGTAGATCTTGCCGTCGTTGATCTTCGCGTTGGTCGCGGTCGGGCCCGCGCTTCCCGACGTGCCGTTGACCGGGCTGGCGTACCTGTAGACGGGGGCGCCCGCGGTACCCGTGTTCTCGAACTGGGAGTTGGGGTAGAGGTTGAGGCGGTAGAGCCCGGAGTAGAGGGAGACGAGCTCGGTCTGCGTGGCGCCGGCCACGTCGTGGATCACGCCCAGGCGCTCGTTCCACGCCGATCTGGCCTCGTCACGCACCTGCTCGAAGGTCTTCCCGGTCACCTCGAGGTCGAGGTTGCGGGTGGCCTGCTCGACCGAGATGAAGGAGGTCGCGATGCGCATCTCCACGGTCCGGTCCGTGCTGGTGTCGAACTTCATCGCCAGCGCCGAGGTCCGGCCCGACGTGGTCACGCCGCTCGTCGCGGCGCGGTCGAAGGCGATCGACAGGTACATGCGGGTCGCGCCGTTGTTCGTGTTGTCGACGTAGCCGGTGATCGCGTCCTTGTTCACCGTGTCGTACAGGAAGCTCGACGAGCCGCTCACCTGGTCCACGATCACGGCACCCGTGCTGGCCCCCGCGGGGAAGCTGAACCGGTAGACCCCGGCGTGGTCGGTCGGGGTGACCTCGGTGGTGATGCCGTTGTCGAAGCGGACGGAGTAGTAGTCCGGCTGCGCCACCTCGTTGTCGTGGCTGAACGGCAGGGCGCGGGCGGCCAGGGAGCCGTCGGGCGTGCTGGCCGTGCTGATCGACGGCATGACCGACATCGAGTCCCGGTCGGACATCCACCGGCTGGGCTCGTGCGAGATGCCGATGCCCTGCAGCGTGGGCCGGTTCGCCGCGTTGTTGGACTGCTGGTACTTGTACAGGTCGGTGGTGCTGCCCGCCGCCGTCTGCGGCACGAAGAAGTTGAACCCGTTCGGCACCGCCGTCGCGGGGATGTTGTTGCCACGCGAGTAGCCGTCGGAGGAGTTCGTCCCCGCCCGGGTGTCCACGTAGTTCGTCAGGCTCGAGGGGTCGATCGTGGTCGCGGCCTGGACCGCGATGTCGTCCAGCCAGCCGGAGAACGCCGTGCCTGCGGCACCGTCGGGGTTCGCGTAGCTGAAGAGGACCTTCGTGATCTTCTTGCCGGCGAGCGGACCGAGGTCGACGCGGACCTTGTTCCACTGGTCGGTGAACAGGGTCTTCGCCCGGCCCTGCGCCTCGGCCGAGGTGCCGTACCCGTACTGGTCGGCCAGGCCCGTGCTCGAGAGCAGCCGCGGGTGGGAGCCGTCCGCGTCCGTGACCTCGAGGTCCACCGCGACATAGGTGGCGGGATAGCTCAGGTCCGACTCGTCGAGGACGGGGAAGACGAGGTAGGAGAGCTCGGAGCGGTCGCCGATCGTGACGTCAAGACCAATGTACAGGACGTCGGTGTCCGACGCGGCACCGGCGCCGACGTGGCTGCCGGCGTAGCGCACGGAGCGGGTCCCGGTGAACCCGACGCCGGTCTTGGCCGTCCTGGAGGAGCCCGGGCCGGTGCTCTGGGCGAGGACCATGGGGGTGCTCGTGCCCGCGGCCCCGGTCACGTTCGACCTCGGGGTGTAGCCGGTCACCCCCGTGCCGACGTACGTCGTCGACTCGGTGGCTGCCGGGTCGCTCGTCTCGAACGAGGTGCTCCAGGTGCCGCCCACGACGGCGGCCCGGGCAGCGGGCGAGGCCGCCGTCACGGCGGCCGAGACGAGCAGGGCGACGACGGCGGCGCAGGCCGCGAGCCGGCCTCGGCGCTGTACGGGAGAGGGGACGGCGAGGTACATCGTGGCTCCTGGGTTCGAACGTGCTGTCCGGTCCGGGGCGCCGATGCCCCGGCGACCGACAAGGTCGCCACGAGCGGGCGTGACAACGATGTCAGGCTGAGGGAACGCTACCACGCGCCGCGTCCGCGCACCGAACGTGAGGTCTCACCCCTCGGCCGCAGCCGCCCCCGCCCCGACGCTGCCGAGCACCACGGCGTCGATCAGCTGCGTCGCCCACGCGACCAGCTCGCGACCGGCGAGTGGCCGCCCGCCCACCCGCGCCGTCGTCGGGAAGGGCACGAGGACGGTGCGCACCGCGGGCTTGAGGATCGCGCCCGGGTAGAGCCGCTTGAGCCGCAGCTGCGCGGACTCCGGCAGCTCGACGGGGGCGAAGCGCACGTACCTGCCCTGGCCGGTGATCTCCGCGATGCCGGCACGGCGCGCGTGGTTGCGGAAGGCGGCGACCTCGAGAAGGTTGTCCACCGCCGGCGGCACCGGGCCGTAGCGGTCGACGAGCTCGGCACGGATCGCGCCGAGGGCCACGTCGTCCGCGGCCTCGGCCACCTTGCGGTACGCCTCGAGACGCAGCCGCTCGCCGTCCACGTAGTCGTGCGGGATGTGCGCGTCGACCGGCAGCTCGATGAGGACCTCGGGGTTCTCCTCGCCCTTCTCGCCGCGGAAGTCGGCGACCGCCTCCCCCACCATGCGCACGTAGAGGTCGAAGCCGACGCCCGCGATGTGCCCGGACTGCTCGCCGCCGAGCAGGTTGCCCGCCCCGCGGATCTCGAGGTCCTTCATGGCCACCTGCATGCCGGCGCCGAGCTCGGTGTTCGCGGCGATGGTGGCGAGCCGGTCGTGCGCCGTCTCGGTGCGCGGCTTCTCCGGCGGGTACAGGAAGTAGGCGTACGCCCGGTCGCGCCCGCGCCCCACCCGGCCGCGCAGCTGGTGCAGCTGGGACAGGCCGAAGGTGTCGGCCCGCTCGACGACCAGGGTGTTCGCGTTGGAGATGTCCAGGCCGGTCTCGATGATCGTGGTGCACACGAGCACGTCGAACTGCTTCTCCCAGAAGTCGCGGATCACGTGGTCGAGCTCGCGCTCGCTCATCTGCCCGTGGGCGACGGCGACGCGCGCCTCGGGCACGAGCTCCTTGAGGCGTGCGACGGTCCGGTCGATCGAGCTCACCCGGTTGTGCACGTAGAACACCTGGCCGTCGCGCAGCAGCTCGCGACGCACCGCTGCGGCGATCTGCTTCTCCTCGTGCGGCCCGACGTAGGTCAGCACCGGGTGGCGCTCCTCGGGCGGCGTCGCCAGGGTGGACATCTCGCGGATACCGGTGACCGCCATCTCCAGGGTGCGCGGGATGGGCGTGGCGCTCATCGAGAGCACGTCGACGTCGGTCCGCAGCGCCTTGAGCGTCTCCTTGTGCTCGACGCCGAAGCGCTGCTCCTCGTCGATGATCACCAGCCCCAGCTTCTTGAACCGCACGGAGCCGGTGATGAGGCGGTGGGTGCCGATGACCACGTCGACGCTGCCGTCGGCGAGCCCCTCGAGCACCTCCTTGGCCTCCTTGTCGGTCTGGAAGCGCGAGAGCGCCTTCACCGTGACCGGGAACGGCGAGTACCGCTCCGAGAAGGTCTCGAGGTGCTGCTGTCCGAGCAGCGTGGTGGGGACCAGGACGGCGACCTGCATGCCGTCCTGCACCGCCTTGAAGGCGGCCCGCACCGCGATCTCGGTCTTGCCGTAGCCGACGTCGCCACAGATCAGCCGGTCCATCGGGACCGACTTCTCCATGTCGGCCTTGACCTCGTCGATGGTGACGAGCTGGTCGGGCGTCTCGATGTACGCGAAGGCGTCCTCGAGCTCGCGTTGCCAGGGGGTGTCCGGCCCGAAGGCGTGGCCGGAGGTCGCCATGCGCGCCGAGTACAGGCGGATCAGCTCGCTCGCGATCTCGCGGACGTGCTTGCGCGCGCGGCTCTTGGTCCTGGTCCAGTCGCTGCCGCCCATCTTGTTGAGCGTCGGCGCCTCACCGCCCACGTACCTGGTGATCTGGTCGAGCTGGTCGGTCGGCACGAAGAGGCGGTCGCCCGGCTGCCCACGGCGGGAGGGTGCGTACTCGATGACGAGGTACTCGCGGGTCGCCTTGGCGGTGCCCCCGCCCCCGCCGACGGTGCGCGAGGCGAGCTCGACGAAGCGGCCCACGCCGTGCTGCTCGTGCACCACGTGGTCCCCGGGGCGCAGCGCGAGCGGGTCCACCGTGTTGCGGCGGCGGGCGGCGAGCTTGCGCATGTCCTTGGTCGAGGCGCCGACCCGGCCCGTGAGGTCGGACTCGCTGAAGATCGCGAGACGGAGCGCCTCGGAGACGAAGCCCGGGCCCGCGGCGGCCGGGACCACGGTGACCAGCCCCTCCTGGGGCGGCTCGAGCAGGTCGGGAGCGAGCCGCGCGGGCGTCTCGGCGGCACCGAGCTGCTCGACCATGCGGCGGGCGGGGCCGTGGCCCTGCGTGGTGGCGACGAGCCGCCAGCCGGCACGCTGCAGCCCGTGGATGTCGTCGAGGGCCCGCGCGACGTCGCCGTGGTAGCCCTCCACGTCGCGGGCCTCGATGCGGACGGTGCGGGCGCGCTGCTCGAGGGCGTCCAGGTCTCGATACGCTCGTGCCTCGCTACTCGACCGGCGGCTCTCCCGCTGATCGAGTAGGGCCCCCGGGCCCGTATCGAGATCCAGGTCTCGATACGCTCGTGCCTCGCTACTCGACCGGCGGTCGTCCAGGCCCTCGCTGCTCGACCGGCGGCTCTCCCGCTGATCGAGTAGGGCCCCCGGGCCCGTATCGAGATCGAGGGACTCCCCCGGGTCGTCGAGCCCGAAGGTGCCGAACGACCACCAGGGCAGGTGCCGGGCGACCGCCCGGTCGCGCGCGTCGTCGAGCGTGAGGAACGACGCGGCGGACAGGTCGATCGGTGTCCTTGCGCCTGCCGCGGCCGAGGCCCAGGCCGCCGCGAGGAACTCCTCGGTCGTCGCCACCAGGTCGTGGGCGCGGCGGCGCACCCGCTCGGGGTCCAGCACGACGACGGCGCTGTCGGGGCGCACCAGGTCCATGACCGGGACCATGCGGTCCACGAGCGCGGGCAGCAGCGACTCCATGCCCTCGACGGCGATGCCCTGCGCCATGCGGTCGAGCATGTCCTGCGCGCCCGGCAGCTGCTCCACGAGGGCCGCCGCCCGCTCGCGCACCTCGGGCGTGAGCAGCAGCTCGCGGCACGGCGGTGCCCACAGCCCGTGCTCGGCGACCTCGAGGCTGCGCTGGTCGGCGACCGCGAACCAGCGGATCTCCTCGACCTCGTCGCCCCAGAACTCCACGCGCAACGGGTGGTCCTCCGTGGGCGGGAACACGTCGAGGATCCCGCCGCGCACCGCGATCTCGCCGCGCCGCTCGACCATGTCCACCCGCGTGTACGCGGCCGCGACGAGCTGGTCGACGACCTGGGTCATCGTCGCCCTCTGGCCCGTGACGAGCCGGACCGGCACGAGCTCCCCGAGCCCCTCCGAGACCGGTTGCAGCAGCGCCCGCACCGGGACGACGAGCGCACGGATCGGTCCTGAGTACGCCTCGCCCGCCTCCGGGTGCGCCAGCCGGCGGAACACCGCGAGCCGCCGGGCGACGGTGTCGCTGCGCGGTGAGAGACGCTCGTGCGGCAGCGTCTCCCACGCCGGCAGGACCGCGACGTCGTCGTCGGGCAGGTAGCAGCGCAACGCGCCTGCGAGGTCGTCCGC
>Ga0182749_1002446_pt1 | contig 13571 bp, 9 predicted proteins | sample eDN3rd37CKraftMG_FD_128875 | JGI IMG/M metagenome (GOLD analysis project Ga0182749, IMG submission 128875) | Enriched Miracle-Growth compost microbial communities from Emeryville, California, USA - eDNA 3rd pass 37_C Kraft MG (version 2) (version 2) ...
CCGTCGGGCAGGAAAGGCCCATATTTGTTGAAGATGTCCTTCACGGTCCCGAACATGCGCAGACTCGGATGGCGCAGCGACGGCGTGACCGAGAAGCTGAGATCGTGCCGCCAATAAGCCGGAACATTGAGGAACAACGGGTCGGTGACGCCCTGCTGCTCGAAATACTTCTTCATCGTGTTGCTGTCGACGGCCGGCCCGATATAGGCGGTGCTCCAACGCAGCGAGAGGCGGTCGTTGCGCCAGCCGAACGAACCATAGGCCTGATCCTTGGCGGAGCCGACCTCCCCGTTCCAGTCGTCCACCACCAGCCCCTCGATCCCGTTGTAGCGGGTGTTGAGCTTTAGCCGCCGGGAATAGCGCAGGCTCGCCGAGAAGCGCCCCGGTATCCCACCGACCTTGAAGCCATAGGCCGTCGCCACGTCGATGCCGCTCGCCCGGAGCTGGTTGAGATTCTGCTCCTCGTTCAGGATCTTGAAGATCTGGCCGGAATCGTCGCGACGGATCGCGTCGCAGAACTTGTTCGATGTTCCGCCGGTATCCGAATAGCATTCCAGCAGGATGTCGGAATTGTCGAGCGAGGAGATCGCGCCGCGAATCCGAATATCGTAATAATCGACGCTCAACTGGAACCCGCGAAGAAAGACGGGCTGCAGCACCACCCCCGCCGTCAGGGTCTTGGCGGTTTCCTCCTTCAGGTCGGGATTGCCGCTGTTGGGGGCATTGATGCTGGTCGAGGCCTGGGTGAACACGCCGTTGGCGGCGATCGCGGCGGCGATCCCGGCATTGGCGCGGCAGTTCTGCGCGATCGTCCCGGCGGTGGTCGCGGTGACGCCGCTGCACAGGTCGATGATCGTGTCGTAATCGTCGCGGGGCGGCGAGTATAGCTCGGTGGTGTCAGGCGCGCGCTGCGCCTGGCTGTAGGTGGCGCGGAAGCCGACTCCCCTGACCGGCGACCACTGGCCGCCGACGCGGTAGCTGACGGTGGTGCCCACGCCGGCAAGATTATAGCGGGCCACCCGCACCGCGCCATCAAGGCTGAGGCGATAGGCGAACGGCTGGTCGCGCAGTAGCGGCACCGAGGTTTCGATATAGCCTTCCGCCGCCTGCACCTTGCCCGAATATTCGGGAATATAGGCAAAATTGGTGAGACCGTTCTGCGTCAGCTCGTCGGTGGTGGTGCTGGTCTTGTCCTGGCGCAGCTCGAAGCCGACCGCGAGCTGGACCGGGCCCGCCGGCATCGAGAAGGGCGAGCCGGTCAGGTTGCCCGACAGCGTGTCCTGCCGGTTGACCGGCCGGTACCAGACGTTCGCCCGGATATAGTCGGCCGCCGCCTGCGAGATCGACCCCACGCCGAACAGGTTGAGCGGTGCGCATCCTTCCGCCCGCGCGGCCGCGTCGGCGCACTGGATCGAGCCGTCCGCCGCCTTGCTGGCGTTGAGCGCCTTGCTGACGTGATCGAGGTTCAGGCCGTTGGCGCGGACCTGATAGCCTTCATACCGGCCATAGCCGTAGGTGACGTCCCAGTCCCAGCCGCCGGGCAATTCGCCCTGAAAGCCGGCCCAGCCGCGCAAGGTGGTGCGGCGGTTGTAGATTTCGAGATTGCCCACCTCGACCATGCGGCGGCGAAAGTCGACGCCGGACTTCGACGCGGCGGCGGCGATGGCGGCCGGCACATAGGGATTGGTCCGCGCGATGCGCCCTGCCGTGAACTCGTCATTGACGCCGTAGGTGGTCGAATAGCTGAGGAAATAGGGCTCGCGCACCGAATTGGTGATGATCCGCGAATAGAGGAAATCGCCGACGAAACGCACCCGGCTGCTGACGTCGTAGCGCAGCTTGACCGCGCCGCTATAGCTTTGGCGCGGGGTGATGAGCGTACCGGACGGACGATCCTCGTACCCGTTCTTCGCGGTATCGAATGTCTGGTGCATCCCGGTGTCGTCGAAATAATATTTGCCGCTCAGGAAACGGCCGCCGGCGGTGTAGCTGCTGCGGTCGGGCGAGGTCAGCGTGTTGGTGGTTTCGCTGTAGGAAACCGATTCGGTCGCCCAGTCGCGATCGGTCGCCTTCAGGATGTTCTGCTTTTCGTAGGTGAACGTGCCCATCAGATAGAGGCGGTCGTTCAGGAACTTGTGCCCCGCCGCGATCGAGAATTCGGAGGAATCGCCGCCACCGTCATTGGTGGCGGTGCCGACCACGCGCGCCTTGATGCCTTTCAGATTGTCTTCGGTGATAATGTTTACGACACCCGCGATCGCATCCGATCCGTAGACGGCGGAGGCGCCGCCGGTGCTGACCTCCACGCGATCGACGAAGAAGGTCGGGATGGTCGACAGGCTGACGGCGTTGGCATTGCCCTGGTTCGACACCGTGCGATGACCGTCGATCAGCACCAGCGAGCGATTGGACCCCAGCCCGCGCAGGCTGATGGTCGACAGGCCGTTATTCTGCGTCGACGTCTGATTGTTGGTCAGGCTGGCCGACTGGTCGATGCCCGGAATGTCCTCCAGCGCCTCGGCTAGGTCGGTATAGCCGCGCTCGGCGATGCCCTCATGCTCGACCACCGCGACCGGAATCGGGGAATCGAACGTGTCGCGCCGCAAGTGGGAGCCGGTGACGACGATGTCGCTGGCATCGGGCATCGCGGCCGGTGCTTCCGCCGTCGCCTGGGCCGCCGCGGGACGCGCCTTGCCGCCGGCCGGCTTGACCACGAACAGGTTGGACCGGGGATTCTCCGCCCTCAGTCCCGAGCCGGCCAGCAGCCGGTCGAGGGCATCGCGCATGGTGTGGGAGCCGTTCAGCGCAGGCGCCTTCCGTCCCCGCACGGCGCGGCCGCTGAACGTGACCTGCTGATGCGTCACCCGCGCCAGCTCCATCAGTGCGCCGCCCAGATCCTGAGCGGGAATGTCGAAGCTGTAGACGCGTTCCTGCGCGGCGGCCGGTGCCGCCTGGACCACCAGCGCGACCGCCGCCACGCCGGCGGCCAGATGCGAAACACGGATCGGAAAAATGCTCATGCGGTTCCCCCAGTGACGGCCCACCCCAGGCCGTCTTTTCGGGGTAAGACGCAGCATCCCGCGCCGGGGACACGATTATTTTGAATTTTTATGAGAATTCCTGCCGCTCTCCAGCAAGATCGTCCCGTCGCCCGCCGGAATCGCCCGGATTCCGTAAAGCTCTCCGATACCCACGACGAAGGCGGAAACATCGTCGGTGGAGAACAGCCCGCTGATCTTCACCTCGGCGAGGCGCGGATCGGCGACCACCAATCGCGTCTTCGAGTAACGGTTGAGCCGCTCCACCGCCATGTCGAGCGGCTCGTCGTTCAGGCTCAACTCGCCCGCTTCCCATCCCAGCGAGCGATCGGGATCGAATGTCGTGACGGCGGGGAGCACCTTGCCGGGCTGCACGATCAGCTCGCCGCCCGGAACGGTCAGCCGCTCGACCGGCGCGGCCTGATGCGCGGCGGTCAACGGGCTGGCGGCCGCGCTCAGCTTCGTCCGGCTCACCACCGCGACGTGCCCTTCGTACAATTGCACCCGCACCTCGCGCCCCAGCTTCTCGACGCTGAACGAGGTGCCCGTGGCGATCACCGCCTGGTCACCGACGAGGACCAGGAACGGACGGAGGGGATTCTTCGCGACGTCGAACTTGGCGCGGCCCGACACCAGGATCAGCTCACGCCGGTTCGGCAGCATCCGCACATCGACCCGGCTGGCGGCATCGAGCGACAGGCGCGACCCGTCGGCGATGAACACCACGCGCCGCTCCCCGATCTGGGTTTCGTAATGCTGGCCGGGAACGGGCAGCATGAAATGCACGGCCAGCGCGATGCACAGCAGGACCGACGCCGCAATCGCGGAAATCGCCGCGCGGCGCGGCGTGATGCCCCAATACCGCCGGCCCTGCGCATCGCGATGGAATTCCAGCGCATCGACGCGATGACGCATCACGTCGGGCCGGGCGGCGACATGATCGATGTCGCCCCAGAGCTGCGCCGCGTCCTCGAACGCCTCGCGATTGCCGGGCTGCGCCAGCCAGACGTCGAAAGCGCGCTGCTCGCGCCGCCCCAACGGTTTTTCCGACAGGCGGACGCACCAGGCGGCGGCCTCTTCATCGCGATCGGGGCCGGCGGCGGGAAAGATCGCCACGTTCATTGCACTGTCCTCATCCGCTTGACGATGAACGCCATCGCTTTGGCGACTTCCTGTTTCACGAGGCTGGAGGAGATGTTCAGGCTGGCGGCGATCTCGCGCTGCTCCAGGCCTTCCAGACGATAGAGCACGAAGATATGCCGCCTCCGCTCGGGCATCTGAGCAAGGCTTTCGGCCAGAACTGAAAGCGCCGCCCGGCCGGCGGCGATACGGTGCGGATCGCGCGGATCGACGTCGCGATCCTCCGCCGGGTCGGCCGCCTCGCGATAGCTCGTCCGCACCCGGTCGCGGCGCGCGCGATCCTGTAGCAGGTTGGCGGCGATCTGGAACACGTAGCTGTCGGGCGCCGCGCCCAGCGTGTCGGCATGGGTGACCATCCGCACGAACACTTCCTGCGTCAAATCCTCCGCCTCGCTGTGGTTGAGGACGCGGCGCATGAAGAACGACATCAGCGCCGGCCGCCAACGGCGATCCAGCGTAGTATCGCCCGCCCTCGGTGCCTGCCCCCGCGCCGCCAACACCTGATTGGTTACCCCTTCCGACATGCAGGGTTATACGCGGATCGCCGCCAGAGAGACATGATATTTTCAATCGAACGATGCGCGACGGGCTGATCGGCGCGCTGCTGCTCGGCGTGCTCAACAACGGCCTGAACATGGTCGGCGTCGACCCCTATGTGCAGTACGTCATCAAGGGCATCATCATCCTGCTGGCCATCTATATCGGCCGCGAGCGGCGCTGAGGCCGATGATCCCTTGGGCCTTCGGCTGGTGAGATAGCTTTTACCCCGTCGGCGCGGCAGGCTTTGGCAGCCACAGGATTATGGCCATCGAGACCGCCATGCAAAATTCGAGGAAGAGGCCTGCCGCGGCAAAGTCGCCATTCGCCATCTGAAGCAAAGCACCGATGCAAAGCGGAGAGATGAGGCCGCCGATCTGACCGCCCATGTTGATGAATGCCGTCGCCGAGCCGATCCGCCCCTTGGAAATCGAGCTCATCGGCAATCCCCAAAAGGTTGACTGGAAGGCGCTAAGAAAGAATCCGCATATGGCCTGACAGACCAACATCGCAGCGGTGGTGGAGGACAAAAATGTCAATAAAAGAAACAGCCCGGACAAAGCCTGGCTGATTGTTACGAGAATCTTCCGTTTATTTCTAAATAGGTTATCAGAAAGCCACCCTCCGGCTATCCGGCCAAACGCCCCAAGGACAAAAGGAAGCGACGCCGCAGCACCCATCTCCAGCATCGAGAAACCCCGCGCCTGCACTAGATATGTGGGGAGCCAGCTCTGGAATCCCCAATAGGCGATGTCATATACCAGAAACGCGAAAAAGTATTTCAGCATATCTGGCTGATACAAATCTTTCAATTCATGACCCCGGCCTGTTTCATCCTCGAGCCCGCCCTCTTCAATTTCACATAATTCATCAGGTAAAATCACGCTGACTTCCGATGGCAGGTTCCGGATTATCAACCAAAACAATACGGAAACGACGATTCCGGGGATGAACAGCAGATAGAATGCCGCTCTCCAGCCCATTGCCGCCATGATCGCAACAACGATAATCGGGCTCAGTGCTGTTCCGACCGAGTTCGCCGTGAACATGATCGCCGTTGCCGTGGCGCGTTCCTTTTTCGGAAACCAGGTCGCGATGGTTTTGAACATTGCGCCGGGAGCGGCGCCCTCGCCCAATCCGAACAGCAGCCGGACGACCAATAGCTGACCAAGGCTGGTTACCGCTCCGGTTAACGCGGTGAAAGCGGACCACCACAATAACGAAAACGTCGCCACCTTCCGCGGACCGATGCGATCGGCCAGGATTCCTCCCGGCAGATGCGAAAGCGCATATCCGACGAAGAACGCGCTGATGATGAGGCTAGCCTGAAAATGCGTTAGGCCGAACTCCTTGGTGATATAGGGCAACGCGACCGGCATGGCGCCGCGATCGAGAACCGCCACACCCCAGGCGATGAACAATACGGACAGGATATTATAGCGATATTTCCACCGAAACCTTGTCCCGTCCATCTCGCCCCTCACGTCAACCGATGTATCCACGCGAAGGCTGATTTCGCGCAGCCGATGCAGATCGCACTCAAGCGACGAAGCGTCGCCGACGACATCGAGATCGTCAAAGTCATAGAGCGCGTCAGTTCATTCTCGCAGGTTATGATCGGCTGCGTTGGCGCACCGCCAAGCCGCTCACTCTTTCCTTACGAAGGCGCCTTTAGCGCGGTCTTTGACGACGTCGCGGGCGGACCAGACCGAACCGTTCATCGTGATGTAGACACCCGGCGGCGCAATCTGCGCGGTGGCGAAAGCCATGCCGAGGTTGAAGGGCGCATCGCTGTCCGAGAAACGCGCAGGGGAAAGCGCGCCGACCAGGACGATGGTCTTTCCCGCAATCTCCGAGAGGGTCCTGGCGGTGTCGGTCATGGTATCGGTGCCGTGCGTGATCACGATGCGCGCTTCGTCCGCCCCAGCCACCGCAGCGGCTATCATGGCTCGATCCGCGTCGTTCAGCTCGAGGCTGTCTTTTCGCATCACCTCAACCAATCTGAACGGGTGAGTGACCCGGCCGAGCTGGAAAATCCGGCCGACGACCGACTCCCCGATCTTATATTGGCTGAGCGCATCGAAATAGAGCTTGTCGATTGTGCCGCCCGTCGTGAGCACCAGGATTGGAGGAGGTAATACCATTGCGCAGCGTGACTCTTTTCGATCAGTTTAATTATAATGCCATATGCCAAAGGTCAGTACGGGATGACCCCGAAAATCAATCCCCTTTATTGCAGCATCATGCTGCAAGTCTCGTCCGCCGTCTTGCGCGCCACTTCGAAGAAGGCTTGGACGAGTTCGCCGTTCCGGCTTTCGCGACTTCGGCAGATTTGCAGATGGTGGAGAGTTTCCGGCAAGAACGGGCGAATTGTGAGACGACGCTCGAAACCGCAGACATAGAGCGGGTGGATGAGGGCGACACCCTGCCCGGCCGCCACGAATTCGCAGACCACCGACGCCAGGTTCGCGACGAGAACCGTCTCTATCTCGACCTTGTTGACCTCCAGCATCGTCGTGATCAGACGCCCGGAATAGGTATCGGAATTGAATCCGACGAAACGCTGACCGTTGAGATCCTCTGGCCTGATGCAGTCGCGCATGGCCAGCGGATGCCCGAGAGGCGTGATGCAGACGAGAGGATGTTCCGCCAGCGTCTCGGTGACGATGTAGCGGTTCTCGATGCGGCCATTGACCAAGCCGACATCGAGCCTGCGCGTCGCGAGCCAGTCGCTGATATGATCGGAGCTATGCGACTGGACCGAGCAGAACACCTTTGGCCGCACTTTCAGAAAGTTTGACACCGCCCGCTGCATATAGGTTCCGGAAATGGCGGGCATGACACCGATCGAAAGCTGGCCCTGCTCTTCCCGCCTGATGGCATCGGCGACTTTCTGGACCTGCCGCACGCCGGCAAATATCCGGTCGATCTCCTCATAGAAACGCAATCCTTGCGCCGTCAGCGTCAATCGGCGCTTCGCCCGGTCGAACAGCGATATTCCCGCATCCGCCTCGAGGTGCGCGATGAGCTTGCTCATCGCCGGCTGGGAAATGTTCATCTTGGACGCGGCGTTACTGATCGTGCCGGTTTCCACAACCGCCTTGAAGCCCTCGATCTGGCGAAGTGTAAGCTCACGTGGCACGTCCGCCCTCCGGGATTTCAGCTTGGCATGGGCCTTATCATAGCTGTTCGACGCGGAGGAATATCGGCTTCTTCTTGGTGTAGGTATTGGCCCAGACGGCGCGGCCGACGTTATCCAGGACCCCGACATCCTCGCGGACAATCGCTCCCAGCACCGGTGCCAGTATCGTCTCGGTGGTGGGGCCGTACTGGATGACCAGCTTCTGCCCCGTCCGTTGCGAGAACCGCAGCCGCCCCTTGGGTGCAAGCCGTATCTCTTCCCTGACACGGACAGGAGCCGTGCTGGCGATCGGCGCTCCCCATGCGAAAATCGATTCCCCGGTCACCATCGGGTGTTGCTGGAGGATCGTGAACGGCACGGCGCGCATGAAGTCCTCGACCAGTTCGGGGTTCAGGCTCGCCGCCAACACCGCGCGAACCGAGATGCCGAGTTCCTCCCAGATCAGGCGGATCGATGGCCCGTCAAAGTCCAGCGGTGCGCCCGCAACCTCGTCTCCGGCGCCGTCAGGCCCCGGCAGTCCCGGATACCTGAAGTTCTCTCCAAGCTCCCAGGGAAAGTAATGGTAAGCCCAGGAGTAGAGCCTGTTGACGTAGATGACATAGGCGCTCAGGCATTTGTCCGCAGATGCGGCATTCGCGACCCTCAGCACTTCCCGCAAGCTCAGCCCCAGGCGTTCCAGCATGGGAAAGCCGCTATATCCGAGATAATTCGTATATGGCTCGAAAAACTCGTCGCACAGCATGGCGAGAGGCGACGCCGGTTCGCGACGGGCCAGCCGAAGGATCGGATAGACGGAATAGAAGGCGAAGTCGCGCAGCATGCCGTGCGCGATGTCCCATGTTCCGAAATACTGACCATATGAGCCGGCGCGATTTTCCAACGTGCCCGTGCGCAGGCGATAGACCTCTTCGGGCTCCCGGCTGGCGATACGATCCGTCTCCACACCAATTTCTTCCAGGAAGCGAGCCACCGCATCCCCCGTCATCGGGCCAGTCATAAAAAGTCCAGTTCAGTCACGTGAATGATATTTACCGCGAATGGCCGTGCCAGCGTTCAGCACGCCGGCACGCTCCAGGTTATCTGTTGCCTAGTAATGAAACCGAATTCCGCCTTTTACGGTGCGGCCGATCCGATCGAAGTTGTAGTTCATCTGACCGACGGAGAACGTGGTCGCCGTGCTCCCCCCGACGAAGGGCGGCGCCTGATCGAACAGGTTGTCCACGGCGATGAATACCGTGAGGTGCTGCAGGAATTTGTAGCTGATGCTCGCATCGAACGTGTCGGCTGCCCGGACATGGTTGTTGCTGATGGTGAACTGGCTGTTGGCCGGACAGGAGGTCGTGCATTCGATGAAGGCGTTGTTGTAGACGCCGGCCGAAATATGGTTCCACGCCATGTTCATGGTCAGGGCGTCGTTGGTATAGGAGAGCATCACGGACGACCGGAATTTCGGCGCGCTGGGTCCCGAGCTGACGTCGGATCCGTAACCGCCGGTCACGCCCGCTCCCTGGGTGGTCCCGGTATTATCCGAATTCTTGAGCGAGATTGTATAGGTCCCGTATGCACGCAGCGACAGGTCCCCGCCCCAGCCGGATTTGAGCGCCGACAACGGCAGTCTGTAGCTCAGCTCGATATCAATGCCCTCGGCATCCTGCGCCTGAACGTTCGCGGGCGCCGTGACGACGGTGGTGATGACCCCGTTGTTGCGCTGCACGAAGGAACAGAGCGCCTGGTTTCCGGCGAAACACAGGTCGACCACGCTTTGTGCTGTCGGCACCTTGATCGCGCCGTCGATCTTGATCTTGTAATAGTCGATCGAGGCCTGGAATCGCGGAATGAACGAGGGAGACAAGACCACGCCGGCGCCAAGGGTGTTGGCGATTTCGGGCTTCAGGTTCGGGTTGCCGGTGCTGAGACCGGTGACCGTCGCGGTCGTGTTCGTCACCGGGTCGATCACCGCGCGGTTGGCCTGGGCCACGCCGGCGTTGAACAGGTCGCCCAGGAACGGCGCGCGAATGTCACGCGAACGAGTGAACCGGAAGCGGATATCCTCGATCGGAGAATAGATCGTTCCGAGCTTCCAGGTGGTCACCCTGCCGGAAGTGCTATAGTCGGTCAAACGCGCCGCGGCGTTGATTTCGAAGGTCCTTGCCCACGACACGTTCCGCGCGAGCGGCACGACGGTTTCGACATAACCTTCCGTCACCTCATAACTTCCGAAGGTCGGAAGGTAATTCCCGGCGTTGAAGGCGCGCGCGATATCGAGCGCGCTCGCCCGATCCCGCACGCTCTCGCGCCGGTGCTCGACGCCCAGCGCCAGCGACGCCGGCCCGGCCCATGTCGAGAAAGGCTCGCCGGACAGGTTCGCCTGCGCGACCTTCTGCTCAAGTCGCTGATGCCGGAAGCCCGTACCCGTGATGTAGTCGATCGCGGCCTGGCTGTTCACCCCGTTGCCCATCGGATTGTAGGGGACGCAGCCGTTGGTCGGCGCGGTGAGGGTCGAGCGACAGACGATCGCTCCGGTGACCGGGCTACGCACGGCGTCCGTCGCCAGCGCATAGTTTGCCAGGATCACATTGTTCGGCAGGTACTGGTCGATAGCGTTGACGCTATCCTGATAGGAAGCGTCCCATTTCCAGGTCGATCCAAGCAGGTCGAACTTTCCCTCGGCTCCCACTGTCCAGCGCGTCAATATGCGCGTGCTTTCCGGTCTGAGCTGCGGCAGGTCGCCGTTTGAAGTCCCCATCACGAAGGACGTCAGGTTTAGCTCGACCATGCGGGCCGCGATGGTGGCCGGGATGAAGGGGTTGTCCGATCGGATCGTGACGTTGTCCAGATTCCGATTAGGCGTCGAGGTCGTGCGGTTATTCGAATAGGAATACTGGAACTCGCCGAAAAGCTCGAGATTATCGAGAATCTCGTAGCTGACGCGCCCGTAGGCATTCCGGATGGATTCCCGTGCCGCGAGATCGATCTTGTTATCGATGCGCGAGACCTTCCAGTCGCCGCCCTGCATGATGTTGTTCGCGCTGATGAGCCCGAAGTTGAAGGTGGTCGGCGTGCCGCCTGGGCCGAACATCACACCGCGCAAGGGCCCGCGGGTGATGAGGCCGCCGGGCGTGCCGTTGCTCAAGCCGATCCGGCCGCCGACGAGATAATATGGCTGCCCATTGGTTGTCGTCCAGGCCGGGTTGGTAAAGACGGAGCCGCCTTCATCGTTCCAGGGACGATTGTTGCCCTGGACGCCATCGACATGGGACGCTTCGCCGGAAACGATGATGTGCCCGCGCCCGTTGCGGCCGAACCGCGTGCCCGCGGTCAAGGACGCCCGGAAGGCTGCGTTGTCACCATAGGTCGTGGCCCCACCCTGAATCTCCCCCTTCACGCCGGTAAAGCGATGATCGAGGACGAAGTTGACCACGCCGCTCAACGCGTCCGAGCCGTAAAGGGCGGAGGCGCCGCCCGTGACCACGTCCACGCGAGTAACCAGCGCGCTTGGGATAGTATTGATGTCGGGCGCCGCATTGACCGGATTGATCGATGAATTAACGATCCGCCGCCCGTCGAGCAGAACGAGCGTGCGAGCAGCGCCAAGGCCGCGAAGATTCAGCTGATTGACGCCGATCGTGCCGCCGCTGACGTTGTTGGGCTGGCTCGTCGGCGTGACGGCGGAGGTGAACTGGGGCAATTCGTTGACGGTGTCGGCGATGTTGGTGGCGGCCTTTGCGGCCAGGGCATCGGCGGAAAGGACCGTCACCGGCGTCGGCGCCTGGTAGCCGTTACGTACGATCCGCGATCCCGTGATTATCACGTCATCCGCGGCGGACTGTTCTGTCGCCGGCGCGGGCGGGGGCGCCTGGACATTGTCCTGCGCACGAGCGCAAATTGGCGCGACGGAGGCTGCGATCATCGCGAAACCCGCGCTGCAATACAGGGCAGCACGCGAGCGTAAAGGCCTGGACGCCGACATACGAAATCCCCCACTCAATGTTCTCAGGCGCCTAAATTGAAGTCGCCTGCAACCTTCCGTCAAAGTCGAACGGACTGGGGTTATATTCGCTCAGGTTATGTTGGCGTCTAAGGCCAAGTCGATGTCGTCGAAGTAATTGAAGGAAGCTACGGCGGCAGCGCCTCAGTCGCAGCTACGGAAAATCAACCAAATCCGAGCCACCGCGCCATGGAATCCAACTCCAGCCGGAGAGCCTCCCGCATATGCTCGGGCGCGTCGGGTTCGAGATGGACGGAGCGGACGATCAGCCGCTTCGCCTGCCGGTCGGCCTTGAGGTCGACCCGCGCGACCAGCCGGTCGCCGAGCAGGAAGGGAAGGACGTAATAGCCATATTGCCGCTTCTCCGCCGGCACATAGATTTCGATCCGGTAGCGGAAGCCGAACAGCCGCTCGGTGCGGCCGCGTTCCCAGACCAGAGGGTCGAACGGGGCCAGCAATGCCTGCGCCTCGATCCGGCGCGGGCGGCGGGCGTCGTGGTGCAGCCATGCGTGCCGCCAGCCGGGGACCGCGACCGGGATCAGCACGCCTTCCTCGGCAAGGCTCTGGATCGCGGGCCGCGCATCCTCCGGCGACTGACGGAAATAATCGCGCAGCTCGGCATCGGTGGCGATGCCCAGCGCCGCGGCGGCGCGCTCGATCAGGCTGCGATGCGCTTCGGCATCGGAGGGCGTGGCGCGGGCAAGCACGTCGGCGGGAATGACGCGTTCGGTGAGGTCATAGACGCGCTCGAAACTGCCCCGGCGCGTGGCGGTGGTGATGTGGCCCGCCCAGAACAGCCATTCGAGCGCCCGCTTGGTGTCGCTCCACTCCCACCAGCCGGACTGGCCCTTGTGGCTCTCGAAGTCGGAGGTGGCGAGCGGCCCTTCACCCCGGATGCGGTCGAGCAGCGCCATCGCCTCCGCGCGGCGCTCCGTGGCATAGAGGCGCATCCGGCCCCAGCCGGCCTCGCCCCGATCGGCCTGCGCCATCCGCCAGCGCAGCAGCGGTTGGAGGTCGAACGGCAGGAGCGACGCCTCGTGCGCCCAATATTCGAACAGCCGGCGCTGACGCTTCGGGCCCCATGCCAGCCGGTCGAGGTCGGTCCGATCATAGCAGCCCAGCCGCGAGAAAGCGGGAAGGTAATGCGCGCGCGCCAATACGTTGACGCTGTCGATCTGATGCAGGTTGAGCCGCTCCACCGTGCGGCGGAGGTGCGCAGGGGCCGGTTTCGCGGGGCGAGCCGCGCCGAAACCCTGCGCGGCAAGCGCGATGCGCCGCGCGAGCGGCAGGCCGATCCGTTCCAGCGCCATCAGCCCGGTTGCGCCGCCGGGTCGCGTATGGCCGGCGGCTCCCAGCCGAACACGCTGCGGCCGCCATAATCGTGCGAGCGCGTGAGCTCCTCCGCGACGACCGCCTCCACCGGAGGACCGGACGCGGTAGCCTCCAGCCGCCGCGCCTGCGCATCGAGCCGCCGGATCGCCGCCAGTTCCTCCTCGCGCCCCAGCTTCGCCTTCACCACGGCGGACTTCATCACCGCGATCGTGCGGTCATAGACCCTGGTCGGCACCGGATAGGGATGCCGGTCCTTTCCGCCATGGGCGAGCGAGAAGCGCGCCGGGTCGCTGAAGCGGCACGGCGTGCCGTGGACCACCTCCGCCACCAGCGCCAGCGCCCGGACGGTGCGCGCGCCGATGCCGGGAACCAGCAGCAGCTCGGCAAAGTCCTC
>Ga0182749_1002448_pt1 | contig 13556 bp, 12 predicted proteins | sample eDN3rd37CKraftMG_FD_128875 | JGI IMG/M metagenome (GOLD analysis project Ga0182749, IMG submission 128875) | Enriched Miracle-Growth compost microbial communities from Emeryville, California, USA - eDNA 3rd pass 37_C Kraft MG (version 2) (version 2) ...
ACGCCCACTTTGTCGGCCGGCTTGCCCGATGTCCCGCATCGCGCTGCGCCGCCCTCCGCGTGGATCGTCTCGCCGGACGAGAAACAGAATGATTCAATCTAGCCATGAAAGGCTCTAGAGTAGACGCATCGTCAATAATTGAGTTCCGACGGACTGCCCGCTATCAATCCTGTGGACGGGCGCGCCGTTTGGTGCTAGCGGAACGGCGCTTTGGGAGAAGAAGCATGATCCTGTTCCAGGTGGAGCGACGACGAAAGGACTGAGCGCCCGAACAGGGGCGCGATAATCCTGGCGCTTGCGCCGCACATTCCTTTCGAGCCTACCGGAACCTTGCCATGTCCCTTGCCGACATCGTTTTCATGCCGGAAACCCCGGCACACGACCACGAAATCGAAGACATCAACGCCGAGGCCTTCGGCCCCGGCCGCTTTGCCAAGGCGGCCTACAAGATCCGCGAGGGCGGGCCGCACGAGCGCGCGCTCTCCTTCGTGGCCGTGCATGAGGGGAAGGTCGTCGCTTCGGTGCGGCTCTCGCGCATCGTGGCGGGAGAGGGAAAAGGGCTCCTGCTCGGCCCTCTTGCCGTTCGGCCCGCCTACAAGAACCAGGGCATCGGCAGGAAGCTCGTGAGGATCGGTCTCCAGGCTGCGCGCGAGGTGGGGGTCGGCGTGGTCATCCTCGTCGGCGATGAGCCCTATTACGGGCCATTCGGCTTCAAGCGCGTTCCCTACGGCCAACTCGCCATGCCGCGGCCGGTGGATCCAAACCGCCTGCTTGCGGCGGAACTCAAGGAGGGCGCGCTCGCCGAGCTTCAAGGTATGGTGATGCATGCGGCGACGGCAGGGCAGGGCATCGCCGCACCCCTTGCCGCTCCGCCGCCGATGAAAACGCTGTTGAAGCAGGTCGGATAGAGCAGCGCGCCCACACACGCTCGCGCGTCCGCTCTACCCCTTTTTTGCTGCATTCTGCGCCGGCAGGTGATACCACCTGCCTGCAATGCTCTAACCACTCTCGCTATTGTCCGGCCTTGTCGAGCACGACACGGTTGACGCTGACGCGGTTCTCCTCGTCGCCCTCGCCACGGATGATGCCGTAGATGATATCGGGCTGGGAACGGTCCCGGGCGATGCCCTGGCCGCGGATTTCAAGGGGAACGGTGGCCAGCCATTTCAGGGTCGAGCCGATCTCGGGCACCTGCATCACATAGGCTTCGGCCGGATCGTGGCCGCTCAGGTAGAGATTGCCATCGGGTCCCCAGGAGCCGCCTGAGTTGGACATGTCCTCGAACTTTTCCACGATCTCATCCGGGATCACGTATTGCTCGGCGATTTCCCAGTCCGGCGTGAAGCGCACCACTTGGGTGTTGTACTTGTTTCCGTAGGCGATCGGGCTCTTGTCGAACACGCGGTTGTAATTGGCGAAGCCGCCCCACCAGGAGCCATCCGGCGCCCGGTCGACCCAAGTGAAGGAGCCGATCTGGATGCCGAAGCTGTAGCTGTCCAGATGGTCGAGGGTCTCGGCGTCGAAAACTTCCAGCGAGCTGGTCATGGGCCAGGTCGAATAATTCGAATGGGCGACGTAAATCTTGCCATCCACCACAGCCGCGCTGTCGAAGTGGATCGCGCCCTTGTCCTCGTAGTCGACCGACTTGACGAGCTCCTTGGTACTTTTGGAATATTTGGCGATAACGGTGTTGTCGATGGCGTAGAAGTGCTCAGCATCGACAGCGATGGCCTGATTGGCCTCGGGAACCGCGAAGACCTCGACCACTTCTGACTTCATCGCCGGCGGCTCACTTTCCTGCGCCAACACAGGTACGGCAATCATGATTGCGGCCAGCGGAACGTCCGCCCAAAAGGCTTTGGCAGGCATGTCATTCTCCAGATTTCCCGCTCCACAGGCAGCGGCACCCTCAACCCGGCCAGCTTAGGAGGGACCGATGAAACCGGTATGACGTGGGAACGGGGCTATCGCCCCTCGCGGTACCACATGGAGCCGAGCGCCAGCAGCAGGAGGCCAAGGCCGAGGAAACCGGCAAAGAGAGGCACCCGGCTCACTGATTTGAGCGTGCTGTCATTGGTGGTCCTCAAGCCCATCCAGTCACGGCCCGCAGCCACGCTCGCATTGGCTCGCACCGGCACGATGTTCGGCAGGTTCACGCCGGTCACGCCGGCGCTGAGCCGGCGCACGCTGCCGCCGCTTTCCTCCGCGACCGGGCGCAGCACTTCCTCGGTGGAAACCGTGTCCGCGAATTCCGGCGCGTTTATCGGTCCCACATGGGCGAGCGCGGTGAGATCGCCGTTCCGCACCTGATAGAGGCCGATTTCGTTCGTCTCCAAGGTGGCGCGGAAGAGTCCGGGCTCAGAGGCCACCAACGGCACCTCGCGAGTGGCACCTGAGGGGGTCGTGACCGTCGCCGTGCCGGCTTCGTCCGCCATGGTCTGGCGCGTGATGTCGAGTGTCATGCCCTGGCCGTCCGCGGTCAGCCGCTCTTCTTCCAGCTCCGGCTCTTTCATCAGCCAGTGGGCGATGCGGCGATAAAGCGAAACGTAAGGGCCGCCGCCCTGATAGCCGCGTGCCCAAAGCCAGCCCTGGTCGGAAAGGAACATGCCGACGCGCCCTTCGCCCTGGCGGGCAAGAAGGAGCAGCGGGCGCCCGTCCGGCCCTTGCATCACGGCCTGGCCGTCGGGCCGGTCTACGCCGATGATGCGGAACCAGCGGCTCCAATGGGGCGGCTCTGTGTTCGAACCATCGAGCGCGCGGGTCACGGGATGGCGCTTTCCGAGGTCGCTCACGCGCGGATAGAAGCCTTGCTCCACCACCTCGCCGTTGGGCAGCGCCGGAAGCGCCGAGATCAGAGGCGTGCGCGCAATCGACTGCTCGCCGGCGAATTCGGGGCCCGCCGCGATCAGCAGGGCGCCGCCGTTCTGCACATATTCGGCGATATAGTCGTAATAGAGGATCGGCAGCACGTCGCGGTGCTGGTAGCGGTCGAAGATGATCAGGTCGAAGTCATTGATCTTCTCGACGAACAGCTCGCGCGTGGGGAAGGCGATGAGCGACAGCTCGTTGATGGGGGTCCCGTCCTGTTTCTCCGGCGGCCGCAGAATGGTGAAGTGGACGAGGTCGACGGACGCGTCGGATTTCAAGAGGTTGCGCCATGTGCGCTCACCCGAATGAGGCTCCCCGGAGACGAGCAGTACACGCAGGTTTTCACGGATCCCGTCCACCTGCGCCACGGCGCGGTTGTTGCTGTCGGTGATCTCGCCTTCCTCGACGGGGATGCGCAGCTCGACGATATTCTGGCCGGCGGTGGGCAGGGTGATCTCGAAGGGCATTTCCTGCCCGATCACCGCCTGATCCACCGAAGACAGCTGCCCGTTGACATAGATCTCCACTTCCGTGGAGCCCGTCTCGCCGGCCGAATCCAGCACGCGGTACGTCATCTCCATGGGCTGGCCGACGATGCCGAACCGCGGCGCACGCTCAAATCGTACGCGCCGGTCACGTTCGTCTTCCTGCCCGGTGATCAGTGCATGGAGCGGGCCCGAGAGGCCCGCGGCATTGGGCGGTGTGTCGTGAACCTGGCCGTCTGTGATCATGATGGAGCCCGCAACGCGGGAGGGGGGCACATCGCGGAGCGCGCTCGACAGTGCGTCGAAGAGGCGTGTCTGCGTGCGTTCGTCCGCCGCTTCGCCGCGGCCTGCCTCGACCATGCGCACCTCGAACTGGTCCAAGCCCTGCAGGCGCTGCTGCAGTGCCTCCGCCGCCCTCCGGGTCGTGTCGGCGCGATTGCCGATGTCCTGGCTCTGGCTCTCATCCACCACGACGGCGACGACGCTCTTGAGCGGCTCCCGCTCCTCATCGAGCAGCACCGGGTTGGCGAGCGCCAGCGCCAGCGCTGCGAGGGCTGCGAGACGCAGTAGCGCACCACGGCGGCCCAGGAACAGGCTGAGCGCCATCAAAAGCGCCAGCGGGATGAGCACCGCTGCAAGCACGGTCCAGGAAAAGAGCGGCTCGAAGCTGACCGACCAGTTCATGCTACTGTCCCAGCCGTTCGAGCAGGACCGGCACGTGCACCTGGTCGGACTTGTAGTTGCCGGTCAGCATGTACATCATGATGTTGACGCCGGCCCTTAGCGCCAGCACGCGCTGCATGGGATCGGCCGGCACGGTGGGAAGCAGCGGTTCGCCGTTTTCGTCGATGGCCCAGGCGCCGGCGAGGTCGTTGCCGGTGATCATGATCGGGCTCACCCCGTCGCCCGTCCGCACCGGCCGGTCTGTGCGGCTTTCAGCGGTCGAGGCTTCCACCCACAGGGCGCTGCCCCGGTAGCGGCCGGGGAAATCGGGCAGGATGTAAAAGGCCTTGGTCAGCACGTGGTCGTCGGGCACCGGCTCAAGCGGCGGCACGTTCAGGCCGGAAAGGATATCGCGCAGCCGCTGCGTTTCCGGAGTCACGGCGCCCGAGGCGCCGAAACCTCCTGCATACTGGTCGCGCGTGTCGAAGAGCACGGTGCCGCCCTGCTGCATGTACGCGTCGATGCGGGCGATCGCCTCCTCCGAAGGCATGGGCGCGCTCGCGTCGATCGGCCAGTATATAAGCGGGTAGAAGGAAAGCTCGTCCTTCGACAAGTCTACCGGGGCGGGTTCGCCGGGCTCCAGCGCCGTCTTCTCCGCAAGGAATCGCGACAGGCCCATGATGCCGGAGCGGCTCACCGCGTCCACGGAGGAAACGCCGGTGACCACATAGGCAATGCGTGTGGCCGAAATCGCATCGACCGCTGCCTGGTCCGTCGGCTGAGGTTCATCGGCCTGGGCCATCGCCCTGTCGGGCGCCATGAGCCCCAGCACGACAAAGGCTGCGAGGATCGCGGCCGCCTTGGCTGCCGTGCGGGCCCTGCCTGGCCTTCGCTGCAGAAATCCGCCCAGCCAAAGCACCGCGAGCGTGTCCAGGGCAAGCAGCGCCAGGGCTGCCGCCATGAGCGGTCCTTTGAGCGGACTCGAGCTGTCGAACGCGTAGCTCGTTTCCGTCATGGCGACGGGGGAGGCCGGCCGCGCCAGTGCCGCGAGCGTCGTTCCGGGTTTCAGAAGATTATGCGCCACGACCCCCTCCTCGGAACCATAGAAGCCAGGCGGATGGGAAAGGGTCACCGGCGTCTCCTGGCCTGGGTTGAGCGGCTCGGCCTCCGGGCTCGGCGGTACCAGCGTTCCGGTGGCCGAGATCATCCGATAGGGAGCCAGCTGCCCGCCCGGTCCATCCGCATCGGCGGTGACGGTTCCCTGGTTACGGGAAAGCTGCACGATCCGCCGCAGCATTTCCACGAAGGTGCCGGATATGGGCAGGTTCGACCAGGTAGCCTCGGGCGTGATGTGGAACAGAATCACCCGGCCTTCGCCGCGCTGGGCGCTGGTGACGAGCGGGGTGCCATCGGCGAGATTGGCCCAGGTGCGCTCCACGATATCGGCCGAGGGCTCGGCCAGGACCTGCCGGGTGACGGTCACGTCCTGCGGGGGCGAGAGATCCGAGAACGGTCCGCCCGCCGGGAATTCGCTGACCGGCTGGGGCTCCGACCAGGATAGCGTCCCGCCCAGCGAGCGCTCGCCTGTGCGCAGCCTTACCGGCAGAAGCTCCTCGTCATATTCGGCGGCCGCAAGCCGGGGGCCTGCGAAGCGGATCAGCGTGCCGCCGCCCCTCATCCATTCGACGAGGCGCCCGCGCACGGATTCCGGCAGCGTGCCCACATCGGCCATGATGATCGCCGCCGGATGCTGCTCGAGAATCTGGGGGATCGCTTCGATCAGATCAGGATTGGAGGGTTGGACAAGATCCGCGTAGGGCGCGAGCGCGCGCTGGATGTAATAAAGCGGCGAAAGGAGCGGCTGCGCCTGGTCGCCCTCGGTCTGGGAAAGCAGGCCGACCCGCCGGCGACGCGAATTCTCATCGAGCAGCCTCAACGCGCCCGCGTGGTTCTCGCCATCGATCGCCACGCTCGTGAAATCGTTGCGCAGTTCGAAGGGCACGCGCATCTCACCGGTCGCCTGTGACTCGCCCGGCCCGAAGCTGATCGCCGCTTCGGCGATCCGCCGGCCCTGCTCATCGGAGGCGTAGGCCGTCACCTGCCGCGGGACGGTCTCGCCCTCGGGGCGCGTGGCGGTGACCATGAAGCGCTCCGGCTCGTTGGCGCTGTCGGTGAGCGCTATGGTCGAGAGCGCGCCCGGGCTGACCCAGAGCACATCCGACAGTTCGCTTTCGAACAGGTTCTGGAACGCCGCCTCGTCGCCTTCTGCCGCAAGCCCGTCCGTCAGGAGCGCGAGGCTCGCGCCCGGCATTTCCTGCAGCGCTCCCGCCACGCGTGCGTAGATGGCCGGGCGGTCCGTCGGCACCGGACGCGGCTCGGCAGCGTTCAGCCGCTCAAGCGCGGTCTCGGCATCGAAGGGGCCGATATCCTGCGCGGGGTTTTCCGCCGTCAGCGCGAGAACGACCGGGACCCCGTCGGCACGCGCATCGGTGATCAGCCGCGAGGCGGTGGCCACGCGCCGGTCCCAATCCGGCGCGGCGGCCCAACTGTTGTCGAGCACGAGGGCCAAGCCGCGTCCGCCCACGGCGATACGCTCACGCGGATTGAAGACGGGATCGGCCAGCGCAAGGATGACAAGGGCGGCCAGCAGCAGGCGCAGGAGCGTCAGCCACCAGGGACTCTTGTGCGGCGTTTCCTCGCGGCGGACGATACGGGCCAGGATGCGCAGGGGAGGGAAGGTTTCCTGCTGCGGCCGCGGCGGCGTCAGGCGCAAGAGCCACCAGATGACCGGAAGAGCAATCAGCCCCCAAAGGACCATCGGCGCGCCAAAGGAGAGCGGCAGGAAATTCATCGGCCGCCGTCCATCTCGACCGTCATGGCCGTGTGTATCCGGATCAGGGCCTCGGAGGCTAGCCGGTCGGTGTGATTGACCGTGTAGCTCCAGCCGAGCTTCTTGCACCAGCCGGCCAGGGCGTCGCGGCGGGCCAGATAAAGCCGGCGATAGTCCTCGCCCAGGGTCTCGGCGCGGCCGAAGGTAAGCTTCTCGCCCGTTTCCGGATCACGGAATTCGGTGCGACCGGCATAGGGGAAGCTTTCTTCCGCGGGGTCCGCCACCTCGATCAGGTGCGCACGCGCGCCGACCCGCGCCAGCGGATCGAGCCAGCGCATCGTCTCTTCCGGCGGATCGAGGAAGTCACCGGCGATCACCACGTCGGAAAAGCGGCGCACCTGGGTCAGGTCGGGATGCCCGGTGCCCGGCTCCGCGTGGGCGACATATTGCCCTAGCCGCTCGGCGCCATTGCGGGCGGCGAAGGGATCGGTCAGCCCCGGCCAGGCGATCCGCTCGCCGCTGCGCGACAGAAGCTCGGCCAAAGCCAGGATCAGGACCAGGGCGCGGGATTCCTTCGAGACGTCGGCCAGGGTGGATTGGTAGAGCATGGATGGCGAGCGATCGGCCCAAAGCCAGACGGTGTGTGCGGCCTCCCACTCCCGGTCGCGGATATACATGTGCTCGTCGCGGGCGGAGCGGCGCCAGTCGATGCGGGCGACCGCCTCACCGTCCACATAGGGGCGGAACTGCCAGAAATTCTCGCCGATGCCGCGCCGGCGCCGGCCATGCCAGCCGGCGATCACATTGCCGACGATGCGGCGGGCCTGAACGAGAAGGTCCGGCACGAGCGAAGCCCGCGTCCGCGCACGCACGAGCGCATCCTGCGTCGTGACGGGGGCGGTGACTTCGCCGATGCGCGCCATTAGCCTCTCATTCCTGCTAGAGCATTTCCGTTTTCCCTGAACGACGAAAAACGCTCTATCTGTGTTTGTTTTAGCCGCATTTGTGCGACGGCAAGTGATCCCACTTGCCTGCAAAATGCTCTAATCGAGTGTCTTCACCAGCCGCGTGATGACGTCGCGCACGCTCATGCCCTCCGCGCGCGCGGCGAAAGTAAGTGCCATGCGATGCTGAAGCACCGGCTCCGCAAGGGCGCGCACATCGTCTATCGAGGGCGCGAGCCGGCCCTCATAGAGCGCGCGGGCGCGGGCGCAGAGCGTCAGCGCCTGGCTTGCGCGGGGGCCGGGGCCCCAGCTCACATGGCGGTCCGTTTCGGGATGGCCGACACCGGGGCGCGCCGAGCGCACCAGCGCAAGGATCGCCTCGACGACGGTTTCCGGCACGGGCATCCTGCGGATCAGCATCTGAATTTCCTTGAGACGCTCCGGCGTCAGCACGTTCGACGGCCGTGCTTCCTCCACGCCGGTCGTTTCAAGCAGAATGCGCCGCTCGGCGTCGAGTTCCGGGTAGAGGATATCGATCTGCATCAGGAAGCGATCGAGCTGGGCTTCGGGAAGCGGGTAGGTGCCTTCCTGCTCCAGTGGGTTCTGGGTCGCAAGCACATGGAAGGGCGAGGGGAGGTCGTAGCGCTGGCCTGCCACCGTCACATGGTACTCCTGCATGGATTGCAGCAGCGCGGACTGGGTGCGCGTGCTGGAGCGGTTGATCTCGTCGGCCATCAAAAGCTGCGCGAAGATCGGGCCGGGCAGGAAGCGGAAGGAGCGGCGGCCCTTCTCGTCCTGCTCCATCACCTCCGAGCCGAGGATGTCCGAGGGCATGAGATCCGGCGTGAACTGGATACGCCTTGCGTCGAGCCCGAGCACCACGCCCAGCGTTTCCACCAGCTTGGTCTTGGCGAGGCCGGGAACACCGACGAGAAGCGCGTGACCGCCGGCCAGAAGGGCCACAAGCACCCGCTCCACCACGGCCTCCTGACCGAAGATCACTTTTCCGACACCCTCGCGCACACGGGCGATATCGGCCAGCGCGGCTTCCGCCTGCGCTACGATCTGCTCGTCGCTTATTGTCTTGGGGCCGGTCGCATGGTCTCTGGCGATGATGCTCATTCGGCTTTGTCCTCACGTTCTGCCGGCGTGGCGATCACTGCAATATAGGGCGAAGGAATCGTAGCAGGCCACCTCGGAACGAACTTAGATGAGTTCACATGGCTGACAAGCCGGATAACAGTGACTATTTCGTGACGAGAGCTGGAGTATGGTGAAGGACATGGCCAAAGGCGTGCTGGCGAAGCCCACGGACGCAGCAGCGCTCTCGGCGCTGATTTCCCGCGCGGCGCGCGCCGGGAAAGGGGCGCCCCCCGTCGATCGCTGGAACCCGCCGTTCTGCGGCGATCTCGATATGGAGATCAAGGCCGACGGCACGTGGTTCTATCTCGGCACGCCGATCGGGCGCATGCCGCTCGTGCAGCTTTTCTCGTCCGTGCTGCGAAGGGACGAGGACGGCAAGACCTATCTCGTCACGCCGGTGGAGAAGGTAGGCATTCGCGTCGAGGACGCGCCTTTCATTGCGGTGGAGCTTGCCGTCACCGGGGAAGGCGAGGCGCAGGCACTCACCTTCCGCACCAATGTCGGCGATGTGGTCGAGGCGGGGCCGGAGCATCCCATCCGCTTCGCGGAGGAGCCGGCCACCTGCGGGACAAAACCCTATCTGCATGTGCGCGGGCGGCTGGAGGCGCTCGTCGCCCGGGCAGTGATGTACGAGCTCGTCGCGCTGGGCGAGGAGATGGAGATTGGCGGCCGACGAATGTTCGCCGTGCGCTCCAGGGGAGCGGTCTTCCCCGTCATGCCCATGGAGAGGCTGGAGGCCTCCGCTGCATGAGCACGCAGGACATCGCACTCTTTTCGGCAGCGGACTTCAGACGGCGCGCCGTGGCTCAAGATCCCGTCCTTGCGGCCGATGCATATGGCGACCACCGCCTCAATCCGGATTTGAAGCATCTTCTCCTGCGCGACGGGCTGCACGATGCGGCAGTCCTTGTTCCGGTCGTCGATCACGCGGATGGAGCGACGGTGATCCTCACCGAGCGCTCGAGCCGCCTGCGGGAGCATTCCGGACAGGTCGCCTTTCCGGGTGGGCGAATCGATCCGACGGACATTTCGCCCGAGGATGCCGCGCTCCGCGAGGCGGAGGAAGAGATCGGCCTCGACCGCTCGATGGTCGAAATCGTTGGCCGCATGCCCGATTACGTGACGGGCAGCGGTTATCGCATCCAACCCATCCTTTCGGTCGTGCGGCCGCAATTCTCGCTGGTGCTGAATGCCGACGAGGTGGAGGACGCCTTCGAGGTGCCGCTTTCCTTCCTCATGGATCCAGTCAATCATCGGCGTGAAAGCCGCATCTGGCAGGAGCGGGAACGCTTTTTTTATACAATGCCTTACGGCGAACGCTTCATATGGGGAATCACCGCTGGCATTTTGCGCATGCTTTATGAAAGGCTCTATGCCCGATGACGACGATCGCAGGCGCGCCCTGGCTCGAACAGCGGGGCCTTCAGGCGCTGCTCGAAGTCCTGAACGAAGGCGGGGAGGAGGCTCGCATCGCAGGCGGCGCCGTCCGCAACGCGCTCTTGGGCGAGACGGTCACCGATATCGACATTGCCACCACCAACGTTCCCGACGAGACCATGCGGCGGGCACAAGCGGCCGGTTTCAAGGTCGTCCCAACGGGCTACGAACACGGCACGATCACTGTCGTCGCCAAGGGAATTCCATACGAGGTCACAACGCTGCGCGCCGATGTCGAAACCTTCGGCAGGCACGCCCGCGTCGTCTTCGGGCGTGACTGGAAGGCGGATGCGGAGCGGCGTGATTTCACGATCAATGCGCTCTACGCTGAGGCTGACGGCAGCGTGGTCGATCTTGTCGGCGGCCTCGCGGACCTTCAATCGCGCACGCTCCGCTTTATCGGCGAGCCGGAGAAGCGCATCCGGGAGGATTACCTGCGCATCCTCCGTTTCTTCCGCTTCTTCGCCTGGTACGGCTCGGGCCGGCCGGATGCTGAGGGCCTCAAGGCCTGCGCCCGGCTGAAGGATCGGCTCTCCGGCCTTTCCGCGGAACGGATCTGGATGGAACTGAAAAAGCTGCTGGGCGCCCCGAATCCTTCACGAGCACTGCTCTGGATGCGGCAGACGGGTGTACTCACGCAGGTGTTGCCGGAAACGGAGAAGTGGGGGATCGACGCGATCCATTCGCTGGTCGAGACGGAACGCGCGCTGGGCTGGCCGGTAGATCCGCTCCTGCGGCTGGCGTCGATCGTGCCGCCGGACCCGGAACGGATCGAAAAACTCGCCACACAGCTGCGTTTTTCCAAGGCGGAGACGACGGCCCTGGTCTCGTGGGCCGAGTCGGTGCAGCCGGATCCCTCCCTAAAGGAGGGAGAATTCCTCAAGCTTCTCTACCGGAGCGAGCCTCGCGGCCTGGAGTGGAGGCTACGGCTCGGGCTTGCCTCCGCCCGCGCCCGCGCTGTCGAAAATGACAAAGCGCTCATCGAGGCGGCCGGTTATCAGCGCCTGCTCGACATTGCAGGGCGCTGGGAAAAGCCCCTCTTTCCCGTTCGCGGGAAGGATCTCCTGGAAAGAGGCTTCAAGTCGGGGGAGGCGCTTGGCGCCGAACTCTCCCGCCTCGAGGAAATGTGGATGGCGTCGGGCTTTTCGCTTTCGCGCGAAGAACTGCTCGAGAAAGCGGAAGGGCGCCCGTAGACGCCCTTTCCGTCATTCCGAATTGGAACTGCTGCTTATGCAGCGTCCTGCTGTTGGACGATCCGGGAGCGGATTGCCTCGATCATGCTTTCGCGGATGACGGTTTCTCCGTGCACATCGCGCATGTGTTCCACGGCGCGGCGCATCACCTCCGCCTCCTCTTCATGGCGCGTATGCCATTCGCAGCCGGGGACAAGCGATCCGCAATGAAATTCCTTCATCGTTCAACTCCTCCATCCATGGGGTTGCCTGAAGCATACACGATATCTGGGTGCCGGTCCGCCCGGGACAAGGTCACGATTTGTAATTTTCCGCTGTCTCGGTTATCTCCTGTCGCAGCCACATTTTGAAATACTTGACTTTTTTCGGCTCGGACCGGTTCTTCGACGTGACCAGGAAATAGCCGAACCTTGTCCGGGCAAGCTCTCTGAAAGGCCGCACGAGGAGCCCGGCCGAGAGCGAGTCATGCGCAAGGGTTTGCCACGCGAGCAAGACGCCCTGGCCGGCTATCGCGGCGTCGAGCGCCAGCGATGCATCCGTGAAGCTGTTTCCTTCCTGCATATCGTTCTCGCTCAGGCCGAAAGGGCCGAGCCAAGTGTCCCAGGTGATTGTTGAATTCGCGTCGCGCACAACCGGAACGCTGAGGATGTCGCGCGGCTCCTTGAGGCGTTCCGCCAGCGCTGGCGCACAGACGGGAAAGATTTCCTGCGCCAAGATGAATTCCGTCTTCACGCCGGGCCAGTTTCCCTCGCCCACACGGATCGCAAGATCGATGTCGGATGTATCCAGGTTGACGAGCGTGACCGAGGCATCGAGCCTGAGTCGCAATTCGGGATGAGCCGCTGAAAAGCGGGAGAGCCGCGGCACCAGCCATTTGGAGGCGAAAACAGGGGCCACCGAGATGGTGAGAACCGCATCCGTTTCGCGGCGCGAGAGCGCCACAGCCTCGTCCAGCTTGCCGAAACCCTCGCTCAGGAGGACCGAGACACGGCGGCCGAAAGCCGTCGGCTGCAGGCCTCGGCCCGTGCGCTCGAACAGGGCCCTGCCGAGCTGCTCCTCACAGCGGATGAGGTGCTGACTCACCGCGCCTGCGGTCACGCCGAGCTCGGCGGCCGCAGCCGAAAGCGAACCGAGCCGCAGCACGGACTCCGCTGCACGAAGAGCGTTCAGATGCACACGGTTCAAGTTTTTCATATAGCTTTTCTATAGAAACGCTCAGCCAATCTCCATTGAGATTTGCACATTTCCGCGGGACTTATGGCAATAGCGAATTTGGAGGGCCAGAAGATGATGAAGGTTTTCTTGAGCGTTGCCGCCTTTTTCCGCCGGTTCCGGAACGAACTTCGCGCCGCCGCGGCTGATTTTCACGAGCAAGAAAACTGGCGGCATGATCCGCTCTCCCATCCCGCACTAGCGGCAATGGGCGAACGCGACCTTGCGGATTTGCCTTTCGAGCCGAAAAGCGTCTGGCGCTGACGATCGGCGGCTATTCCGCCGCCAGGCGGCCCTCGAGGAAAGCGCCGGATTGACGCTTCCAGAGTTGGGCATAAAGGCCACCGTGGCGGATGAGGTCCTCATGCGTGCCTTCCTCTACGATGCGGCCATGATCCAGCACGACCACCCGGTCGAGAGCGGCCACCGTGGAAAGGCGGTGGGCGATGGCGATCACGGTCTTCCCTTCCATCAGCTGTTCGAGATTTTCCTGGATCGCCGCCTCGATTTCGGAATCGAGCGACGACGTGGCCTCATCGAGGATCAGGATCGGCGCGTTCTTCAACATCATGCGCGCGATCGCCACGCGCTGGCGTTGGCCGCCGGAAAGCTTTACGCCGCGCTCGCCCACATGGGCATCGTAGCCCGCGCGGCCGGCGGGGTCCCGCACACCCAGGATGAAGTCATGTGCGCGGGCGCGCTTCGCCGCCGCGACGATCTCTGCATCGCTTGCACCGGGCCGGCCGTAGGCGATGTTGTCGCGGATCGAGCGGTGCATCAG
>Ga0182749_1002450_pt1 | contig 13550 bp, 14 predicted proteins | sample eDN3rd37CKraftMG_FD_128875 | JGI IMG/M metagenome (GOLD analysis project Ga0182749, IMG submission 128875) | Enriched Miracle-Growth compost microbial communities from Emeryville, California, USA - eDNA 3rd pass 37_C Kraft MG (version 2) (version 2) ...
CATCTTCTATATCGGTATCCGCAAATGGGTGTATCGCGTCGAGCCGCCGGACGACGTCGAGGGCACGCTGCGCCGCATGGTGGCGCAGTTCTATGCCAATGCCCGCGATCTGATGCTGGCGAAAAAGAGCGGGCGCAAGCGCGCGCCGGGATAGAGCGAAACGGCAATGCCGCCGGTGACGGCGGCATCGTCAACTATGTCAGCGAAGGATCGGCTTATGCCGCCTGCGCGGTGACGCCGGCCGGCAGCGGCAGCGGCTTGTTGGCGCTGGCCTTGAACTCCACTGTCATGAAGATCAGGTCCTTGTCGCCGATATTGGTGAGGTCATGCACCTTGTATTCGCCGGCGCCATAAACCTCGTGGCGTGTCTCGCCCGGCTGATAGGTGTATTCGACGGTGCTGCCGTCATGCACATGCTGACGGCCCTTGCCGCCGCTCACCGAAGTCCAAAAATAATTCAGTACGTGCCGGTGGAAGCCGATCCGCTCGCCGGGCGCCAGCGTGATCATCCAGACGCGCACCGTGTCGTTCTCCGACAAGAGGCGCGAGCCGACGCAAGGGTTGTGGTTCTGCGCCTCGCGCGCGAACTCCGCCTGCAATTCCGCCGACCACGGCGCGCTCTCTTTGGTCACGGCGGGCTTGTCGATCATCGTCATTGCGGTCATGACAGGGTTCCTCCGCTCTTGGGTTCGCGTCATATATAGCAGAGCCGGCTATATCGCGGAACCGGCGGCGAGACGGCGACGAGACGGCGGGGAGGGCGGCGCGGATGTCTGGCGAGCCACGGCGCAGGGCGCTCATTGTCGGCGGTTCCATGAGCGGCCTGCTGGCGGGACTGATGTTGCGCCGGCATGGCTGGCGGGTCGACGTCTTCGAGCGGGTGGAGAGCGAACTCGCCGGCCGCGGTGCCGGCATCGTCGCGCAGCCGCATCTGATCGCGACGCTGCGCGATTTCGGTTTCGATACGCGCGAACTCGGCGTTGCCGTCGAGACCCGCCGCATCCTCGGTCGCGACGGACAGGTGACGGCAACGCAGCTCTGTCCGCAGATCCTGACGGCGTGGGAGCGGGTCTATCGCGCGCTGCGCGATCTGTTCGGGCAGGCGCATTACCACCAGGGCAAGACGTTCAGCCGCTTCACGCAGGACGCGGCGTCGGTCGCGGTAACATTTTCCGACGGTGAAACGTTGCGTGGCGATCTCCTCGTCGGTGCCGATGGCTTGCGCTCGGCGGTGCGCGATCAGTGCGTTCCCGGCATCGCCGCGCACTATGCCGGCTATACCGCATGGCGGGCGCTGATCCCGGAGGCCGACCTGCCGCCGGATGTGTTGCGCGATGTATTTCCCTATATGGCCTTCGGCCTGCCGCCGGGCGAGCAGTTCCTCGCCTATCCGGTGGCCGGGCCCGACGACGACCTGCGTCCCGGCCATCGCCGGCTCAACGTCATCTGGTATCGCCCGGCCGACGAGGCGCGGCAGTTGCGACGGCTGCTGACCGACACGCACGGTGTCGTGCATGTCGGCTCGATCCCGCCGCCGCTGATCCGCCGCGAGGTGATCGACGAGATGAAGGCGGCGGCGGAGCGGCTCCTGGCGCCGCAGTTTCGCGCTGTCGTCCGCCTGATCGAGGAGCCGATCCTCCAGCCGATCTACGACATGACGACGCCGCGCATGGCCTTCGGCCGTGTCGCCATTCTTGGCGATGCGGCGTTTCTGATCCGCCCGCATGTCGGCGCCGGCGTATCGAAGGCGGCGGACGATGCGGCGGCGCTGGCGCGCGCGCTCGATGCCGGCGACGTGGAGAGCGGCCTGCGGCGCTTCGAGGCGGAGCGGCTGCCGGTCGGGCAGCGCACCGTCGCGCAGGCGCGCCATCTCGGCGCCTATTTGCAGGCGACCCGCACCGAGGAAGAACAGGCGCGCGCCGCGCGCCACAGCACCGACGCGGCGGTGCTGGCGGAAACCGCCGTGGTCGATTTCCTCGATGCCTGAAGGTGCCGTGATGGGCGCGCGCCCCCCGTCGACTTGGCTGTGCGTGACCTAAGGGCGAGATTGGACGGCGGCCGAGGCTTGTGGCATCGGTATCGGGCGCCGGCATCCGCCGGCGCGTTTTGTTAGCCGATCAGGGGACGCGCGCTCTGGTCGTCGGAGACACCGATCAGGGCTGTTTCTGAACAAGGCTCTTTTTTAACGATGTGCCGGTTGCCGGCGGCATGGGCCGGCGGCGGTGGCATACGCGCAAATCGGTGACCGGGCTGTGACGATTTCGCCGTCGATCTCGCTGGCAATCCTCTCATTGGTGTTCTTCGGGCTTGGCGACTTCGCCATCAAGCGTGCCGCGGATGACGGTGTCCGTCCGCAGCATGCGATGATGGTGCAGTCGTGGTTCTTTTCCAGCGCCGCGGTGATCTATGCCTATGTCACCGGCCTGCTGGTGTTGACGCCGGCGGTGCTGTGGGGCGCGCTCACCGGGTTGCTCATGCTGATCGGTTACACCTCGTTCATGCGTAGCCTGATCGGTGAAGCGGTGAGCATCCAGGCGCCGGTATTCCGCCTGAACTTCATCGTCACCACGATTCTTGCCTTTGCGGTTCTCGACGAAGCTTTGACCCTGGCCAAGGCGGCGGCGCTGCTGCTGGCGCTGGCAGCGGTGTGGCTGCTGCTCGGGGGAGGTCGGCTGACCATCAGCCGCCGGGCGCTCGGACAGGTCTTGCTGGCGACGCTTGCTCTCGGCGTTGGCAATATCATCTACAAGTTCGGCTTGCTGCAGGGTGCCGTCGCTGAATCGCTGGTGGCGGTGCAGGCGTGCGTCTTCGTTATTCTGGCGACGGGCAGGGTGCTGCTGACGGAAAAGCCGGTTCGCATCCCGGCAGCGGCATTTCGCTATCCGCCGCTTTCGGGAATCCTGTTAGTGTCCGCCTTCATTTGCCTGGTGCGCGGCCTGGCAAGCGGCGAGGCGAGCGTCGTTGTGCCGATCTCGCAGATGGGTTTCGTCGTCACCGCGATCCTGGGCGTCGGGTTGCTCGGCGAGCATCTGACCGCGCGCAAGGCGGCCGGTCTGATCGCCGCGGTGCTCTCGCTCGTCGCGTTTGCGATGTGAGACGGCCGGCGCTTTGCAAGCGCCGGCGTATCGCGGGCGTCAGGCCCGCCGGGCAGCCTTGCGCGGCGCGCTGCGGCGCGAACGTTTGAACCTTGCCATCGCTTCGAGCACCGCGCAGACCGCGGCGGTGTCCTGATCGGCATAGCCGCCCTTGAGCGCCTTCTCGTAGATCGGCTCGGTGGCGCGGAACACCGGCACCTTCACGCCGATCTTGCGGGCAAAGTCGCCGATCACCTGCATGTCCTTCTTCCACACGCCGATCTTCATCGTCGCCGGGCTATAGGCGTTCTTCACCATCATCGGGCCGCGTAATTCGAACATCCGGTTTTGTCCGGCGCCGGCATTGGCAAGCTCGAACACCTGTCGCGGATCGAGGCCGGCCTTCATGCCGAGTACCATCGCCTCGGCGGCGGCGACGTTGTGGATCGCTACCAGCAGATTGGCGACGTATTTCATCTTGCTGCCGTTGCCGAAGGCGCCGAGATCGTAGACCTCGCGGCCGAAGGCGCGGAACATCGGCCGCAGCCGCTTGATCGCGGCGGCGTCGCCGCTTGCATAGAAGATCAGGTCCTTGACCTTCGCCTGCGCGCCGGTGCCGCTGACCGTGCAGTCGAGCATCGTGTGCCCGGCCTTGCGCAGCAGTTTTTCGGCGCGCTCCTTGTCCGCGATGGCGAAGGTCGAGGCTTCGATGACGACGCGCGGCTTGAGCCCGGCGCCGGCGAGTTCGCGCGATACGGCAGCAAGCGCCGCCGGGTTCGGCAGGCTGAGGATGATGTCGCGTGCCTGGCGCGCCACGTCGCTTGCGCTCGTCGCGATCGTGGCGCCGTAGGCCTTCGCCTCGCGCCGGCGCGCGGCGCTCAGATCGTAACCGACGACGTGCCAACCGGCGGCGATCAGGTTTCTGGCGAAGGCGCCACCCATGATGCCGAGGCCGACGATTCCGACCGTGCCCTTGCGTCTCTGCTTTTTCCGTGCCGCCATTTCGTCCTCCGAAAACGTGTCCGTTGCTCCGCCGATGTGTCGGTGCGGGCAAGGTAAATCCGCACGAGGCGAATCCGCACCAGACTAAAACGTCTCTCCGTGTCGCTGTCGAGAGCCGCTGCGATGAGAGTGCAAGGGCCGCTGCCCGCTTCGCTCGAAACCGCTATAGTGCCCCGCATCATGGAGCGCGCGGTCGCGCGGCCATCGTGGAGGATTGAGGGATCATGGCTTTGACACTGGCGCAGGCGACGGCCGCTATCGACGCGGCCCTGAAGCGGGCGCGCGAACTCAAACAGATGCCGCAGACGATCGTTGTGCTCGACGCCGGCGGTCATGTCGTGTGCGCCAAGCGCGAGGACGGCGCCGGCATCGTGCGCTTCGAGATCGCCTTCGGCAAAGCCTATGGCGCGCTCGGCATGGGCTGGGGCTCGCGCACGATGATGGAGCGCGCGGCGCAGAACCCGAATTTCCTCACCGCCATCGCCGCCGCGAGCGGCGGACGTCTGGTGCCCAATCCCGGCGGCATCCTGATCCGCGATGCGGCGGGCGCGGTGCTCGGCGCGATGGGCATTTCCGGCGATACCGGCGACAACGACGAGATCATCGGCGTTGCCGGCATCGCCGCCGCCGGCCTGAGCGCCGATCCGGGCGGCTCGAAAACTTGAACCCGTGCTGGACGGTGGCTAGCGCGGTTTGTCGGCGCGCGGCGGCCGGCCGATCGCCGCCTCCCAGACGGCGTGGATGTGATCGACCTCGGTCTCCAGCCGGTCGAGAAACAGCCGTGCCTGCGCCGACAGCGTGCGTCGGGCCGGCTCGATGACGACGTAATCGGCATAGAGCTGCGGGGCGATGAGCGGGCTGACGATGAGATCGCCGCGGGTGATGTCGTTGACCGAGATGACGCTCGGCAGGATCGTCACCCAGTCGCTGCGCATCACGAATTCCAGCGTCGCGATCATCGCGTCGATTTCCAACCGCGCGGCGACGGCGATGCCGTGCGTCTCGAAATAGGTTTCGAGATTGTGCCGCCTGGTATTGTTGAGGCTCGGCACGACGATTTTGAGCGGCGCGATCTGCCGCAGCCTGACCGGCTTGAGCGGCGTCAGCCCGCGCCGCCGGCCGGATAGCAGCATCTCGCGGTCGCGCACCAGGAGGCGCGACTTGAGGCCGACGGCGCCGGCGAAAGCGGGCACGATGGCGAAGTCGAGTTTGCCGGCCCGCACCATGTCGGTAAGCAGGTTGCTGTAACCTTCGAGGAGATGCAGCCGCACATCCGGGTGCCGGGTGACGAAGTCTTCCATCACCGGCGCGGCGACGGCGCGGGTGAACGAGGGCATCAGCCCGATATTGAGTTCGCCGTCGAGCCGGCCGGAAAGGTTGCGCGCCTCCTCCGATGCCCGTTCGAGGGCGCCGATCGCCGCAACGCAGCTCTTGTAATAGCGCAGCCCCGCCGGCGTCGGCGTCACCCGGCCCGCCCGGCGCTCGAACAGCCGCGCGTGCAACGCCCGCTCGACCGCCGCGACGTGCTGCGAGATGCCCGATTGGGTGGCGTTTTCCCGCTCGGCGGCGCGAGTGAACGAGCCTTCCTCGCAGACGGCAATCACAGCGCGGATCTGCTTGAGCGGAATGGGGCTCATCGGTTCTGTATTAGAGAATATGATCCAGATATGCTCAATATATTATTTCTGTTGGCGGCGCCACACGACTAGCTTGCCGGTGGCGCCGCCACCGGCCACCATCCCCACGATCCACGGAAAGGAACGATCCGCGATGCAACTCGGCTTCTTCACCATGCCCATTCATCCGCTGGAGAAGGAGTGGCGCGTGTCGCTGCGCGAGGATCGCGAGGCGTTCATCCTCGCCGACGAACTCGGCTTTGCCGAGGGCTATGTCGGCGAACACCTGACCGACCGCGCCGAGAACATCACCTCCTGCACGATGTTCATCGCCAGCCTGGTCGCGGCGACCAAGACGATGAAACTCGGCACCGGCACCGTCAACATGCCGAACAGCCATCCGGTCACCATTGCCGCGCAGGTCGCGATGCTCGATCAGATGCTCGATGGCCGCTTCATCTTCGGCATCAGCCCCGGCGGCTTGCTGTCGGACGCGGAGGTTTTCGGCAATCTCGACGCCAACCGCAACGAGATGTTCCTCGAGGCGATCAATCAGGTGCTGGCGATCTGGGCCGGCGAGCCGCCCTACAATCTCAAGGGCAAGTACTGGACGATTTCGGTCGAGAAGCAGTTCATTCCCGCGCTTGGTCAGGGCTATGTCGGCAAGCCGCTGCAACGGCCGCACCCGCCGATCGTCGTCACCGCCGTGGCGCCGTTCTCGAAAGGCGTCACCGAGGCGGCCGCGCGCGGCTGGGACCCGATCTCTGCGAACTTCCTGATGCCGCAATGGGTCAAGAGCCACTGGCCGAAATATGCCGAAGGCTGCGAGCGGGTGGGCCGGCCGGCCGATCCGGCGAACTGGCGCGTGGCGCGCAGCATCTTCGTCGCCGACGACGAGAAAACCGCGAAAGCCTATGCCACCGATCCGAACGGGCCGTACCGCTACTATTACCGGCAGTTGTTCACCAAGCTGAAGAAGGGCGGCCGCATCGACCTGTTCAAGACGCGCCGCGACCAGCCCGACGACGAGGTGACGCTCGACGCCGTCTGTGACGCGCTCATCACCTACGGCACGCCGGACAAGGTCGCCGACGAGATCCTGCGCTACCGCGAGACGGTCGGCGATTTCGGCACGCTGCTCTATGCCGGCAAGGACTGGACCGACCGCGAACTCGGTCGCCGCTCGATGATCCTGCTGGCGGAGAAAGTACTGCCGAAGGTCAATGCCGCGATCCGTTCGCCGGGTCCGAAGGCGCTTGCATGAGGCGGGCGCGCGTCTTCGTCACCCAGCCGATTGCGGAGAGCGCGCTGGCGCGGCTGCGGCCGATCGCCGATCTTGAAGTCAACACGGATTCGAGCCGGATCATCGGCAAGGCCGACCTGTGCCGCGGCGTCGCCCGCTGCGACATCCTGCTGTCGCTGCTGCATGACAGCATCGACCGCGAGGTGATGGATGCCAATCCGTCGCTGCGGGCGATCACCTCGATGGTCATCACCCCGGACCTGATCGACGTGGCGGAGGCGACGCGCCGGCGCATCCCGGTCACCAACATCCCGGCGATCGTCACCGAGGCGACCGCCGATCTGTGCTTCGGCCTCATGCTGGCGGTGGCGCGGCGCATCGTCGAGGGCGACCGGCTGTTCCGCGCCGGCGTCTATCCCGGCTCGCAGTCGAACCATCTTGCCGGCGCGGCGGTGAGCGGCAAGACGCTCGGCATTATCGGCGCCGGCCGTATCGGCCAGGCGGTGGCGCGGCGCGCGCAGGGTTTCGGCATGCGCGTCCTTTATACCGACCTCGAGCGGCTGACGCCGGAAGCGGAGCGGGCGCTCGGCCTTCTCTACAAGCCTTTCGATGAACTGCTCGCCGAAGCCGACTTCGTGTCGCTGCATCCGCAACTGACGCCGCAGAGCCGGCATCTCATCGGCGCCCGCGAACTCGGCCTGATGAAAAGAGCGGCGTTCGTCGTCAATACCTCGCGCGGCCCGGTGATCGACGAGGCGGCGCTGGCGCAGGCGCTCGCCGACAAGCGGATCGCCGGTGCCGGGCTCGACGTCTACGAGCACGAACCGGCGGTGACGCCGGCGTTGCGCGACATGCCGAACGTCGTGCTGACGCCGCATCTCGGCAGCGCGGTGTTCGAATTGCGCGAGGGCATGGCGCACGTCGTCGTCGATAATGTCATCGCGGTGATCGAGGGACGACGGCCGCCGAACTGCATCAATCCCGCCGTCTACGCGCCGGCGTAACCTTGGTACGGCTGCGGCGCGCCAGTGCCGGGCGTTCACGCCGCGGTCAGGCTGCCGCCGACGACGAGCGAGGCGCCGGTCATCAGCGCCGAGGCATCGCTGGCGAGGAACACGACGGCACCGGCGAGGTCGGCGGACCGGCCGGGGGCGATCCGCGACGACGGCGCGTTGGCAGCCGTCGCGTCTGCCGATACGTCGATGAACGCCGGGGCCAGCGCCAAAGCCGGCGTCGAAGCCAGCACATTGACGCGGATGCGGTGTGGCGCAAGCTCGATCGCCAGGGCCTTGGTCAGTCCCTCGATCGCCTGCTTGCTGGCGGCGAGCAGGCTGGTGCTGCCGACAGACGCCGGTTGCAAGGTCGGATTCAAGGTCAGGTTGATGATCGTGCCGCCGCGGCCGGCGGCGATCATGCCGCGCGTGACGCTCTGCGCGACGAAGAACGTGGCGCGCAGATCGATCGCCATCACCGCGTCGAAATCCGCCGCCGTCACCTCGATGAACGGCGCCGGCCGGTCGGCGGCGGCGTTATTGACGAGCACGTCGAACGGTGGGTGGGCGGCGAGCGCGGCGTTGACCGCATCGGCGTCGCGCACGTCGAGTTGCAGCATCTGCGCCCGTCCGCCGCGATGGCAGAGCGCCAGCGCCGCGTCCTCGATCGGATCGGGCTCGCGCGCCACCAGCGTGACGTGCGCGCCGGCGTCGCAGAGCGCCGTTGCCGCCGCCAGTCCGATGCCGCGACCGGCGCCGACGACGAGCGCGCGCTTGCCGTCGAGTCGGAACGAGGGCGGCGCGGCGAGATCGGATGGCAGGAGCGTCATGATATCGGTGCTGCCGCGCCGGCGACCGGCGCGTTCGGTTGATCTTTGCGATCGTCCGGCATGGCCCGATCCCGCGACGCGCGCAACAATTACTTCACCGCCTGCGGATTGATCGGCGAGCCGGTGCCGCCGGTGATGATCAGCGGCGGGCCGCAGAAGAAAAATTCGTAGACGCCGTCTTCGGCGCAGTCCGCGGCTAGCTCCTTGAGATAGAACATCTCGCCCATGCACAGGCCCATCGCCGGGATGACGACCCAGTGCCACGGCTGGTTGGCCTCGGTGGTTTCGTTCGGCCGCACCTCGACGCCCCAGGTATCGGAGCAGATCGCGGCGATCTCCTTCTCCTGGCACCAGTAGCAGTTCTCGAACTTGACGCCCGGCGCGTCGCCGCCGGCATAGCCGCCCCATTCTTTCTCGGCCAGACAGCGCTCCATCTGGCCGGTGCGCACGATGACGAAATCGCCACGACGGATCTCGACGTTCTGGTCCTTGGCGCATTTGTCGAGTTCGTCGTTGGAGATACCTTCCCCGTCCTTGAGCCAATCGACGCCGCGATGCCGCGCGATGTCGAGCAGTACGCCGCGACCGACCATCTTGCTCCTGGAATGCTCGATGCCGAGCACCGACAGGCCGCGTGAATCGATCAGCTTGGCGTCGTGGCCGTTATAGGCTTTGTCCTCATAGAAGACGTGGCCGAGCGCGTCCCAGTGGGTGGCACCCTGCACGCACAGATTCAGCGTGTCGTCGGCGTAGCGGATCTTGTTCCAGTCCTGTTGGCCGGCGACGGCGTCGGTGCCGGTGGCCAGCATCTGGTGGATCGGGTTGAAGCGGCCGCCGAACAGGCCGGTCTGCGGGCCCTCGCGGTCGAGCGGAATGCCGAGGGCGAAGACCTTGCCGGAGAGGATCAGCTTCGAGGCGTTGACGATATCCTCCGGCCGGACGTGGTTGAGCGTCCCGATCTGATCGTCCTTGCCCCAGCGGCCCCAGTTGCTGAGCGTTTTCGTTGCTTCGGCAATGGCCTGTGCGCCCACTTTGATGTCCATTGGCGTTGTCCCCGTCGGTTTTCTGGTTGTTGCGGACCGTGTCGCGGGATTGTGGCGCGCGAGAACGTCCTCGTCTATGGCCGCGCTGCGAGAGAGGGTTTGCCGGCGCAGCCAACCCCTCTGTCCGGAAGAGCGGTCGGGCTAAGGCGCCATGTGCTGTCGGGCCTATATCTTGCGGCTGTCATAGGCCCAGTGCAGGAGCGCCTGTCGCTGCCGCTTGCGGCAGGTCAGGTGGCCCGGCTCGCAGTGCCGCTGGATTTGGCGCAGATGGCGGCGCATCGCCTTCCAGCGCTTGATCTGGCGGCGATCCTCCTCCGGCATTCGTCGGCCCATATAGTAGCGGCAATACCACTGGAACCAGCCGCGCGGGTCGTCCGGGTGGATCCAGCCCTTGGCGCGCCAGACCGATAGCGGCTGGCTGGCATCGACGCCGAAGAAATTCAGCGAGCAGTCGCGGCCGTCGGGAGACAGCTTGGCGCGCGTAAACCAGCTTTTGGGAAATTCGCGGCGCCCATCGCACATATATTTCCCGCAGAATACGCCGAGGCCCAGCATCTCCGCCGGCGTTAAATCGGGATTGAACTCGGGATCGAAGTTACGTCCCGGCGGCGCCACCAGCGTGTAACGATAGCCGCGCTGCATCTTGTCCTTGACGATGATGGTGCGCGGTTTCATCGGCCCATCGTCCCGATCGACTTGAGAATATCGAGCGCGCGGCGCAGCAGCGTCATCGAGGCTTCGAGCGTGCGGAAGGCGGCGTGCGCGCTGAGCGTGACGTTGTCCATGCGCGTGAACGGATGGTCGGCCGGCAGCGGCTCGTGCGCGTAGACATCGAGCCCGGCATGGCGGATATGGCCGCTTTGCAGCGCCTCGATCAGCGCCGCCTCGTCGGCGAGCGCGCCGCGCGCCGTGTTGACGTAGAGCGCGCCCGGCTTCATCCGCGCGATGCGCGAGCGATCGAGGAACCCGCGCGTCTCCTCGCCGAGCGTCAGATGCATCGACACCACGTCGGCGCTCATCAGCAGCGTGTCGAGATCGACCTGCCGGATGCCGGTTTCGGGCCGCGGCGTGCGGTTCCAGCCAAGGACCTCCATGCCGATGCCGCGGCCGATGCGCGCCACCTCGGCGCCGATGCCGCCGAGCCCGATGATGCCGAGCGTCTTGCCGAGAAGCTGCGTGCCTTCGAGCGGCTTCCACGTTCCGCCGCGCAGGCCGCGGTCCATGCGGGCGAGATCGCGAGCGGCGGCGAACATCAGCGCGATCGTGTGTTCGGCAACCGCGGTGTCGCCATAGCCGCGGATCGTGTGGACGGTGACGCCGAGCGCCCTGAGTTCGGGGATCGACATGTAGCTGGCGGCGCCGGTGCCCAGGAAGACGATGTGCTTGAGTTGCGGGCACCGGGCGATGAGGTCGGTCGGCATCGGCGAATGGTCGTCGAGCACGACGTCGTAGCCGGCGAGCAGTTTCGGCAGATCGGCCGTCGCATAGGGCGCGGTGTTGACCGTCACCTGCGGGTCGCCGGCGGTATGGACCCGCGTCCAGACCGGCGCGAGCTGGTGGTTGCAGTCGATGAAGATCGATTTCATGCGCGGGGTCTCGGGCCTGGCGCCGGCATCGTTGCCCGGTCGCATCCGGTTTGTCGAGATCGATGGGTTATCGCGCAACGATCGGCTGCGCTTCCAGCACCGGCTCGCGTAACGCGACGCCGGCGAACGCCGTTCCCTCCTCGAACCAGGATTTCGGTGCCGGGTGGCCCCACAGCGTCTGCCGCTGCGGATCGCGCAGCGACCAGCGCAGCGGTTCGAGATCGGGATCGACGGTGAGATAGTCCGAGGTGAACAGCTCGACGCGGTGATTGTCCGGGTCGCGGCAATAGAGGAAGAAGGCGTTGGAGATGCCGTGGCGGCCCGGCCCGCGCTCCATATTGGGAAGAAAGCCGGAGGAGGCCATCACGTCGCAGATGTGCAGGATGTCGAGCGCCGAGGCAGTCCATACGCCGATATGGTGGAGCCGCGGCCCGCGGCCGTTGGTGAAGGCGAGATCGTGGACGTTGCCCTTGCGGTGCAGCCACACCGCCCACAGCTTGGCGTCGTCGCCGTCCGTCTCGGTGTATTCGGTCAGCCGGAAGCCGAGCGCGGTGTAGAAATCATAGGACGCCTGCACGTCCGGCGTGAAGCAGTTGATATGATCGATGCGCTGGATGCGGGCGCCGCGATATTCGGCGTATTTGCGGATCAGGCATTCGGTCTGCTGCATCCGCGCGTAGAATTCGAGCGGCATGCCGAGCGGGTCCTGCGCGCGTAGCGTGCGGCCCTGATGGGGCACTTCGACGAACGCGGCCGGCAGCCCGCGCCCGGCGAACCAGCGCGCGGCGCGGTCGAGATCGTCGTCGCTTGCCAGCTTGAAGCCGAGCGCATCGACGCAGGGTTCGCCGGACTTCATCAGGCGGATCGAGTGGTGGTTGCGCTCCTCGACGCCGCGCAGATAGAGCGCCTCGCGTGTCTCCTCGGTGACGATATAGCCGAGGCAATCGACGTAGAAAGCCCGCGTCCTGCCGATGTCGCGCACGCCGAAGGCGACGTGACTGGCGCGCACGATGTTGAACGGCGGATCGAAGACGGGCGGTCGGACCGGCATCGGCGTCTCTAGGCGGTTCGTTCGAGCGCGGCGCGGATCGAATTGCGCCGCACGGTGAGGTTGTCGATCTCCTCGATCTCGACGGTGATGGCGAGCGGATGCGTCTTGTCGGCGCGTTGCAGGTGCCGGTTGGTGACGGCGAGCAGCGCGTCGGCGAGCGCGCGGCGCTGCTCCTCGCTGCGCCCGATGCGCAGCCGCGCGACGATATGGACGAAGGCATTTGCCGGGTTGTCGTCGGCGACCCTGAAAACCTCGCGGCGCTCGGCGCGGGTACGGATCGCCGCGGCGTCGGCAATCCCGCTGTCGATCGCGCAGCGATGCAGATCGTCGATGAAGGCGCGAATATCGAGGCTGTCGTCGAGATTTGCGGAATATTCGACGATGATGTGCGGCATCGGCGCCTCGGTTCTGCTCAGCTGGCCTTGTGCCTGACGGCGTCTAAATTGACGCCTTCGCCGGCGATGATTAACATGTTAACCAGTTGCCGTTGCCGGTCAAGCGGCGAGGATTTAAGAACGACAAGGGTCGAGGGACAAGGACCCGGCCTGAAAGGAGGCGCGGCGTGCCGTTGCCCACCGAACGACTGAAAGGCTCGATCCCGCCGCTGCTGACACCGTTCCGCGACGGCGCCATCGACGAGGACGCCTATGCGCGGCTCGTCGAGTTGCAGATTGCCGAAGGCTCGCACGGTATCCTGGTCAACGGCACGACGGCGGAGCCGGCGACGCTGACGATAAAGGAGCGCAACCGGCTGGTGACGCTGGCGATGGAGGTCGTCAAAGGCCGCGTGCCGGTGGTGGCGGCGACCGGCTCGCAGTCGCTTGCCGAGACCCGGATGCTGACCGCGCACGCGCAGCAGGCCGGCGTCGATGCGCTGCTGATCGTGACGCCCTATTATACGCGGCCGCCGCAGCGCGGCATCGTGCAATATTATCTGGAAGCGGTGCGCGGCATCGATACGCCGTGGATGATCTATCACATCCCCGGCCGCGCCGCCGTCGATGTGAAGATCGACACGGTGAAGGAACTGAAGGACAAATCCCCGACCTTTATCGGCATGAAGCACGCCTCGCAGGATCTCGATTTCGTCAGCGAGTGCTTTGCCGCGGTGGG
>Ga0182749_1002453_pt1 | contig 13543 bp, 17 predicted proteins | sample eDN3rd37CKraftMG_FD_128875 | JGI IMG/M metagenome (GOLD analysis project Ga0182749, IMG submission 128875) | Enriched Miracle-Growth compost microbial communities from Emeryville, California, USA - eDNA 3rd pass 37_C Kraft MG (version 2) (version 2) ...
TGACCCGCGCGGCAGCCAATGGGGCGGCCTGCCTGTGTGGTTCTCCGACGGCACCCGCACCGACTGGGCACGGTCGAAGACCATTGGCACCGACTGGACCACGTGGAAGTCCACCAACCAGACGATGTTCGCTCAATTGCAGCAGGACCTCGGCAGCGATTGGCAAATAACCGTCTATGGCAACCGCACACTCAACAAAAGCAACATGAGGCTGCTCTATCTCTGGGGCACGGTGGACAGGGCAACCGGTGAGGGTCTGGGGGCGTCGACTGCCAACTACCGGGGGCGCGCCGCCCAGAACGACGTCGGTGCCCGTGTGACCGGCAAATATCTACTCTTCGGTCGCGAGCATGATCTGATCGCCGGCGCCAACTACGCCTCGCAGGAGTTTGCATTCTACAGCCGCGATGCGCTCGACACTGCCACGCCGGGCAATTTCTTCGAATGGGATGGTTCATTCCCCGAACCAGCATGGGGTGCAAGCAGCCAGGTGGTCGACACCCGCACAAAGCAATGGGGCTATTATGCCGCCACCCGCCTGTCGCTGGCCGATCCACTCAAGGTGATCATTGGCGGCCGCCTCGCTTCATGGGAACGCAGCGGTATTTCCTACGGCGCTTCGGCTGATTATGGCGGCAAGAACCGCTTTCTGCCCTAAGCGGGTGTGCTGTTCGATCTGACGCCGAACCATACGCTCTACGCCAGCTATACGAAGATTTATCAGCCACAGAACTATCAGGACCAGAATGCCAACTTCCTGCCGCCCGTCACCGGCGCGAATTATGAAGGGGGGCTCAAAAGCACCTTTTTCGGCGGCAAGCTGAACACGGCGATTTCTGTGTTCCGCATCGAGCAGGACAATCTCGGCCAACAGATTCCCGATGAATATGTCAACGGCAATCCAACCCTGGGCCTGGCCTATCGCGCCGCGGAGGGCGCGCACAGCACCGGTTTCGAGATCGAAGCCAATGGCGAAATCCTGCCAGGTTGGCAGATCGCGACCAACTATACCCAGTTCAAGGCAAAGGATTCGAACGGCGCGCGGGTGAACTCGCTCTATCCGCAAAAGTTGCTGCGCCTGTTCTCGACCTATGCGTTCCAGGGCAATCTTGACGGCCTGACCGTGGGCGGCGGTGTGAATTGGGAAGGTCTGAGCTATACCGACACGACCAATCCCGCCACAGAAGATGCCGAGCGGCTGAAGGTCAAATCCTATGCCCTCGTCAACCTGATGGCGCGTTACCAGCTACCCAATGGGATGTCGGCACAGGTGAATGTGGAAAATCTGTTCAACAAGAAATATTATTCGCAGATCGGTTTCTATGACCAGCTCGCCTATGGCGAACCGCGGAACATAACAGTGACTCTGCGTTACCAGTTCTGACGGCCCATATCCCGCCTGACGTGAACAAAAGATGTGGGGAGGGAAGGCCTCGTCAAAGAGGCAGATGGGCCCCCTTCCCGGGCAAGTCGATCACCAACCTCATGCTTCCAGTCACTGGGGCGGCATGGTGCCGGGCCGGAGATAGGGGAGCGCATGGGCAACATAATCGGCTTTGCCCAGATCGACACCATTGGCACGCAGGATCGCATAGGCGATGGTGACATGAAAATAGAACTGCGGCAGCGCCCAGTCGCGGGCATATTGTTCGGCCGTCAGATCGAAGATCATGCCCATGGGAAGATCATGCGCAATGGGGGTGGCCGGGTCGACATCACCGAGTTTGGGCGCAACCGCTTCCACAACCCCGATGCTCTCGTTTATCCGCGCCCGCGCATCGGCAATGGTGCCAGGATGATCGGCGGCATTTCGCCCTTCATTCAGCAGAATATCGATCGATTCCGGAAACTCCTGCCCCAGCAGGCGGAACACGCCTTCCTGAGCCTGAACACAGGCGAACCGGACCTGGGTTGAAAGCGGGAACATGTCGGGCGCCAGCCGCGCAGAGAGCAGCGCATCCGCCTGCCCTGCCGGCAGCTGCGCTTCCGCCTCGGCAAGCCAGTTCGACAATCCCCGCAGCATCTGCACATAGGTCGGCACGAGCAGATCCGGCAGCGTCACGGGCGTCCCTTTCGTGGCATAGCAATGGCCCCCGCCATGTCCTCAGCAGGTGAGCGCTGCCAGTGCTGCATCGGAACGGCGAAGCGCATCGGCCAATGCATCACGCATCGACTGAAGCGCCGCCCGATCCATTGCCGGTGCGGCCTGCGACGGCGGAGATGCCGGCGCGGCAGGGATGGCGGCATCGATCGGCTCCACAGCAACCGCCATCGCGACGGAAGGCTCTACATTCTCCCCGCCATGTTCATCGCCTGCATCAACGGCACTGGTCATTGCACCACGCTTGCGCAGCAGCCGCTGGACGCCACCGATGGTATAGCCATCCTTGTTGAGCAGTTGATGGATGCGCTGGGCCAGCGCCACGTCGGCCGGACGGTAATAACGGCGGTTGCCGCTGCGTTTCACCGGCCGAAGCTGGGGAAATTTGGTTTCCCAAAAGCGCAATATATGCTGCGGCACGCCCAGTTCGGCCGCCACCTCGCCGATGGTGCGGAATGCGCCTTCGGCCTTGTCCTGCTCGCTAGCCATGGAAATCCCGGTCAGCCTGTCTTGATCTTGTCCCGCAGGATCTGGCTGGAACGGAAGGTGAGCACGCGGCGCGCATTGATTGGCACTTCAATGCCGGTCTTGGGGTTGCGGCCGACACGTTCGCCCTTGTCGCGAAGGATAAAGGTGCCGAAGCCGGAGATTTTCACATTCTCCCCCCGCTCCATCGCGTCGCACATCAGTTCCAGCACACGTTCGACCATTGCGGCCGATTCGGCACGGGACAACCCGATCTGACGATGGACTTTTTCCGTCAGATCCGCCCTGGTCAGCGTTCCATTGCCACTCATTGCCGCCTTCCCCCGCAATGATCCACCACAAGAGAATAACTCAGCTACGCAAAGGGCACAACTATATGCGCTGATCGGCCTGTCCTAGAAAACAACCGCGGCACCACCCCAGGTGAAACCGCCGCCCATCGCCTCCAGCAGAACAAGGTCGCCGCGCCGGATGCGTCCGTCCCTCACCGCTTCGTCCAGCGCCAGCGGCACGGACGCGGCAGAGGTATTGGCATGGCGATCGACCGTCACCACAACCTTTGACGGATCAAGGCCCAGCTTCTTCGCCGTGCCTTCCAATATGCGCAGATTGGCCTGATGCGGCACCACCCAATCCACGTCATCGACAGTGAAACCGGCAGCAGCCAGTGTTTCGTTCAACACATCGGCCAGGTTGACGACGGCGTGGCGGAACACTTCCTTGCCACGCATCTTCACCTTGCCGACCGTGCCGGTGGAAGACGGACCGCCATCGACATACAGCATTTCACGGTGGCGCCCATCGGCATGAAGGCGCGTGGCCATGATGCCTCGCTCCCCGTCCTCGGCGGAAAGGACGATGGCGCCGGCGCCATCGCCGAACAGCACACAGGTGGTACGGTCTTCCCAGTCGAGCAGGCGGCTGAAGGTCTCCGCGCCGATCACCAGTGCCTTTTCGGCTGAACCGCCGCGAATCATGTTGTCCGCGACCGACAGCGCATAGAGGAAGCCGGAGCAGACGGCCTGCACGTCAAAGGCGATGCAGTCGTCAATGCCAAGCGCCGCCTGCACCTGGGTGGCGACGGACGGGAAAGTATAGTCCGGCGTGGCGGTGGCGACGATGATCAGGCCGATGTCGCGCGCATCCATGCCTGATGCTTCCAGCGCACGTCTCGCAGCGGCGGTTGCAAGGACGGAGGTGGTTTCCCCCTCCCCCGCGACATGGCGCTGGCGGATGCCGGTACGTTCAGTGATCCAGGCATCGCTGGTGTCGACCTTCGTCGCCAGCTCCGCGTTGGTCACGCGCCGCTCGGGCAGGCAGCTTCCAGTGCCCAGAATCGCTGATCGGCGCTGTGCCATCACCCTTCGCCCTGCCCCTGCGCTTCCATTTGTTCTTCCCGCGCCATGCGGGCGTGGGCACGAAAATCGTCAAGATCCTGCATGATGCGGCGCGTGATGTCGTCACGCACCATCGCCGCTGCCACGCCTATCGCATTGGCAAAGCCGTTGGCATCGGCCCCGCCATGGCTTTTCACCACCAGCCCGTTAAGGCCCAGGAAGACCGCGCCATTATGGTTGTTCGGGTCCAGATGGACGCGCAACGTCCTGAGCGCGGGGCGTGACAGCAGAAAACCCAGCTTGGAACGGAAGGAGCTTTCGAACGAAAGCCGCAGCAGGTCGGTGACCAGCCGCGCCGTGCCTTCGGCCGTCTTGAGCGCGATGTTGCCGGAAAAACCGTCGGTGACGACGACATCCGCCTCCCCCCTGCCCAGCTTGTCGCCTTCAATGAAGCCTTCGAAGCGCATCGGCAGATAGGTGGCATCGCGCAGCAGGGCAGCGGCCTCTTTCAGCTCGTCCGTGCCCTTCAGATCCTCCTCGCCGATGTTGAGCAGCCGCACGCGCGGCCGGTCGACGCCAAGCACGGTGCGTGCATAGGCGGCGCCCATCACGGCGAACTGGACAAGGTTCTGGCTGTCGCATTCGGTGTTGGCGCCAAGGTCCAGCATCACCAGATCATTGTCGCCAAGCGTCGGCAGCAGCGCGGCCAGCGCCGGCCGGTCGATCCCTTCGGTCGTCCGCAGCGACAGCTTTGCCATCGCCATCAGCGCGCCGGTGTTGCCTGCCGAAACCGCGGCCTGCGAACGGCCTTCCTTCACATCGGCGATCGCCAGCCCCATGGAGCTGTCGCGCGCACGCCGAATCGCCTGGGTAGGCCGGTCGGTGGACGCAACGATAACGTCGGTGTGAACGATTTCGGCGTCAGCAGACACCAGCGGCGCAGAAGCGAGTTCGCGCCGGATGTCCGCCTCGCGGCCAAAGAGCCGGAACAATAATTCCGGGTCCCTGGCCTTGGCACGCTCGGCACCTGCAATGACGATCGGCGCACCCCCATCTCCGCCCATGACATCGAGCGCAATGACGGGACGGCCTTTCATGGAAGCGTCAACCGCTCCTTTTACAGCAGGATCAAGCTTCAACCGATACGACTTCACGGCCGTTGTAATGGCCGCAAGACTGGCACAGATTGTGCGGGCGCTTCAGTTCGCCGCAGTTCGGGCATTCCTGGAATGCCTCGATCGACAGCGCATGATGGCTGCGACGCATGTTGCGGCGGGAAGGAGAAGTCTTCTTCTTGGGAACGGCCATGTCGGCACCTTATTCTACATCAATCAGGAAGCATGAGCTGCCGGCATCAGTATCGAAACGGCCATGCGACCGCACGCCCTGCGGCCGAGCCCCTGCGAGCGCGCGAGCTATAGCGATTTACGCCGGCGTTGCAAGCCTGAAGCTGGAAAAACCGCCCCGCAGCGGCGCTTGCCGCGCTGTTTGCCCATAGCAGGCCGGAACGGGCCGCGCCCGTCATTGCCCCGTCACAACCGAATCACCGACAAAGGGGTTGGTCGCCCGTTCATGACCAAAGGTGGACATGGCGCCATGGCCGGGCACAAAGGCGGTTTCATCACCCAGCGGCCACAGCCGGCCGGTGATTGCCGCTATCAGATCGCCATGATTGCCCATGGGAAAATCGGTGCGGCCGATGCTGCCCTTGAACAGCACGTCGCCCACCAGTGCGAACCGGCTTTCGGGATGATGGAAGACGACATGGCCGGGCGTGTGGCCGGGGCAATGCACCACGTCCAGCACCAGATCGCCAACCGTCACCTGATCGCCCTGTTCCAGCCAGCGGTCCGGCTCGAACGGCTGGCCGGGAATGCCGTAGTCGCGCCCGTCATCGCCAAGCCGCGCGATCCAGAAACGGTCCGCCTGCTGCGGTCCTTCGATCGGTACGCCCAGTTCGGCAGCGAGCACGCCGGCCGCGCCGCAATGATCGATATGGCCATGGGTGATCAGGATCTTTTCCACCGTCACGCCATGTTGCCGTGCCGCCTCCTTCAACCGGGGCAGATCGCCGCCGGGATCGACAAAGGCGCCGCGCATGGTACGCGTGCACCAGATCAGCGTGCAGTTTTGCTGAAAGGCCGTCACCGGAATGATGACGGCGCGAAGCGGCGGTTCAACGGTCATGCGCCTGATGTGCCCCTTTACGCGCGAATTGCAACCACTCCCCGCATCTTGCACTGGCGAAAATGCGACGCACTTGGCATGAGGCGCCAATGCCCGCCCTTGATCCCTCAAGCCCCTTTGTCCTGCTGGACGATGCCCGCGAACATGGCGCGCCGGCTCATGCCCGGCTTTTCACCCGGCCGCACGCCGTCATCCGCGCCGACAAGCCCGAAGAAGTCGCCCCCGCGCTCGCCGCGATGAGGCAGGCCCAGGCGGATGGCCTGCATCTGGCCGGCTATATGGCCTATGATGCGGGGCTGGAGATGGAGGCGCGCACCCGCACGCTCCATCAGCCGGGTGCCGATGCGCCGGTTCGCGCTCCGCTGGTCTGGATGGGCGCGTTTGACAGCATGGAAAGGATTGCGCCGCGCGATGTGCCGGCGCTGCTGCCCGACCCGGCGGGCGCATGGATCGGCCCGGTGCGGCCGATGATTTCACGCGACGACTATCAACGCATGTTCGATCGCATCCAGTCGCTGATCGCGGCCGGCGATATATATCAGGCCAATCTCACCTTCCAGTCGCTGGTGACGGTGGAGGGCGCGCCGCTGGCCGCCTATGCGCGGCTGCGCCGGGCGACCCGCGCCGGCTGGGGCGGCGTCATCCACACCGGCGAGCATTGGCTGCTGTCGGTCTCGCCGGAACTGTTCTTCACCATCGACAATGGCGATGTGACGGCACGGCCGATGAAGGGCACCGCACCGCGCGGACGCGACCAGCAAGCCGACCGGGCGGAAGTGGAGGCGCTGCGCAGCGATGCCAAGCAGCGCGCTGAAAATCTGATGATCGTCGATCTGATCCGTAACGATCTGTCGCGGCTGGCGGTGCCGGGCAGCGTGAAGACGACCAGCCTGTTCGATGTGGAAACCTATCCCAACATCCATCAGCTGACGTCCACCGTCACGGCACGGCTGGCCGAAGGACGCGGGCCGATAGATGCGATAGAGGCGCTTTTCCCCTGCGGATCGATCACCGGCGCACCCAAGATTCGCGCGATGGAAATCATTGCCGAGGTCGAACACGCCCCACGCGGCATCTATACCGGCACGATCGGCTGGATCGATCCGGCAGGCAATGCCGGCTTCAACGTCGTCATCCGCACGCTGGTGATGCGGCAGGGTGAACCACAGGCCGTGCTTGGCCTTGGTTCCGGGCTGGTGGCGGACAGTAAGGCAAGCGATGAATGGGCCGAATGTCTCGCCAAGGGCGCTTTTGTCACATCGGGCAATGCGCCGTTCGACCTGATCGAGACGATGCGATTCGATCCTGTCCATGGCCTTGAACATCTGGACCTGCATATCGCCCGGCTGGAGCGGTCCGCCCACGCCTTCGGATTTCGGTTCGACAGGCACGCCGCGCGCAATGAACTGCAGGCTGCCGTGTTCATGCAGCGCAACGCTGCCAAGGTACGGCTGCTGCTGGCGCCTAGCGGGGCGATTGCGATCGAAACCGCGCCACTGCCACCGCTGCCGGCCGGGCCCGTTGCGGTTTCGCTGGCTCCGCTTCCCGTGGCGCCCGACGATTTCCGCCTGCGCCACAAGACGACGGACCGGCGCTTTCATGATGATGCGCGCAAAAGAGCCGGCACGTTCGAGGTGCTGTTCACCCATGGCGACGGACTGTTGAGCGAAGGCAGCTTCACATCCGTCTTTGTGGAACGAGACGGCAAGCTGCTGACACCGCCGCTGACAACCGGCCTTCTGCCCGGCGTGCTGCGCGAGTCGCTTCTGCGCGACGGCCGGGCGGTGGAGGCCGATCTGCGCATTGCGGATCTGAACAACGGCTTCTTCATCGGCAATGCGCTTCGTGGCCTGATCCCCGCAACGCTGGTTGCAAGCACCAAGCGAGCGGCGCTATAGCCGCCCCGCCTGCACAGCATGAGATAGGATTTCAGACAATGGCGCAGACTTCCGCCGCGCTCGGCCGTATCCAGCCTTCCGCCACGCTCGCGCTCACCACCAAGACGCTTGAGCTGAAGCGCCAGGGGCGTGACGTCATCGGCCTTGGCGCCGGTGAGCCGGATTTCGACACGCCCGATTTCGTCAAGGAAGCCGCCATTGAGGCGATCCGCACCGGCAAGACGAAATATACCAATGTCGACGGCACGCATGAGCTGAAGCAGGCCATCCAGGCCAAGTTCAAGCGCGACAATGGCCTTGATTATGCGCTGGACGAAATCACCGTGAACGTCGGTGGCAAGCACACGCTGTTCAATGCGCTGGTGGCCACCGTCGATCCGGGTGACGAAGTCGTCATTCCCGCGCCCTATTGGGTAAGCTATCCCGACATCGTCCAGTTTGCCGGCGGCATTCCGGTGTTCATCCGCGCCGGCGTGGAGCAGAAGTTCAAGATCACGCCCGAACAGCTCGATGCGGCAATCACGCCGCGCACCAAATGGGTGCTTCTCAATTCGCCGTCCAACCCGACGGGCGCCGCCTATACGCGCGACGAACTGAAGGCGCTGGCCGAGGTGCTGAAGAAGCACAGCCATGTGCTGATCCTGACGGACGATATGTATGAACACATCGTCTATGATGATTTCAGCTTCGCCACTATCGCCGAGGTGGAGCCGGCGCTTTACGAGCGTACGCTGACCATGAACGGTGCATCGAAGGCCTATTCGATGACCGGCTGGCGCATCGGCTTCGCCGGCGGGCCCAAGTGGCTGATCAAGGCAATGATGAAGCTGCAGTCGCAGTCCACGTCCAACCCCTGTTCGATCGCGCAGGCAGCCGCCACCGCGGCGCTGAACGGACCGCAGGATTTCCTGCGTGAACGCGCCATCGCCTTTCAACGCCGCCGCGACCTTGTCGTGTCGATGCTGAACCAGATCGATGGCGTCACCTGCCCCACGCCGGAAGGCGCCTTTTACGTCTATCCCGATTGCGCTGGGCTGATCGGCAAGACGACGCCGGGCGGCTTGAAGATCGACAGCGATGAAAAGCTGTGCGGCTATCTGCTCGACGAAGAAGGTGTGGCCGTGGTCCATGGCGCGGCCTTTGGCGTCTCTCCGGCGTTCCGCATCAGCTATGCGACGTCGGAAGCGATTCTGGAGGATGCCTGCACGCGTATCCAGCGCGCCTGCGCCGCCCTTCGTTAAGGCGAACTATCAGGGCAATGCCCGACTTTCCTCTCCGCCAGTGCAACGGGGGTGACGGGACAGTGATAATGTGCTGTCCTGCCCTTCGAAGCGAAGACGGAGAGGAACAACATGCTGATCCGCAATCCGCCCGACTGGGCGCTTCCCGAAAGCGAAGCGACGCCGGAGGAGGTTTATCTTCGCCGACGCGAACTTCTTGCCGGCATGATTGCCGCCGGTCTGGTCCCCGCCGCGGCCGCACAAGCCGCGCCCACTCCTGCGGCGACACTTTCCACCAGGCGCACCTTCACCACCCCCGGTGAAACACCCACGTCATTTGACGACATCACCCATTATAATAATTTCTACGAGCTGGGGACGGACAAGCTGGACCCGTCGCGCAACGGCGCTTCCCTGCATCCGGAGCCATGGACGCTGAAGATCAGCGGGCTGGTCAGGAAACCGCAGGTCTATGATGTACAGAAGCTGATCCGCCAATTGCCGCTGGAGGAACGAATCTATCGTCTGCGCTGCGTGGAGGCGTGGTCGATGGTCATTCCCTGGGTGGGCGTTTCACTGTCGCACATCATCGAACATGTGGAACCGCTGGCGTCGGCAAAATATGTCGCCTTCCGGACGCTTTACGATCCGGACCAGCTTCCCGGCCAGCGCGTGCCCGTGCTCAAATGGCCTTATGTCGAAGGGCTGCGGATGGATGAGGCGCGCCATCCGCTCACCCTATTGGGTATCGGCCTTTATGGCAGGCCGCTGATGCCGCAGAACGGGGCGCCGATCCGCATCGTCGTGCCGTGGAAATATGGGTTCAAATCGATCAAGTCGATCGTCGAAATGCGCTTTGTCGAAAAACAGCCGCCGACAAGCTGGAACCTGTCTGCCCCGAATGAATATGGCTTTTTTTCCAATGTGAACCCGCAGGTGGACCATCCACGCTGGAGCCAGGCCACCGAAAGGCGCATTGGGGAGTTCCGCCGCAGGGACACGCTGATGTTCAACGGCTATGGCTCCGCCGTTGCCTCGCTTTACAGCGGCATGGATCTGAAACGCTATTATTGATCGGGGAAACACCACCCTATGAAGCCGCCCGTCTGGCTGAAGCCCACGCTCTTCATCCTGCTGCTCATCCCCATGGCGTTGCTGGCGATCGCCTGGGCAAGATTGCTTGCCGGGCAGGATGTGCGGTGGATGACGGCCGATCCTGTGGCACATACCACCCGCGAGCTTGGCGAATGGTCGTTGCGCAGCTTGCTGGCCGCACTTGCGATCACGCCCATCGCCCGGCTTAGCGGCTATAGCCCCATTCTTGCCTGCCGGCGCATGGTGGGGCTGATCGCCTTCACCTATGTTCTGTGCCATTGGTGCTTCTGGATGACGATGGACCTTGAATGGTCCCCCGCACGGCTTTTCCATGAAATCAGCCGCCATCCCTACATATTGTTCGGGATGACGGGCTTCCTATGCCTGCTGCCGCTGGCGATCACATCGACAAGGGGCTGGGTGAAGCGCATGGGCGCACGCAAATGGCAGACACTGCACCGTATCGTCTATATCGCCGGGGCAGCGGGCATCATCCATTATTCCATGGTGCTGAAGGGCAACCAGCCGTCACCTAAAATCTATGCGGTGATTCTGTTCCTGCTGCTCATCGCCCGTTATGCGCCGCAACAGAAATGGGCGCGCCCCAGCCGCCGCTGACGCCTACGCCGTCGCTGGACGGCAGGCTGGTCGTTCCCTCGCTATGCGCGCTCACGCCTGTGGTTCAGGAATGAAGTGACGGCAGCAGCACCGCGATCATCGCGATCACTGCCAATACCAGTGAAATACCAAGCACATAACGGGTGATGTGCGGGGTTGTGCCGGCACGCGCTTCGACTTTCGTCACTTCTGTCGGGCGTTCGTCCATCATCTGTCTCCTTCGGATCATTCCGATTCAACAGGCTAACGCCTGCTTGCATATGCAAGTTCCAGATACGCCGGCCGGCATGGCGCTGCCCCAACCAGTGCCGGTGCAAAAAATTGCGGAACCGGCTTTCAACGACGGCGTTTTCAGACTCGGATAGTGACCCATCCCCCCCGCTCTCGCTATCCGAACCAGAGCCCGGTGACGCCGTGTCCCCCCGTTCGGCATCACCGGGCTCACGCTTGAATATCGGGGGGAACGGTTTTGAAAGCGTGCGCCGCACGCTGCGATGGAGGATTATATGGTTCGCAAGATTGCAGCTGTCCTGCTTCTGACTACCGGCCTTGCAGTTGCCGCCTGCAACACCGTTGAAGGTGCCGGCAAGGACGTCAGCTCCGCCGGTCGCGCTGTCAGCGACGCTGCCGACGATTCCAAATAAGGCAGACGCAATCACATGCCGGGCGGAGGCCATATGGTTTCCGCCCGTTGCCCATATCTATTCGGCCTCTTCGGTGTTCTTCACCAATGCTGAACGCCCACGCCGACGTTCCGTGAACCAGATCCCGATCAGCGACGCTTCGTAAAGCAGCACCAGCGGCACGGCCAGCATCAGCTGCGACACCACATCCGGCGGCGTCAGCACAGCCGCGACTATGGTGGCACCGACAATGGCATAGCGCCTTCCCGCCACCAGCTGCTTGCGCGTCACCAGTCCCGCCCGTTCCAGCAGCATCAGCAGCACCGGCAGCAGAAAGGCGATGCCGAAGGCGAGGATGAAGTGCATCACCAGCGAAAGGTAATCGCCCATCGCAGGCAAGGCTTCCTGGTTGATCCCGCCGCTGACCCCCTGGAAGCGCAGGAAGAAATGAAACGCCGTGGGCATTACCACGAAATAGGCCAGTGACGCGCCCATCAGGAACAACACCGGCGTCGCGATGAGGAAGGGCAGCAGTGCGCGCTTTTCCTCGCGATACAGTCCGGGCGCGACAAACAGCCACAGCTGATTGGCGATGATCGGGAACGACAACATGAAGGCGGCAAAAACCGCCACCTTAACCTCGACGAAAAACGCCTCGTATAATTTGGTATAGACCAGCCGCCCCTGTCCCGGGCCAAAGGCCTGCGCCAGCGGGCGGACGAGAAAGGCGAAAATATCCTTGGCGAAATACATGCAGACGGCGAAGGTCACCGCCAGCGCCGCCACACAATAGAGCAACCGCCGGCGAAGTTCGATCAGATGTTCCAGCAAAGGCGCCCGGCTGTCGTCGATGTCCCTTATCAAGGCTTGATCTCTCTGGCGTTGGCGTCTCCGGCACTGGCGGGCTCACTGGCCTGATCACCACTGTCAGCATAAGCGGAAACATCATCAGCATGGCCATGATCCGCCGTCATCGTTGCGTGCGGTGTCATCGGCGCTTGCGGCGTCGGCGGTGAGTCATCCAGATGTTGCTGGCCATCGGGCGCATCGGGATCGGGCAACATGGGATGTTCCGCCATGATCCGGGCATTTTCATCTGCCCAGCGCTTCTGCATTTCCTCCAGCTCGGCCTCGCGGATCATGGTATCGATGCCGGACCGGAAATGGCGCGCCATGCCGCGCGCGCGACCGACCCACTGGCCCACCATCCGCATGACGCGCGGCAGATCCTTCGGCCCGATCACCACAAGGGCGACCACCGCGCACAATAAAAGTTCGGATGGACCGATATCGAACATCGACGAAAACCGTCTCTAACTGGCCGGATGGAATAACAGGCGGGTTGAACAGTCCATGCAGTGAGCAGTCAAATCGATCTGCCCTGCCATGCCGTCGGGACAATCGGCGTCACCGCGCAATCATGATCGTGACGCGCGGTGACCAGTGAAAGCCGGTTCAGGCGTTCGGGCGATCGCTTGGCATTTCCTTCAGCGGCGCCTTGGCATCGGAAGGTTCCATCGGCTGCTGCGACTGGAGGCGCGGCGCGGGGCGCGGCTGCTCCTCTTCCTCGGCCATGCCCTTCTTGAAGCTTTTGATGCCTTTGGCGACATCGCCCATCATGTCTGAAAAACGGCCCTTGCCGAACAACAGCATCACGATGATGCCGACAACCAGCCAGTGCCAGATACTGAACGAACCCATGATCGCTTCTCCAACTTCGCCGCCGTATCGAACCCGCCGATACGCCTTACCCCCGACATGGGGAGTGGAACCGATATTTTCACGCCCCTTCTACGCCCTGAAAACGACGGCGGCTAGTCGTCCGCTTCCCGCCTTTCACCGCTTTCTTCACCATCGCCTTCCTCTGCAGAGGCCGGCAAAGCCAGCGAAAGGTCTATCGGGTCCAGCAGCCCGGCCGCTTTCAGATCGGCAATACCAGGCAGATCCCTGCGGCTGGAAAGACCGAAATGCGCCAGAA
>Ga0182749_1002454_pt1 | contig 13539 bp, 9 predicted proteins | sample eDN3rd37CKraftMG_FD_128875 | JGI IMG/M metagenome (GOLD analysis project Ga0182749, IMG submission 128875) | Enriched Miracle-Growth compost microbial communities from Emeryville, California, USA - eDNA 3rd pass 37_C Kraft MG (version 2) (version 2) ...
CCTGGCAGCGTTCATGGCGGTGGCGGGGCCGGCTGGCGCACAGGACTTCCCCAACCGGTCGCTGACCATGGTGATCCCGTTCGCCGCCGGCGGACCGACCGACCTGCTCGGCCGCGTGGTCGCCCAGCGCATGAGCGAAATCCTGAAGCAGAGCGTCGTGGTCGAGAACGTCGGCGGCGCCGGCGGACAGACCGGCTCGAAACGCGTCGCCGAGGCCAAGCCCGACGGCTACACCTTCGTGCTCGGCACCGTCGGCACGCATGCGCAGGGTCAGACGCTGTACAAGCACCCGCTCTACAATGCGGAGACCGATTTCACGCCGGTCGGCCTCATCGCCGAGGTGCCGATCGTGCTGATCACGCGCAAGGACCTGCCGGCGAACAACCTCAAGGAGTTCGTCGCCTACGCCAAGGCCAATGAGGGCAAGATGCAGTTCGGCTCGGCCGGCGCCGGCTCGGCGACGCATCTCGGCTGCGTCGTGCTCAACACCGCGATGGGCACGCCGAAGATCACGCACGTGCCTTACAAGGGCACGGGTCCGGCGATGCAGGACCTGATCGCCGGCCGCATCGACTATCTGTGCGAGATCATTTCGACGGCGAAGCCGCAGATCGACGGCGGCAGCGTCAAGGCGCTCGCCATCCTCACCAAGACGCGGTCGGCCGTCGAGAAGGACGTGCCGACCAGCGCCGAGCAGGGCCTCGACGTGCAGGCCTATACATGGAACGCGATCTTCCTGCCGAAGGGCACACCCGAGGCGGTGGTCAAGAAGCTCAATGCGGCCATGGTCGAGGCGATGCACACGCCGGCCGTCAAGGACCGGCTCGAGGGCTTCGGCGCGCAGATCGTCTCCGACGACCGCGCCACGCCCGATTATCTCGGCAAGTTCGTCAAGAGCGAGATCGAGAAGTGGGCGGCGCCGATCAAGGCGAGCGGCGTCAGCGTCAACTGATCGCCGAAAGTACAAGCGACGTCACGGCCGGGCCGAACGCCCGGCCGTTTGCGTTTCGGCCAATCGGCGCGCGGCATCCGGAACGAACCGATCGGCTTCACGTTGATACGCATCTTGCAGCAATGGCGTGCCGAATGGATTTCCCAGCCGAGGTCCGCACCACCGCCCGACGCGTGCCGGCGATCGTGCGCACCACAGAAGAGGCGATCAAGCTGATCGATCGCGAACTGTTGCCGGAGGTCAAGTCGATGCCGCGCTGGACTTTCGCGCGCGAATTGCTGGTGGTCGCGCAGAAATCGGGCAAGAAGCGCGACCTCACCCACGCCTATCGCCAGTTCCGCCAGGCCCTGTCGAACGACAAGATGCTCGACGAACGCGCCGCGCCGCAGACGTCGAGCCACGACTGACGTCAGCGTCCGTAGGGTGGGCAAAAGGCGCGCAGCGCCGTGCCCACCATCACTCGCCAAATGCGCCACCGATCTCGCGCATGTCCCCGCCCCAATCTTGCGGAAGATCTCCGTGTTTCACATAGCGGTGAAAGCTGCTGTGCGGGAGCGATCGGCGAGCGTCACCGTGAAGAAGAACGTTCCGCCCGCGCGCAAGACGCGCCGGTAATTTGGCATAAGCCATCATAGCGCGGGTTGCCACGGCGGGAACGGCGCTGACGCGCCTTTGCCCACCCTACAAAGCGCACCCTGTAGCAGGCCGCGTAAAGGCACGCGCCGGAGTTCATGCGCCTGCGTCCATCATGCGGTAACCATGCATGCTTTGCCGGCATGAAAAGGCCGGGCGATTGCCCGGCCAATGTCGCGTCCCGTGTCCGCAAGCGGCGCCGGTCTCCGCCATTGCGGAGACCCCGGTGCGTTATTCCGCCGCCTGCATGTGCGGCTCGGCCTTCTCCACCCGCGCGGCGCAGAACTTGAACTCCGGGATCTTGCCGAAGGGATCGAGCGCCGGGTTGGTCAGGATGTTGGCCGCCGCCTCGACATAGGCGAAGGGGATGAACACGACGCCATCCGGCACCGCATCGTCCTGCCGCGAGTGCAGAACGACCGTGCCGCGGCGGGTCGTCACCCGCACCATGTCGCCCGCCTTGATGCCGAGCTTCTCGATGGTGCCGCGCGAGACCGCAGCGATCGCCGACGGCTCGAGGGCATCGAGCACGGTGGCGCGGCGCGTCATGGCGCCGGTGTGCCAGTGCTCGAGCTGGCGGCCGGTCGTCAGCACGAAGGGATATTCGTGGTCCGGCGTCTCGTTCGGCGGCGTGAGCTTCGCCGCGACCAGCTTGGCGAAGCCGCCGGGCCGCGGGAAGCCCTTGTCGAACACGACGTCGCGACCGGGCACGTCCGGCGCGTCGCACGGATAGATGACCGAGCCTTCGCGCTCGACGCGGTCCCAGGTGATGTTGTCGAGCGACGGCATCAGCGACGCCATTTCGGCGTAGACCTCGGCCGGCCCCGAATAATTCCACGGCAGGCCGATGCGGCGGCCGATCTCCTGGATCAGCCACAGGTCCTGACGCGCCTCGCCCGGCAGCGGCAGCGCCTGGCGGCCCATCTGCACCTGGCGATTGGTGTTGGTGACGGTGCCGTCCTTCTCCGGCCAGGCCGAGGCCGGCAGGATGACGTCGGCATAGACGGCGGTCTCGGTCAGGAAGAGGTCCTGCACGACGAGATGCTCGAGATGCGCGAGCGCCTGGCGCGCGTGGTTGAGGTCCGGGTCGGACATCGCGGGGTTCTCGCCCATGATGTACATGCCCTTGATCGTGTCCGCGTGGATCGCGTCCATGATCTCGACCACGGTGAGACCCTTCTTCGGGTCGAGCTTGGTGTTCCACGCCGCCTCGACCTTGGCGCGGATCTGCGGGTCCTCGACCGACCTGTAGTCGGGGAAGAACATCGGGATGAGGCCGGCGTCGGAGGCGCCCTGCACGTTGTTCTGGCCGCGCAGCGGATGCAGGCCCGTGCCGGGGCGGCCGATCTGGCCGGTGATCAGCGACAGCGCGATCAGGCAGCGGGCATTGTCCGTGCCGTGCGTGTGCTGCGACACGCCCATGCCCCAGAAGATGATGGCCGCCTTGGCGCGCGCATAGGTGCGCGCCACCTCGCGCAAGGTGTCCGCCTCGATGCCGCAGATCGGCGCCATCTCCTCCGGCGTGAACGCCTTGATGCTCTCGGCGAAGGCCGGGAAGCCCTCGACATAGGTCTGGATGTACTGGTGGTCGTAGAGCTTCTCTTCGACGATGACGTTGAGCATGGCGTTGAGCATCGCCACGTCGGCGCCGTTCTTGAACTGCATCATGCGCCAGGCATGGCGCTTGAGCGCCTGCCCACGCGGGTCCATCACGATCAGCTTGCTGCCGCGCTTGGCCGCCTGCTTGAAGAAGGTAGCGGCGACCGGATGGTTCTCGGTCGGATTGGCGCCGATGACGATGATGACGTCGGAGTTCTTCACCTCGTTGAAGGTCGCCGACACGGCGCCGGAGCCGACGCCCTCCATCAGCGCCGCGACCGACGAAGCGTGGCAGAGCCGCGTGCAGTGGTCGACATTGTTGGTGCCGAAGCCGGTGCGCACCAGCTTCTGGAACAGATAGGCCTCCTCGTTCGAGCCCTTGGCCGAGCCGAAGCCGGCGAGCGCCTTGGAGCCGTCGCGGTCGCGGATCTTCTTGAGACCGGCGGCGGCGAAATCGAGCGCCTCCTCCCACGTCGCCTCGCGGAAATGCGTCCACGGATTCATCGGGTCGATGAACTCGTGCGCCACCTTCGGCACGCCCTCCTTGCGGATCATCGGCTTCAACAGTCGCTGCGGATTGTGTACGTAGTCGAAGCCGAAGCGGCCCTTGACGCAGAGGCGGTTCTCGTTCGACGGGCCGTCGCGGCCGCTGACGTAGAGGAGCTTGTCGTCCTTGATGTGGTAGGTGAGCTGGCAGCCGACGCCGCAATAGGGGCACACCGAGTCCACCTCGCGGTCGGGGAATTCGGTGCGCACCTGGTTGTCGTTCAACAGCGTCGCCGGCATCAGCGCGCCGGTCGGGCAGGCCTGCACGCATTCGCCGCAGCCGACGCAGGTCGACTGGCCCATCGGGTCGTCGAAATCGAACACGATCTTCTCGGTGTAGCCGCGGCCGGCCATGCCGATGACGTCGTTGACCTGCACTTCGCGGCAGGCGCGGACGCAGAGATTGCACTGGATGCAGGCGTCGAGATTGACGCGCATCGCCGGATGGCTGGCATCGAGCGCCGGCACCGCCTCGCGCTCACGCTTGGGGAAGCGGCCGTCGCTTGCGCCCTGGCGCTTCGCGGTCTTCCAGAAGGAGGAGCCCGGGTCGTGCGCGACCTCGATCGCCGGCTGGTCGGTGAGCAGCAGCTCGGCCACCATCTTGCGTGCGGTCCTGGCGCGGTCGGTCTGCGTCTTCACCTTCATGCCCGGCGCGGGCGTACGGATGCAGCTCGCCGCGAGCACGCGCTCGCCTTCGATCTCGACCATGCAGACGCGGCAGTTGCCGTCGGCGCGATAGCCGGGCTCAGGCAGGTAGCAGAGGTTCGGCAGCTCGATGCCGAGCCGGCGCGCGGCGTTGAAGATCGACTCGCCCTCGCGGATGGCCACTTCGCGATCGTCGATGAAGAAGGTCTTGCCGGTCGGCTTGCCGCCCGCACCCGCCGTGCTGTCGGCCGGCGCCGTATGCGCCACGCCCGGCTTGCCGCCGCCGACGGCGCCGTCGAGCGCCGCGCCCTTGTTGTCGTGTCCGTAGCCGACGGGCTTCTTCGTGTCGGTCATGGAGTCACTTCCTTGCCGCTTGCCGTAGTCTGTTCATCTCGCCCTCATCCTTCGAGACGCCCGCTGCGCGGGCTCCTCAGGATGAGGGCTCTAGTTCCGCCTCATGGTGAGGAGCATCGCGGTGCGATGCGTCTCGAACCATGAGGTCGGCCACTGTCTCACCACCTCCCGAGCGGCGTCTTCAGGTCGTCCGGGAAGTATTTGATCACGCTCATCAGCGGGTTCGGCGCCGCCTGGCCGAGGCCGCAGATGGAGGCGTCGCGCATCAGCGCCGCCAGTTCCGTCAGCAGGCCGGTGTCCCACGGGCCGCGCTGCATCAGCTTAACCGCTTTCTCGGTGCCGACGCGGCAGGGCGTGCACTGGCCGCAGCTCTCGTCCTCGAAGAACTTCATGAGGTTGAGGGCCACGGCCTTCATGTCGTCCTTGTCCGACAGAATGACAACGGCGTGCGACCCGACGAAGCTCCCGTATTTCTCCAGGGTTCCGAAATCGAGCGGGATGTCCGCCATCGACGCCGGAAGGATGCCGCCGGAGGGGCCGCCGGGCAGGTAGGCCTTGAACACATGCCCTTCGGTCATGCCCCCGCAGAACTCGTCGATCAATTCGCGCATGGTGATGCCGGCGGGCGCCAGCTTGACGCCGGGGTTCTTGACGCGGCCGGACACCGAGAAGCTGCGGAAGCCCTTGCGCTCGTGGCGGCCCTGCGCCGTCGCCCACGCCGCGCCCTTCTCGATGATGTCGCGGATCCAGTACATGGTCTCGACATTCTGCTCGAGGGTCGGACGGCCGAACAGGCCGACCTGCGCCACGTAAGGCGGACGATGCCGCGGCAGGCCGCGCTTGCCTTCGATCGACTCGATCATGGCGGACTCTTCGCCGCAGATATAGGCGCCGGCGCCGCGGCGCAGATGCAGCCGCGTGTGCGGGGTCAGCCCCTCGGCATCGAGCCTGGCGATCTCCTCGACGAGCATCAGCCGCAGCTCGGGATATTCGTCACGGATATAGATGTAGGTGTCGCGCGCCTCGACCACCCAGGCGGCGATCAGCACGCCTTCGAGGAAGCGGTGCGGATCGCGCTCGAGGTAGTAGCGGTCCTTGAACGTGCCCGGCTCGCCCTCGTCGGCATTGACCGCGAACAGGCGCGGCGCGGGCTCCGCGCGCACCAGCGACCACTTGCGCCCGGTGGGGAAGCCGGCGCCGCCGAGGCCGCGCAGGCCGCCGTCGCTGACGATCTGGATCAGTTCCTCCGGCGTGCGCTTGCCGGCGAGGCAGTCCTTCAGCAGCGCGTAGCCGCCGTCCTTTTGATAAGCGGCGAAATCGGCCTGCGGCTTCCACACGTGCGGATGCGGATCGGCCTTCACCGCGGCGGCGATCTTCTCGGGCGTCGCCTGCAGCGTCTGCACGTGGCCGACGGCGACGGCCGGGGCGCGGTCGCAGGCGCCCATGCAGGGCGCGCGCACGACGCGCACGTCCTTGCCGAGGATCTTCGGCAGCTTCTCGATCAGCGCCTCGGCGCCGGCCATGACACAGGAGATGGAGTCGCAGACGCGCACGGTGATCGCCGGCGGCGCGTCCTCACCCTCCTTCACCACGTCGAAGTGCGAGTAGAAGGTGGCGACCTCGTAGACCTCGGCCAGCGCCATCTTCATCTCGGCGGCCAGCGCGGTGAGATGCGCGGCCGAGATGTGGTGGTAGCGGTCCTGGATGAGATGCAGATGCTCGATCAGCAGATCGCGGCGGCGCGGCCGGTCGGTCAGCAGGCCTCGCACTTCCTCGAGCGCGACCGGATCGACCTGGCGCCCCTTCGGCGTTCGCGGCGGTCGGCGACGACCCTTGCGCGTGATATCGGGAGCCTCAACGTTGGTCACGGGCGCACTCATAATTCCCTCCGCAATTACGAGAAAAACGCGTTTACAAGGGTTCTAACAAGAGGCTGGACCTAATCGTTTGATAGTGATTATCTATCAACACGCCTTGTCAGACATGGTATTCCAGATTAAGATTGTGTGTCTGACTGAGTTTTCATGCTTCACCATACGCGGACTGCTGAATCTTGTAATTGATGCATGAATACGCACACGGATCGCCGTGCTCGATAAACTTGAATTCCTACTCGCCCTCGCCCGCGAAAAGCATTTCGGCCGGGCGGCGGACGCCTGCGGCGTCACCCAGCCGACGCTTTCGGCCGGCGTGAAGCAGCTGGAGGATTCGTTCGGCGTCCTCCTGGTCAACCGCGGTTCCCGCTTCCAGAGCTTTACCGCCGAGGGCGAGCGCGTGCTCGACTGGGCGCGGCGCATCGTCGGCGATGCCCAGGCCATGCGGCAGGAGGTGCACGCGCTCAAGCACGGCCTCGCCGGCCGGCTGCGGCTCGCGGTCATCCCCACCGCGCTGGCCATGGTGGAAACGCTGACCACGCCCTATCGGGCGCGCCACCCCGCGGTTCAATTCACCGTGTTCTCGCGCACGTCGACGGAGATCCTCGACGAGATCGAGAATCTCGAGAGCGACGCCGGGCTGACCTATCTCGACAACGAGCCGCTCGGCCGCGTCAACGCGATCCCCTTCTATCGCGAACGCTACCGGCTGCTGGTCGCCGCCGACGCGCCGCTCGCCGATCGCGACGAGGTGACCTGGGCGGAGGTGGCGCAGGTTCCGCTCTGCCTGCTGACGCCGGACATGCAGAACCGCCGCATCATCGAACGGCTGCTGCGCGAGACCGGCGCCGAGCCCAACATCACGCTCGAATCCGATTCGATGATCCTGCTCTATTCGCACGTGCGCACCGGCCGCTGGGCGAGCGTCATGCCGGCGCGGCTCGCCGCCTCCCTCGGCCTGACCGAAACCAACAAACTGCGCGCCATCCCGATCGTCGGGCAGGACGCGAGCCCCACCATCGGCCTGGTCATACCACTGCGCGAGCCGATGACGCCGCTGGTATCGGCGCTCGTCGCCGAAGCGCGGCGCGTCGCGCCGCTGCTGGCGGATTAGCGGAAAGGACCTGGGGACAAGCCTGCCCGGCGCGATAGCCGACATAGACCCCGCAACACCGAACCTCCCAGCCCTCCCTTGGTATAATATCGCATTACGATCTATCTGATTTTATAAAATAATCGCGAACACGGCCGCCGTCGGTGAGTTCCGACTCCATAGCCATTCGCAATTGCAGCATCGGTCTTTCCTATTAGTTCATAGGAATAACTTTGTTGATTCAAAGGAGCGCCATCCTCAGTCTTCAAATTGGAGACGTGGGGGCGTGATGCACGCAATCTCCGCGGTCTGACCAACAACGGATGCCTGCCGAACACGGCAGATCCACGACTAGGGGAGAATCGCGCAATGAGTCTGCTCTCATTTCTCGATCGCGACCACACGGTGGCAAAGCCAGGCTTCAGCCGATGGATGGTGCCGCCGGCCGCGCTCTGCGTTCATCTGTGCATCGGCCAGGCCTATGCCTTCAGTGTTTTCAATCTGCCGATGACCAAATTGCTCGGCATCACGCAATCGACGACAGCCGACTGGAAGCTGACCGAGCTCGGCTGGATCTTCTCGCTCGCCATCTTCTTCCTCGGTGTCTCCTCCGCGGTGTTCGGCCGCTGGGTCGAGGAAGGCGGCCCTCGCCGCGCGATGTTCACTGCCGCCCTCTGCTGGGCCGGCGGCTTCTTCGTCTCCGCCATCGGCGTCTACGCGCACACGCTCTGGCTGATCTATCTCGGCTACGGCGTGCTCGGCGGCATCGCGCTCGGCATCGGCTACATCTCGCCGGTCTCGACTTTGATCAAATGGTTCCCCGATCGTCCTGGCATGGCGACCGGCATGGCCATCATGGGCTTCGGCGGCGGCGCCTTCATCGCCTCGCCGTTGTCGGTCTGGCTGATGAGCAAGTTCTCGACACCGACGCATGTCGGCGTGGCCGAGACGTTCATCGTGCTTGGCATCGTCTACTTCTTCTTCATGATCGTCGGCTCGATCATCGTCCGCGTGCCGGCGCCGGGTTGGAAGCCCGCGGGCTATACGGCGCCGGTCGCCACGCACAGGCTCATCACCAGGAACGACGTGTTCGTCTATGACGCGTTGAAGACGCCGCAGTTCTGGCTGATCTGGTGGGTGCTCTGCCTGAACGTGACCGCCGGCATCGGCGTGCTCGGCCAGGCCTCCGCCATGAGCCAGGAGATGTTCCCCGGCCACATCACGCCCGTCGCGGCCGCCGGCTTCGTCGGCCTGATGAGCCTGTTCAACATGGGCGGACGCTTCTTCTGGGCGTCGACCTCGGACTATATCGGCCGCCGCAACACGTATTTCGTGTTCATGGTGCTCGGCTTCGTCCTGTACTGCACGGTGCCGCACACTGGGTCCATCGGCAGCGTCGCCGGGTTCGTGATCTGCTTCCTGATCATCATCTCGATGTATGGCGGCGGCTTCTCGACCGTGCCGGCCTATCTCAAGGACATGTTCGGCACGCGCTATGTCGGCGCCATCCACGGCTGGCTGCTCACCGCCTGGTCGGCGGCGGGCATCTTCGGCCCGGTGCTCGTGAATTACATTCGCGAGTACAACGTCACGCACGGCGTGCCGAAGGCGCAGGCCTACAACACCACGATGTACATCATGGCCGGCCTGCTGGTGGTCGGCTTCATCTGCAACTTCTTCGTCAAGGCGGTCGACGCCCGCTATCACATGGCGGCCGACGACACGCGCGGCGAAGAGGCGGTCGGTGCCGAGGCCTGAAGGGAGGGATAGATCATGAACACCGCAAAGACCGAAGAGACAACCACTCTCCAGCTCGTGCTGGCCTGGGGCTTCGTCGGCATCCCGCTCGCCCTGGGCGTGATCCAGACGCTGATCAACGCGATGAAGCTGTTCCAGTAATCGCGCGCAACGACACACAGGCGACACGCCGCTCCCGGCAACGGGGGCGGCGCTTTGTTGACGCGCGCCCTTCGCCATCGGCATGCGGCGCGCCACCGCCCGCCCGAAACGTCAGGCGCCGGGCCGGCCTCGCTTCTCGACATACATCGACAGATCGGCCGCCTTCAGCAGCGCGCCGGCCGTCAACCCGTCGTCGGGATACAGCGCCACGCCGACGCTCGCGGAGACGAGCTGCGGGCCCGATGCAGGACCCGCCGAGAACGCGATGCCGTGGCGAAACTGCGCGCGCACGCGCGGCGCGATCGAGGCATCGCCGTTGGCGGGAAGAACGATGCCGAATTCGTCGCCGCCGACGCGCGCCACCAGGCAATCCGGGCCGGCCACGGCCTGCAGTTCGCGGGCGATCGTGGTCAGCGCCGCATCGCCCGCAGGATGACCATGCCTGTCGTTGATCGCCTTGAGATGGTCGACATCGACGAAGATCACGCCGGTTTGACCGTCGCCCTCGCGGGCCAGCGTCAGCACATAGTCCAGTTGCGCGTCGAACATGGCGCGGTTCGGGAGTTTCGTGAGGCCGTCGCACTGCAGGGCCGAAACATCGACGTGCATCACAAGGGCATGGGCCTCGCCCAGCATGTCGAGCGGCGAGATGGCGATTTGGTACCAGTGATGCCGCCCGTCGAACGGACAGGAATAGGTGGACACGAAGGTCGGCCGTCGGCCGGCGAGGACGGCCCGCATGCCCTCGAGCACGTCGATGGCCTCATGGCAGCCGCGGGCGATCGCGGCCTCGCATTCGGCGATGTAGTTCCACGGCGCAGGCCGCTGCGCGAGAGCGCCGCGGCGCGCGGTTTCCTCCCAGCGGCGGTTGACCCTCACGATCACGCCGCCGGAATCGGCCACTGCGACCTCGGCCGGAAGGGAATCGACCAGATCGACGTTGGGGTATCGGATCATCGCGGCATCTTCGACCGGTGCGAAACGCGCCCGCCGCCTCCATCCGGAAGCCCGGGCAAGGTCGTTATCGGCAGGAATGCACGGCGCCGACTTGACGCACGTCAAACGTGCAAATCTAGGCTAACGGATTACGGCGCGGCAACGGTGCGATGCTGCTTCAGACGGCAATGCCGCAAGGCGCAATCCGCTCAGTCCTTTGCGCGCGCGATCGCATCCATGATGAGGCCCTCGGCCTCGTCGGCGTCGACCCAGCGCACGATCGTCACCCATTTCCCCTTTTCGAGGTCCTTATAGTGGCGGAAGAAGTGCGCGATCTGATCGAGCATCACCGTCGGCAGCTCGCGATAGGTCGACATGCCGGTATAGAAGGGATGCAGTTCGTCGACCGGAACCGCGAGCACCTTCTCGTCCTTGCCGGCCTCGTCCTCCATCAGCAATGCGCCGACCGGGCGGCAGCGGATCACCGCGCCGGGCACGACCGGCACCTGCCCGATCACCATGATGTCGCAAGGGTCGCCGTCCTCCGCCAAGGTGTGCGGAATGAACCCGTAATTGCCGGGATAGAACATCGCCGTGTGCAGGAACCGGTCGACGAAGAGCGCGCCCGAATCCTTGTCGAACTCGTATTTCACCGGCACGCCGCCGAGCGGGATCTCGATGACGGCGTTGACGTCCCGCGGCGGGTTGCGGCCGGCCGGAATGAGCTTGAGATCCATGGCGTCGCTCCGTAAGGGGCCCCCGACGCCACGGGTCTAGCCGAAACCGGCCGCGCCCGGCAATGCGATGCGGCTACCGCTGCGCGGCGAACGTCGCCGTCCCCTCGCCGACAACCGCCATGAGCGCCACCTCGGCATCGGCCGATCCGGCGGCATCCTGTCCGCGCTGCTTCATGCTGTGCAGATGGAACGCCACGATGCTCTGCGCGGTGCGCCGGTTGAGCTTGCGGAACCGCTCCAGGCTGCGCGCCAGCTCGGCCGGCGACAGCCTTCGCTCGGCGGCGCACATGGTCAGGAGCTCGCGCGTCGTCGTCCACGAGCAACCGGCCGCCTTGGCGAACAGCAGTAGCATGTCGTCGCCCTGATCGAGCAGCGCGCGCTCGACGAGATCGACCGGGAAGCGGCCATGCCGCGCCAACGCCACCACCGCCTTCTCGAATTCCTGCGCGCGCGCCGGTGCATGCACGCTCGCTTCGCTCGCGCCGCCGACGCGAAACCGGCTCTTGGCCTCGCGCAGCGCCGCGGCGTGGGCCTCCGAGCCGGCGCGAGCCTCGCGCTGCATCAGCGTCGCGACGTCGTCGACGGCATCGCGGACGGCGTCGGCTTCGTGCGGATACTCGGCTTCGAGGCGCGCGCGGACCGAGGCGGAAGCGGCCTCGAGCAATTTGAGGAAATACTGACGCGGCAGATCGCTGCGGCGGCCGAGCGTGAGCGTGAGCCGCGAGTCGCGGCGGGCGCGCACCGTCAGCTTCTCGTAGCCGGCGAGCGAAAAGCGGGCGCCGCGGTTGCGGGCGACCTTGTTGACGACGCGGCGGTCGCCGCGCTCGACCAGAACGTCGGTCACCGCCTCGCTCAGCTTCAGGCGCTGCGCGATGGCGAGGAGATGCGCCTGACTCTTGGTGCTGGCGTTCTCGACCAGGTCGGCGTCGGTCAGCTGCTCGGAATGGGTGAGCACGGGGCCGGCGACCTCGATCGCGTCGTCGAAGGCGAGCGAGCGGACGATGCGCGGCGGCGCGTCGTCGACGCGAGCGAGCCGCTGCGCGAGCTCGGCGCGGGCGTCGACCTCGATGTCGGCCGCAAGCTCCTGCAGCACGTCGTCGAACAGCGACACCTGTTCGCCGGAATAGTTGCGCGAGCCGGCGGTGAACAGGTCGGCGATGCGCAACATGATGCGCAGCCGGCGCTTGACGTCTCCGGCGGCGATGGCGCCGTTGAGTTCATCGATCAGGGATTGCGGGGCGGCGGGGGCGATATCGAGAGCAAGCGTCGAATGGGGCATGACAACCAGCACTTATCGTGACAACCAATTCCCCATCTCTAGCGCGTAGATACGAAAACGGCGTTCACGCGGGAACTCGAAAACTTCCGAAAATTCGAACGATCGCGTTAACCGAAAACAAAGAGGCCCGCCGCGCGGGCGGGCCTCCGGTCGTCCCGAAAGGCGGGCCGGATCAGAACAGACCGACGATCTTGCCGTCCTTGACGTCGATGGAGTCGGCCGACGGCACCTTCGGCAGGCCCGGCATGGTCATGATCTCACCGCAGATCGCCACCACGAACTCGGCGCCGGCGGAGAGGCGAACCTCGCGCACCGGAATATTGAAGCCGGTCGGCGCGCCCTTGGCGTCCGGATTGGTGGAGAAGGAATACTGCGTCTTGGCGATGCAGACCGGCAGCTTGCCGAAGCCCATCTCCTCCCAGGTCTTGAGCTGGTCCTTGACCGACTTTTCGGCCGTGGCGTCGTCGGCGCGATAGAGCTCCTTGGCGATGGTGCGGATCTTCTCGAACAGCGGCATCTCGTCGGGGTAGAGGAACTTCAGGTTCGCCTTGCCCTCGTCGCAGAGCCTGACCACCGCCTTCGCCACGTCGGCCGCGCCCTCGCCGCCCATCGCCCAATGGTCGGCCATCAGCGCCTCGACGCCGAGCGCCTTGCACTTCTCCTTCACCAGCGCGACCTCCGCGTCGGTGTCGGCCGAGAAGCGGTTGATCGAGACCACGGCCGGGAGGCCGAACTTCTTCACGTTCTCGATGTGGCGCTGCATGTTGGTCATGCCGGCCTCGAGCGCCTTCAGGTCCTCCTTCTTGAGGTCCTCCTTCTTGACGCCGCCGTGCATCTTCAGCGCGCGGATGGTCGCGACGATCACGACGCAGTCGGGCTTGAGGCCCGCCTTGCGGCACTTGATGTCGAGGAACTTCTCCATGCCGAGATCGGCGCCGAAGCCGGCCTCGGTGACGACGTAATCGGCGAGCTTCAGCGCCGTGGTGGTGGCG
>Ga0182749_1002457_pt1 | contig 13522 bp, 9 predicted proteins | sample eDN3rd37CKraftMG_FD_128875 | JGI IMG/M metagenome (GOLD analysis project Ga0182749, IMG submission 128875) | Enriched Miracle-Growth compost microbial communities from Emeryville, California, USA - eDNA 3rd pass 37_C Kraft MG (version 2) (version 2) ...
GACTGAAGGTACACGACGTGCACAATACGAGGCCGACGTCAGGCGCAGCTAAGGACTGCGGCTAAGCGCTTACTCGCCTTGGGAGCGGCGAGGCAGACGGGGCGCCGGCGACTGGCCATCAAAGGGGAATGGGAGGAAATCCGTGCAAAGAATACTGAGTTCGAAGGACTTCCTGCTTGGGATCTTGTTCATTGCGATCGGGATCGTCTACGGCGGCTACGCCTGGTTTAAACTCCCGCTGGGAACGGCCCTCAATATGGGGCCGGGCTATTTTCCCTTCGGCCTGGCGCTGATCCTCATAGCGATCGGAATCGCCGTCGCAGTCCGAACTGTCGACGCGGAGACGCCGACGATCGATTTCAGGGCGCTGCCCTGGCGCGCCATCCTGCTGATCTCTGTTTCGACGGTGGTGTTTGCGCTGCTTGCAAGGGGCGCGGGCATTCTGATCGCAACGCTGGTGACGGCCATCGTCGCCGCCTTTTCCGCGCGTGCCACGACGTGGGTTTCAGCCATCACCACGGCCGTTTTCCTGGCTTTCTTTTCGGCGCTCGTTTTTGTCTACGGCATGCAGCTTCCGCTGGGCATCTTTGGTTCTTGGTTCAGATAGGGAGGCCCCGCCATGGAACTTTTCAATCATCTGGCTCTGGGCCTTAGTGTCGTCCTTTCTGTCCAAAACCTCTTCTTCTGCTTTGTAGGCTGTTTTCTTGGCACGGCAATCGGCGTTCTGCCCGGCGTGGGACCTATGGCGACCATCGCCATGCTTCTCCCCATCACCTATACAATGGGCCCGGAAACGGCCCTGATAATGCTGTCGGGCATCTATTACGGCGCCCTCTACGGTGGCTCGACGACGGCCATTCTTATCAACCTGCCCGGAGAGTCGGCGGCGGCGGTCACGACGATCGATGGTTACCAAATGGCGCGGCAGGGGCGGGCAGGCCCCGCGCTTGCGGTGGCCGCACTCGGCTCGTTCTTTGCTGGTACCGTGGTGACGCTTCTTATCGCCCTTGTCGCCATTCCGATGACGAAGATCGCATTGAGCTTCGGCTCACATGAATATTTCGCGCTGATGGTGCTGGGGTTGATCTCCTCGGTGGCGCTCGCGTCCGGTTCGCTCTTGAAAGCATTGGGCATGATCGTGCTCGGCCTCCTTCTCGGTCTGACCGGCACCGACATCTATACCGGCCAGGCCCGTTTCACTTTCGGAATGATCGAGCTGTCGGACGGCATCGAGCTGGTGGCTATCGCTGTGGGGCTGTTCGGTATCGCCGAGATCCTGCGCAATATGGAGAACGAATCCAAGGAAGGCCTCCCGTCCGTGCTCAAGATCGGACGGCTCATGCCGAGCCGAGAGGATTTGCGGCGGTCGATCGGCCCGGTGCTGCGCGGGACCGGCCTTGGCGCAGTGCTGGGCGTGCTGCCCGGCGGCGGTGCGCTGCTTTCCTCCTTCGCCTCCTACACAATGGAAAAGAAGCTCTCCAAGCATCCGGAGGAGTTCGGGCACGGAGCGATCGAAGGCGTGGCGGGGCCGGAAAGCGCCAACAATGCCGGCGCGCAATCGGCGTTCATCCCCATGCTCTCGCTGGGCATACCCGGCAATGCGGTGACAGCACTGTTGCTGGGCGCGATGATCCTGCAGGGGATTGCGCCGGGGCCGAATGTCATTACTCAGCAGCCGGAAATGTTCTGGGGCCTGATCGCCTCCATGTGGGTGGGCAATCTGATGCTTGTGCTGCTCAACCTGCCGCTCGTCGGTCTTTGGGTCAGCATGCTCAAGGTGCCCTATCGCTCGCTATTTCCCGCCATCATCGTCTTCTGCTGCATCGGCGTCTTCAGCGTGCACAACAGCGAGTTCCACGTCTACCAGATCACCGTCTTCGGGATCTTGGGCTACCTGTTCTACAAGCTTGAGGGAGAGCCCGCGCCCTTCATTCTCGGTTTCATACTGGGCCCCTTGATGGAGGAGCATTTCCGTCGCGCCATGATCATCTCGCGCGGCGATGCCATGAGCTTCTTCGAGCGTCCGATCAGCGCAAGCCTCCTCATCCTGGCGGTCGTCGCGCTTATTGCGGTCAGCCTGCCGTACTTCTCGAAGAAGCGCGAAGAGGTGTTCGTGGAGGAAGATTGATGTTGCGGAGGAGCAGCCGATGAACATCCATACAAGCGCCAGGCCGCAGGCGGGCGTGCGCAACAGCGAGAGTCTCGAGACGGGCAGGGGAGAGAAGCTGGCGGCCTTCGTGGCTGCGGCCGGCGAACGTGCCTATCCCAAGGAAATCATCGCCGCCGCCCGGGTCGCGCTCGTCGACTTCGTCGGTGTGGCCGTGGGGGCGGTCAACGAATCCGCCGCCCGCGCGACCAGGGCGGTGGCGGAAGGATGGCGGGCTCCGGGAAAGGCGCGCATCTTCTGCGCCGGCACCACCACCCCCGCGCTGGCCGCTCTCGTCAACGGCACCATGGCCCATTGCATGGACTATGACGACACGCATCTCTGGGGAGGGGGGCACATCAGTGCGCCCTGCTGGTCGGCGGCGCTCGCCGTGGCCTGCGAAAGGGAACTCGATGAGGCGGCGGCGCTTGGCGCCTTCATCACCGGATATGAAGTGATGGCCCGGCTCGGCGGCGGCGGCATTCGCGGTGTGGGGCGCAGTCTGCAGCAGCGTGGCTTCCATCCCACCGGGGTTCACGGCGTGGTGGGCGCGGCTGCGGCGGCCGCGGCCTTGATGCGACTCGATCACCGGCAGTCGCTGAACGCGCTGTCGACGGCCGCGACGAGCGCGGGCGGGCTGGTCGCTTCTTTCGGCAGTGACTCGAAACCTTTTCACGCCGGCCGTGCGGCCATGGACGGTATCCTGGCCGCCGAACTCGCCGCCGCCGGTTTCCGCGCCGCGCCCAACGTGTTCGAGCGCAAAAAGGGCATGCTCGACGCCTATATTCAGGATGGCTCGGCCGAAGTTCCCGAGATCGACTTCGATTATGGATGGGAGCTCCTCAACAACGGCTACAAACCCTTTGCCTGCTGCCGCGCTACGCATGCTTCCATTCAGGCCGCGCACCAATTGACGGAGCGGGTGGGCGACCGCGCCGTGAAACGCATTCGCGCAAAGGTTCATGCCAACGCTCCTTTCACCGCCGGCAAGACGGATCCGCAGACACCACTCGACGGTAAGTTCAGCGTTGCCTTCTGCATCGCCATGGCGCTGCGCGGATATGGCGCGACCGAAGCCGATTTCAGTGAAAAGACGCTGAAAGACCCCGCCGTGCGGGCGATCGTTCCCGTGGTGGAACTTCTGCCTCAGGCTGACCAGCCTCAATACGAAGCGTATCTCGAAGTGGAGATGGAGGACGGTGAGCGGCTTCTTGCCGAAACGCGCATGTTCCTCGGCCATCCCGATAATCCGATGACCGCGGAACATCGGCGAGCAAAGTTCCTGTCGCTCACCGTACCCGTGCTGGGGGAGCGGAAGGGAGAGGAGCTGCTTGCGCTGCTCGAGGACTTCGACCAGCCGGGCTCGCTCGGGAAGGCGATGACGTTGCTGGCGGGCGGGATCAGTTCGGCGCAGTAGGTTGGAAATGCAGAGCCTTGGGGGACCGGGAACAACAGCCGTAGCACGGGGAGAGATCGCCGCTGGCGCGGGGCTTTTCCAGAAAATCCCATCCCACTCTCACGGAGTGGAGATGTGAACGCAGAGCCTCCGCATAATCTAGATCCGAAACATAAGTCCAGAAAACGCATATCCTTCGGCTACCGCCCGTCATCGATCCGGCCGAGCCTGCTTTTTCCCCTCATCGTCGCTTCGGCGCTTTTCATGGAGCATGTGGACACGTCGGCTCTGGCCGTAGCGCTGCCCACCATTGCGGAGCATTTCGACCGTTCGCCGGTCGATATGCGGGTTGTGCTTACCGCATACTTGCTGGCGCTTGCGGTGACATTGCCGATCTCGGGCTGGATGGCCGATCGCTTCGGCGCGCGTCTCATCTTCCGGCTGGCGATCGCGCTCTTCATATTCGGTTCCATCTCCTGCGGCTTTGCCGGCAACATTCCCGCGCTCGTGATCGGGCGGGTCGTTCAGGGAGTGGGAGGGGCGATGATGGTGCCGGTCGGCCGGCTGATCATACTGCGCTCGGTGCCCAAGTCGGAGGTGATCCAGGCTTTTGCGTGGGTGACCATCCCGGGGCTTCTCGGCCCGATCGTCGGCCCCATCATGGGCGGCTTCGTCACCACTTTTCTCGATTGGCACTGGGTGTTCTGGATCAATATTCCCTTTGCCCTTTTTGCCTTCTGCTTTGCCACGCTTTATATCCCGGATACAGGACCTGAGGAGCGACGCGGCTTCGATTTCCTCGGCTTCACCGTCTTGGGTGCCGGTCTGGCCCTCATCGTAGCCGCCTCCACTGCGCTCGGTGCCGGCGCCGTGCGGCCGTTCCTGATTCTCGTAATGTTCCTCGGCGGGCTTGGACTCCTGGTCCTCTATTGCATCGCCAGCCGCAGCCGCCCCAACGCCGTTATCGACCTCAGCCTCTTCAGCATCAAAACGTTCGCGATCGCCGCACTCGCCGGTACGTTGTTCCGCATCGGCATAGGCGCAATTCCCTTCCTTCTGCCGAGTCTCCTGCAGCTCGGTCTCGGCATGTCCGCTTTCAAGGCCGGCTGCATCATATTCTCCTCGGCTGCCGGCGCCCTTGCCATGAAATTTGCCGCGCCCGGCCTGCTGCGTCGTTTCGGGTACAAGACTGTCCTGGTGGGCAATGCGGCGATCAGCGGGATTCTCGTCAGCTCGCCCGCTGTTTTCCGCGACTGGACACCGGTGTGGTTCATGATCTGCTGCCTGCTGCTCAGCGGGTTCTTCCGCTCGGTCAGCTTTACCGCCAACAACACGCTGTCCTATGCGGATGTGGACAAGCAGCGGATGAGTCGCGCCACCTCTGCCTTCGCAGTCATTCAGCAGCTTTCCTTGGGCTTCGGCATCACGATGGGTGCGTTGACGCTGCAATTCACCGGCGAGAGCAGCGGGCTTTCCGAGGCATCGAGCTACACGCCGGCCTTCATCATCACCGGCCTTATCGCCGCAACGTCTGTGATTCCCTACCTCTTTCTTGCCAGGGATGCGGGGTCGGAGCTTTCGGGCCACAAACCGCGCAATCGATCGCGCGTGTGATGAGGTAGGGTCGTCCGGGAATAGGCGTTGCGTGGTGGAAAAAATGGTATACTATAGAGTTCTATAGGGGCAGGAGACGATTGAAAGGCGGCTCCGGCCGCGGCTCAAGGGAGGAGCAAATGGAAAGACGTGAGTTTCTGAAGTGGAGCGTCCTTGCAGGCGTTGCCTCCGCGACGGGCGCATTCAGCTTGAAAGCCGGCGCGGTCGAGGGATACCCCTCCAGTGATATGACGATGATCGTGCCCTATCCGCCGGGCGGCATCTCCGATTCGCGTGGTAGGATGATGGCCGAGTGGCTGGCGAAGGCATATGGCCGTCCATGCCTGGCGGAGAATGTTCCCGGCGCGTCCGGCATGGTGGGCGCAAACAGGGTCAAGAATTCGCCGCCCGACGGCCACACGTTCATTTCTACCACCACCAGCGCCATGGTCGTCGTTCCGCAGCTCACGCCGCTAGAATACGAGCCATTGGAAGTGCTGGCCCCGGTAGCGAACTGCTTCGTCAATCCGGTGGCCGTGATGGTGGCGAAGGACGGGCCGTACAAAACCATCCAGGATATCATCGAGGACGCGAAGAAGCGTCCCGGCGAATTGACCTATGGTTCTCCGGGCGCCAATTCGCTTTATCATCTCACCGGCGAAGCCATAAACACGATCGCCGGCGTCAAGATGGTGCACGTGCCTTATAAGAGCGCAGGCCAATATACCGTCGACATGCTCTCCGGCCGCATCAGCTTCGCGATCGGCACGCTCGGCACGTTGACCGGCGCCAAGGAGCAGGTAGCCGGTGTTCTGCTTGGCTCGGCCAAGCGCTCGGCGATCGCACCGGACGTGCCTTCCGCGCCGGAAGCCGGCATGCCGGAACTGGTGATGCCGGACGGTGCTGGCATCCTTATGCACATCGACACACCTGCCGAGATCGTCACGGAGATCTCGGACCAGATGGGAAAGATGGTCGCTGACGAAGGGTCCAAGGCGATGGCGACCAAGCTCGGCCTAGAACTGGATTACCTGCCTGCGCCCGAATATGCCGCGCGCCTCAAGGAGCAATATGCCCTCATGACGAAGGTGATCGCCAATGCCGGCCTGAAGGCGGGATAGGCAGTTCGGATAGCTTGGATACAGGATCCACAGGGCACGATGCCGGTAAAATGGTTGGATGGCCGCATTGCGGCGCAAAATCTTGCAGTTCGGCTTTCCGAAAGGCTGCGGGAAAAGCGGGTCCTGGCTGTTCCGGGTGCCTATGACGGGATGACCGGGCTCCTCGCGGCCCGGGAGGGATTCGAGGCACTCTATCTTTCGGGCGCCGCGCTTTCGGCCTCCATGGCCTTGCCTGATCTCGGCATGCTGACGCTTGAGGATGTTGCGCGCCGGGCGCGCGAGATCGTCCGTGCCTCGCAACTGCCGCTCATCGTCGATGCCGATACCGGTTTCGGCGAGGCGCTCAATGTCATGCGTACCGTGCGCGAACTGGAGGAGGCTGGTGCTGCCTGCATCCAGATCGAGGACCAGCAGTTCCCGAAAAAATGCGGGCATCTGAACGACAAGGCGCTGGTGTCGGTCGACGACATGTGCCGGAAGGTGGCGGCGGCAAAGAGGGCGGCGACAAATCTCCTGATCTGCGCCCGCACCGATGCCGCTGCAGCCTCCCTCGACGAAGCCATCGCGCGCGCCAACCGCTATGTCGAGGCGGGAGCCGATATCATCTTCGTCGAGGCCCTGCACAGCCTGGACCACATGCGCGAAGTGCGCTCGCGTATAAGCGCCCCGCTCCTCGCCAACATGACCGAGTTCGGCAGGACGCCGCACACTTCGCTTGCCGAGTTCGGCCGCCTTGGCTTTGAACTCGTAATCTATCCCGTCTCCGTCTTCCGCGTAGCCTCGAAAGCCGCGGTGGGTTTTTATGCGGACCTCAAGGCGCGGGGCGAGGCTCAATCCTCCCTTTCCTCGATGATGACCCGAGCCGAGCTCTACGAGACCATCGGGTATTACGATTACGAGGAATTGGATGCCAAGATCGTCAAGACCGTCCTAGAATAACAGGAAATTTCGATGGCTCATTCCAGCATGGGAAATGCGTATACCCGCTCCGTTGCCGACTTCGTGTCCGGCGTCCGCTTCGAGGCAATCCCCGAGGAGGTGCGCACCCGGCTGAAGCTCTTGATGCTGGATTCGCTCGGCTGCGGCATCTTCGGCGCCGATCTCCAATGGTCGCGGCTTCTGCAGGAAAGCCTGGGCGAAATCGACCCAGGCACGGCAGCCGGCATCTGGGGAACGTCGCAGCGCATTTCGCCGCCCCACGCGGCGCTGATCAACGGAACCCATGTCCAGGGTTTTGAGCTCGACGACGTTCACCGCCAAGGTGTCCTTCACGTAGGCGCAGTCACTCTTCCGGCGCTCATTGCCGTGGTCGATGGGCATCGTGATATGAGCGGCAAGGAATTCATCGCTTCGGCACTTGCAGGGTACGAGGTCGGACCGCGCGTCGGCATGTGCATGGGGCAGGAGCACATCGGGCAGGGATGGCATTCCGGCGCGACGGTCGGCGTCTTCTCCGCGGCAGCGGGGGCCGCGCGTGGCCTCGCGCTTGATCCCGAGCAGTCGGTGCATGCGCTCGGCATCGCCGGCACGCAATCCGCCGGCCTGATGGCGGCGCAGTTCGGCGCCATGGTCAAGCGCATGCACGCCGGCCGCTCCGCGCAAAGCGGCTATTACGGGGCGCTGCTCGCCAGCAAAGGTTTTACAGGCATCATCGATGTCTTCGAAGCGCCCTATGGCGGCTTCTGCACCACCTTCTCCCGCTCGGAGGACCGTTTCAATCTGGAAGAATTGCGCTCCGGCCTAGGACAGACGTTTGAGACCATGCGCATCTCGCTGAAATTCTATTCCTGCGTCGGCTCGAACCATACGACGCTCGATTCCATACGCGCCATCCAGGCACGGCGGCCTTTCGGGCCCGATGATTTTGACGAGATTATCGTCGCGGGATCGCAGGTGACCGCCGATCACGTCGGCTGGGATTACCGTCCCGAGGGCATCACCTCTGCCCAGCTGAATCTGCCCTATTGCGTGGCGACCCTGCTGCTGGAGGGTGATGTCTTCGTCGACCAGTTCACCGAGGAAGCGTTGACGGACCCACAGCGTTTGAAGCTCCTGAAGAAGGTCAAGGTCGTGCACGATCCCGAAATCACCGCGCTCGGCTCCAAGTTCCGCCACAAGGTCAAGGTGGAGGTCCGCTTCCGCGATGGAACGGTGGAGCGGGAGGAACGCGAGGCTCCGCGCGGAAGCGAAAAATCCTTCGCAAGCGAGCAGGACATTGTGGAGAAGTTCCGCAAGCTTACGGCAAAGCTCCTCGATGACCGGCATCGCGACCGGCTGGTGGATGCCATTCTCAACCTCGAAAAGCTGTCGAGCGCGCGGGAGATGACGCGTCTTCTGACCCTGTCTTCTGGTCGGTAGCCTGTTTTTTGCGACGCCCTGTCGAAGGTGCGCGATTTAATTTCACTGAACTGAGCGAGCGGGCGCCTTTCGTTGTGCCGCCATATCCAGTACGGTATGCGATGGTACTCTAATGAGGGCTGAAGCCATGGGGAGCGGAGAAGAATGACAGGCGCACAGGCCCTTGACGTGGAAGATGGGAGGAGAGCCTCGGCGGTCGAGATGGTTCATGCCCTGCTCACGCCGCGCAATATCGCTATCGTCGGCGCTTCGGAGCGGCCGAACAATTGGGCGCAGCGCACCTATCGCAACCTGCTGCGCTATGGCTTCAAGGGCGCGCTTTTTCCGATGAACCCTAAGCGCGACACGATCTGGGGCACGCGCTGCTACAAAAGCTTCGACGAATTGCCAGAGGCGCCGGATCACCTGTTGATCCTGGCTCCAGCCCAATCCGTCCCGCAGACACTGCTCGATGGCGCGGCACTCGGCGCCCGCAGTGCCACGATCATTTCCGCCGGCTTTTCCGAGCTCACCGACCCGGCCTCCGTGGCGCTCACGGAGCGCCTCCAGGCGGTCATCCGCGAGACAGGCCTTGCGGTCTCGGGACCGAATTGCGTCGGCAACATCAATGCCGCGCACCGGCTGATGACCAATTTCGAGGACCGCGAGGCGCGGATCGAGCGCGGGCCTGTCTCGCTCGTCTCGCAATCCGGCGGCGTCGGCATGCAGATCAAGCGCATGCTGGAGGAGCGCTGTCTCGATGTCGGCAAGATGGTGACCAGCGGCAGCGAGCTCGGCCTGACCATTGGCGATTATATCGAATATTGTGCAGGGGATCCCGATACGAAGGTCATCATTTGCTACTTGGAAGGGCTGCGCAATGCGGAGCGCTTCCTGGAAGGCTGCCGGGCGGCCTCGCGTGCCGGCAAGCCGGTCGTTGTGGTGAAGACCGGGGTGAGCGAGGCCGGTCGCGAGGCGGCGGTCGCCCATACAGGCTCCGTCGCCGGCTCCATCCAGGCCTTTGACGCCGTGGCCGGCAAGGCCGGTGTCATCCGTGCGAAAACGGTGGACGAGTTGATCGAGATGACCGAATTCTTCGCGCACACCAAGCCGTTCCGCGGAGAGCGCCTCGGCGCAATGTCCACCTCCGGCGGCAAGCGCGGCATCATCATTGACGCGGCCGACGTCGCCGGGCTTTCCTTTCCGAAACTTGATCAGACCACGATCGATCGGCTCTCGTCGGTGCTTGGAGTTGGCAGCGATATTGGCAACCCGCTGGACGCCGGGTTTGCGGCGAACGTCTCCCATGAAGCGTATATGACCAGCGTGACGGCGATGCTCGAGGATCCAGGCGTCGACGTGCTGCTGCTCGAGGGTGAGCTGCCGCGCACCGAGGGCTCGGCGCGGCGAGAGGGCTATTTGCGCGCCGTGAACGAGCTTGCCGGCCGCTCCGAAAAACCCATCGTCTATGTCGCCGTCACCAATTACGGCTTTACCGATTACACGCGCGATCTGCGCCGCAGCCTGCCGAACGTGGCCTACCTCCAGGGTTCAGATCGTGGACTGGCAGCCCTCGCTGCGGGCATCCAATATTGGGGACGCAAGCAGGCCGGCGAGAAGCCGCGGCCGGTGCGACCCACCCACCGCCGGGAGAAGCTTTTCTCCCTTCTCGACGCGGCCAAGGACAAGGTGTTGGACGAGCTTGCGGCCAAAAAAGTGCTTCAGCTCTATGACATCCCGCTGCCGCGCGAGGCGCTCGCCAAGACCGCCGATGAAGCCTCAGCACTCGCTTCCTCGATCGGCTTCCCGGTCGTGCTGAAGGTCGTGAGCGCCGATCTGCCGCACAAATCGGATGTGGGCGGGGTCGTCCTCGGCGTGCAGTCCGCGCAAGCAGCCCGCGAGGCCTTTACGGAGATTATGCGCCGCATCGCCGCGCTGCCGAACCGGCCGGTGGTGGAGGGCTTGCTCGTCGCCGAGCAGGTCACGGGCGGCGTGGAAGTGGTTCTCGGCGCTCATCGTGATCCAGAGATGGGGCCGATGGTGCTGTTCGGCTCCGGCGGCCTCCTGATCGAACTCTTCAAGGACTATGCGCTGGCGGCCTGTCCGATGGACGAGGAGGATGCGGAAGATTTGATCGCGCGCACCAAGGCGGCAACGCTGATCGGGCCTTTCCGTGGGCGCGCCGCCCTCGACCGCGCTGCGGTGGTCAAGACGCTGATGTCTCTTTCCGATCTGATGCTCGACGCCGGAGACCGGATTTCTTCGATCGAGATCAATCCTTTCATGGTGCGTCAGAGCGGCGGCGCCTGCCTTGATGCGCTGATCGTCAAACAGGCTTAGCCGCGGACTGAGCGGCGCTGAAAATATCTGCGCTTCGGGCGCTTGCATAGAAGGGAAGCCTCCATGTCGTTGGCAGAAGAATTGTCGTTCACCGTTGGGGAGCGCGAAGACATCCAGCGCCTGCTGCGCGATGCGGCCGCGGCGTTCTCCCGGCCCGACGGTGTCAAACGGGCGCGCTCGCTGCGCTTCGTGAAACCTGGCCTCGACCGTGAGGCCTGGTCGCGGATGGCGGAGAACGGGTGGCTCGGGACGCTTCTGCCGGAGGCGGATGGCGGGCAGGGGCTGGGCCTTTCGGAGATGCGTGTGTTGGCCGAGGAGCTTGCACGTTCCGTAAACCCCGAGCCTCTGACGGCGGTGGCTGTGTTCACGGCGCTTGCGATTGCCGGATGCCCTGCTGGAGCCCTGCGCTCAAAGCTGCTCGAAGGCATCGTCTCCGGCCGACAAGTGGTCGCAACCGCATTTCAGGATGCCGTGGGTTCGCTCGACGTGGAACGGCCCGGCGTCCGTCTCTCCGGCGGACGGCTTGAAGGCGAGGCGCGGCATGTTTTTCCAGTCCTCGGCGCAGATGGTTTTGTGGTGGCGGCAACGGGCGAGGGCGGCCTTGCGCTTTGCTATGTCGAAGCGAACGCGGCTGGCTTGTCCGTCGCGGAAGAGCTGCGTGCCGACGGCAGCCATTCGGGCCGGCTCTCTTTCTCGAGCGTGCCGGTCGCAAAGGAGCAGGTGCTGGCCACGGGCGCTGAGGCGGTGGAGAGCCTGAAAACCGCAATCGATACCGCGACAGTGGTCACATCAGCCGAGCTCTTCGGGCTCATGGAGCGCGCGCTTGAGATCACGATCGATTATCTGAAGACACGCGTTCAGTTCGGCCGGCCGATCGGCTCTTTTCAGGCGCTGCAGCACCGTGCGGTGGACCTCTATATCCAGAAGGAGCTTGCGCGCGGCGCGCTTGAAGACGCAGTCAAGGCGCTCGATTCCAGACCGGATTCGCAGACCCGGCGCCTTGCTGCCGGCAGAGCCAAGTCGCGCTGTGGAGACGCAGCTCTCCTGATCGGTCGTGAGACGATCAAGCTGCACGGGGCGATCGGCTACACTGACGAGCACGACATCGGTCTTTATCTGCGCCGGGCGCTGACCCTGGCGCCCTGGCTCGGCAATCCCGCAGAGCAGCGGCGCGCGATCGCGCCGATCATCGAGGCGGAGGCCGAAAAGGTGGAGGAGATGGATCGCGCTTCGGGCGAAGCCGCGTTTGATCCCGTTTTCCTGCAGCTGGATAAGGCCGATATCGACTGGAACAAGTTCTCCGATGATGAATTCCGCCGCGGCGTGCGGGCGTTCCTGGAAAAGAATTATCCCCATGAGCTGCGCCATCTGGGGCGCCGCACTCACCCGTCCGAAATGAAGTCCTGGCTCAAGACGATTTGCCGTAAGGGGTGGATGGCGCCGGCCTGGCCGCGCGAGCATGGCGGCATGGGGCTATCCGCCGCAAAGCAGGTGATCTTCATCGAGGAGCGAGAGCGTATCGGCATCGCCAGGACGGCGGAGCAGGGGGTCAATATGCTCGGCCCGGTGCTGATGCGCTATGGCACCGAGGAACAGAAGCGGGAATACCTGCCGAAAATCGTCAACGGCGAGCACTATTGGTGCCAGGGCTATTCGGAGCCCAATGCCGGCTCCGACCTTGCCTCGCTGCAGACGGAGGCCGTGCTCGACGGCGATCACTACGTCATCAACGGTTCGAAAATCTGGACCTCGGGCGGACACCAGGCCGACCACATGTTCCTGCTGACGCGCACCGACAAGACGGCCAAGAAGCAGGAAGGCATCAGCTTCTTCCTGCTTGATCTTAAGACGCCCGGCGTGACAATCCGGCCGATCCGCAATCTCGCCGGGCATGAGGAGTTCTGCCAGATCTTCTTCGACAATGTCCGCGTGCCGAAGGAGAACCTTGTCGGCAAGTTGAACCAGGGCTGGACGGTTGCCAAGGCGCTGCTTGGCTTCGAAAGGCTCGGCACGGGAAGCCCGCGCCGCGTGCAGGTGCCGCTACGCCACCTCGCAACAGTGGCAAAGGCCATAGGCGTATGGGCCACGGCAGAGTTCCGCGCCCGTTATGTTCCGCTCCACCTCGACGTGCTTGATCTCGGCTCGGCCTATGGCCGCTTCTCGCAGATCGTCAGCACCGGCGAGCAGCCGGGTCCGGAGATCTCGATGCTGAAGATCTGGGCCGGCGAGACGACGCAGCGGTTGAGCGAGTTCCTGATCGAGACGGCGGGCAGCGCGGGAAATATTCGCCAGAAGCAGGAGTTCGCGGGAGCGACGGTCGATCTGCTGGTCCCGTACTACACCGTGTTCGGCGCGACGATCGCCGCCGGCAGCAACGATATCCAACGCAACATCATCGCCGCACGGGTATTGGAACTGCCGCGCTAAGGGCGGCGAGGGGCGGAGAGAAGAGGGTTAAGGCAGTCATGGCCTTAACCCTCTTCTGGTCTAGAGCCTTTCACGATTTGACGGAAGCGTATCCGGCGTTTTCGAAGTAGTTGCGGCATTCTGCAGGGTCGATGGCAGCGACGAGATGGCCGATGTGGCGCC
>Ga0182749_1002462_pt1 | contig 13503 bp, 10 predicted proteins | sample eDN3rd37CKraftMG_FD_128875 | JGI IMG/M metagenome (GOLD analysis project Ga0182749, IMG submission 128875) | Enriched Miracle-Growth compost microbial communities from Emeryville, California, USA - eDNA 3rd pass 37_C Kraft MG (version 2) (version 2) ...
GCGCGGGTGAGGCCGACCTCATCGTCGCCAAGCACCGCAACGGCCCGACCGACACGATCACCGTCGCCTTCCAGGGCCACTTCTCCCGGTTCACCGACATGGCACCGGGCGACTTCGGGTAGGTGTAGGTTCCACGCGAAGATGGCATTTTCTACCGCAAGTTGGCCCACAGTTGGCCATTGGCCAGGTCTCGTGGACGGATCGTATGTGTTGGTTGGTCTGGGGTAGATGAATGACAGACGTCGTTGGGGACGGGACTGGTCTGGGTTTGGTGCCGCTCGTTCCGGTGCATGTGCCCGAGCAGCACAAGGTGTACAGCGACGAGCTCGTGTCGCTCTTGGGGGACGATGAGCGCCGCAAGCGGGTCTGGAACATCGCGCTGACGGGTGGATACGGGAGCGGCAAGAGCAGCGTCCTTGCGGGAGTGCGGGAGCGTCTCGCACCCAGGGTCATCGAGATCTCACTGTCGTCGCTGAGCGATGTCGGGGTGCAGCCGTTCGATCGGCAGAGCAATGGGCTGACGAACTACATTCAGAAGGAGATAGTCAAGCAGCTGCTGTACCGCGAGCGTCCGATCTCGGTGCCGGGATCTCGGTTTCGGCGGATCAGTCGGTTGCCCATGCGCCGTGCTCTGCTGACTTCGGCACTCGCAGGCGTGTTGGTGGCCGCAGTGTTCTGGGTGACTGGCTGGGGCGCTCCGCTTCAGCTGGGCGCAGATGCGGAGTGGTGGCAGCGTCCGACGATTCTGACCGTGATCGGACTGCTCGCCGCTGCGGGCACATTCGCGGCGCAAGTGCTGTTGTCGAACCGGGTGCGAATCGACAAGCTCGGCACTTCGGCGACGTCGGTCAGTCTGACGGGAGAAGCCGACGGGAGCTACTTCGACGAGTATCTGGATGAGATCGTCTACTTCTTCGAGATGACGGGGCGCGACGTGGTGATCATCGAGGATCTCGATCGCTTCGAGGACCCCAGCATCTACGCGTCACTGCGGGAGCTGAACACCCTCCTCAACTCCTCCGGTCAGCTGCGCAAGCGCCCGGTTCATTTCATCTACGCGGTGCGCGACAGCATCTTCGAGGATCTGGAGGATGCTCGACGCGATCGGAACGGCAAGGCGCTCGACACGGCCGAGGATGCAGATCCTGGCGTGTGGCAGGCGGATTCTGCGTTGTCGGAGCCGGCGACTCAGCGGACGAAGTTCTTCGAGCTGGTCATCCCGATCGTGCCGTTCATCACGCACCGCTCCTCCGCGGACTTGCTGTCCGACATGATGCGGGAGATCGACCCGGAGGTTTCCTTCGATGTGATCCGGGTGGTCGCCAAGCATGTGACCGACATGCGGTTGCTGCGGAACATCGCGAACGAGTATCGGGTATTCCGGGCACGGATTCTCGCGCCGGGATTGCTGCGCGGCCTCACTCCCAGCGGGTTGTTCGCAGTCGTGGCGTACAAGAACACGCATCTGCAGGACTTCGAGCAGATCCGTGTGGGCGCGAGCGTGCTCGACACGGTCTACCGGCGTTCACGCCGGATCATCACGGCGGGGTTGGCGACGCTGTCGGAGTCGCTGGCCGAGCTCGAGGCGTCAGAGGTTCCCCATACCGCGACTGTCGACCGTGCCGAGCAGCTGGGTGCTCAGCTTCAGAACATGGCGGAACGGTGGCTCTCGCGCATGAGCCGTCCCACTCACAACGTCTCGTTCGTGCTGGGCGGCCGGCAGTGGACATCGAACGAGGTCATGACCGTCGAGTTCTGGGAGCAGGCGATCGACTCGGGTCAGCCCATCGAGGTCCGCGACTCCACCGACCTCGCGTTCACCCTCTCCGCGTCGACGCTGCGTGAAGACCTTGGCTCGGTCGTTCCGCACAGTTGGGCAGCCAGGGCGTCGGGTGATGTGAGCCTCGCGATCGAGAAGACGCGCCAGGATCAGCACGAGCTGCGCAAGGCGGACTTCGCCGACCTCGCCCGGCCCCGCATGCCGCTGGAACTCGACGGGGCGGATGCGGACTTCGCCGGTTGGGTGAGATCCACAGTGAACGCTGACCCGTTGTTGGTGGATCTGATCTGCGAGGGATTCCTTGACCGAAACTTTCCGCTGTATGCGTCGCAGTTCTACGGCGTCGTCGCCTCAGCGAACGCAATGACCTATGTCGTGCAGCATCTGCAGACCGAGAGCCCGGACTTCAACTATCCGCTCCTGCCGGACGAGGTGCCAACGGTGCTGACGCTGGGCGGTGATCATGTCTTCGAGTCGGTTGGCATGTTCAACGCGGCCATCTATGACCAGTTGCTCGCCGCCGACGACCCGCGACTGGAGAACAACTTGGAGATCATCGCTGCCGGGCAATCCGACGGCGTGGCGTTCTTCAAGGCGTACCTGCGGCAAGGCGCACATCGCGACGCGTTGGTGCGTCGGCTCGCTCGACGCTGGTCGGGCATCTTCGACTTCCTCGACGCTGACCTCATCGACCTCCCCGAGGTGAAAGCCGCGCTGGCGCCGGAGGCGTTCCTCGGGGTAGACCCGGAGCGGGACTATCACGTACCCGAGTTGATGAAGGTCACGATCGCTGCGGCCCGCCTGCAATTCCCGGACCTGGTGGATCGGACCGTTTCTCCCGCCCGGACCGTCGCGGCGTTGCAGCGACTGGGCATCCGTCTTCCCTCGCTGGACGGGTTGTCGCCCGACGCGCAGCGTGCTGTCGTCGCGGCACGACAGTACGACGTGACCGCGCCGAATCTTGAGGTCGCGGTCGGCGACGGGGACAACATCGCACTGGACGCGATCCTGGACCTAGACGATCCGACGTTCGATCACGTCCTGCACTTCTTCGACGACTACCTTGCCGTGCTCGACGCAACCGATCGGCCGAGCGTGGCCATCGCCGACGCGATCGTCGAGGTGATGACGGCTGTTGAGAGGTCCGCCCCGGGCCGCTCGGTCGACGTCGAGGCGCGCATGCCGGCTACGTTGCGAGTGGACGACATCCACGGCGTCCCGGAGGAAGTGCTCGCGACCCTCGCACTCGGCGGCCGCTTCCCGCTCACATTCGCGAACGTCACGAGCTACATCAGCGACCGGTCTCTGGATGAGCAGCTCATCGGATACCTGCGGATGTCTCCGGAGCTCGACGTGCCGGCTGACGCCGATCCCGGTCAGCGCGTGTCGCTGGCCACCGCGATCGTGAATGTCACGGACCTTCCGGTTGAGGTGCGTGTTCGCCTGGCAGGACAGCTCATCGACACGTTGCCGGTCGGCCGTGACACATCTCGGGAGCCGGAGTTGATCGCGGAACTCATGCGCCGCGGGCTGGTCGTGGACAGCGTCGACACGTTCAATTCTCTGAGCAACTCGGCAGCGGCACAGGAGGCGTTCGTGGTGACGTCCCCGACGGTAGCCGAGTACTTCCTTTCGCTGTCGGTGACCGAACCGTTGCTAGTGCGGCTGCTGCGTAACCCTGAGGTGGTCGACGAGATCAAGGTCGCGATCGCCGCCAATCTTCCCCGCAATGCCGCGTGGCAGACCGTCGACATCATCGAAGCGTTGGGCGAGTGGGTGCTGAACCGCCCGTTCGAGTTCCCCGCCGAGAGTGTGCAGATCATCCAGAACGCGGCGGTCGCGACGTCGACGAAAGCCGTGGTCCTCAATTCCAGCGCGCAGGCTCTGGGCTTCGACGTGGTGATGGCGTACACGTCGCAGCTACCCGGCGACTACGCCCGACTGGTCACCCGCAGCCACAGCCCCGTGGACATCCCCGCCTCCCCGGACTTCGCCGCCGCGCTGGCGGTGCTTGAAGGAGAAGGGAACGGGCCTGTGTCGTCTTGGACCCCGGACACGCACCACACCCGCGTGTGGATGCGCCGACCTCCGGCCGATGACTAGCTGGCGGCTCGGTGCTGCGGGATTTCGGGCGCGGCTTCGGCGTACTCGCGGGCCGCGCGCATGTAGGGATTGTCTCGGACCTGGTACAGCGTGGTCTTCTCCCCGGGCACCCGCCCGAGGTACTCGATGAAGTGCCGGGACTTCAGCCTCTTGATGAGCGGGTGGATGATCCCGCCGGGAAGCCCTGTCGCGTCGATGATCTGCTTCGGCGAGAACGGCTCATCGCCGTGCCGGGTGATCTCGACCAGCACGGTGTGCATGTAGCTGTTCCCGAAGAGCGCCTTGGAGTCTTCGGGGGCAATCGGTTGGATCGCCGTCATGCTCCGAGTGTCTCATATGTGTCCGACGCTGCCGACGGCCCGGCGGAGGGTTTGTCGTGTATCTGACAGCGATGACACCTGTAGGGTAGTGAATGTGACATATACTAGTGAATAGCTGTTTAGTGTTTTAGTACAAAGCTGCTCACTTATTTCTGTCGCAACGCCTGCTTCCATACGCCTAAGCGTGGCAACAGCATGTGTACATGCGCACGCAGCACCGTCGAGTTCCGATGCGGAGCACCGGTAGTGGCGGGCACTGGTCCGGGGAGTCGGGTCAGGGATGATCTCGGCGGCGTCGACGATCCGGATCCGCTCCGTGCAGGATCACGTCGACGTCGTTTCGCTGGCGGATGCTCGGCTGGGGGTGTTCGCGACGGCGGTGCCGTGGCGTGAGTTCCGCTGGTACCGCAAGCAGCGGCATTTCTCCGGTTCGTACTGGGCGTCGACGATGCAGGCGCCGGTGGGGTATGAGTCGCGGCTGGAGTACGCGAACCTGCTGCTGTCCGACTTTGACCCGCGGGTGGAGTGGATCTTGTCGCAACCGTTCCTGATGGAGGGCGACGATCACGGCACGACCCGCAAGCACATTCCGGATTATCTGGTCGCGCACACGGACCGGTCGGTGTGTGTGATCGATGTGAAGCCGGCCGCGAAGCTGCACATCCCGGCGGTGCGCGATTCGCTGGCCTGGTCGCGGCGGCTGATCGAGGCGCATGGCTGGGAGTACCAGGTGTGCTCGGAGCCCGATCCGGTGGTGCTGGCGAATGTGCAGTTCCTCGCCGGGTACCGGCGCGGGTTCCAGTTCGACGGTGACCAGGTCGATGCCGCGGTGATGGAGCTGGATGCCCCTGTGACGTTCGGGGAAGCGGTGCGCGCCGTGACCCCGATCGCGGGCGAGCCGCGGTTCGCCCGTTCCCTCGTGCTGCATCTGCTGTGGACACGGCAGATGCGCACCAACCTCTCCCAGCTGTTGAGCACGACGAGCGTATTGGAGCCGGCATGAGCATGCGAGACGACCTTCGACCCACCTCGGCCCATTCCCACCTCGAGAACCACGCCGCCCGGCGTGGGCCGGGCCGGTCGGAGGACGCCCGCGCGGCGGATACCGCGCGGGCGTGTGAGGCGCTGGGCATCCCCGCCACTCTGCCGCCTCCCCAGCCACCGTCCGCCCTGGACCGCGAGGCGGCGGACGGGTTGCTGCGCGACGTTGAAGAGTATCTCCGAGAGGTATTCGGGAAGCGCACCGGGCAGGCACCCGCCGTACAGCTTCGACCCTCGGCAGGCCGGGCCGCGACGTCCTTCCGCGACGCGGCGTGACTGTCCGGCACCGGATCGACTCATTCTCATCGAGAGGAGCAGGAAGATGGATAGCTGGATGTTGCGCCCTGGGACGGACTTCGTCTACGACGGCGAGGCGTGCACCGTTGCGGAGATCGCGGATGGGGCAGTGATCATCCGTGACCGCACGGGCAGGCACCGCCGGCTGCGGATGATCGATGTGCTGCGCCCGGCCGGCGAGGGCGGGAAGGCACACATCCCCGGGCGCATGCGGGACAAGGACACGGCTCCGCTCGGCATCCTCTGGGCGGACGCAACCGACTCGGCGAGGGCGCGCACGATGGAGCGCGCTGACCACGTCCGGGAGGTGCTCACCGGGTACAAGTCCGGCAGTGCGCAGATCGCGCGGGAGGGGGAGCCGCGGCTGGAGTATCACCCGCAGCTCAGCCTGAGACAGAAGACGGCGGCGAAGGCGGTGGAACTGGGCAAGGGTGAGCGGACAGTGCGTCGATGGGTGGCGCAGTACCGGGAATCCGGAGAGGCAGGCCTGGTCGACTACCGGTCCTCCCAGTCCGGGAACGCGCTGACCGGGTTCGACTCGCGGTGGGTGGCCGCCGCGCAGGCGGTGCTGGACGAGCAGACCCCGGAAGCGAAGGTGTCCAAACGGATCATCATCGACCGGATCAACGCGCGCACGGAGCGGGTGCATGGGCCGGGGGTGGTCAAGCGTCCGTCGCGGGCGGGCGCCTACAACGCGCTGCGGGAGCTGGATCGGGGGCGCAGCACGTTCACGGGCTCGACGAAACGCAAACGGTCCACCGCGAATCGGCCGCCTGCCCCCTACGGGCGGCTGTCCGCTGTGCGGCCGGGCGAGTACGTGCTGATGGACACTACCCCGTTGAACGTGTTCGCCGTCGCCCCGGTGACCGGGAAGTGGGTGTCGGCGGATCTGACGATCGCGATGGATCTGTACTCGCGTTGCATCCTCGGGCTGCGACTCACCCCGGGGTCGACGAAGTCGATCGATGTCGCTGGGGTTCTGATGGAGGCGCTGCAGCCGTTCGAGACGCCGAAGGAGTGGGGCACGGCCGCACGATGGCCTTACCACGGGCTGCCCGACACGCTGCTGGTGGACCCGACCCGCACGAGGGTGTCCCGGTTCACCCGTGCCGGGATCCTGCCGGAGACGCTGGTCGTCGACCACGGCTCCGCGTACTTGTCGGAGCATGTCACCAGCGCGTGCGCCCGGCTGGGGGTCTCGATCCAACCCGCCCGCGTGTACCAGCCCACCGACAAGAGCCCGGTGGAACGGTTCTTCCGCACCCTCGACGATCTGCTGCAGGAGCTTCCCGGCTACAAGGGCGCCGACGTCGCAGGTCGCGGCGAGGACGCGGAAGCAGAGGCGGTGTACACGGTCCCGCAGCTGGAACAGATCATCCGGGAATGGGTGGCCACCGTCTACCACCTCCGCCCGCACAGCTCGCTGGAGGACCCGCACCTTCCCGGCGTGAAGCTCAGCCCTGCGCAACGATACGAACAGGGCCTGGCCGTGGCCGGGCAGCTGCGCCTGCCCACTGACCGGAACGTGCTGCTGGAGTTGCTGCCGGTGGTCAAGCGTCAGTTCAACCATTACGGGGTGGAGATCCACAAGCTCCGGTACACCGGCGAGTCCGTCGCGAAGTACCGCAACCGGGCCCGGTCGATCCACCGCGACAAGGGCACCGAGTGGCCGTTCTTCGTGAACCCGGACGACCTGACGAAGATCTACTTTCGCGATCCGGAGGACCACACCTGGCACACCCTGGAGTGGGAGCACAAGGGCAGTTTCGACGTCCCGTTCGGCCTGGATGCGCTCGAGTACGCGAAGAAGATCGCGATCCGGCAGGGACGCCCGTCCCAGGTGGACGACGTCGCCGCCCAGCTGCTCGAGGACTGGGGCGCTGGACGCGGGCTGACGCCGTCGGAGCGGCGAATGAGTGCCCGGATGGCCGCGCAGCTTAATGACAAGGAACCGGACCCCGACGGGGTGTGGTCGCTGCGCACGGTGCAGCGGCTGCTCGACGCGGAGCTGACCGCCTCGTCCGACCTCGCCGTCGAACTCACCGGCACCATCCGCGACCCCCGCCGACGGGCCGACCTGCCCGAAACGGGCGATGACGACGACGAGGACGACATCGACGAACCCACCATCCGCAGCGACTACCACTTCGAGCCGATGGAGATGCTCCGATGACTGCCACCTCGGACCCCACCGGTGCGGGCACGGCACGACAGCGGAGCCTGTCCACCTATGAGGGGTGGAAGGACTTCGCCGAACGCCCACCCCGGCACCGCCCGGCATCCCTGAGCCGTGAGCAGCTCGCCGAGCTGCCCGCCGCGGAGCGGGCTGGGTACGACTTGGAGCGGCGGGTGTGGCACGCGAACATCCTGCTGCGCACTCGGCAAGTCGAGGACATCGAGCTCCAGCTGGCGGACATCCTCGATTCCAACCTGCAGGACTCCGACCGGGTCAAGTCCGCAGCGGCGATCGACGCCCCGCCCGCGCTCGGCAAGTCGACGGTGGTCAACAACTTCGGCCGCGTGTTCCATCAGGAGCGGATCGCGGAGGCCGGGGAGTGGTTGGATGCGGACCGGGATGTGCGGCATCTGCCGGTGTGTCATGTGACGTTGACGGGGCGGCTGACGATCAAGGGGCTGCACATGATGATCCTCGGCTTCTACGCGCACCCCGCGACCGCCGGCATCCTGCATCGGTCTATGGCGGGACGGGACCTGGCGCGGGCGGCGGCGGAGTGCATCGAACGGCACGACACCCGCCTGGTGATCGTCGACGACCTGCATTTCCTGAACATGCGCACCCGCGACGGGGTCGAGGTCGCCAACCAACTGAAGTGGCTCGCAAACGAATACAACGCCACCTTCCTGTTCGCCGGTGTCGCCCTCCGCGCTCGCGGGCTGGTGGGCGAGGGACACACCGGGCAGGAGGCGGCGATGGCGCAGACGTTCCGCCGGTGGACGGTGCTCGGGCTGAGCCCGTTCACCCTCACCCACAAACCAGGCAGGGATGAGTGGGACCGGCTGCTGTTCGGCATCGAACAGTCTCTCGTCCTGGCCGATGCCCGCCCGGGCATGCTGGTCGACCTGTCCAGGTATCTCTTCGCTCGCACCACCGGCAACATCGGCTCGCTGATGGACCTGATACGCCGCGGCGCCTCGAGGGCGATCCGCACCGGCCGCGAGGCCATCGACCGGGACCTGCTGAATGACATCCGCATCGACGAGGGGGCCGAGACCGAACGCCTGGAGCTTGAGGCCAAGCTGGACCAGCAGCTGCGAAACCAGAAGGCACGCCGCCGCCGAAAGAACCAGGACGGCGAGGCGGCCGCGGCATGACTACGGCGGCGACCCATTCCGACGAGGTGCGGGTGCTGCCGTTCCGGGTGCGTCCGCTGCCGGACGAGCCGTTCGACTCCTGGCTGGAGATGATGGCCGCCACCTACGGGGCGACCATGAACGAGATGGCCCACGCACTCGGCCTCATCGATCAGCGCCGCGGCGTTGCTGTCTCCACAACGGGATGGATGGCAAACGGCTGGGCGACCGACCTCACCGACGACCAGGTCGCCCGGCTGGAGCAGTCCACGGGGATCCCGGCGGATCAGTTCCATGAGATGACGAGGATGCGATTCGCGCAGCACGCAATCCGGTACACCCGGCAGGGACGGATCAGTGTCGTCTGCCCGGCCGGGGGCACTTCGGGACGATACTGCCCCGAGTGTCTGGCGGACTCCGGTGGCCGGTGGCGGATGTCGTGGCAGTTCCCGTTCGGGTTCACCTGCCCCCGCCACCGGCGCCTCCTCGTGGACCGCTGCCCTGCCTGCCAGCTTCCCGCCCGAAATCGTGCGCACCCTCTTGCGCTGGTGCCCGAGCCGGGCCGTTGCCACAACCCCGTCGACGGGCCGGGCAGGGGTCCGCAACCGAACCGGTGTCGCGCCGACCTGACCGAGGATCTGACGCGCACACCGGTTCCGGGATCCGTACTGGAGGCACAGCGGGCGATGATGCGCATTGTCTCCACCGGCGAGGGGCGGTTGGGAATCTATGCGGGCGCCCCGCAGCAAGCGGTTCCCGTGCTCGAGGACATCCGCCTGCTGTCCCGCACCGCCCGCGACGCTCTCGTCGCTGGCGAGCACCTCGACACGACCCCCGTGGGCGACGAGCTGCTCGAACTGTTCCGGGCGAGCGAGGACTGGACCGAGGGACTCCGGGTGCGACCGCATTCAGCCGCCGGGGCCGCCGTCGGCACTACCCTCGCCCACCTGGCGCTGACCGATCCGGATCTCGTGGTCGCGCTGCTGCGCGGGCGGCTTGCCACCAGCACGTCGTACTCCGCTCATACCCCGCAGTTGCAGACCTTGATCGCGTCCGCGCTGGGCCGCACCCGCCGACCCACGGCGTTTCTGCAATCGGCGCCGCCGTCCGGGGTCAGCCCGGCGGAGCGTGCCAGGAAGGTGCCGGCGCAGTTGTGGGACGACTGGATCGCACGGTACGCGCCGCGTCGGTTCGATCACGAGATCGCAGCGTCCGCGCTGGCGGCCGCGGTCGTGTTCACCGGCACCCGACTGACCCACTCCGCAGCCCTCGCCCTGCTCGATCCGCACGCGCCGGTGCGGCAGGTCACCCACGTCATGCGCGACCTCGGACGCAGCTCCCACGACACGGACACGCTGCAGGCGGTGCTGCGCTTGGCCGCGTTCCTGGACTCCCAGGACGTGCCCATCGACTACGCTCGCCGCCGGCGCCTCGACTACACCGAGCTGCTGCCGGAGCCACAGTGGGGGCAGCTGTGCCGTGAAGCACGCGTATCCCCTGGGGGTGGACGTCGATGGCAGCTGGCACGCGCGGTCCTGCACCGGACGCTGTCCGGCAACCCGCTGCGCGCCCGGCCGGCGGCGTGGCCCACGACCGGGCTGACCCCGCACGTCCTCGCTCGGTTCGTCGAGGAAATGCCCACGCCGGTTCGGGAGAGGCTCGATCGGATCGCCGCGGACTTCCTCACCGCGCACCGCATCGACGAGCCGGTCACCTGGACGCCAGAAGAGGGTCACCCGGTCCCCGAAACCGATCTACAGAGCTTGCCGTCATCCTGGCCACCGATCCGGCCCGCACAGGCAGCGGCCGCAGGCGTCGTGTCGTCGGACGAGCTGGTGCGCGCCTATGCGGCGGGCGCCAGCACCTATGAGATCGCCGCAGAAGCGCAGGTCTCCCGACAGACCGTCTCTCGTGTGCTCACCGACTCGGGAACGTCGACCCGTCGCGGCCGCCCCCGGAGGTTCGACATCGATCCGCAGTGGCTGCGCGGGCAGTACGTGACGCAACAGAAGACCATCCCGCAGATCGCTGACGTCGTCGGGTGCAGCGTCATGACCATCAACCGGCACCTGCACGCCGCGGGCATCCCGGTCCGGCCCGTCGGAGCCGGGAGCGCGGCTGCGGCGATCCATCCGCACATACTGGCGGGCGACTCGCGTCTGCTTCGGCAGGTGTTCGTCGGGCGCCATGGCGTCCTCGCAGCCGAGCGGTTCCTGATCGTCGCGACCAGCCGCACCGTGCAGGAAGCTGCGCTGCAGATCGGGGTCGCCACCGCGTCGCTGCAGATACAGGTCCAGAACCTGGCGGGTCGCGCCGGCGGACCACTTCTGATACCGGCGAAGCGGGGAACACCCCTCCGCCTGACCGAACTTGGGGCGCGTCTCGCCGATGAAGTCCGTCTTGCACTGCCCGGACGCGCGGCGTCACCGATCATCAACCCTGGCTCCGCCGCCCGCTGATCCAACCCCGAGGGTGTCGGCTCCTGTTGGAGTATCCCTCAGGGTGGTGGCGGAGTGTCGTCACGGTACACCGTGGAGTCCAGGGCGCCGAGGAGATCCTCCAGGGTGATCAGCAGCTCGTTGTAGCCCATCTGGTAAAACATCGCATCGGAGCTCGACGTTTCGCTGGCGTCGAAGTCCGCGATGACCCGACGGGCTTCCCGGATCGCCACGTCGAGCCACGGCTCGACATCGGGCAGACCGCGGATCCACGAGTCGATGACCGCGAACGGGATGGGTGCGTACCCGTGGGCGTCGATGCCGACGTGGAACTGGTGTCCGTTCGGGCCGTGGTCGCGGGCGTGGGTGTGACCGTGCAGCAGCGGAATCCCGTCGTCCCAGCGGGGCCGGTGCGTGGTGTGCCGATCCGAGTCCTGGGAGTCGCCCTTGTAGGGGTAGTGGGAGGCGAGGACCCGGTAGCCGTGCCGGGTGCCTTCGATGACCTCGGGCAGGATGGTCCACCCCGCCGCTTCATAGAGCGGCGCGAAACGTTCGATCGCGTTCTTGGATTGAGTGGACGGCGAGACCCGCTCGTGGTTGCCGGGCACCAGGTAGCGGCGACCATGCAGGTGCGCGGTCAGCCCGATCGACTCCTCGATCGGGCCGAGCGCGACGTCCCCGAGGTGCAGCACCACATCTGTCTGGCCGACCGTGTCGTTCCACCGGCGGATCAGTTCGGTGTTCATTTCCTCGACGGTCGCGAACGGGCGTGCGGCGAGCGCGCTGATCCGGGCGTGGCTGAAATGGGTGTCCGCGGTGACGAAGTCGACCTGATCGAAGTCGAACCACGGATACTCGCTCACGGCAGTCCCTCGCAAGTGACGGATGTGTTGCAGAATCTAGCGATGTCTAGCGTTTCAGTAGACCGGGCTAGATTTCGCTAGAGCTCGTCGAGATCGATCCCGAACTTCCGGGCGACGTCGGCGAGCGGGACCTCCTCACTGTCGGCAGGACGTTCCCGGACGATCCGCGCGATCTCCTCCGCCTCGGCCGCGTCTTCGGCATCGGCGATCGCCCCGAGTTCCGCGAGCAGAACTGCGACGGGCGTGCCCTCGGCGACTGCGCGGCGCTGGATCTCGGCGGCAGCCTGTGCGAGGGTGTACATCCGCTCCCACGGGTGATCACCGTGCCGGGCGATGGCGACGGTGTCGCGTGTGTAGCTGCGTTCGTCCCCGGGGACGAGCCACCGCTCGGTGCCGTCTGAGGCGAGGAAGAAGTCCACGTAGCAGTTCCCGCATGGCATCCGGTACACACCAGGCTCGGTCGGTGCGGACTCGGTGCTCCGCACGATCATGTCGCGGATGATCTGCTCCCAGTCGACGTTGCCCTCACCGTGCGACACATGTGCCCCCTTCCTTGCAGAACAGAGCAGTCTGTCACGCAGCTGACGTTGTGTCTACATCGCGAGTCACCGCCGGCCGTCCTCGCCGACGCTGGCGGGCTACATTCGGCGTTCTGTGGGCCGGTTTAGCGTGGCGGGCACGTCTGCCCCAGACCATTGGCATCTCTGGCCCCTGTGATGTCAGATCGCCTCGATGTTGCCGCAATCATGGTGTGCGCGCAGATCTAGGTTCCGGCTATCGCAGATCCGCATCTTCGCGAGGACGGAAGGAAACGATCCCGTGGATCGCCCGCTTGTTGTCGGGGCTGTGCAGATCGATGGCTACGACACTCTGGGTACGCCCGCTGTGAAGGTTGGTCGCTTCGATCCGGGTCGGAAGACCGAGTTTGAGTGGACGGAGGAACCACAATGTGGCGGATGAGATCACGAGCTTCGGATTGGCAGCTGACTGTGTTGCAACGAGGGTTGCTGCGCTGAAGGATACGCCGCCATGCAGGGTTCCCAGCGCATTGGCGGTCTCAGCGGGTGGAAGAAGGAGGGCTGATAGGCCAGAGTTGGCTTCTTCCGTTGCCTGAAGGCCGATTAGCTCCCGCATTGAAGATTTGCCTTGTCCGTCGGGGCGGACAGTGGCCGTCGCAAGTTGGTTGTCGGGCAATTGCGGGAGGGGGTCGACGAAGCGATAGGTTGCCTCTGCGTATGCCACATCGATATCGTTGGCGTCCATTACGGTGCCGCGGACGATGGCCGACATCCTGTCTCGTGACATAGATTCGGGACGGCAGAGAAGCCGGCCGGTTGACGCGGCGTGCA
>Ga0182749_1002466_pt1 | contig 13494 bp, 10 predicted proteins | sample eDN3rd37CKraftMG_FD_128875 | JGI IMG/M metagenome (GOLD analysis project Ga0182749, IMG submission 128875) | Enriched Miracle-Growth compost microbial communities from Emeryville, California, USA - eDNA 3rd pass 37_C Kraft MG (version 2) (version 2) ...
CATCGCGCCGCCGGTGGCGCTGCGGGAGGCCGCCACGGCGACGCTGTTGCTGCCGGTGCGGCCGGTGGCGGTCAGCAGCGCCGCCAGCGCCGCCTGCCGGCCGTCGGTGGTGAAGCTGGTGACGGCGTTGGCGCCGGCCTTCAGCGTGCGGGCCCAGGCCTCGGCGAAGCCGGGCTTGCCGCGTTCCCGCAGCAGGCCGAAATAGGCCACCCAGTTGATGTCGCTGCCGGCCAGCCGGCCGATCGTCCACATGTCGCGCAGGGTGTACGGCTCGTGCCGCAGGCCCAGGAGCGCGAATTCCGGCGGCGGCGCCCGCTCCAGCGCGTGATAGGCGTTCACCCCGGTGACGAAGGCCTCGGCGAAGGCGCGCACGTCGGCGGGCATGCGGTCGATCACCGCGTCGGCGGCATGGCCGTAGTCGAGGATGCGCAGCGCGTGGTCGATGTCGCGCGCCACCGGCCCCGCGATCTCCGACAGCCGGCCCTGCGCCGCCCGCTTCATCAGCGCGATCTGGCCGCCGCGCAGATGAGCGTGGACCAGCCCCAGCGCCACCGCCAGGTCGCCGTCGGTCTCGGCCTCGACGAAGGGGATCTGGTGCGCGTTCCAGCGGATGTCGACCGGCCGGGCCAGCGGCAGGCCCGTCGTCGGGAAGGCGGCCAGCCGCTCCGCCGCCGTCGCCGGCGGCGGCGCCAGGGCGCGCAGCAGCGGGATCAGCGGGGCCAGGGCGGCGATCAGGCGGCGCAGACCGGACATCAGCTGCGCCCGGCCAGCCCGAAGGCGGCCGACAGGAAAGCCGCCACGTCGCGGTCCGACTTGGCCCGCACCGCGTCGTCGCGGCCGATCAGATAGCCGTCGCTGCCGACGCAGGCGGCCAGGATGATCTTGCGGGTGAAGGATCCGGACATGGCGATGCCGAGATGGCCGTCGCGCACCGTCAGGTCGCGTTCCACGTGAAACGCGCAGTCGTTCAGCAGCCGGCCGATCGGCCGCGGCCCCGGGCGGCTGCCGTCCCATTGGTGGACGGCGCCGGGATAGACGATGGTCTGGACCCGCGACCCGCCCCGGCGCAGCGCCGCGGCGGTGGCCTGGCAGCGCGTCGTGTCCATGATCGCGTCGCGGTCGCCCCAGGCCATCAGCACCGGCGCGCCGGTGGTGCGCGGGTCCTCGAAATCGATGATGCAGGGGCCGTAGAAGGCGACATGGGCGGCGAAGCGGGTGCCGCCCAGCCGGTACAGCGCCGCGAAGCGGTCGGCGATCGCGGCGTTGGCGGCGACGACGCTGGCCATGGCGCCGTAGGAGAAGCCCCAGACGGCGACCCGGCTGCCGTCGATCTCCGGCCGCGCCTTCAGCCAGGCCAGGGTGGCGTAGGCGTCGGCCAAGGCCATGGTCTCGGTGATCCGGATCACCCGGTCGGTGAAGCTGGTGGCCATGTCGCGCCGGGCGCCGAACACGTCGACCACGGCGGCGCCGATCCCCATCGCCGCCAGCTGCCGGGCATAGGCCGGCTCCCGGTTCTCGTCGATGCCGGCGGCGCCGTGCAGCAGCACCACCGCCGGCGCCTTGTGCGCCGCATCGGCGCCGGCGGGCGGATAGTAGGTGACGCGCGCGGTGGTGGCCGGGGCGTCCGGGCCGATCTCGGTGGGCACGAAGGGGCTATGGCTCGGCACCGCCACGATGCGGCCGGCGGCGTCGCCGACCGCGGGCCAGGGGTCGGTGAAGGCCGGCTCCGCCCGGGCCGCGGACAGGGTGCCGAGGACGAGCGCGGCGGCCAGGCCGGCGGCGAACCGGAAGCGCGGGAACCGACCGTGCGGCGCCATCATCGGTCCTGTGTTGTCGAGCGAACCGGACCGATTCTAGTGGGCTTTCCGGTCCAGGCCAGCCCGGTCCCGCGGCCATGGCGTCGCAGGGGGCCGCTGCGGCTCGTCGTCTGTCACATCCTGCGGAAAGACTGAGCAGACGATGATGTTGATTGATCGATCCCCTCTGGACCCGCTCGTGGAAATGCGATTCTATTTGGCTTCATTCTCATGGAGACATTGATGGACGCCGACGCGGCCAATAATTCAAAGCCCATTTCGACAGACGACCTGCGCCGGCATGCGGTTCAGATCGTCGCCGCCCATGTCTCGCACAACGCGGTCGCACCCGCCGACCTGCCGGGGCTGATCCAGCAGGTCTACGGCGCCCTGACCGGCCTCGGGCAGCCCTCCGCTCAGGCGCCGAGCCGGCCGGAGCCGGCGGTGCCGATCCGCCGGTCGGTGACGCCGGACTACATCGTCTGCCTCGAGGACGGCAAGAAGCTGAAGATGCTGAAGCGGCATCTGCAGGCGGCCTATGGCCTGAGCCCGGACGAGTATCGCGAGCGCTGGGGCCTGCCGCCGGATTACCCCATGGTCGCGCCGAACTACGCCAAGCAGCGCAGCTCGCTGGCGAAGAGCATCGGCCTCGGCACCCGGCGGCCCGCGGAGGAGGCCGCGGCGTCGGCGTCGCCGGCGCCGGCGGCCGGCACGGGGCGGGGCCGCCGGGCGAAATAGGGCGGGTCGCGTCCGGCCGGCAGGGAACCACCGCCGACCTGCGGCGCTTTCTTCCGCAGACGATCGTCGCGGAGGGTGGCCGATGGCGGCGCGCAGCTTTTGGTCCGGCTATCTCAAGCTCAGCCTGGTGACCTGCCCGGTGGAGATGACGCCGGCCGTCACCCAGGCGGAGCGGGTGCGCTTCCACACCCTGAACGCGGCGACCGGCAACCGCGTGGTCAGCCAGTATGTCGACTCGGTCTCCGGCAAGCCGGTGGCCGACGACGACCAGGTGCGGGGCTATCCGGTCGGCGAGGACGACTATGTCATCCTGACCGACGAGGAGTTCTCCGCCGTCGCGCTGGAGACGACGCGGACGATCGACATCGAGCGCTTCGTCCCGCGCGCCTCGGTCGGGCTGGTCTGGCGCGAGCGGCCGCACTACCTGGCGCCGAGCGAGCCGGTCGGTGAGGAGGCGTTCAGCGTCATCCGCGAGGCGATGGCGGCGACCAAGACCGTCGGCCTGTCGAAGCTGGTGCTCTACCGCCGCGAGCGGCCGATCATGATCGAGCCGCGCGGCAAGGGCATGGTGGTCTGGACCCTGCGCCAGGCCGACGAGGTGCGGGACGAGGAGTCGATCTTCGGCGGCATCAAGCCGGCCGAGCCGCCGAAGGACGCGATGAAGCTGGCCCTGTCGGTGATCAAGGACCGGACGACCGAATGGAGCGAGGAGCTCCTCGGTGACCGGGTCCAGGCCTCGCTGCAGAAGATCATCGCCCGCAAGAAGAAGGGCCAGAAGGTCGCGGCGCCGAAGCCGAAGGCCGAGGAGACCGGCAAGGTCATCGACCTGATGGCCGCCCTCCGCAAGAGCCTGGAAGCGGACAAGAAGAAGCGGTGAGGAGGGATCGTCCCTGCCGGAGGCCTGCTCGGATTGCCTCTCCCGCCGGTCCCCGGGTCAAGCCCCGCGAGGAGGCACACGCTTCAGAATTCTGAGGGTCGTCATTGCGAGCGCAGCGTAGCGATCCAGGGCCTGCGAGAACCGGCCCTGGATCGCTTCGTCGGCTCCGCCTCCTCGCAATGACGGGAGGGTGGCGTTCCACAAAGTCTCGCAAGAGGGAGAGGCCGTACGCTGGTCCGAACCACCCCCGGGCCGGCCGAAGCGGTCAGCCCGCCTTCCGGCGCGGGGCGCGGGCGGCCGGGGCCTTGCGCTTGCTCTTGGCCGAAGACTTGGACTTCGCCGCAGTCTTGCGGCCGGGCTTCGCCGGGACGATGCCGGCGCTCTCGCGCAGCGCCGCCAGCAGGTCGACGACCTGGCCGCGCTTCGGCGCCGGCGGCGGCTTGATCGTCTCGCCGCGCTGCTTGGCCCGGATCAGCTCCATCAGCGCGGCCTCGTAGCGGTCCTCGAACTTGGCCGGCTCGAAGGTGCCCATCTTCTGGCCGATGATGTGCCTGGCCAGGTCCAGCATCTCGCCCGTGACCTTCATGTCGGGGATGTCGTCGAAGGCCTGCGCCTCGTCGCGCATCTCGTATTCGAAATGCAGCAGGTTGGCCAGGAAGCCCGGGCCTTCCGGGCACAGCATCAGCACCCGGTCGCGCCGGAACAGCACGGTCCGGCCGATCCCGACCACCCCGGCCTTGTCGCAGGCCTCCCGGATCACGGCGAAGGCCTCCGACCCCACCGCATCGGTCGGGGCCAGGTAGTAGGGCCGGTCGATGGCGACGCGGTCGACCTGCTCGCGCGGGACGAAGGCCTCGATCTCGATGGTCTTGGTGCTGTCCGGGATCGCCGCCTCGATCTCCTCCTCGGTCAGGACGATATAGCGCTCGGCGTCGACCTCGTAGCCCTTCACCTGCTGGTCGCGCTCCACCGGCTTGCCGGTCTCGGAATCGACGAACAGGCGGCGCAGCCGGTGGCCGGTGCGCCGGTTGACCATGTTGAAATGGATCTCGTCGCCCTCGCCGACGGCCGTGTACAGCCCGACCGGGCAGGCCAGGAACCCCAGCTTCAGCGTGCCTTTCCAGCTCGCGCGCGCCGCCATGCCGTCCTCGTCGGTCGATCGGCCGTATCCGGGAACCAAACGGCTGCGGCCGGCGGCGGGTTCCCCGGCGGAACGCCGGCAGGCCCGCGGCGTTGAATCAGGGACGGCGCTTCGCATCGCTCCGGCGCCGCTGTGGGGTTCGAGGATGCCGCTGTTCCCGACCTGGCCCGACCTGCTGCTGCGCCTCGCGCTCGCCGCCGTGGCCGGCGCGATCATCGGCTGGAACCGCAGCACCCATGGCCGGCCGGCCGGGCTGCGCACCCATCTCCTGGTCTGCCTCGCCGCCGCCTTCGCCATGGCGCTGGCCAACCTGCTGCTGTCCACCACCGGCAAGACCAGCGACTCCTTCGTCCAGCTCGACATGATGCGCCTGCCGCTCGGCATCCTCTCCGGCATCGGCTTCATCGGCGGCGGCGCGATCCTGCACCGCGGCGATCTGGTGCTGGGCGTGACCACGGCGGCGACGCTGTGGTTCGTCACGGTGATGGGGCTGTGCTTCGGCGCCGGCGAGCTGATCCTGGGCGGCATCGCCTTCGCGATGGCGCTGGTCGTGCTGTGGGCGCTGAAACGGCTCGAGGACCGGGTCCGGCAGGAGCGCAAGGCCACCTTGACCCTGACCGTGGACCTTGACCGTTTCGATGCGGCCGGGGTCGAGCCCGGGCTGCGCGGCGCCGGCTTCCGCATCGCCACCAGCACGGTGACGCACCGGCCGGACACCCGGTCGCGGACCATGTGCTACGAGCTGCGCTGGATGGGCTATCCGCACGACACCGCCGTGCCCGCGGCGGTCGAGGCGCTGTTCGCCGCCCCCGGCGTGCAGGAAGGCATCTGGTCCGCGCAATAGCAGGTCCTCCCGGAACTGCCGCTTCGCATGCATCGTTTCCAAGGGCAGCGATCATTCGGGCGAAGCCGATGGCCAAGGACAGCCTGTCGACCTACCGGCGCAAGCGCGATTTCACCCAGACGGCCGAGCCCAGCGGCGCCGGCGGCGTGGCGCCGTCGGACCGGCTGCGCTTCGTCATCCAGAAGCACGCGGCCACCCGGCTGCATTACGACCTGCGGCTGGAGCTGGACGGCGTGTTCAAGTCCTGGGCGGTGACCAAGGGGCCGTCGCTCGACCCGCACGACAAGCGCCTGGCGGTGGAGGTCGAGGACCATCCGCTGGCCTATGGTGATTTCGAGGGCACGATCCCGAAGGGCCAGTATGGCGGCGGCACGGTCCAGCTCTGGGACCGCGGCTTCTGGGCGCCGGAAGGCCGGATGTCGCCGCAGCAGCAGCTGGCCAAAGGCGAGCTGAAATTCGTGATGGAGGGCGACCGGCTGCACGGCAGCTGGGTGCTGGTGCGGCTGAAGCGCGACCGCACCCGCGGCAAGCGCACCAACTGGCTGCTGATCAAGCATCGCGACGAATTCGCGGTCGAGGCCGATGGCGACGCGATCCTGGCCGAGGACCGGTCGGTCGCCTCCGGCCGGGCGATGGCCGAGATCGCGGCCGGTCGCGGCCGGGGTCCGAAGCCCTTCATGCTGGGCGGCCGCACGCCGGCGCGGTCGGATGCGGTCTGGGATTCGAATGCCGCGCCGGAGAAGGCGGCGGCCAAGGCGCTGGCGCCGCAGCGCCGCAAGGCCCGCGCCGCCGCGTCGGCGATGCCGGACTTCATCCCGCCGGAGCTCTGCCTGTCCGTCGACCGGCCGCCCGGCGGCTCCGGCTGGGCGCATGAGATCAAGTTCGACGGCTATCGCCTGCAGCTGCGGGTCGAAGGCGGCGCGGCCACGCTGAAGACCCGCAAGGGCCTGGACTGGACCCATCGCTTCCAGGCCACCGCCGACGCGGCGAAGGGCTGGCCGGACTGCATCATCGATGGCGAGGCGGTGGCGTTGGACGAGGACGGCCATCCGAACTTTCCGGCTCTGCAGGTGGCGCTTTCGGAAGGGCGCAGCCGCGACCTGATCTTCTTCGCCTTCGACCTGCTGTACGAAGGCGACCGCGACTGGCGGCCGGAGCCGCTGTCCGCGCGCAAGGCGCGGCTGCGCGAGCTGCTGGAGGAGCAGGGCTGCGACGCCACCACGCCGATCCGCTATGTCGACCATTTCGAGGAGGCGGGCGAGGCCGTGCTGCGTTCCGCCTGCCGGCTGCATCTCGAAGGCATCATCTCGAAGCGCATCGACGCCGCCTACCAGTCCGGCCGCAGCGACCGCTGGACCAAGGCCAAGTGCCGCGGCGGGCAGGAGGTGGTGATCGGCGGCTGGTCGACCACCGGCAATCATTTCCGGTCCCTGCTCGTCGGCGTCCGGCGCGGCGACCATCTGGTCTATATCGGCCGGGTCGGCACCGGCTACGGCGCCGCCAAGGTCGACCGGCTGGTGCCGCGGCTGAAGGCGGTCGAAGCCGACGCGTCGCCCTTCACCGGCCCGAACGCCCCGCGCAAGGAGCGCAACGTCCACTGGGCCCGTCCCGAGCTGGTGGCGGAGGTCGAATTCGCCGGCTGGACCGGCTCCGGCATGGTGCGGCAGGCCTCGTTCAAGGGGCTGCGCGAGGACAAGCCGGCCGAGGAGGTCAAGGCCGAGAGCCCGGCCCCGGCGGCCGAGACCGAGCTGCAGGAGCCGGCGCCGGCCAGGGCGGCGAAGCCGGCGGCGCGGCGCGGCACGGCCAAGGCGACGGTGATGGGCGTGTCCCTGTCCCATGCCGACAAGGTGCTGTGGCCGGATGCCGGCGACAGCGAGCCGGTGACCAAGCACGACCTGGCGCTGTATCTGGAGACGGTCGGCCCCTGGATGCTGCCGCACATCAAGGGCCGGCCGTGCTCGATCGTGCGGGCGCCGGACGGGATCGACGGGCAGAGGTTCTTCCAGCGCCACGCCATGCCCGGGACCTCGAGCCTGATCTCGCTGACCCGGGTGTCGGGCGACCGCAAGCCCTACATTCAGATCGACCGGATCGAGGCGCTGGCCGCGGTGGCGCAGCTCGGGGCGCTGGAGCTGCATCCGTGGAACTGCTGGCCCGGCGTGCCCGACCGGCCGGGCCGGCTGGTGTTCGACCTCGACCCCGGCCCCGACGTTGCCTTCGACACGGTGATCGAGGCGGCGCGGGAGATGAAGGAGCGGCTGGAGGCGGTGGGCCTCGCCGCCTTCTGCAAGACCACCGGCGGCAAGGGCCTGCATGTGGTCACGCCGCTCGCCGCATCCCGCGCCGGCGGGCCGGACTGGCCGGCGGCGAAGGCCTTCGCCAAGGAGATCTGCCTGCGCATCGCGGCCGACGCGCCCGACCGCTACGTCGTCAACATGGCGAAGGCCAAGCGCCAGGGCCGGATCTTCCTCGACTACCTGCGCAACGACCGGATGTCGACCGCGGTGGCGCCGCTGTCGCCGCGGGCCCGGCCGGGCGCCACCGTGTCGATGCCGCTGACCTGGGATCAGCTGCGCCGCGGCCTCGACCCCAGGCGCTACACCCTCCGCACCGCGCCCGATCTGCTGGCGAAGAGCGCCGCCTGGGACGGCTATGACGATGCCGCCCGGCCGCTCGCCGACGCGATCCGGCGCCTCGACCGGCGCAAGGCGGCGGCCTGATCTTGGCGTCTTTCGACCGCGACTCCCGGGGCCGGCGCCGGCTCCGCTCCCTGGTCCTCGGCGTCGTGGCGGTGCTGCTGCCGGCCGTGGCGATAGCGGCGTCGGACAAGGCGCCGGCCGCCTCGACCGCCCTCTTCGTCGCCCAGGCGGTGGTGCTGATGACGGTCGGCCGCCTGTTCGGCGAAGGCCTGCAGCGGATCGGCCAGCCGGCGGTGATGGGGGCGATCCTCGGCGGCATCGTCCTCGGCCCCTCGGTGTTCGGCGCGCTCTGGCCGGAGGGGCAGAACGCCCTGTTCCCGAACGACCCGGCGCAGAAGGCGATGATCAACGGCGTCGCCCAGTTCGGCGTGCTGATGCTGCTGCTGCTCGCCGGGATGGAGACAGATCTCGGCCTGGTGCGGCGGGTCCGGCGGGCGGCCTTCAGCGTCTCGCTCACCGGCATCGCCATCCCCTTCGCCTGCGGCTTCGCGCTCGGCTGGGTGCTGCCGGATTCGCTGCTCCCCGGCGACGGCACGCGGGTGATCGCGGCCCTCTTCCTCGGCACCGCGCTGTCGATCTCCTCGGTCAAGATCGTGGCCATGGTGGTGCGCGAGATCGGCTTCCTCCGCCGCAATGTCGGGCAGATCATCCTCGCCTCCGCCGTGATCGACGACACCATCGGCTGGGTAGTGATCGCGATCACCTTCGGCCTGGCGGAAAGCAGCAGCCTCGACCTCCTCGCCATCGGCCGCACCGTCGGGCTGACGCTGCTGTTCATCGCCGCCAGCCTGGTCCTCGGCCGGCGCCTGGTGTTCTGGATCATCCGCTGGGTGAACGACAACGTCCGCAGCGAGCTGCCGGTGGTCACCGCCGTGCTGGTGATCATGGGCGGCATGGCGCTGGTCACCGACGCGATCGGCGTGCACGACGTGCTGGGCGCCTACATGGCCGGCATCCTGGTCGGGGAGTCGCCGATCCTGACCCGCCGGATCGACGAGCAGATCCGCGGCCTGACCACGGCGCTGTTCATGCCGGTGTTCTTCGGCCTGTCCGGGCTGGAGGCCGACCTGACCATCTTCGGCACCCCGTATCTGCTGGCCGTCGGCCTCGGCCTCGTCGCCATCGCCAGCATCGGCAAGTTCGGCGGCGCGCTGCTCGGCGGCTGGATGGGCGGCCTGTCGGGGCGGGAGGCGCTGACGCTCGGCTTCGGCATGAACGCCCGCGGCTCGACCGAGGTGATCGTCGCCTCGATCGGCCTGTCGATCGGGGCGCTGAGCCGGGACATGTTCAGCATGATCGTCGCCATGGCCGTGCTGACCACCCTGGCCATGCCGCCGACCCTGCGCTGGTCGCTGCGGCGGCTGCCGCTGAAGGAGGAGGAGAAGCAGCGCCTGGACCGCGAGGCCTTCGAGGCGGAGGCCTTCGCCCCCAATCTGGAGCGGCTGCTGCTGGCCGCCGACGACGGGCCGAAGGGCCGGTTCGCGGCGCGGCTGGCCGGCCTGCTCGCCGGCACACACCGCATCGCCGTCACCACCCTGGTCGAGCCGGGCGATCGTGACGGTGAGAGCGGGCAGGACGAGCGGACGCCGCTCCCGGCCCTGGTCGACGCCCAGGCCGCGGCGGCCGCGGCCGAGATCGGCGAGTCCGGCCAGGGCGGCGCCGTCGATTCCACCTCGCTCGAGGTCGACGCCCTGACCGGGGAGGCGGTGGCCGCGGAGGCTGAGAAGGGCTACGACCTGCTGATGGTGGGGATCGATCCGACCGGCGCGCCGGGGGGCGGCTTCGACCCGAGGCTCTCGGAGCTGGTGAAGGGGTTCCCCGGCCCGATCGCCGTCGTCGCGGCGCGCGGCGTGCATCTGCGCGACCCGGTGGACGGCCCGCTCGACATCCTGGTGCCGGTGAACGGCACCGCCGTGTCGCGCCGCGCGGCCGAGGTCGCGTTCGCCCTGGCCCGCGCCGGCGGCGGCTCGGTCCGCGCGCTCTCCGTCGCTCCCGAGCGCGAGGGCTATCCGCGGCGGCGTCTGTTCACGCCGGATCCGGCGGAGGCGGGGCTGAAGGAGCTCGTGCCGGTCGCCGAGCATTACGGCGTGACGCTGAAGACCTCGATCCGGGTCGATGTCGCCCCCGCCGACGCGATCCTGCGGCAGGCCCGGCTCGGCCGGCACAGCCTGATCGTCATGGGCGTTCGGCGGCGGGCGGGGGACGGGCTGTCCTTCGGCGACGTCGCGGATTTCGTGCTGGAAAGCTCGGACCGCTCGATCCTGTTCCTGTCGAGCGAAGACTAGCGCGACCTACCAGGGACCGGTCTCGACCACCTGGCCGGCCAGCCGGCCGGCGCGGCGGATCGCCTCAAGCCGGGCTTCCGCATCCTGCGCGTCATAGGCCCAGATCGTGGCCGTCCAGGTCCGGCTGCGGCCGGACGGCGTCGCCAGATGCGGATATTCGACGACGAAGCGGAACATCGGGCGTCCCCACTGGTCGCAGGACACGTGCTCCGCCTCGGGGGGCTGGCGGTCGGCCGAATGCAGCCGGACGACGGTCATGGCGCTGCTGTTCCATCGCGTTGTGCTCGACACTGGTCTGAATGGCGCGGCGGCAGCGGCGGTTCCGCTAACCTCAAGTATTGACATAGCATGTTCCTCAACAACTACGATAAACATTTGTTAGTCCGAAGAATTATATCATTCGATAAATGGAACGAACCGTAACGAGCAAGGTTAGTTCAATGTTCTCCATAGTTATTGTCGCCGCGATTCGCTTCGTCGATGGCGACGTTTCGCTTCAGAGGGAAAAGCCACATGCCGGACCACCGTCGTGCCGCGAACCGCGCCGAATTCACCGCCGCCGTCGCCCCGGTGCTGTGCGAGCTCAGGCGCTACGCGCGCTCCCTCACCCGCAATCGCGCGGATGCGGAGGACCTGCTGCAGGACACGCTGCTGCGCGCCTATAACAAGTTCCATCTGTGGCAGCCGGGCACCAACATCGCCGGCTGGCTCTGCGTCGTGATGAAGCGGGTGTTCCTGTCCCAGTTCGAGCGCCGCGGCCGGTTGGTCGCGGTGCCGGCGGAGGAGTTCGACGGGCCGCTGCCGCCGAGCCAGGACGACGCCGTCGACCTGGCCCGCCTGGGCAGCGCCATCGGCCGGCTGCACCGGCACCACCGCGAGCTGGTCGAGGCGGTCGCGATCAACGGCGATTCCTATGAGGAGGCGGCCAACACCTTCCACATCCCGATCGGCACGGTCCGCTCGCGCCTCGGCCGCGCCCGCGAATATCTCCGCAACGAGACCGGGATCGCCTTGTGACGGCACCGGGCCGCGCCTCAAGGCGCGGCCCGGTCGTCCTTCCTGCCTTCCGGCAGACTCGGCCGCAGGAAGATGCGGGTCACGCCGGGATGGGCCTGCATCAGCCGCTCGGTCAGCTCGTCGACCGCCGCCAGCGTCTCCTCCCGGCTCAGCTCCTCGCGGAAATCGACGGTCATGGCCAGCAGGATCTCGGCCGGCCCCAGATGCATGGTCAGCATCTCGACCACCCGGGCCACCCGCGGGTCCTGCTCGACGACATGCCGCAGGCGCTTCACCACCGGCGTTGCGGCGCTCTCGCCGATCAGCAGGCTGCGGGTCTCGTTCGCCAGGGTCGCCGCGGCGCCGATCAGAAGGCAGCCGACCCCGATCGAGGCGGCGCCGTCGAAGGTCGGATCGTCCAGCCACAGCGTCAGCGCCAGGCCCAGAAGGGCGATGCCCAGCCCGGCCAGGGCGGTGGCGTCCTCCAGCAGCACCGCGAAGATGCCCGGGTCCTTGCTGCCGCGGATCGCCCGCCAGAACGGGACGCCGGGCTGGGCGCGGCGGAACTCGTTCCAGGCGACCGACAGCGAGCCGCCCTCGAACCCGATCGCCGCGACCAGGACCAGAAGATTCACCCAGATGCGGCCGACCGGCTCGGGGTGCGCGATCTTGGCGGCGCCCTCGTAGATCGAGACCACGCCGCCGAGGGCGAAAATCAGCAGCGCCACGACGAAGGCCCAGAAGTAGTATTCCATCCCATAGCCGAAGGGATGGCGGTCGTCGGCCGGGCGCGATGCCCGGGCCAGGCCGAACAGCAGCAGCGCCTGGTTGCCGCTGTCGACGGCGGAATGGATCGCCTCGCTCAGCATCGCGGTGCTGCCGGTCCAGGCGGCGGCCGCGGCCTTGGTCAGCGCGACGGCCAGATTGCCCGCCAGCGCCGCATAGATCGGCCGCCGCGACCCGCCGGCCGCCGCCTTCGCCACCTGCCGGCGCGACGGGCGGGTTCGTGGGAGCGGACGCTGCGCGGCATCGCCGCGCCCCGGGGAAGACTGTCCTGCAACCATGGCCCGGCAACGGCGGGCAAAGGGCGGCGGTTCCGGGAATTTGGGGATCGGCCACGTTCCGCCGGAACCGGCCCTCCGATGCTGCCGTTGGCGTTCCAGGAACTTACGCCGGGCGGCCTCCGGCCCGACCCGCTCCGACCTGACGCCGCAATGCTAGGGAGTCGAAAGCTTGAGCTCGAAGCCCATTCGCCTGGGGATCGTGGGCGTCGGCAACTGCGCCTCGTCCCTCGTCCAGGGCCTGACCTACTACCGCGACGCCCGTGGCAACGAGCCCCCGCCGGGGCTGATGAATGTCGATCTGGGCGGCTATCACATCGGCGACATCGAGGTGGCCTCCGCCTTCGACGTCGCGGCGAGCAAGGTCGGGCGCGACGTGGCCGAGGCGATCTATGCCGCGCCGAACAACACCCATCGCTTCGCCGACGTGGCGCCGACCGGCGTCACGGTACAGCGCGGCAACACGCTGGACGGGCTGGGCAAATATCTGCGCGACCGGATCCCGGAATCGGACGAGCCGGTGGCCGACGTCACCGAGGTGCTGAGGCGGACGCGGACGGAGGTGCTGGTCTCCTACCTGCCGGTCGGGTCGCAGCGCGCCGCGGAATGGTACGCCGAGCGGGCGCTGGAGGCGGGCTGCGCCTTCGTCAACTGCATGCCGGTCTTCATCGCCTCCAACCCCGAGTGGCGGCGGCGCTTCGAGGAGCGCGGGCTGCCGATCATCGGCGACGACATCAAGAGCCAGGTCGGCGCCACCATCGTCCACCGGATGCTGACCAACCTGTTCCGCGAGCGCGGCGTGCGGCTGGAGCGGACCTATCAGCTGAATTTCGGCGGCAACACCGATTTCGAGAACATGCTCGAACGCGAGCGGCTGGAATCGAAGAAGATCTCGAAGACCCAGTCGGTGATGAGCCAGCTGGACATGCCGCTTGCGGCGGAGAACGTCCATGTCGGCCCCAGCGACTACGTGCCTTGGCTTAGCGACCGGAAATGGGCCTATATCCGGCTCGAGGGCACGACCTTCGGCGGCGTGCCGCTGAACGCCGAGGTCAAG